>Ga0209112_10000097_pt1 | contig 13706 bp, 9 predicted proteins | sample TexAe_OM3H0_O3_FD_187947 | JGI IMG/M metagenome (GOLD analysis project Ga0209112, IMG submission 187947) | Forest soil microbial communities from Davy Crockett National Forest, Groveton, Texas, USA - Texas A ecozone_OM3H0_O3 (SPAdes) (version 2) | ecosystem: Environmental > Terrestrial > Soil >...
GGACGGCTTCATCGCCTCGTTCGCCATCGGCGTCGGCGGCACCGGCTGGACCCTGCAGGGCGAGGTGTTCCCGACCGCCGTCCGCGGGCAGGCCGCGGCCATCGCGGCCATGTTCGACTGGCTGGCCAACTTCCTGCTGATCGAGATCTTCCCGGTGTCCCAGAACGCCATCAGCCTGGCCGGGGTCCTGGTCGTGTTCGCCGGGCTGTGCGCGCTGGCCATCGCGTTCATCTGGAAGTTCCTGCCCGAGACCAAGGGGCTGCCGGTCGAAGACGTCATCGGGCTCTTCGACAAGGCGGCCAAGCAGGGCCCGCTGGGCGGCTCCGGCGCCGCCCCCGCCCCGGTCACCACCTAGACCGCGGCCACCAGGAGCCCGGCCCCCGTTCACCAGGGGCCGGGCTCCGGTGTTGTCACCCGCCGACGGTCACGCTCACCCCCGCCTCGCGGGTGTCGGATCCGCCGAGCTCGGCCGTGGCGTGCACCACCTGGCTGGTGCTGGGCACCTGCGACGCCGGCGTGACCGTGAACGTCACCACCGGTGCCTGCCCCGGCCGCACCACCCCCAGCGCCGCCGACGCGGGCCGGGCTGTCCAGCCCGCCGGCAACTGCAGCGTGATCCGCGGGTTGGCCAGCGTCTGGTCCCCGGCCGCGGTCAGCTTCACCGTGACCGTGAACGGCTTACCCGCCGTCACCGTGGACGGTGCGCTGACCGAGACCTGCCGGGCCCCCGGCGTGGACGTGACCGTGAACCCGCCCCGTAGCGGCAGGCCGGCCAGCGCCGAGGAGTCGCCCACGTACACCTGGTACGCGCCCGCGGACTGGCTCCAGCCGCCGCCGGTGGCGCTGGCCCCCGGCGCGGAGGTGTCGAACCACGACAGGTCGGACGGGGTGAGCGTGAACGTGACCCGCTCGGACCGCCCGGGCGCCAGGCTCACCCGCTGGAAGCCCTTCAGCTGCCGCGGCGGTTCGCCGGCCGAGGCCGGGAACGTCACGTACAGCTGGGCCACGTCCGCGCCGGACCGGGACCCGGTGTTGGTGACGGTCGCGCTGACCCGCACGTTCTGGGTGCCCTGGACCGCCCGCGTGACCCGCAGCCCGCTGAACCGGAACGAGGTGTAGGACAGCCCGTACCCGAACGGGAACAGCGGCGTCAGGTCCTTGGTGTCGTACCAGCGGTACCCGACGTCCAGGCCCTCGGAGTACTGCACGGTCGTGCCGTCGCCGGGGAACTGGGCCGTGGTCGAGGCCGGCACCTGGGCCAGACTCTGCGGGAACGTGACCGGCAGGTGCCCGCTCGGGTCGGTCTGGCCGAACAGCACGCTGGCCAGCGCGGTACCGCTGGACTGACCCGGGTACCAGGCGTCGACCACGCCGGCCACCTGGTTCACCCATGGCATGGTCACCGGCGCGCCCGCGTCGATCACCACCACCGTGTGCGGGTTGGCCGCCGCCACCGCCTCGATCAGTTCGTCCTGCGCGGACGGCAGGCTGAGGCTGAGCCGGTCGGTGGCCTCGGACTCGGTGTCGTCGGACACCACCACCACGGCCGTCTTCGCCGCCTTGGCCGCGGCCGCCGCCTGGGTCAGGCCCGGAGCCAGTGCCGACGGGGTGGCCCAGGTCAGCGCGTCCGAGTCGCCGGAGATGCCCAGCGTGTAGGTCTGGCCCGCGGTGAGGTCCACCGCCACCGAATAGGTGTGCACCGGCGGCGTGCTCGGGTCGTCCAGCAGCTGCTTGCCGTCCAGGGTCAGGTAGGTGGGCGTGTAACAGCCGCAGTCGTTGGTGATGGCCAGCACGTAGGTGCCGGTCTCCGGGGCGGTCAGTGTCCCGGAGTAGCTGCCGCCGAACGGCGTCGCCGCGTAGGCGGGGGACAGGTCGGCGGCGGGAATGGCGGGCAGCGAGGTGTCGGTGGGCAGGCCCTGGGTGTAGCTGACCGAGGTACCGGCCCCCGCCGCGGCCTGCAGACCCTGCAGCGGGCTGACCGTGGCCGACGGCAGCACCGCGGCGCTGCCGCCCCCGCCGTAGGTCACCTGGGCCGACGCCGCCGGCCCGATCACCGCCACGTCGCCGGCGCCGGCGGCCGGCAACGGCAGCACCGCCCCGGAGTCCTTGAGCAGGGTGGTGCCGGTCTCGGCCACGTCGGTGCCGACCGCCTGATGGGCGGGGGTGGTGACCGTGGCCGACGTCGAGCCGGTCAGCGGTTTGGATATCAGATTAAAACGGAACATCTCCGTGAGAATCCGCTGCACCATCGTGTTCAGGGTGGAACGGGGGATCGTGCCGTTCTCCACGGCGGTCTCCAGGGGAGTGCCGTAGTAGGTGTTTTCCGGCTGCTCCTGGTCGGTGCCGTCGGTGGCGCCGTCCAAACCGTGCAGCGCGCCGTAGTCCGAGGTCACGAAGCCGGGGAAGTCCCAGGCATCACGCAGCATGGTGGTCTCGGTGAACTCGTTGTTGCAGGCGGCGTCGCCGTTGATATAGGCGTACGAGCACATGACCGAGGCGGCCCCGGCGTCCTGCACTGCGGCCTGGAAGGCCGGTAGATAGATCTCCTGCAGCGTCCGGTTGCTCACCACCACGTCGTCCTGGGCCGTGTTGCGGTACGTCTCCTGGTTGTAGGCGGCGTAGTGCTTGACCTGGTCCAGTTCACCGGCGCTCTGCACGCCGTCGATCTCGCTGACCGCCAGCGACTGGTTCAGGTACGGGTCCTCGGTGTAGGTCTCGAACGACCGGCCCCAGCGCGGGTCCCGGTCGATGTTGATCGTCGGCCCCAGGTTCACCGCGGCCCCCTTGCCGACCTCCTCGGCCCCGACGACCTGCCCGTACTGCTGGGCCAGCGACGGGTCGAAGGTCGCCGCCAGCGCCACCCCGGCGGGCAGCTCGGTGACGCCGGTCAGCCCGTCGGCCACGCCGTTCGGGCCATCCTCCTCGCCGAGTTGCGGGATGCACAAAGACGGGATGCCCGGCATGTAGAACACGTACGGGTTCGTCGTGCCGTGGCCTTCGACCAGCGTGATCTCATCGGAGATCGTCATCTGGCCCATGAGCTGGTCGACTCGCTGGGCGGCCGGGGCGTGGGAGGTGACCCAGGGGCAGGACGTGGCGGCGGCCCGCCCGGCCCGGGCCGGGCCGCCCGTGGCCGCCCCGGCCGGTACGGCCAGCAGCGCGGCCCCGGCTGCGGCGGCTAGGACCAGAGTGATCCGGATGGGACGATGGGTTAAGAACGTGGACATAACGCCACCTCCAAAATGTCCACAATTTAACACGCAATTAATCAGAAAAGAAGATGCGCGCCGGAGCTAGCCCCGGCGCGGGCGCGGAGCAAATAGGCTCCTGATCTCGCAACCGCTCCAGCGACCAGAAAGCGAACCACCGTGACCACACCGCCCACCGCGACCGTTTCCCAGCCCGCACCGGTCAGCCGGCGCATCGCCGGCGAGCTCGGCGTCCGGGAGGGCCAGGTGACCGCGGCGGTGGACCTGCTCGACGGCGGGGCCACGGTCCCGTTCGTCGCCCGCTACCGCAAGGAAGCGACCGGCGGCCTCGACGACGCCCAGCTGCGGACGCTGGAGGAGCGGCTGCGCTACTTGCGTGAGCTGGACGAACGGCGGGCCGCGATCCTGGAGTCGATCGGCGCGCAGGGCAAGCTGGACGCCGCCCTGGAGGAGCGGATCATGGCGGCCGACTCCAAGGCCCGGCTGGAGGACATCTACCTGCCCTACAAGCCCAAGCGGCGGACCAAGGCCCAGATCGCCCGGGAGGCCGGCCTGGGACCCCTGGCCACGTTGCTGCTGGCCGAGCCGGACCACGATCCGCAGCAGGCCGCGGCGGACTACGTGGACGCCGAGCGCGGGGTGGCCGACCCCGCCGCCGCGCTGGACGGGGCCCGGGCCATCCTGGTCGAGCAGTTCGCCGAGGACGCGGACCTGATCGGTGCGCTGCGGGAGCAGATGTGGTCGGCCGGCCGCCTGGTGGCCCGGGTGCGGGAGGGCCAGGAGGAGGCCGGGGCCAAGTTCGCCGACTACTTCGACTTCGCCGAGGCGTTCACCCGGCTGCCGTCGCACCGCATCCTGGCCGCGTTCCGCGGTGAGAAGGAAGAGATCCTCGACCTGACCATGGACTCCGGCGCCGATGAGGCCGCCGTCGACGGCCCTGGCCAGTATGAGCCAGCACTGTACGAGGAGGCCATTGCGCGGCGGTTCGGGGTCGTTGATCAGGGCCGGCCGGCTGACCCCTGGCTGGCCGAGACCGTGCGCTGGGCCTGGCGCACCCGGATCCTGGTCCACCTCGGGGTCGACCTGCGGATGCGGCTGTGGCAGCACGCCGAGGACGAGGCGGTCCGGGTGTTCGCCGCGAACCTGCGCGACCTGCTGCTGGCCGCCCCGGCCGGGGCCCGGCCGACCATGGGCCTGGACCCGGGCTTCCGCACCGGGGTCAAGGTGGCCGTGACCGACGGCACCGGCAAATCAGTGGCCACCGAGACCATCTACCCGCACGAGCCCCGGCGGCGCTGGGACGAGTCGATCGCGATCCTGGCCCGGCTGGCCGCCGCCCACGGCGTCGAGCTGATCGCGATCGGCAACGGCACCGCCTCCCGGGAGACCGACCGGCTGGCCGCCGACCTGATCAAGACCCACCCCGAGCTCAACCTGACCAAGGTGGTGGTGTCCGAGGCCGGTGCGTCGGTCTACTCGGCCTCCGCCTACGCCTCCCGCGAGCTGCCCGGCATGGACGTGTCCCTGCGCGGTGCGGTATCGATCGCCCGGCGGCTCCAGGACCCGCTGGCCGAGCTGGTCAAGATCGACCCCAAGTCGATCGGCGTCGGCCAGTACCAGCACGACATCTCCGAGGGCAAGCTGTCCCGGTCGCTGGACGCGGTGGTCGAGGACTGCGTGAACGCGGTCGGGGTCGACGTCAACACCGCGTCCGCGCCCCTGCTGGCCCGGGTGTCCGGGATCAGCGCCGGGCTGGCCGACGGGATCGTGGCCCACCGGGACAGCGCCGGGCCGTTCCGCAGCCGCCAGGAGCTGACCACGGTGCCGCGCCTCGGGCCCAAGGCGTTCGAGCAGTCGGCCGGGTTCCTGCGCATCACCGGCGGCGACGACCCGCTGGACAGCTCCAGCGTGCACCCCGAGGCGTACCCGGTGGTGCGGCGCATCCTGACCGCGGCGGCCACGCCGCTGCCCGGGCTGATCGGCAACACCGCGCTGCTGCACACGCTGAAGCCCGCCGCCTTCGCCGACGACCAGTTCGGCCTGCCGACCGTCACCGACATCCTGCGCGAGCTGGAAAAGCCCGGCCGGGACCCGCGGCCGGCCTTCCAGACCGCGACCTTCGCCGAGGGTGTGGAGACGCTGGCCGACCTGACCCCGGGCCTGATCCTGGAGGGCGCGGTCACCAACGTGGCCGCGTTCGGGGCGTTCGTCGACGTCGGCGTGCACCAGGACGGACTGGTGCACGTGTCGGCCATGTCGCGCAACTTCGTGTCCGACCCGCGCGAGGTGGTCAAGCCCGGCGACGTGGTCCGGGTCCGGGTGCTCAGCGTGGACATCCCGCGCAAGCGGATCTCCCTCACGCTGCGCCTGGACGACGACGAGGCCCCGGCCCGCCGGCCCGGCGGCTCGCCCCGCCCGGACCGAGGCGCCCCGGACCGGAACGCGCAGGACCAGAGCGGCCCGGACCGGAGTCGCCCGGGCCGGCCCCGCCCGGACCGGCGCGGCCCCGGCCAGCCCCGCCCGGACCGGGGCCGGCCCGGGCAGCCCCGGAGGGATCAGCCCCGCGACGGCCAGCCCCGCGACGGCCAGCCCCCTGCGGATCAGCCCGGCGACGGCCAGCCCCGCCGCGACGGCCAGTCTCGCGACGGCCAGTCCCGCGACGGCCAGTCCCGCGACGGCCAGTCCCGCGACGGCCAGCGGCCGGATCGGCCGCCTCGCGACGGCCAGCGGCGGGACGGCCAGCGCCGGGACGGCCAGTCCCGTGATGGGCAGCACCGGGATGGACAGTCCCGTGATGGCCAGCGCCGCGACGGCCGGTCGGGCAGTGGCCGCCCGCCCGGCAACGCCCAGCCCGCCAACAGCGCCATGGCCGACGCCCTGCGCCGGGCCGGCCTCACCAGCAACACCGACAACACCGGCAGCACCAGAGGCACCGGGAACCCCGAACGAGGCCAGCGCCGCCGCCCGAAATGACCACCCGACCGCCCGAAATAACCGGCGGTTCGGAGTCAATTACCCATCGCTATGCACCCTGGCCGCCTTGGGCGGTTAGGGTGTCCGAATGAGCGATGTGGGACCCGCGGGCAAGACCATCGGGGTTTTCCTGCTGGACGACCACGAGATCGTCCGGCTCGGCGTACGTGAGCTGCTGGAGGCCCAGCCCGATATCCGCGTAGTCGGGGAGGCGGGCACCGCGGCGTCGGCGCTGGCCCGGATCCCGGCCCTGCGGCCCGACGTGGCCATCCTCGACGTGCGGCTGCCCGACGGGGACGGCGTGACCGTCTGCCGGGAGATCCGGTCCCGGTTGCCGCAGGTCGCCTGCCTGATGCTGACCTCCTTCGGCGACGACGAGGCGCTGTTCAACGCGGTCATGGCCGGGGCGTCCGGCTACGTGCTCAAGCAGATCCGCGGCACCGACCTGGTCGGCGCGGTCCGGACGGTGGCCTCCGGCCAGTCGATGCTCGACGCTGGCGCGGCCAGCCAGCTGATGGCCCGGCTGCGGGACAGCTCCCGCAAGCAGGACCCGCTGGAGGGCCTGACCGGGCAGGAGCGCCGCATTCTCGAGCTGATCGGCAACGGCCTGACCAACCGGCAGATCGGCGAGCAGCTGTTCCTGGCCGAAAAGACGGTCAAGAACTACGTGTCCGCGCTGTTCGCCAAGCTGGGCATGGAACGCCGGACCCAGGCCGCCGCCTACGCCGCCCGCGTGTTCGGCGACCGCGACCGTCCCCGCGAGTAGCCCCGGGTGGCCGCGGCCCCGGTCCGGGCTGGCTTAGTCTCGCCCGGTGACCCGTTTTCTCTACCTGATCCGGCATGGCGACGCGTCACCGCACGACGGGCCGCTCAGCGCCATCGGCCAGGAGCAGGCCCGGCTGGCCGGGGACCGGCTCCGGCCGCTGCCGCTGACCGGCATCTGCCACGGCCCGCTGCCCCGGGTGGCGCAGACCGCCGCCATCATCGCCACGAACTTCCCCTCCGTCCCCGTCACGGTGGACGAACTGGCCGGCGACTACGTCCCCCCGGTGGGTGACGGCGCACCCGCCCCCTACGCCAGCTTCCTGGACCACTTCACCCCGGCCGAACGAGCCCGGGGGAGTGAGCTGGCCGAAGCTGCCCTCGGGCGCTTCGCCCAGGCCGGGTCAGCCGACGGCGATACCCACGAGCTCGTGGTGACCCACAACTTCCTGATCGGCTGGCTGGTCAGCCAGGCCATGGCCGCCCCGGCCTGGCGGTGGCTGGGGGTGAACCAGATGAACGCCGCGCTCACCGTGATCGCCTACTCCCACGCGCTGCCGCCCCGGCTGCTCAGCTTCAACGACGCCGCGCACCTGCCGCCCCGGCTGCGCTGGACCGGCTTCCCGCCCACCGCCACGCCGCCCTCGATCTGAGCCGCTGGCCTCAGCGCCGCGTGGGCGGCGCCGGCGCCCGGCCGGCGCTCCCGCTCAGGCGGCGCCGCACGGGACCCGCCACACCAGCGCGGTCCCGCGGCCGCCCGGGCCGCCCGCCGGGTTCAGCTCCAGCACACCGCCCAGGCTGCCCGCCCGCTGGGCCAGGTTGCCCAGCCCGCTGCGGTGCACGGCCGCGGGGATCCCGGTGCCGTCGTCGGTGACCCGCAGGACGAGCTGGCTGGCCTGGTCGACCTCGACGCTGACCTCGACCGCTGTGGCCCGGGCGTGCCGGGCGGCGTTGGACAGCGCCTCCCGCAGGGCGTTCAGCAGGTACTCGGCCGCCTCCGGGCTGACCCGGCCGTCCAGGCCGTGGCCCAGCCGCAGCGACGGAGCGAAGCCGAGCATCACCGTCATCTCGTCCACCGTGTCGACGATGTCGGCCCGCAGCCGCCCGGCCGGATCCTCGGCCCGGGCCTGCAACGCGAAGATCGTCGCCCGGATGTCCTTGATCGTCTCGTCCATGGCGTCGACCGCGTTGCGGACCCGGTTCGCCACCTCCGGCACCGTGATCATCGGGACCGTGCCCTCCAGCGACATGCCGGTCGCGTACAGCCGCTGGATGACCAGGTCGTGCAAGTCGCGGGCGATCCGGTCCCGGTCCTCGTACAGCGACAGCTGCTCGGCGTCGGACCGGCGTGCGGCCAGCTCCAGCGCCACCCCGGCCTGGGCCGCGAACGAGGCGATGACGTCGCCGGCCGCCGGCGCGAACGGCGGGCCGCCCCGGAGACGGCCGACGCTCAGCACGCCGAGGACGTTGCCCGGCGCGCCCAGCGGGAAGATCATTTTCGGCCCGATGTGATCCATCAGACCCCGGACCGCCCCGGACGACCGCGGGTCGGCCGAGTAGTCCGATATCGTCACCGGTTTGCCGGTGGCCAGCACCTGGCCGGGCAGCGACTGGTCGGCGGGCAGCACCAGCCCGACCACGTTGTCGGCGCCGTCGCCCACGGCCGAGACGATGGTGATGCGGCGCCCGCTGTCCTCGGGCAGGGCGACCACCACGAGGTCGGCGCCGGACAGCTCGTGCACCTGGGCCGTGATCGCGGTCAGCACCTGCCGCGGCTCGGTGCCGGACAGCAGGCTGGTGGTGACCTCGCCACTGGCCTGCAGCCATCGGTGCTGCCGCTGGGCTTCCTCGTACAGCCGCGCGTTCTCATCGGCCAGCGACCCCCCGGAGGCCGGAGGCCCCTCGGCGGCCAGTGGCCCGCCCACGACCTGCGGTCCCCGCTCCACCGGCCAACGTTAACGCCATCCGTGCGGGTTCGGCCAGTTATCCTCCGCAACTGTGGGTAAGGAAGGAGCGAAAGTTCTCGACGGCGAAGGCTGGCCAGCGATGCGCAGGTGGCGAAGGACGATGGCGCCGGGGGGCAGGCCGAGGCCACGGGTGAGCTCGTGGTCCCGGGTGGTCAACGGGCTGCGGCCCGATCACAACCCGCTCCGCCGCCCGGTGGACCGGCTCGAGTCCCTGGCCACCCTGGCCCTGGTCGCGGTGTTCCTCCTCGTTACGCCGCTGGTCGCGTTCGGGGCGGGCCGGTGGTCCTGGGACGCCGGCGCGGCCACCGCCCGGGCCGAACGGGCCGCCTGGCACCAGGTCGGTGCCGTGGTGACGAAGGGCGTGCCGAAGCCGCAGAACGACCCGTACGGCGCGGTGTACCTGGCGCAGGTCCCGGTCCGCTGGATCGTGGGCGGGATCACCCACACCGGCCAGGTCACCACCGCGGCCGGCGTCCGCACCGGGGCCACCGTCAAGGTCTGGACCACCGCGTCCGGCCAGCTCACCGACGCCCCGCTGGCCCAGGGGCAGATCGATCACCAGGCCTTCTTCGCCGGGCTGCTGGCTGTCTTCGGCTTCTCGTTGTTGCTCGGCGTTACCGCACTGGTCACCCGGCGGATACTGCAACGGCGGAGGATGGCCGCCTGGGACGCCGAATGGCGGGCCACCGGTCCCCTGTGGAGCAACTACCGGTAATAGGCTCGCCGGGACGGCCGGGACCCTGAGGAGACGCCGTGACCGTAACCGAGCAGAGCCCCCTGACCGACACCGAGCTGAAGAACCTGGACGCCTACTGGCGAGCCGCCAACTACCTGTCGGTGGGCCAGATCTACCTGCTGGGTGAGGACCCCCTGCTGCGCGAGCCGCTCCAGGCCGGGCAGACCAAGCCCCGGCTGCTGGGGCACTGGGGTACCACGCCCGGGCTGAACCTGATCTACGCGCACGTGAACCGGCTGATCAAGGCCCGCGACCTGAACATGATCTACGTGACCGGCCCCGGTCACGGCGGCCCGGGCCTGGTGGCCAACACCTACCTCGAGGGCACCTACAGCGAGCTGTATCCCAACATCACCCCGGACGAGACCGGTATGGGCCGGCTGTTCCGCCAGTTCTCCTTCCCCGGCGGCATCCCCAGCCACGTCGCCCCGGAGACCCCCGGTTCGATCCACGAGGGCGGTGAGCTGGGCTACTCGCTGGCCCACGCCAACGGGGCGGTGTTCGACAACCCGGATCTGATCGCGGTGTGCGTGGTCGGCGACGGCGAGGCCGAGACCGGGCCGCTGGCCACCGGGTGGCACTCCAACAAGTTCCTCAACGCGGCCCAGGACGGCGCGGTGCTGCCGATCCTGCACCTGAACGGGTACAAGATCGCCAACCCGACCGTGCTGGCCCGGATCCCCGACGCCGAGCTGGACTCGCTCCTGGAGGGGTACGGCTACCACGTCTACCGGGTGACCGGCGACGAGCCCGACCTGGTGCACCAGCAGCTCGCGGCCACGCTGGACACGGTGGCCGACGAGATCGCGGCCATCCAGCGCCGGGCCCGCGAGGACGGCGACCAGACCCGGCCGGTCTGGCCGATGATCGTGCTGAAGACGCCGAAGGGGTGGACCGGGCCCAAGGTCGTGGACGGTGAGCCCGTGGAGGGCACCTGGCGCGCCCACCAGGTGCCGCTGCCCAACGTGCGGACCAACCCTGAGCACCTGCGTCAGCTCGAGGAGTGGATGCACAGCTACCGGCCGGAGGAACTGTTCGGGCCGGACGGCGCGCTGATCCCGGAGCTGGCCGCGCTGGCCCCGGCCGGGAACCGGCGGATGGGGTCCAACCCGCACGCCAACGGCGGCCTGCTCCGCCGTGACCTGAACCTGCCCGACTTCCGCGACTACGCGGTCGCGGTGACCAGGAACTCGGGCGGCCCGGAGGCGACCCGGGTGCTGGGGGACTGGCTGCGGGACGTGATCCGGCACAACCCGGAAACGTTCCGGTTGTTCGGCCCGGACGAGACCGAATCGAACCGGCTGACCGACGTCTACGAGGTCACGGACAAGGTGTTCGAAGGCGTGATCATCCCCGGGGACAACCACCTGGCCCCGGCCGGCCGGGTCATGGAGGTGCTGTCCGAGCACCAGTGCGAGGGCTGGCTGGAGGGATACCTGCTCACCGGGCGGCACGGCCTGTTCAACTGCTACGAGGCCTTCATCCACATTGTCGACTCGATGTTCAACCAGCACGCCAAGTGGCTGGAGGCCTGCAATCACATCGAATGGCGGCGGCCGCTGGCCTCGCTGAACTACCTGCTGTCCTCGCTGGTGTGGCGGCAGGACCACAACGGGTTCACCCACCAGGACCCCGGTTTCCTCGATGTGGTGCTGAACAAGCGGCCCGAGATCGTCCGGGTCTACCTGCCGCCGGACACCAACACCCTGCTGTCCACCGCCGACCACTGCCTCCGCTCGCAGAACTACGTCAACGTGATCGTGGCGGGCAAGCAGCCTCAGCCCAGCTGGCTGTCCATGGACGACGCGATCATCCACTGCACCCGCGGCGTCGGGATCTGGGACTTCGCGTCCAACGACGACACCGGCGAGCCGGACGTCGTGATGGCCTGCTGTGGCGACATCCCCACGCTGGAAACCCTGGCCGCGGTGGACCTGATCCGCCAGCACCTGCCTGAGCTGAAGGTCCGGGTGGTCAACGTGGTCGACCTGATGCGGCTGCTGCCGGCCACCGAGCACCCGCACGGCATGTCCGACGCGGAGTACGACTCGCTGTTCACCGTGGACAAGCCGGTGATCTTCGCCTTCCACGGGTACCCGTGGCTGATCCACCGGCTGGCCTACCGGCGGCACGGCCACGACAACCTGCACGTCCGCGGCTACAAGGAGCGGGGCACCACGACCACCCCGTTCGACATGGTCCGGCTCAACGACCTGGACCGGTTCCACCTGGTCATCGACGTGATCGACCGGGTGCCGGGGCTGGCCACCCGGGCCGGGCATGTCCGCCAGCTGATGACCGACCAGCGGCTGGCCGCGGTCGCCTACACCCGGGCCCATGGCGAGGACACCCCGGCCATCCGCAACTGGGCCTGGCCCTACTGATGCGGATCCTGGTCGTCAACGCCGGCTCCAGCTCGCTCAAGCTCAGCCTGCTGGACGACGGTGACCAGTTGCTCGGCTCCAGCGAGCTGACCGCCCATGGCGGCCAGTTCGACGACGACGAAGTCGCGCATCAGCTCAGTCACTGGCACGCCTCCGGACCGCCGGACGCGGTGGGTCACCGGGTGGTGCACGGCGGCAGCGAGTTCACCGGGCCGGTGCGGCTGGACGACGCGGTCCGGGCCCAGCTGGACGCGCTCACCGACCTGGCCCCGCTGCACCAGCCCAAGTCGCTGGCGGGCATCGACGCGGTCAATAAAGTACTGCCTGCCGTGCCTGCGGTGGCCTGCTTCGACACCGCGTTCCATGCCACCATGCCCGCCGCCGCCTTCACCTACGCGCTGCCGCAGGAGTGGCGGCAGCGGTGGGACATCCGGCGGTACGGCTTCCACGGCCTCTCGCACGCCTACGCCACCCGGCGGGTGGGTGAGCTGCTGGGCCGGACCCCGGAGCGGCTGGTCGTCTGCCACCTCGGCTCCGGGGCCTCGCTGGCGGCGGTGCGGGACGGCCGGTCGGTGGACACCACGATGGGCTTCACCCCGCTGGAAGGCCTGGTCATGGGCACCCGGTCCGGGACCGTCGACCCGGGTCTGGTGCTGTGGCTGACCGAGCACGCCCAGATCGCCCCGGCCGACCTGAGTGCCGAGCTGGAGCACGATTCCGGGCTGAAGGGCCTGGCCGGCACCGACGACATGCGGCAGGTCCTGAGCCACGCCGACGCGGGCGACGAGCGGGCCCACCTGGCCCTGGCGGTCTACCTGCACCGGCTGTGCGGGCTGGCCGGCTCGATGGCCGCCGCGCTGAACGGGCTGGACACGCTGGTGTTCACCGGCGGGGTGGGGGAGAACGCGCCGGACATCCGCCGGTCGGCCGCGGCCGGGCTGGGCTTCCTCGGCGTGCGCGTGGACGCCGCCCGCAACCAGCAGGCTTCCGGGGACACCGACATCACCGATCCGCGCGCCGCCGTCCGCACGTTCGTCATCGCGGCCCGGGAGGACCTTGAGATCGCCCGCCAGGTGCGCGAGATACTGAGCCCGTGACCGACCTTTCCGCTTTCAGCCGCCTGGTCCCGAACGAGCACGGCCTCGTTTCCGTTTCGGTGCTGCGCCCGGACCAGACCATCTCGTCGACCGTGGTCAACGCGGGCGTGCTCGACCATCCGCTGACCGGTGCACCGGTGGTCGGGTTCGTCGTCCGCGGCGGCACCCGCAAGCTGGACTACCTGCGGGCCCGGCCCCGGGCCACGGTCACCATCCGGACCGGCTGGGAGTGGGCCAGCGCCGAGGGCCCGGTCGAGCTGGGCGGCCCGGACGACCCGCTCACCGGGGTGGCCGGGGACCGGCTGCGGCGCCTGCTGCGGGAGGTCTTCGCCGCCGCGGGCGGCGAGCACGAGGACTGGGACACCTACGACCGGGTGATGGCGGCCGAACGCCGGGCGGCCGTCCTGCTCAGCCCGGACCGGGTTTACTCCAACCCGGCCCGGTAGGAGGATCACCACATGCAGACCGAGCGCCTGACGATCGCGCTGACCGACGGCCGCACCGTCGAAGTCGTGGCCCTCGGGCCGCCCGGCGGGATACCGCTGGTGGTGCACCACGGCACCCCCGGCGGTGGCCTG
>Ga0209112_10000098_pt1 | contig 13675 bp, 13 predicted proteins | sample TexAe_OM3H0_O3_FD_187947 | JGI IMG/M metagenome (GOLD analysis project Ga0209112, IMG submission 187947) | Forest soil microbial communities from Davy Crockett National Forest, Groveton, Texas, USA - Texas A ecozone_OM3H0_O3 (SPAdes) (version 2) | ecosystem: Environmental > Terrestrial > Soil >...
CGACCCGTTCGCCGTCGGCCTCGGCGATCCAGGCCGCCTCGCGGGCCGGGTCCCGGTTGTCCACGTAGTCGGCCACGATCCGGGCCACCATCGCCTCGTAGGTCCCGTCCCAGCCGTACTCGGCCGTGTAGCCGGCCGCCTGGCGCTGCACCACCCAGCCCAGGTCGCCCGGGCGCGGGGCGCGCAGCAGATAGGCCCGAGGCGCCGGCGCGTCCGTGAGCACCCCGGTGATCTCCCGGATGCCGGACAGCAGCCGCTGCTGCGCGTGCTCACTCAGGCTGGCCAGCAGCGTGCCCATCTGCTCGCCGGCCTGGTCGTCCAGGCCGTGCTGCAGCTCGCGCCCGGCCGGGGTGAGCATGATCACCTGGCGCCGGGCGTCGGCCCCGGATTTGCTCCGGGTGATGAGCCCGGTGGCCTCGAACCGGCTCAGGATCCGGCTCAGGTAACCCGCGTCGATGTCCAGGCCGCGCCGCAGCGCGCTCACCTCGGTGCTGTCCCGCTGGCCCAGCTCGAACAGCAGCCGGGCCTCGGTCAGCGAGTACGGGCTGCCCAGGTAGCTGCCCCGCAGCACGCCGATCACGTTGGTGTACAGCCGGTTGAAAGCGCGTACCGCCGCGACCGGGTCGTCGGTGGCCGGCCGCCGTGCCGCTGCTTCCGTCGTCGCCATGACCGCTCCCCTTTTGATCATTTTTGAAAAGGGTCATTAGTTGCCTGAGTCAAATGTATTGCTGACGGAGGCAACGGGTCAATGCCTGAACGTCGGCTCCGCATTCGCCGAATCGCCGACCCGGGCGGACAATTGATTCATGCGTTTGCGTGGTCCCGTGGTCCCGCGTACCTTGCGGCACCCGGCCCGGTGGGCGGCGCTGGCGGTCGGCGCGGTGGTGCCGCTGCTGGCCTTCCCGGCCCCGGACCTGTCGGTGGTGGCCTGGTTCGGGCTGGTGCCCGGGCTGCTGGTCATCCGGCGGTCGCCGTCGGCCCGCGAGGCCGCGGTCCGCGGCTGGTGGCTGGGCTGCGGATACATCGTGGCCGCGATGTACTGGCTCTGGCCGGAGATCGGCCCGGCCGTGGTCCTGGTGGCGGTGGTGTTCGGGGTCCTGCAGGCCCCGTTCGGGTGGTCGGCCTGGGCCCTGCTGCGGCCGCCGCTGAGCACGGCCCGGGCCCTGGCCGGGCTGGTCGTGGTGCCGAGCTGCTGGCTATTGGCCGAATGGGGGCGGTCCTGGCAGGCACTGGGCGGCCCGTGGGCGGTGCTCGGCGCCAGCCAGTGGCAGCACCCGGCCGTGCTGGCCCTGGCCTCGGTGGGCGGGGTGTGGCTGGTCAGCTTCGTGCTGGTGGCCTCGAACGTGGCCATCGTGATCGTGCTGACCGCCCGCCGGTGGACGGCCCGGGCCGCGTCGGCGGTGGTGGCCGCGGTCGTGGTGGCGGCGGGCCCGGTGGTGTTCGCCCTGACCGCACCGGCCCCGGTCACCGGGGCCGCGACGATCGCGCTGGTGCAAGCGGGGGTGACCAACGGCGACCAGCAACGGGTGGACACCAGCCAGCGGCTCACCGAAGACCTGATCCGGGGGGCTGGCGCCGGGGGCCGGGCCACCGAGCCGGACCTGATCGTCTGGGGCGAGAGCAGCGTGGCCTACCACCTGGAGAGCGACCAGTCCCTGCTGCGCAGCCTCGAGAAGCTGTCCGCTACGGCCGGTACGCAGATCCTGGTCAACCAGGATTCGGTCCACGACGACCAGAAGTCCAAGGTCGCGGTGCTGGTCGGCGCGAGCGGCATCGCCGGCACCTACACCAAGACCCGGCTCGTGCCGTTCGGGGAGTACATCCCGTTCCGTGGCGCGCTGTCCTGGCTGACCGACATCAGCCGGGCCGCCCCGGTCAACATGGTGCCGGGGAACGGCGCCCACGTGCTCACGGTCACCGAGCCGGACGGGAAGCCGCTGACCATCGGCCCGCTGATCTGCTTCGAGTCGGCGTTCCCGGACATGTCCCGGGTCGACACCGATCACGGCGCCCAGGTCATCGTCTACCAGACCAGCGACACGACGTTCCAGGGCACCTGGGCGCTGGAACAGCACGCCGCGCTGGACGCGCTCCGCGCGGCCGAGACCGGCCGCCCGGTGGTCCAGTCCGCGCTGACCGGCGACTCGGACGCGTTCGACAGCCGGGGGCGGCAGCTGGCCTGGATGAGCCAGACCCAGCGCGGGGTGCTCACCGTCCGGCTCAGCCTGCCCGCCACCTCGGCCCGGACCATCTACGACGAGCTCGGTGACTACGTTCCGTGGACCGCCACCGGCATCGCCGCGGCCGCCGCGCTGGGTGGCCTGTGGCGTTTGCGTGGCCGTCGTACCGGGAAGGGTGGTGCCACCGGCCCGGATACGGCAGAATACGATGCAGGAAGTGGGCTGCACGTGCCCAGCTAGCGGTTGCTCCGGGACAGCAATGTCCCAGGCCAGCGCGAGGACGCAGGGGAAGGCGAACCTCGTCGGCGGTCAGGAGGAACAGTGTTGGCTCAGGGTGTTTTGCATGTCCATTCGGCGCCCCCGGCGCTATGCCCGCACATCGAGTGGGCAGTGGCCGGGGTCCTTGGTGTGCCCGTAGATCTCCCGTGGACCGGTCAGCCCGCGTCCCCCGGATCGCTGCGGACCGAGCTCACCTGGGAAGGCGTCCCCGGCAGCGCGGGCGCGATCACCTCGGCCCTGGCCGGGTGGAACCGCCTGCGTTTCGAGGTCACCGAAGAGGCCACCCCCGGCTGTGACGGCGTGCGGCACAGCTTCACGCCGACCCTCGGCCTGTTCACCGCGGTGACCGGTGGCAACGGCGACATCCTGGTCCCCGAGGGCCGCCTGCGCACCGCCGTGGCCATGGCCAAGACCGACTCCGACCTGCGCAACGAGCTGGACCGCCTGCTCGGCCGCGCGTGGGACCAGGAGCTGGACGCCTTCCGCTCCGGCGCCGACGGTGCCCCCGTCCGCTGGCTCCACGCCACCGGCTGACCCCACCGGCTCCCCGCTCCGCTCCTCCGCCTGGCCAGGGGAGGCAAAGGTAACTTCACCCATACTCTTACATGGGGAAAGTTACCTTTGCCCTCCCGCCGGCCGTCCGCTCCCAGTCGCCAGGACGCCACCCCGAGGCGCTGCCCCCGGCGCGCCGCATTCCCGTGCCCAGCCCGCAGCTGCGCGTCCTCCACCGCAGCTCCGCCTGTCCCGCCGGCGCAGTTCCCGCCCGGCCTCGCGCCTCTGCGGTCCCACGGGTCGCGCCGGCGCAGTTCCCGCCCGGCCCCGCGCCGCTGCGGTCCCACGGGTCGCGCCGGCGCAGTTCCCGCCCGGCCCCGCGCCGCTGCGGTCCCACGGGTCGCGCCGGCGCAGTCCCGGCCCGGCCTCACACCCCTTCACGGGTCCCGTACGTCACGCCGGTGCTACTCCCGCCCGCCCTTACGCCCGTCCGCAGCCCCGCGCGTCACACCAGTCCCACCCACCGCGTCGCCCAGTCCTCAACCGCAGCCCCATGCGTCACCTCAGCGCGCCCACGCCGCATCCATCTCGCCCCCACCGCCTGCCCGTTATGCCTCCGTCACCCCTACGCCAGCAGCACAGCTTGTGCCCGGCCCCGCACCTCTCCCTGGGTCCCGCGCGTCCCACCAGACCAACCCCGTGCCGCGACGCCCGCCCTCCTCATAGACCCCGCCCCTCACACCAGCCCCGGGCCAGCCAATGTCGTTTTATCGACATGTACTGGTTCAGCCAGACAATTTTCCAGGCCGCGAACCCGCGGCCGAGGACACGCCGGGGATGGTCCGCGAAGATGCCGGGCGGCCCGGCCCGCGCTGGTTAGACTGCCGCCCAGTGGGGTCTGGGCCAGTGCCGACCACGCTTACCCCCGGCGAAGTTCTACCAGCGTTTCACGTGAATCCGAACAGAGTTTCTATGACCGTGAAACTATGCGAACATGTTGTCGATAGTGACCGGGATTTTGGAGAGCTCGATGATCAAAGTGTCCAAGACTGTCCGCGACGGTTCCGTCCGCGTTACGTTCGCGCTGCCCGCGAGCGAGCCCGCCGGGTCGGTGTCCGTGGTCGGGAACTTCAACAACTGGGACCCGTTCGCCCACCCGTTGCGCAAGCGGTCCAACGGCACCCGGAGCACGGTGGTGACCACCGCGCCCGGCAGCACCCTTTTCTTCCGTTATCTGGGTGAAGGCGGCCACTGGTTCGACGACGAGGCCGCGCACGCGGTCGACGGTCAGGGCGCCGCCATCTCGGTGTGAGTCAGGGTCGGCCATGAGGTGATCGAGGCGTTCCCGACCGCGGCCCGGTACAACGGCATCCCGGGCGGCGGCAGGCAGGTCACCGCGGCTACCCGCACGGGGCCGCCGTGGGTCACCACGATCACCTCGGCGCCGGGCCGGGCTGCGGCCAGCCGCCGCAGCGTCCGGTGTACCCGGTCGTACATCGCGGCGACGCTCTCGCCGCCCGGCGGGGTCCGGTAGGGCTCGTCCCAGAACAGGTCGAGGACGTCGGCCTGCCCGTTCGGCTCGACCGACCTGGTGCCTTCCAGCGCGCCCAGGTTCTGCTCGCGCAGGCCCCGGTCGAACTGCAGCGGTAGGCCGAGCTGTCCGGCGATGATCGCCGCGGTCTCGGCCGTGCGGGCCAGGTCGCTGGCCACGACCACCACGGCGTCCGGAGCGTCCGCGGCCAGCTGGCCAGCGGCCTGCTCGGCCTGGGCGCGGCCAAGGGGAGTGAGGCTGCCGGCCCGGTAGGACTGACCCTGGATCCGGCCGGCCACATTCCATCTGCTCTGGCCGTGCCGGACCAGCCACAGCCGGGCCGGGGCGGTCTCGTTCGTCGCGTCGGCCGGTTCCCGGGCGGGTGCGGCCACCGCGCCGGTCGGAGTCGTCAGCATGAGCCCGGCCATCAGTACTGCAGCCGCGGGTCGTCGTAGTTCTTGAACTCGATCACGTTGTTGGACGGATCGACCAGCGCGATCGTCCGGTGCTGCTCCGCGGTGCCCTCGAACCGCAGCGCGGGGCCGGCCAGCACCTGCAGCTTGCGGTGCTCAACCAGCCGGAGCAACCGGTCGAAATCCTCAGCTTTCGCGAAGCTGACGCCGAAGTGCCGTGGATACATCACGGCCTCCGCCGGGATGTCGTCGCTCAGGTGGCAGACCAGCTGATCACCGAAAAAGTCCAGCGTGATCCGGTCGTTGTAGCGGCGGGCCAGCTTGCAGCCCAGGCCGAAAACGTAGTACTCGAGCGCCTCGTCCAGGTCGCGGGCGGGGACGGCGATGTGACAGGCGTCGTGGATGTCGCGCATGCGATCAGGTCCTTAGTGGAAAGCAGTCGGGAAGCGGTCCAGGCCAGCCGGGCCGGACAGGCCAGCCGGGCCGGACAGGCCAGCCGGGCCAGGCCCGAGGTTCGGGCGGCTCAGGCCGCGGCGGACCGGGGGGTGCGGGCCGGGGCCAAGGGGCCGGCGCTGACGCCCGTGGTCAGGTCGAGCAGCGTGTCGCCGCGCAGGCCGCGGCGCAGGGTCTCCACCCCGATGACGTCGCTGGTGGCTATGTTGCCCAGGTTGACTGTGGGGCCGACGGTGCGGATGAGCTCGACCTGCAGGTCCTTGGTCGGGGCTTCGAACATCACCAGGTTGGGATCAACCGATTCCAGCACCGCGCCCAGCACGTCGTCGCGCATGGTCCCGTCGGAGTTGGCGATGCCGCTGCGGCCGCTTTCCCGGGCCTCGGTGATGACCATGCACGCCCCGGCGGCCAGGTCCTGGTTCAGCGCGCTGACCCAGTCGGCCGGGGTGAGCAGCGCGGACCGGTCCGCGTCCTTGTAACCGACCTCGGACAGCACCGGGCGGACGCCGGCCAGGCGCCGCACGTAGTCCGCCTTACCGTTCTGGTCCAGCGGGATCGTCCCGTTCGACACCTCGATGTGAGTGGCGCCGAACCGTTCCACCATGGCCACGTAATCGGCCAGCTGGCCGGTCCACAGGAAGCGTTCGAACAGCGTGCCGCCGAAGTAGAAGCTCACTCCGGCCTCCTTCAGCACCGCGGCCTTGCGGTCCATGTCCTTGGTCACCAGCGACGTGCCCCAGCCAAATTTCACCAGGTCAATGAGATGTCCGTGGCTCTCGATCACATCGGTGAACGCGCCCGTGGGCAGTCCGGTGTCGATGACCATCGTGGTGCCGTGCTGGCCGGGTGTCATGGATTCCTCCAGGCGGGTGGTGCGGGCGGGACCGGTTGACAGTCCTGATTCTCGGCCGCGCACGTGCAGGCCCCATCTGGGCTGGATGCGAACCTGGTGAAGGTCCTGATCCTGGTCAGCGCCTAGATCGAATTTTCATTTAAACGCTCGGTAAACTCACAGCTTTCGTGCCTGTGGCCCAGAACCGGGGCGGACCAGGCCGGTTTCGTAGGCCGCGACCACGGCCTGAGTCCGGTCCCGCAGGCCCATCTTGGCCAGCAGCCGGCTGACGTGGGTCTTCACGGTCTCCTCGGTGATCACCAGGCGCGCCGAGATCTCCGGGTTCGAGAGCCCCTCGGCTACCAGCCGCAGCACCTGCGTCTCCCGCGGCGTGAGTGAGGCCAGGGCGCCCCCGGTTCCCGGCCGGAATCCGGGGGCGCCCTGGCCGTCCGGCCGCAACTGGGCGAACTCGCTGATCAGCCGACGGGTGACGCTGGGGGCCAGCAGTGCCTCACCGGCGGCTATTACCCGCACCGCGTCGAACAGGCGCTCCGCGGTCACGTCTTTGAGCAGGAATCCGCTGGCGCCGGCCCGCAGTGCGTCGTACACGTACTCGTCTAGATCGAACGTGGTCAGGATGAGTACGCGGGGAGCGGCCGGATCCGCGCTCATCAGCTGTCTGGTGGCCTCGATGCCGTCGGTGCCGGGCATCCGCACGTCCATCAGCACCACGTCAGGCCGAACCGAGCGGCAGACCCGGACCGCCTCAGCGCCGTCCCCGGCGGTGCCGGCCACGGTGAAGTCCGGCTGGGTGCCGAGCAGCTCGGCGAATCCGATCCGCACCACCTGGTGGTCGTCGGCCACCACTATCCGGATCTCCGGCCCGCTCACGGCAGGTCCGCCTTCCCCGGCAGACGGGCGGTGACGGCGAACCCGCCCCCGCTGGCCGGCCCGGTGGTCAGTTCACCGCCGACGGCGGCCGCGCGCTCCCGCATTCCCAGCAGCCCGTGGCCGGCTCCCGGCGGCACCGGGTCTGCGCGCGGCGCCAGGGGCGGCCCTGGGCCGTTGTCGCGCACCCGCAGCTGCAGGCCACCGCCGGCGTAACGCAGCTCCACATCCACGGCGGCGCCCGGCGCGTGCCGCCTTGCGTTGGTCAGCGCCTCCTGCACGATCCGGAAGGCGGCCAGTTCCACGCCCGGATCCAGGGCGACCGCCAGGCCACTGACGATGAGCCGGGTCCCGGACCCGGTCGCGTCGCGCGCCTGGTCCAGCAGTTCGATCAACTGGGCCAGCCCCGGCTGGGGCTGGCGGTCCGGAATCTCCTCGGTGTCCTCCCGCAGCACGCCCAGTAGCCGCCGCATCTCGGTCAGCCCGGCGCGGGCGGTGTCGCCGATCGACCGCAGCCGCTGCGCCGTGACCGGCGGCAGCTCCGGCGTGGTCAGCCGGGCCGTCTCGGCCTGCACCGCGATCATCGAAATATGGTGGGCGACGACGTCGTGCAGTTCGCGGGAGATGCGGGCGCGCTCCCCGCGCGCGGTGTGCTCGAACAGGTGCCCGGCGATCGCTTCCCGCGCCTCGGTGTACTCGGTGGCTTCGGATCGGGCCCGGCCAGCCAGCCCCGAGCACGCGGCCGCCGGGGCCAGCGCGGCCACCACGATCGTGACCGGCCGCTGGTCGGCTAGGGCCAGGCCGAGGAACGGCACCCCCAGCGTCACCGCCAGCCAGGACGGTCCGGCGCGGCCCAGCCGCCAGGCCGCGAGCAACACGGCCACCGCCCCGGCCACGGTGAGCAGCCGGACCAGCAGCAGCGACAGCACCGCCGCGGCGGTGACCGCGGCCGCCGCCGCGACCGGGCGCTGGAACGCGGGCGGCAGAGTCCCGCCGACGGCTAGTACGCACGCTGCGGTGACGGTCGGCGCGTACTGGTGGCCAGCCGTGCCCCGGATGATCACCTCGGCCAGCGCCAGCAGACTGAGCAGCATCGCGGTCGCGGTCTCGCGCTGCGCGGATCTCACGCCCTCATTGTCGCCGCTGGTACCGGGCCCTGGCGTCCCTCTCGCGGGGGAGACGCACCAAGCCGGATCGCCGGCAAGACCCCTCTCAGGCGTGACGACGCCGGGGCCGCCCGCCGCCTAGCGTGCCGGATATGACAGCAGCGGTCACGGAAGCAGCCGTCCAGGTCGACGGGTTGCACAAGCGCTTCGGCCCGGCCCTGGCCCTGGACGGCATGTCGTTCACCGTCCAGGCCGGGCAGGTCACCGGGTTCGTCGGCCCGAACGGGGCCGGCAAGTCCACCACCATGCGGGTGATACTCGGCCTCGATCGGCCGGATGAGGGCCGGGCCCTGATCGGTGGCCGGCCCTACTCCGGCCTGCGGCACCCGCTCAGCCACGTCGGGGCGCTGCTGGACGCCAGCGCGCTGCAGCCCAGCCGCAGCGCCCGCCACCACCTGCTGTGGCTGGCCCGCTCCCAGGGTCTGGGGTCGAACCGGGTCGATGAGCTCATTGAGTCCACGGGGCTGGCCCCGGCCACCGGGCGCAAGGCGGGCGGCTTTTCGCTTGGCATGCGGCAGCGACTCGGCATCGCCGCTGCCCTGCTCGGCGACCCGCCCGTGCTGCTGCTGGACGAGCCCTTCAACGGCCTGGACCCGGAGGGCATCGTATGGATGCGCGGGTTCCTGCGGGCGCTGGCCGCCGAGGGCCGGGCCGTACTGGTGTCCAGCCACCTGATGAGCGAACTGCAGGACGCCGCCGACCACTTGGTGGTGGTGGGCCGGGGCCGGGTCGTGGCCGACACCAGCGTGGCCGACCTGATCACGGCCGCGTCCGGGGACCGGGTCCGGCTGCGGACCGAAGCGCGGACCGGGGCCATGACCGTGCTGGCCAACGCGGGGGCCACCGTCGCCGCCACCGGCCGGGACACGCTCACGGTGGCGGGCCTGCCCGCCGCCCGCATCGTGGCCCTGCTGGGGGAGAGCGGGGTGCCGTTCACCGAGGTTGCCGCGCACCGCGCCACCCTGGAAGAGGCGTACATGGAGCTGACCCGGGACGTGACCGAGTTCCGTGCCGCGCCGGTGACCCGGTGAGCGCGCCCCCCATCGCCCCCTACCGATCCCCGCTGCCCACCGGACGGGACGGTTTCCCCCAGCTGGTCCGGGCCGAGTGGACGAAACTACGCACGGTGCGCGGCTGGGTGGCCGGCCTGCTGCTGATCATCGTGCTGACCGACCTGATGGGCCTGTTCGCCGCGGGCAGCAGCCACACCGAGTGCATCACCAGCCCGGGAAAAGCCCCGCAGACCGGCCGGGCCTGCGCGGTCACCATGCCGGCCGGCCCGGGCGGTGAAGCGGTCACCGACACCTACTACCTGGTCGGGCAGGCGCTGGCCGGGACCGGCAGCCTCACGGTCCGGGTGACTTCGCTGACCACCGAGTGGGGCAGCGGGACCGGGCCGGACACCGGCTCGGACTTCAAGCCGGGCCCGGTGCCCTGGGCCAAGACCGGTATCATCCTCACCGCCAGCACCCGGCCCGGAGCGGCCTACGCCGCCATGCTGGTGACTCCGGACCACGGGGTGCGGATGCAGGCCAACTACACCGGCGACGTGGCTGGCTGGCCCGGCCGGGTCTCGGCGGCCGGGCCGCGCTGGCTGCGCCTGACCCGGTCCGGCGATCTGATCACCGGCTACGACTCGGCCGACGGTACGCACTGGACCCGGGTCGGCACTGTCCGGCTGACCGGCCTGCCGTCCACCGTACGGGCCGGGCTGTTCACCACCGCCCCGGGCTGGCAGACGACGGGCAGCAGCTTTGGCGGCGCGCTAGGCAACGGCGGTCCCAGCCTGGCCACCGCCACCCTGGACCAGGTCACCCGGTCCGGTCGCTGGACCGGTGCTGGCTGGCAGGGGACCGCGGTCGGCGGCGCCAGCCTGGCCGCGGTCGGTTACCAGCGATCGGGGGAGCGGTTCACAATCACCGGCTCGGGAGACATCGCGCCGGCCTCGCCCAGCAACGGGGCCCGGGCTCAGACCATCGAGGAGCACCTGGTCGGGGTGTTCGCCGGACTGATCGCGGTGATCGTGATCGCGGTCATGTTCATCACCTCCGAATACCGCCGGGGACTGATCCGCATCACGCTGGCCGCCAGCCCGCGGCGCGGCCGGGCGCTGGCGGCCAAGGCCCTGGTGGCCGGGGCGGTCACCTTCGCGGCCGGCCTGGTGGCCGTGGTCATCGCGGTGCTCGGCGGGATCGCCGTAGTGCACTCCCAATTCGGCTACGTGTACCCGGTGACCATGCTGACCGCGGTCCGGGTAGTGGCCGGCACCGCGCTGCTGATCGCGGTGGTGGCGGTGCTGGGGGTGGCGCTGGGGGCCATCCTGCGCCGCACCGCGGCCGCGGTCACCACCGCCATCGTGGCCGTGGTTCTGCCCTACGTCATCGGAATCGGATCGGTGCTGCCGGTGAGCGCGGCCCAGTGGCTGCTGCGGATCAGCCCAGCCGCGGGATTCGCGATCGAGCAGAGCATCCCGGCCTACCCGCAGGTCAGCAACTCCTACTTCCCGGCCTTCGGCTACTTCCCGCTGTCTCCGTGGGCCGGGTTCGCGGTGCTGTGCGGGTGGACCGCGCTGGCCTTCGCCCTGGCCGTCATCCTGATCCGCCGGCGGGACGCATGAAAGTGGCCGCATGAAAGACGCACTGATCGCGGAGTGGATCAAGCAGCGCACCGTGGCCGTCACCGGCTGGCTGCTGCTGGCCACCGCCGCACTGACCGGCGCGTTCAGCGTGGCCGCGGCCGCGGCCGTGAGATGCGCGGCGCTGGGCTGTGGCGGTGACCCGGCCCGGATCAGCCTGACCGGAGTCGAATTCGGCCAGGCGGTGGTGGCCATCCTGGCGGTGCTGGCCATCAGCAGCGAATACACCACCGGGATGATCCGCACCACGTTCACGGCGATGCCCCGGCGGATCACCGTGCTGGCGGCCAAGGCGGTCGTGGTGGCGACCCTGACCCTGATGGCCGGGACGGTGGGCGTCGCGGCCTCGCTGCTGGCCGGGCGGCTGCTGCTGCCAGGCCACGGGTTCACCGCCGCGCATGGATTCGCGCCGCTGTCGCTGGCCGACGGGCCGGTGCTGCGGGCCGCCGCCGGATCAGTGCTCTACCTGGTTCTGATCGGTCTGCTCAGCCTGGGCGTCGCCACCGCGGTCCGGGAGCCCGCGGTGGCCATCGGGCTGGTGCTGGCCCTGCTGTACCTGTTCCCGCTGGCCGCCCGCGTGGCCGTCAGCCAGCAGTGGTACCGCTACATCGAGCAGGCCGGCCCGATGACCGCCGGGCTGGCCATTCAGGCCACCACCGGCCTGCCCTCTCTGCCCGTCCAGCCCTGGCCTGGCCTGGGGGTGCTGGCAGTATGGGCCGCCGGGTGCCTGTTCATCGGTGGCCTCCTGCTCCGGCTCCGCGACGTGTAATCGCACGGACCGGCTGGCCCGTACCGGATCCCGGTCCATCTGATCCGTTAATGACGGCGTTAGCCTGAACCCATGAGCAGTGACCTTGCCTCCCTGACTGGTATCGACGTCCCTACGGGCCTGCTGATCGGGGGTGAGTGGACCAGCGGTGGCGGTGGCCGCCTGGCCGTGATCGACCCGGCCACCGAGGCCCCCCTGGCCGAGGTCTCCGACGGTACCGAGCAGGACGGCCTGGCTGCGGTCACCGCGGCCCATGAGGCACTGCCTGCGTGGGCTGCCACCCCGCCCCGCCAGCGGGCCGAGTGCCTGCGCCGCGCGTTCGACCTCATGACCAGCCGCGCTGAGTCCTTCGCCCGGCTGATGACCGCGGAGAACGGCAAGTCACTGCGGGACGCGCGGGCCGAGGTGACCTACGCCGCCGAGTTCTTCCGCTGGTACTCCGAGGAGGCCGTCCGCATCGACGGCAACCTGACCACCGCCCCCGTCGCGGGTAACAAGATCCTCGTCTCCCGGCAGCCGATCGGCGTCAGTTTGCTGGTCACGCCCTGGAACTTCCCGGCCGCGATGGCCACCCGCAAGCTCGGCCCGGCGCTGGCCGCGGGCTGCTCGGTGGTGCTGAAGCCGGCCGAGGACACCCCGCTGACCGCGCTGGCCCTGGCCGCGCTGCTCGAGGAGGCCGGGGTACCGGCCGGGGTGGTCAACGTGGTCTCGACGTCCCGGCCCGGCCCGGTGGTCGCGGCGATCATGGCCGACCCCCGGGTGCGCAAGCTGTCGTTCACCGGTTCCACCGAGGTCGGCCGCCAACTGCTCCGGCAGGGCGCGGACACCGTGCTCAGCTGCTCGATGGAACTGGGCGGCAACGCGCCGTTCCTCGTGTTCGAGGACGCCGACCTGGACGCGGCCATCGAGGGCGCGATGATCGCCAAGATGCGCAACGGCGGCGAGGCCTGCACCGCGGCCAACCGTTTCTACGTGCACGAGGCGGTGGCCGGCGAGTTCACCGCCCGGCTGGCCGACCGGTTCGGCCAGCTGAACCTGGGCCCCGGCCTCGAGGAGACCACCGACGTCGGGCCGCTGGTCAACGAGGCGACCCGGAGCAAGGTGGCCGGCCTGGTCGACGGGGTGGCCGGTGACGGCGCCAAGATCGTCCTGGGCGGCTCGGCCCCGGACCGGCGCGGGTACTTCTACCAGCCGACCGTCATCGATCAGGTACCGGCCTCGGCCGCGATCACGGACCAGGAGATCTTCGGCCCGGTGGCGCCGGTCATCCGGTTCTCGGACGAGTCCGAGGCGGTGCGGTACGCCAACGACACCGAGTTCGGCCTGGTGTCCTACGTCTACACGCAGGACCTGCGGCGCGGCCTGCGGGTCTCGGACGCGCTGGAGACCGGGATGGTCGGCCTGAACCGCGGCCTGGTATCCGACCCGGCCGCCCCGTTCGGCGGGGTCAAGCAGTCCGGGCTGGGCCGCGAGGGCGGCCACGACGGCCTGCTGGAATATCTGGAGACCAAGTACATCGCCGCCCAGTGGTGAGCGCCCAGTGGTGAGCGCACAGCGCTGAGGCGAATGGGGCGCCTGGTACGGCAAATCGCCGCCGACACCCCGTCCTGTGTCGCCGTGGGCCCCGGCGGGACGTAGCCTTGGCCTGTGGACAGGCGCATCTTCGGGCTAGAGAACGAATACGGCGTGACATGCACCTTCCGTGGGCAGCGGCGGCTGTCCCCGGATGAGGTGGCGCGCTACCTGTTCCGCCGCGTGGTGTCCTGGGGCCGGAGCAGCAACGTGTTCCTGCGCAACGGGGCCCGCCTGTACCTGGACGTCGGCAGCCATCCGGAGTACGCCACGCCGGAGTGCGACAACGTCACGGACCTGATCGCCCACGACAAGGCGGGCGAGCGGATCCTGGAGGGCCTGCTGGTCGACGCGGACAAGCGGCTCCGCGAAGAGGGCATCGCCGGCGACATCTACCTGTTCAAGAACAACACCGACTCGGCCGGCAACTCCTACGGCTGCCACGAGAACTACCTGGTCGGCCGG
>Ga0209112_10000099_pt1 | contig 13669 bp, 5 predicted proteins | sample TexAe_OM3H0_O3_FD_187947 | JGI IMG/M metagenome (GOLD analysis project Ga0209112, IMG submission 187947) | Forest soil microbial communities from Davy Crockett National Forest, Groveton, Texas, USA - Texas A ecozone_OM3H0_O3 (SPAdes) (version 2) | ecosystem: Environmental > Terrestrial > Soil >...
ATTTTTATTTTTTTTTTTTATAATAGTTATATATTTTTTTTTTTTTATTTTTTTTAGCTTATTTTTTTTCTTTAATACTTGGCGTTATTTAAAATTTTTTAAAAGATTAGGTCATTCTATTTATTTTAAAAAACTTTCTATTTATTTTTCTTTTTGACAATATATAATATTATATATAAATAAAAATATATATAATATTATTATATATATTTTTATTTATTTTTATAATATTATTATTTATTTATTTAATATATATTTTTTAAGAATAATAATAATTAATTTTTTTATTCCTTTAAAAACATACATGTTATATATATTTCTTAATTTATATAATTATTTTATTATTTTTAAAAAATTATTATTTAATTTAAAATTTATGGAAATTTTTTATTACTTTTCTAGTTTTTTTTTTAATAAAAAAAAAGATTTAAATAATAAATATTTAGATGATCCTTTTATATTTCGTAATAAATTTATAAAATTATATACAAATATAAATTATTATATTAATATAATAATTAATACTAATTATTATATTAAAAAAAAAAAATATATATTTTTTTTTTTTATATATATTTTAGATAAATATATAAAAATATTTATATATAAAATATGTAATATAAAAATATCTTTATATTTAATAAAAAATATATATAATAATAATATAGAAATATTATTTATTATTATATATAAATATATAATAATAGTTTTATTATATGTATATATATTTTTATTAAATATAATTTATAATTTAATAAAAATAAATATATATATATTATTTTATTTTTTTAAATTTATAATATTATTTATTAAACGTAATTTTTTTTTTATAAAATGTATAATTTTATTATTGTTTTTATTTTATTTTTATTGAATTATAAATTATTTTTTTTTATTATTGTATAAACATTATTTTTTATATATACCTTTATTTAATATAAAAGAGAATCTACATTTTATAAATTTTGATTGAATTGATTTACGTAATTATTTTAATATAATAAAATTACATAATACATTAATAGATCTTAATATTCATAATAATTTTTTTTATAGTGAAATTATAAAACAATTAAATTTAAAATTAAATAAATATAATTTTAAATTTTCTTCAAATTTTAATATAAATTTATTTATAGAAAATAATTTCAATAAAACAAAAATGAATAAGGAAACTATTATTTTAAATAATATTTTTGAAAAATGGAATAAATATCATGGGGCTCATTTTATTAGGCGTTGAAAAAAATATAAAAGAATGTTAAATTGATCTTTAAGGCATATGTTTAAAGGACGTGATTGATATAAGGCAGTAAAAAAAGAAAAATTAAAAGGATGTCAATTACCTATTTTTAATAATAGTAGATATTTTGAAAATTCAAAAACAGAAATTTCAAATAATATGGGTTTTTGGGAAAATTTAAATCAAGTTAAAAGACTGCCTTATAATAAAGATTTAAAAACTCAATTTCAAAAAACACAAGCATGATATACCTATTTTAAAAAACGTCATACTAGTAAAAAAAAACCACGTTATTTATTATCTTCTTATATAAGATTAAAAAATATACCTTTTAGTTATATATATAAAGAATTTAATATATTTTTTTTAGAAAAATATAAATTAAAAAAAGTAAAAGAAATTAATTGAGCTTTTGAGTCTTATTTTAATAAAATAAAAAAAGTAGAAAAAGTAATTTTTACATTAAAAAATTTATTTATAGATTTAAAATATCTTAAATTAAAAAAACAAAATAATAGACTATTTTTTTTTAAAAAATATTATAGAAATTTCATTAATGAACAGCAAAATTTTATTTGAAAAAATAAAATACCAACTTTGTTAATTACAGAAATGCGTACACAAAGAGTACCTCCAAATACTTTTACTGATAAGTCTATAAATGATTATGTTAGTATGAGTCATACAGATGAAATGAATCAATATGTGTATTATAGAGATTTATCTAAAAAAAGTTGTTTAAAAAATGTTATTTTTAAAATACGTTATATATATAAAAAATATCCTTATAGGATAAATAAAAAAAAAATGTATTATCAATATATTATAAAAAATTATTTTAATTTAACACATACAAGTATCAAAATATTAAAAAAATTTTATTTTTTTGATAGAAATAAATTACGTAACTTTAATAAATTATCACATAGACTCTTAAATAAAATAGATACAGTATATAGTAACCAATTATTAAAATATAAATATTGAGAACGAGTATTCTTTCTTAAAAGATTAAATGAAAAAAATTTAGATTTTTGGGGTTTTTTTGATTATTTAAAAGTTAATAGATATAAAACATTGAAAAATAATAACTATTTTTCAGTATTTTTTATAGAACATTGAAAAAAAGATTATTATCATATGCGTATTTATTTATTACGTATAGTATCATTTTTACATTATTATAATCTTTATAAAAAAGTAAAAATGGATAATAATTTTAAATTTTTAAGTTGACTTAAAAATGTAAAAGTAGAAGGTAAACCTTTGAATTTAGAAACTTTAAGTACTTTAAATAGTTTTACATTTATAAACAATGTGGAAAAAGTAAATGATAATATTATGGAGCAAAATAAAGAGCAAGAACAAATTAATGAGGATTTATTTCACCATTTTAAATTACGTTGACATTTCAAAGAGTTATTGCATGCAAGTGGTGTTGATTCTTTTGGTAATAAAGATAAATTTATGTATATGATAAATTTATTTTATAAAAAATTTAATAAATATTTTATTGAATATAATAAAATAAATAAATATAATAATAAATATAAATTTAAAATAAAAAGTTATAAAATTAAAGTATTAAGGAAAATAAAAAATTTAAAAAAATTTTTTTTTCAAAATACAAAAAGAAATAAAGGTTTACGTATTTTTTCTTATTTAAATACTTTTTCAATTCAATTCCATATAAAACATTTATTATGACATTCTCCTTATTCTTTTTTAAAAATAAAAAAAAATAATATTTTTAAAAATCAAACAATAAATAGAACTTTTTTTTATTATTATACCTATCAAAAACAGAAATATGATATAAATTATTATAGTTATGTTTTTAATTTATTTTTAAATATACTTGATATAAAAGAAGAATGAGCTTATTATTTAACAGATAATAAAATTCATTTATTAAATAAAAATGCATTAAAATTTACATTTTATTATAGTTATTATTATGGTAATTTTTTTTTTTTTTATTTAAATGAATTAGATATTTTTAGAATTTTTATTATTTTATTAAAAAATTATTATAATAATTTTTTAATAAAATTAACAAAATGTCGTTATTATTCAGAATTAAAAGATTATAATATAATAAAAATTTTAAAACGTTTTTTAAAAAATTGATATAATAGTTTATATTTAAGAGTACGTTATTTTATATATCAAACACATGAAACATATGTACGATATGTAAAACGTAAATATTTACGTTTTATACGTAAAAAATATTGAATAAGAAATCGTGTCGATTTAATACCTTTTTGATTTATTTTTGATTATTATATAAAATGTTTAATAAAATATTTATTTAGTAAATATTTTATTAAAGAACATTTTATTTTTTGATGACTTTGTTATAGATTGAATTTTTCTTTTTCTTTTTTTTTTTGATTAAATATTCAAAAATATAAATATTCAAAAATAATTTATTTAAATAATTTTTATTTTTGAATATTTATAAAACATTTAATATTTAATATGAAATATTATTATAATTTTTTAATAAAACAAAATATATTAATATTTTTATGATATAAAAATATATTAATGAATAATTATATATATTTTGTATTTAAAGAATATAATTTAAATTTATTAATATTTTTATATAAAAATATTTTTTTTAATTATTATTTTTATATAAAAATATTAATAATAAATATTTTAAATTATATATTAAATTTAAAATATTTATTATTATTTAAATTTAATATACAAGATATATTAAATTTTTTTATAAAATTTTTACAAAATATAAAAAATAAAGTAATTTTTTTTAAATCTAATTATTATTATTTTAAAAAACAAAAATTAATAAGAAGACGTAAACGCCGTATACCTTTAATTTCTTTATTAAGTACCAATTTAAAAAGAAATTGATTCTTTTTAAAAAATCGTTCAAGTAATTTTTTTGTATATCATAATATATACTTGTTAAATTTAAAAACAATATTTTTAATAAAATATGATATTAATTTATATAATTTTTTTTTAATAATAACAAATACATTTCCTTTTATTAAAAAAAAATTATTAAAATATAATATATATATTTGTATGGTTTATGTTATTTATATTATTTTTTTTATTATGATATTTCTTATTAATAAAAAATATTTTAGAATATTTTTTATTAATAAGAAATATCATATATTAGATTTTGATTTTAAAATTAAGATTAATAAGAATGAAAATAAATTTAATTTTATAAATAATTTAAATAAAAAAAATTTATATATATATAAATTTTTTTTATTTAAATCTTTAAGAAATTTAAATTTAATAAAAATTTTTTATAATCAAAAATTTATATGATTTAAAAAATTTTTAAATTTAAAAAAATTTTTAAATCATAATAGTTTTGATCAATTTAATAAAAATAAACCTATCTATAAAAGTATTTTATTTACGATTACATTTATTAATATAAATAATTTAGAAAAATTTATAAATAATTATAAAAAATTTTTTATAATAAAAAAAATGCCTCTAATTAATTTATTTAATGATTATTTAATGTTTTATAGATTTAATTTTAAAAAAGAAGGTTTTTTATTTAATTATCAAAAATTAACAGATAATATAAACTTTAATTACATTATTTTTTATTGAATGATTATTATTCCATATTTTTTCTTTCAATATATATTAATAAAATATCATTTAAAGTTATATATAAAAACTAAACGTCGTATTTTTTATTTTTTTAGAACAATTCTGGATAATATACGATTATTTGTAAAAATTAATAAATATATGGGAAGATCTTTTTTTAAAAGTATATATAAAAGTAAAAGATGAAAAGATCCTAGTCATGTTTTTTTAAGTAAAAAAAGACCAAAAAGAAGTCATTTTAGTACAAATAATTTAAGATATCGTAAACTTTATTATAGATTATCTCCTATAGGTTCTTATTACTTTTGGTTTTCTAAAATAAATTTAATACAATATTTATTATCATACAAGAATTTTTTTTTCAATACAATAATTAAATCTTATTATTATTTTTGATTTATTATTATATATTGATTAATTTTAATATATTTATTAAATAAACATTTTAATATAATTATATTAAAAAAATTTAATTTATACTTTTTTAAAAAAAAAAAGTATATAAATCCTTAAGAAGGTAAAAGCAAAATAAAATAACTTACAATATATCATAAAAAAATAATGAATTCATTTTATACATTTCATAACTTTATGATAATAGTGGTGGATATGCGTCCAGAAGAATACTTCTTTATATTGGAGTATAATACAGGTGGTGAAAGTAAGAGGGTACTAAGTGAGTTAATCCGAGTACATAATTTATGTGAAGTTAAAGGTTATGGTTTTGATTTTTTTGAAATAGCAGAAGATCCTAACTATGCCTTAAACAAGGAAGGCATTTATATACACAAATATAATCAGTTATCTGATGTATTACGTGAATTAGATATAAAATTGACTAAAACAGAGTTGGCTGAATTAAGGTTAAAAAATAAGGAGGCTTTAGATTTTTTAATGAGTAAAAGTAAAGAAGAACTTATTTATATTTTAAATGATAAAAGTGAAAATCATGAATTATTAAAAAAAATTTTTGAAAAAAAATAAAAAAAATGGGATTTTTTATTAAACAACGTTTATCAGTATATAAAAAATATAAATTAGATATATGAGGTATTGTTCGTAATTCATTTCTTATTGAAACACATTGACGTAAATTTAATTATAATAAATTAATTAGAAAGTATAAAATATTTAACGAAGCAAGAAAGCATAATTTAAAAAAAATGAAAAATAAAAAACAAGATATTATTTTTTTTAAACGTTTAAATATGAAATATGTATATAAATTAAAAATTTATTGAAATATAATAAAAAAAGTTTTTTTTATTAAACCTTCTAAGAAATTAAATAAAATTTGTTTTTTTTTTTTTAATAGAAAAAGGAGAAAAAGAAATTTTGATTGATGAAAAAAAAAATATTTTATATATGAGGTACGGGATTTATATGTTAAAAAAAAAAGACATATACAAAAAAAAGAATTTATTGATATAAGAATTGCAAAAAATTTTTATATAATGTATACATTAAAACAATTAAGGAAAGTAGTAAAAAAAGCTAAAAGAAAAGATGGGCTTTTTGAGCAAAATCTAATAATATTTATGGAATGTAAATTACCGTCTTTTATATATCGTTCATCTTTTTTGCCTAATATGTTTGAAAGTATTATTTTTGTAAAAAATTGTAATATAGCAGTAAATAAAGTATTTAAACCTTTTATTTTTTATTCTATAAAAATAATGGATATTATTACATTTAGAGTATGAGAAAAAAGTTATATTTATTGATCCTTTTATAAAAGATTAAAAAAAAAAGCTTTTTTATTTTGTTTTCCAAAATATATGTATATATCTATTACTTTTTTTTTAATAATTTGTTTAAATATACCACAAAAAAAGGATATAATAAATCCTATTTCTATGGATTTTTATAAAGCAAGTAGTTTTTCTATTTAATAAAAAAAATGCATTTACTATATATTTCAATTATACAATTAAGTAATTATAAAATTTTTTTAGGTCATAGTATTTTTAATACTATATTATTATCATCTTGATTAATTTTTAATATAAGAGGAAAAAACACAATTTTAAATTTATATCATACAATCAAAATGTTAAAATTATCATATACTTTATTAAAATATGTAATAAATATGGGTTTTCCTTTTTGATTTGTTAATTTTGATTTAACAAAAGAAGATATTATTAAAAATAATGCATTTAAATCAGGTGAATTTTATGTTACAAGACGTTGAATACGGGGTTTAATTTCTAATTTTTTTGTAATAACAAAAGCATATCGTCAATATTTAATAAAAAAAGATTTTATAGATAGTAATAAAGTAAAAGATCTTTTTGAAAAATGAGTTTTTACAAGATTTACGTGACCACGTGCTATTTTTATTTCTAATGTAAAAAGTGCTTTTATTGTATCAAAAGAAGCTTTAAGTGCTAGAGTACCTAGTATTGCGTTAGTTGATACAGATGTTAAAACTTTTTTATATAATATACCTATAGGTTGTAATGATGATACTATAGAATCTATAGGGTTTATGAATAGTATTATGTCACAATATATTTTAAGATTTAAATATAAAAAGGTTTTGATTTGATACTATTTTAATCGTAATATTCAACGTTTTAATGTATTATTAGAATGATTAAAAAATTTGATTAAATTAAAAAAAAAAATAAAATATAATATAAAATTAAAAGATCTTCAAATACCTAATTATTTAAATTATTTTACAGGTATAAAAAAGGGTTTAAATTTTTTTTTTGGACGTAGTTTTAATTTTAAGTTAATTAGTAAGAATAATAATTTAAAAAGAGAAAAAATAGTATATGATTCTTTTTATGATGTAAATAAAATATTTTTTTTTAATAGATTAAAAGTATTAAATTATAAAATGTTATCATATAAATATAGATTAAAATTTAAAAGATATAAATATTTAAGTAGAATTGAAGGTGTAAGTTCTTTTAAATCTTTTTTAAATAATTTTGTTAGATTTAATACTTTTTTTAGTAGAAGTAAACGTATAAAAATAAAAAAAAGAATTAGAATGGCGCGTAAAAGTGTATCTAAAAATTTTAAGTTTTTTTTTCATTTTATATTTTTTTTTTTTTTAAATAAATTTAATATAATAATTGATAGTTATAATAATGAAAATTATAATATATTAAATATTATTAGAATATTTAAAAATTTTAAAAAAAAAAAAAGTAAATATAAAAAAAAATATAAGAATATAAATGAAAGAAAATTTAAATATGATTATATTTTTAGATTTAAAAGTAAGAAAATTTATAAAAAAAAAAAAAAAAGAAAATATGGTTATATTTATGATGATTATGATTATAATAATATAAATAAAGAAAGAAGTAGTATGAGTTTTTTATTTTTTCATTGAAGATATTTTTTAATCTTTTTAGGTTTAAAATTACGAAATAAATCATTTAGTTTTAAAAATAGATATATTACAAAAATAAAAAAATAAAAAATGAAAATATTTTTTTTATTTTTTATTTTAAGAAAATATTATAGAAAATTTAATAGTTCATTTTTTGATTTTTTTTTAGGTATTATTTTTAGTTTTTTTTTTTTAATAGAATTTATTTTTATATTTTTATTAAAATCGTATTTTTTTTTAATATTTATTTTATATAAGTTCTTAATTAAAGAACAATTAAATTTTTTAAAAAGAGCAAAAGTTATATATGTAATTAATAATAATAATGATTTACATAAAAAAAAATATATAAAAAAGAATGGTTATATAAATAATATAAAAAAAACTTATTATAATAGAAGGATTCATTATGGTTTAATTATTGTATATATTCAAATTTTTTTACGTAAAATAAAAGATAGAAAAAATTATATGGTATATTTATATAATTATAAAATAAAAAAAAATTATAATATTTTAAAGAAAAAAATAATAAATAATAGTTTGTATTTTTTTTTAGAAAATTATAATTTAATTATTTCTTTAGAAAATTTAAAAAAAAAATTATGATTAATTATTTTTTTTCTAAATTTTTTAGGTATATATAATATAGTAAAATTAAAAAATATTATTTTTTTAATTTTAAATATTTTTAAAAAAAAATATAATAAATTTATTAAAATAATATAAAAAAAATTTTTTTTTTTAATTTTTTAAAAAATTTATTATGAAGATTACATTTATAATAAAATAGTATTAAGATTAAGGGTTTCTCTTAGTATTGTTTAGGTTTAATTTAAATATATAGTAGAAAAAATTTTTTAATTATTTTAAATTTAAAATAATTAAAAAAAATTAATTAATAATGATTTTTGTATTTAATTGAAAAAGTAGTTAAATCCCTAAGAAGAAATTCTTATTGGATTGAAAAAAGAAAAAATTTTTTTAAAAAAATCTTTTTAAAAAAAACCTTTTATTTACCCTTTGGTATTTACTCCCTTAGTATCTACCCTTTATACATATTTTTATTTCTATATTTCTATAATTTTATAAGCTATAATATAAAAAAATAATAATATATATTTTTTAAAAAAAGAAAAAAGATTTAAGAAGGATGACTTGATACTTGTACAAAAAGGGCGTTAAATCATTAACGAAATGTAATCTTTAGTGAATAAATTATGATAAAAGATTAATACCCTATAGAAAAAATTCTTTTTATAAAAAATAAAAAAATAAAAATTTTTATTTTAAAAAACGTAATGAACTGAAACATCTAAGTAATTATAGGAAGAAGTTAAAAATCGTAAGTACTGGTGAGGGAACATGATAATTTTAGATAATAAAATTTTTTAAATATTATATATAAGTATATATAATACCAAAGAAGGTAAAAGTCCTTTGTTAAAATTTTTTTTCTATAATATAGTAAAATATTTAATGTATATAAATATTTGAATATTGTAAAATTTATTACAAAAAAAAATATGTATGAGTAATCGATAGTGAAATAGTAATTAAAGTGAAAGTTGAAAAAAAATCTGAAATCTTAAATCTACAAGCGATTAAAGCTTTTTGAAGTAATAATGTACCTTTTGCACAAGGGTCCAACTAGTTAAATTATATAGCAAGCTTAATGTTAAAAAGTAGGCATAGAGAAATCAAGTTTGAAATATAGCAATTAAGTTATATAATTTAAACCCGAAACCAAAGGATTTAATTGTGAGCAGGCTGACTTTAATTTATATAAATTAAAAGAGGGCCGAACCCGTGTTTGTTGCATTAAATTGGGATGACTTGCAATTGGGAGTGAAAAGCTAACCGATTTTGGTGATAGCTGGTTTTCTGCGAAAGCTATTAAGGTAGCGTGTTTTTTTTTATTAATTTAGGTAAAGTACTCATTAATCTAGGGGGAATTTTTTAATTCCTTTGAACTTAGTAAAACTTTTAATGAAATTTAATTTTTAAAAAGGCAAACAGACATGTAACTAGAAGGCTATATGTCAAAAGGGAAACAGCCCAGATCATAAGCTAAGGTCCATAAATGAATATTAAGTGAAAAGGTTTTATTAAAATAAAAATTAAAGGAAAGTTTGCTTAGAGGCAGCCATCTTTTAAAGAAAGCGTAAAAGCTCACCTTTATTTTGTAATATAAAACTAAAGATTATAAGGACTCTAAATATTCTACCGAAGCTATGAATTTATTTAATAATAAATGGTAGCAGAATGTTTTGTAAATTGTAAATTAGAAGATAAATTGTTAAATTTATTGGAGATATCAAAAGTAAAAATGTTGGAATTAGTAACATGAATTAATGTAATTTTTAAATGAATCATTAACGCTGAAAAACTAAGGTTTGCATTGTTTGAGAGTGTATAGCAATGATTTAGTCGGTCCCTAAAATTTAGGTTAAACACCGTTAAAATTGATGGGTTTCTATTTAATATTATGGAACTTTATTAAAAATAGTGAAAATAATAGTTTTATTAAGTTTATTTAATAGATTTAATTTATTTTAATAAATATTATTCGAGAAAAAGCTAAAAAAAAAATAAAACCGTACTTATAACCGACTCTGGTAGTTAAGTAGAGAATACAAAAGCGTATAGAAAAATAAAGTCTAAGGAACTCGGCAAAATGATCCTGTAACTTCGGGAGAAAGGATACTTCTTTTTTATACAGCGAGTATATTCTATAGAATATACTAACGTAGTGATTGAATTGAAGTGGCACAGAATCGGAAGTGGCGACTGTTTAATAAAAACACAAGACAATGCAAAATAGAAATATGAAGTATATTGTCTGACTCCTGCCCAGTGCTTGAAAGTAAAAATTAATAAATTTTATTTAATAAAATTTATTGAAATAAGCTCAAGTAAACGGCGGCAGTAACCTTGACTGTCTTAAGGTAGCGAAATCCCTAGTCAATTAATTGTTGACATGCATGAATGGAGTAACGACTGCTTTACTGTCTCAGGCTTTATTCTAGTGAATTTGTAGTATCCGTGAAGATACGGATTTCCTATAGTGGGACGGAAAGACCCTATGCAGCTTTACTATAACTTTACATTGATTTAAAATACTTAAATATGCAGCATAGATTATAGAGCTTATAAACTCTTAACGTTAGTTAATTAGTTAGGCAAAGGTGAGATAATAATTTCTTTGAGTATTTTAAACTAATTTAATAAAAGAAAATGTATGGTGGGTAGTTTCACTGGGGCGGTGGCCTCCTAAAAAGTAACGGAGGCGTGCAAAAGATTATTTATAAGGATAATACTTTATATTAGTTTGACTGTTTAAAAGACATTTTTTACAGGGACGTAAGTCGGCTATATTGATCCAATAGCACAAAAAAAGATGGCTATTGCTTAACGGATAAAAGTTACGCTAGGGATAACAGGCTAATGGTTCCCAAGAGTCCTTATTGCCGGAACCGTTTGGCACCTCGATGTCGGCTCATCTTATCCTGGTTATGTAGGTAGAACCAAGGGTACGTCTGTTCGACGTTTAAAAAGGTACGTGAGCTGGGTTTAGAACGTCGTGAGACAGTTTGGTCCCTATCTACTATGGGCGTGGAAAATTGAAAGGAAGGGGAGCTAGTATGAGAAGAATGCATGAGTGAGAGAGTATTTGATTTTTACTTTTTTTTTAAATCTTATTTGTTATAAAGTAAATGCCCCATGAATCAATTGTTTATTGGTTGTTTGATCAAAAGCATATCAAGAAGCTACATTCATTTTATTTAACTACTGAATACATTTAAGTAGGAAGAAATTCTTAAGATTAATTTTTTTAAGAAGATTATAGATAATAATATCGTTAGTTTTTAAGTGCAATTGTAGTAATACATATAGCTATAATAAACTAATATTCTATATTTTTTTTAATTTTTATATATTATTTTTTTTAATGTTTTTATATTTAAAAAAAAATGAAATTAAAGTGATAGTATAAATAATAATTTTCTTCCTTTGTTTTTTTAAAAAAAAAAAAAAAAAAAAAAAAAAAAAAAAAAAAAAAAAAAAAAAAAAAAAAAAAATAAATGAAAAAATTTATAAGATTTATATTAATATTAAAGCAAATGTTTTTTTTAATTAATTGCCTTTTCAATAATTTATATGATATAAGTTTTTTGATTGATGAAAATAATTCTATTGAAGATAATAAAAAAGAAAATAATTCTATTGAAGATAATAAAAAAGAAAATAATTCTATTGAAGATAATAAAAAAGAAAAATTTCGAAATCTTTTTTTTTTAAAAATTATAATAAGTATAGCACTTATCAGTTGATTTAAATTAGATACAGAACAAATAGGGTGTCTTATTATATCGAATATGATTAGTGAATTAATTGAAACATATATATATTATGATGAAGATGAAGATGAAGCTATTAAAAAAAAAGTAGACGATGTTGACAAAAAATAAAAAAAATTTTTTTAATAAAAAATTTATAAATATATTTTTTTTTTTTTTTCTAGAGATGTTAATATATAAAGTAGTAAAATCCTAGAGAATAAAAATTTATTATTTAATAAAAAAAATAATAAATTAATAAAATGATATAACAACTTTAATAACCTTATATACCCATACCTTTTTATATATTATTTATATAATGCCGTGTTAGGTGGTGGCTTAGTTTAACTGGTCAAAATACTTGCTTGTCGAGCAAGCTGATATGGGTTCAAATCCCATAGCCATCGGGGGGAGTAACACGGCTGTTAATAGTATTCATGGTTCTAACTTAGTAGGTTCGACTCCTGCCTCCCCCATTTTAAAAAAAATGGAATTATATATATTAAATAAATCTATATTTATTTATAACAGTAAAAAAGAGTCTAATCCTGGCTCGGTTGGAAGGCTTGGAGCCTGCCTAATACATGCAAGCTTGTTTTAAAATTTATATTGTAATAAGAATTTTAAATGGCGTAAAGGTGAGTATAATAAAAGAACCTAAATTACTGTTTGAGTAAACTTAATTAAACGATAATAGTATATAAATAACTATTATAGAAAGCATATTGCGCAGTAAATAAAATGGGCTTTTATGGTATTAGGGTAGTTGAATAATATAAAAGATATTCAAGCCTAAGATGCCTAGCAGGTTTTAACGAACGTACTGCCACAACGGGCTTGAAAAAGTGCCTGAGCATCCTTGACTGCAGTAGGGAATATTGGACAATATATTCAAGTATGATCCAGCAAGTCTCCGAAAGTGATGAAGGTGTAATTACTACATTGTAAAACTTAGTTTATAATGAATATAATGAAGGTAATTATAAGTAAGCACAGGCTAAATTCGTGCCAGCAGCCGCGGTAATACGGATTGTGCAAGTCTTTGACCTCATAACTAGGTGTAAAAGGCCACATAGGAGGTTAAAAAAGTTTTTAATAAAATACAGGAGT
>Ga0209112_10000101_pt1 | contig 13607 bp, 10 predicted proteins | sample TexAe_OM3H0_O3_FD_187947 | JGI IMG/M metagenome (GOLD analysis project Ga0209112, IMG submission 187947) | Forest soil microbial communities from Davy Crockett National Forest, Groveton, Texas, USA - Texas A ecozone_OM3H0_O3 (SPAdes) (version 2) | ecosystem: Environmental > Terrestrial > Soil >...
AGGGCCGCGACGAGTCCGAGGAGCGCGAGCCGACTCCCAAACCGTCTGACGAGGATTCGTCGTCCGATATGCCGGAGCGCTCGCCTTCGCCAAAGCTCAGCAAGGCGGCTGGAAAACGTCGTGCTACCGGGAAAGGTCGTGGACATTGAATGGTGGGCCCTCTGGCCTTATATCTCGTACTAATCCCATATGCCTATCGTGCGCGCTCGCACATACTAGCTATTTTACTGTTTTTATATCACAAGCTATCGTAGTCCTCTCCAAAATGTACATAGAATCTCTTATTGAATGATAAGTGACCCTTAGTAATTTTGTTAAGATTGTGACTGAGGTATATTTGAGCTACCATAACGGACTTCGACGAATTATAGTCAAAGTCACGTGGTACTCGGGCAAACTATAGCAGAGCCGGTTAAGCCTAATAACCGTTGATCCGGTTTCCTTCTCGAGCAGGATTAACACCGCCACCTGTCATCTTTTACGGCTAGCTAGATCTCGGCCCACTATTGTCTCAGTATAGGCGTCGATCATTTCGTCACAGCTATTCTTGAACAGAGAGGTCGCCGCCACGAATATATTCCTTAATCTTATCGATTGAATCTCGTCGTGACGTTTCAGACTGGCAGCCGCCGTTCCTATCCAAATCTTCCTTAGTCCACATGGACTTTTGAAACCCGAGGTTCGGCATAACACGCTCCCGTGATTTTATACCTTTTTCTTTAGGTGTTATGTCAAAGAAGCTGCCGCGCCACCGTTCCAGGCTATCTAGCCGAAAACTGTTCAGCCTAACCCCGCGAAGTCCGTTAGATCTGTATTGAACGCGTTACGGCGCTCTATATATTTTTGACATTTCTGCGCGACCCGCGCTTGTCGAAACGCGCCGGCGTTTACGTTCTGCATTCCAGTTCCTGGAAGAGCAACTCCATTCCACGGCAGGTCCCAGTATTTTAACTGAGCCCATACCCGTGGAGTCATTATGTCTCTCCCCGACGATTACTCCCCCATACTCATCGGTTATCTGGACGATATTCTGTTCTCTGACTTTCCTGCCGCTAGGTCTGCGACACCATCCTCTATGCCATCGCTCAGAAGCCCTTCCCCCGACTATAGTCCGTTCATGGCCGAGCCGCTCCGGCTTCGCGAACCTCCGAATATCCAGCAGGGAAACTGGCCGACTTTCATGGGTGCCGCTACCCCTTGGCACGCGGACTCGTCCGCGACACTGGGAAGTATCGCTACCGCTGTTCGTCGCCATCCCTTCTAATTTCCTTGGGGCTCACCTTGGTTCCTCAGAACGGCATGCGCTGCCAAAGCTGCATATTGCTCGGTATTTTCTGTTCGCACAACAAGTGGGGCTGGAAGTGCCCTCCTTGTGAAAGTCGGTGCGAGCAGCGCTGCAGCTACACCGACCGTGCGGAGTTCCTAGAGGCCCTCCGCGTCTATCGTGACATGCAGTGTGAAAATATCCGTGCGCCTATCCTATTCTTTTGAGTCCGCGCGGTCGTTTAACTGTTATTTTCCAGCCGCTGGCAACGAACGCCACCAGTTCCTTGCCCAATTCTACAAGGACTGCCAGGGCGCCTTCGCATTGTTCGACCGCCGCATGGAGAGGAACGACCGTGTCGAGGTCGGCCACCGCCTCATCATCGACAGCTTGGACTTCGCCACTGTCCGCGGGCTCTTGGACTGGGCTTATAGTACCCAAATCCCGGTTCGTGTCCGCTCGATGATCGGTGAACGCCTACTCTGCTTGTTGCGCATCGGCCCTGAGGCTGGTGTCGCGCCGTCGTCTACATCCTCTCTCTAAAGTAGATAGTCCGTTATCTACCCTAAAATTCCTATAGAACGTTTCTCTTCGTCGTATAGTGTCCTGAATAAAGCCTCCTGTTGATCCCCTTTTACTTATGCTAAGTCTGGAGATGGAGTCTGTTTCATCTAGATTCATAATCCTAGACTTTTCTTGTAACGTCTGAGATCTATTCTGGACGATCGCCGATGTCTATGCACGCTATTCATTTCAGGAATACCACTTACTTCCTATCTAGGAAGTTAGTCGTTTTGTTCCGTTCACAGCCACTGATTTCTGGTTAAATCCCGTCTGTAGTGCCTCGGCTTCCATTACTACCTCGTTTCTCACGATGTAATGATCCGTTCCTCATGATAGATCGTGTCAAGTCATTGCACGATTTAGTCATGGAATTAATTTTTCGTCGGTCCCGCTAGTTTGCGTTTGCGCAAAATAACGTTACCTATATATTCCCTCCCCTATTCATTTAATTCTAGCTGTCCTCAGCTAATTAAACGTTTAAGAGGCAAGTTTTTCCCATAGCCAGATATCTTAGTATAAAAGGCGGCCTGTTTCTCGCTAAATCCCCAGCATTCACAGTGCTCCGTTTTCATACTCATTACTTCCAGTCTCATGATCGTTCCTGCAGGCAAAGACTGTCTTACTCCCGGGCAAGAGTCCATCTTGCTCGATATCGAGAAAGCCGTCAAATCCGCCCACTTTACCGAGGTTACGCACCACAGGCGTTTCCTGGATATTCAAGCCAAGCTTGTTGTGCGTTTATTTACTGGACTTTTACTCCACGGAGTCAATTTAATGTCCCTCTAGTTAAAATATCGCCGCTACTTGTACACGTTCGCCGTCAAAAGACATATTGGCGAAGTCGTGTTCACTTTGCGCATCGCCTACCAGGCGCTTAATACTAAACTCGAGCCCGATCCTCCGGGTAGTTACTTCAATGACATCTGCAACTTTATTACAGATATCGTTCGTGAACGCGCTGCTCATGCTGAGCGTGTTCGCCTCGAACGCGAGCGCAAGGCTCAATCTCATCGTAAAGAGATGCAAGATGTCCGTGACGCCGCCGAGGCTCTTCAAAAGCTCAAAAAGGGCAATCGAGCCAAGGCGCGTTGTCTCTGCTCATCAGAACCTTCTTTGCCTTGACTATTTTCGTTGGTCAGACCAAGAGGAACCTTGCCGCTAAATCCTCCTCAGCTGTCGTTGTCTCTGACGGCGATCAGTCTGATGATCCTAGCGATACTGGCAGCGTTATCTATGTCAAGGCCAAGGCCAAGCCTAAGGATCCCGTTGCTAAGGATACTTTGCCCAAGGACCCTTCGTCCAAGGATCCCTTGCCTAAGGATCCTACAACCGGTGAGGCTGCCGATGCCATGGCTATAGATGAACCTACTAAGGTACGTCTTAGCGTTCTACGCACGTCAACTCGACCGTCAACTCGGTCTAATTGAGCGTATGGTTGATTTCCTTCAGTTGGACTCAGGCCCGGCCGCGCCCAAGGTTCCCAACAACACTGGTAAGTATTTTATCGTAGCCCATTTTCTATCCTTTTGACTCGTACTTAGTGAGTCCTATAGATAAAGATCCCAACGAGTTGGCCGTATTGATGTCTTCGGTCAGCCTGACCCCAAGAGCGCCCGTACGTTCAATTGTTCCAGTCCGCGGAGTCATTGTTTTGACTTTTTCCGTATTCCCGTCTACAGGCGACTCCCGTGAAGACGCGCGCCCGATGGTACCGCGTAAAAGAGCGCGTGAAGAACCCGAAGCACCCAACGGGGAAGTCACAGTCAATGGCACCGGTAGGTTATATCTCATATAACTCTTCTAGTTACTTACGTTCTTGTAGCCAGCGGCCAAACGGTTGAGGGTCACCCGTACCGTGCCTTCACCGATGAACCGTACCCCGGGGTCACCTCTACGCCCCTTCAACGACAATCGCGCGCCGAACAGACAGTCGACCTCCGACGAGCAATTCGTGAACAGACGGCCGCCATCCGACGACTCTTCTCAGAGCAGTCTCGTATCAACTCAGAGGCCGATCGAGAGTTCAGCGAAAATGGAGGACGTCCAGTCAAGCCAAGTCCAAGGCTCCCCTCCATTAATGCAGAACTATCTGCGCACATGCGTGCCCGAGACATTCTCTACGTGCAACTTGACGACTTGCACAACCAGGGAAGTGATGAAGAGGCTCCAGGATCTCCCCTTTGGTCAGAGGCCTCCCACTCCGTACGCATATTAGTAGTGTATACTGATGCTGGATTAATGCTTCCTCGCACAGGATGCCTAAACCCTGCGTAGGTTGCGGCGAAGTGCCCCATACTCCTATGGTTCACCCGAGCATTCTTACTTGAACTCTGCTTCATCCTTCTTGTACAATATCTGTTGCCGTTGACTTCGTACACATGCTTCACCATAGGATAACGGTGTCCTTCCTAGTAGTCTTTCTCTTGAAATCCCACTGTCGTTGACCCTAGCTTCGCACTGTGCACGTTGTCTTTACAAGTCAAGTCGCATTGACTTAATTACGTCGCTTCGACCTCCTAGGTCCTAGGTCAGTTTCTGGCTTCTTATCCCAATGTCCAAAGTCTTCATCTTCAGACATTTCCTCTGTGTCCGGTCCTTCATCACCCGGATTATCTTCTTCAGTCTCTCCAGGTGGGTTGAGCTTAACCCTACCGAAGTGGAGGTCTTTTCCAGAATATTCTTCTTCATCGTCAGATTCATCATTCTCTAACTCATCTAGTTTCTTCTTAGACAAGTCTATGAGCTTTTCGATCTTCTTAGGAAGGGCGATTTTATGTCTTTGTGCGAATGGCACAACTCTAAATCTGCCTATCTTCCTTTGTAGTACTGCGCCGTTCATTTCGCAGACTATGTAAGAGCCACCCTTGGTTCTCCGTACTATTACCATAGGACCCTTCCAGCGATCTTTGTTCCGCCTATTCATGGAGTCTTCCACGGAGGTGTTTCGTATCATCACCAGATCCCCTGGTTCAAATAGATAGTCCTTGATAACATGCTTGTACTTCTCAGCGTACTTCGCTGCTTCAGTCTTCTTGAACTCGGCAACCCTTTCACGCATTTCATCTACATGATATGTGTGCTTGGCCAGGGCAATCGCTCTCAACCCAACTAATTCGTCGGTGCTGATGATGGTGTCAGGCCACTCTACTAACCATGTCGCTTCCTCCAAGTCCAGAGGTATCACTGGATGGGCCCCGCATACAGCAAAGTATGGGGAGCACCCTAGTCCACGGCGTACAGTAATTCTGTCGGCCCACAAGACTAAAGCCAAGAACCAGTACCATTTCTTCATGTCCCCACCAGTTGCTTTGTACAGTGACTGTCTTAAGTCCCAATGACCTCGTTCAATAATTCCGTTTGCTTGCGAGTTGTACGAAGATATTCGTATGCCAACTATGCCGTACTTGGCAGTCAACCACTTTACGGCTGCAATAAAGATGCTCCCGTTGTCAGTTACTATCCACTTAGGACAGCCCCAACGGCATATTATCTCTTCAAATAGGAACCTGCCTACAGCTTCTGCTGTAGCGCCTGATAAACCTCGTGCTTCAATATACTTAGCTAGTGCACAACGTGCATTGACTATATATCCACACTTGTTCGAGGTCTCGCTCATATGCATTACATCCGTATGTATCATTTGAAAGATACTAGGTGTAGCTGTGACTACGGGTGGAATTCTGATGTAAGCTAACTCGCGCTTACGACAGACCACACAAGTCTTGATGTACCAACGTACATCCTTTTCATATTCTGGCCACCAGAATCGCAAGCCTATCAAGGCTGATGTAGCATAACCTCCACGATGCCCCAATGAATCGTGTGCTGCCCGCATCATGTACATTCTGTGGTCTTTATCTACTACCAATCGGTGCATGGAATTTTCCCCTCTTCTATAGAGTTTTCCTTCACTACTATAGAAGAACTTCCTAGCATGTTTCATGAACCGCTTGTACCGCAGATTATTCTCCATACCTGGAGGGCGAACCATGGTGTCCTTTAACCATTCTCTGACTAGCTCAAGCCTTATATCTTGATCTTTGGCCGTGTCAGATCGGTGGTCCTCAGGATATGGCTCCTGCTTATCAGGATCATATTTCAAACTAGTATCAGGCAGCATGCCTTCTTCAGGTTCCTCAAAGCCTTGCAAATATTGCGGAACTTCAAGACCTTCAGAAGTATAAGCATGTCTGATATGCTTCGACATAACCTCTTCTTCAAGCCTGGCCATGTGAAGTTCGTTTTCAAAATCCTCTATCGAGTATGGTCCATATCCGATCGAGTTCCGCGGGATTATCCCTTGATTCTCTCCAATGGCCTGACTGTAGCCGCCCCTTGTATCAATGAAGTCCTTGAACTCATCAAAGTCTTTAGGCTGATTACAAGAATAGTCCCAGTCTGGGTGATCCTCTGGTGGAATCGTTTCATCCATGCCATCTTCATCAGGCGGCCACTCTTCATCCCCAGGTTGAGGCTCTCTTCGCGAAAGTCCATCCGGTGCAAAAGTAGCTCCCTTTACATGTTTCAGTTTAAAATGAAACATGAGGATTTGCTCAATCCATCTATTAATCGTGGCATTCGGTCCCATGCCTGGATTACTGAGCATCCCTTTGATGTATAGAGCGTCTGTCTCCACGACTAGACGTCTACAACCTAGTAACCAATACTGCATGGCCATCAAGGCCCGCTTGATGCCATAGAGTTCTCGTTTTGGTTGCGAGAATCTAGCTTCTCTTTTGTTTAAGGGCAGTGACGCAAACTTGGCAAAGTGCTTCTTTTTAGGATCTATCAAATCCAGCTGATAGATTATAACACCAATTGCCATCCAAGATGTGTCCACAGCAAGAACAATGTCTGTCTCCCAATCATAATTGAGAGGTCTTAACCATGGAGCATTAATGAGAGCTTTCTTTAAAGTTTCCATTGCTAATTCTTGTTGCTTTCCCCATTCAAAAGGTATATCTTTTTGAGTCAACCTCTGGATGGGTCTGGCGATTTCACCAAACTTTTCGATGAACATGCGCATGACCCCTACAGTACCCAGAAACTGTCGCACTCCAGTGACATCCTTTAACGGTCCCCACCGTAAGATAACTCCCACTCGGTCCGTATCCGGCTTTCGTCCTTCATAGCAGCACACATGTCCTACTACATGGAATTCGTCCATACAGACGACCGATTTTGCTCCAGAAAAAGTACCACCACAGTACTTTATCCTCTGAACAATCCTGTTCATATTCTGAAAGTGTTCCCAGATAAACCGACGTATGCCCGAGTTCTCCGGAATTGTTTCAAATGTACCGTCCTTTGACTGATATCTAGAACCCGGTCCTCTGACTGGCACATCATCAATGTATGGTATGGTTACATGCGGAATCTCATCTTGCAGGATGAAGGTTACGTCGTCATGGAATATTGGAACTGAATTCGTCCAACCCATTGGTAATTTTACTAACCGTAGAGCCCCAAAAGGCGTCTGAAACGTAGTAAAATCTCTAGATCCTTCTGCGAGATCCCTAGCATCATACCCGGAGTATAAATCTAGGCACCCCCCGCAAGCTCTTCCTGCAAAGTGGTTTGCTAGTTCTTCTGTAGCTGGCGGTATTCCAGAGTGTGCAATAGTAACCGCATTCAATGGTTCTAAAGCATGAACTAGCCGAATACTCTTTCCATCTTTCTTAATCACACCGAAGAATTTCCCTCTGTAAGAACTATTAGAAGGTTCATAGACTCCCGCGTCTATCTTCTTCTTAATAATTTTGCAGAACTCCTCCAGCTGCCCTCTAGGTATGGGAATACTCTTCTCAACCCAAGGCTCATGTTCGACTACTGGAATTTCAACAGGCGGGAAGAAGTCATGTCTGAAGCTTCCCCTCTCATCATCTGTCCATGCAAAACCATCTTCTTGAACCGTCATGAAGTGGTGCAATAATTTTCTTTCTTCAGCCCACAGGAAGTCACCAGGGTGCAATTTATCTATAATCTCCTTGCGCTCCTGCGTGTACTTTTCCGTCGGACTGAAGTCTTTAGGATTGGGGTCTAAGCTGGGCATTCCTTCTAAAGGATCCCCTTTTATCTCCCGCTTAATCCTGTATTTCTCAGGCAACTCCGTATACACTGGCCTGACTTTAAGCCCTACAGGCTTATATTTCTTGCTAACGAATACTGACTCCACAATATCCGCTATGTCATCCCTTATTACTTCGTCTGTTACGAAGTCAATAGATTGACAACATACGCAACGGTCTTGGCTTAGATCGTGAGTTGTCTCGACTTCCTTAGCATTTGCCATGCCCTTATAGACTTTCTTCCGTCCTCGGCTTATTTCTGGCTTCTCAGAATTACTCCATGTAAAGACTTCACAAGTCTTTCCATTAACTGTCGGAGCTTTCTTTCCTTGCCGAAACTCGCTGAACAGGGTGCTAGCTGCCTTGTCTCCTTTCATCTCTCCAGCCGAAGTGGATGCACTAAGATAGGCTTCCTTTACTTCAGTCGGGGTAAACCTCTGGTTTCGAGGCTTACAATATTCTATAATCTCTGGTTCTCCTTGATCGTTAAGTTCAATCATTACTGCCAACTCTTCTCCTTCGTCCATTGGGACTAATTCCTCGAAGAGCTGCGAAAACCCTTTTCCGGCTTCCCTTTATGGCCTGCGTGACCATCCTGGTCCATGACCTCAACCAGAGGTTTGTCCAGTGACACCTTCTTTGCGCCTGCCCGATCGAAGGTAGGAACGGCAAACACTTTTCCAGAATTTGGGTCCGTCAGAGTGATTACTTGTCCTCCGTCCTCCTGGTTATCAATCTGACTCTTCGTCAAAGCGTCAAATGGGCGTCCCAGAAGTACTTTGTATGCAGGCCCTTTAATGATATGTACCTGTAAGTACACCATTAATTGGCCCCATTGGAATGGTACGTTCCTTGCTAAACCAACTGATCGTTCCATAGTCCGGTTAGCGCTCTGCATGAAAATCTGAATTTTAGGATCCCAGATTAGCCCTATTTCTTTCGCCATATCTAGCGCCATAGACACTATCTGAGATCCGGAGTCCAATACACTTTCCACGCGGCCTTGATAATTTATGTTGGGGAATGTAACTCGCAAAGGCGCTGAGTCCCTAGCCACAAATATCTGTTTAGGCGTAATGTCTTCGCCTAGGCTTTCTAAATACTGAAGGATAGGATCCTTAGCGATTAAGGACCCAGCAGGAACTCCTCCATCAGCCATCTCCGTGACAAATACTCCTTCAACTTGAGGTAACTCGTCTATGTCTAGAGCATCATACTGGAGACACGACTCTATTTCTTCTACAGGCAGCTGAACTCCATCTAACTCTTCAGATTTCATAGTTGCTCTTACTGTAGTCGGAGAATTTGGTCGAGACTGAACTGGCTGTCGTACTCTTGTGAGCTTCAACCGTTCGCCGTCCCTAAGTTCTCGTGAGATACCGTATAGATCTCCCAGTCGTACCATAACTTCCGTATTATGGATCTGGTCAATCATTTCTTCGGTCACTCCGTCCCTTTCAATGGGAGCTCTAATACGATACTGTTTCTCACCGAAACTAGTACTTGTATTACCCCGCGGAGTCAAGTCTTTGGTTACCGGCTGAGTTCGGACCCCAGTTTCCATCGGCTTGACCTTTCTGTAGGGGAGTTCGACTCCAGCGAACTCTTCCCTTCCCGCGAACCGAACTTCTTTCTTCTTGAAAGGCGTTTCGTGCCCAGCCGCTTCTACAAGCTTCTTGTTACGCCAACTTTGCTCCCTTTCAGCTACGCTTATTCCTTTACTACTCTCAGGAGGCCCGGATGGCTTGGCTGTAGCCCTAGCCTCCATCCTTGAGTTCCCTAAAAACCCTGAGCTGGCTGCCCAGAATCTTTTCCTCCTCGGGTAGTTACAAACTGATCCCGGAACTGCTCACCGTTCATTAGACTGTACATAGCTTTGGCAAAGTCGTTGAACGACGAGGTAGGTTGAACCATTTCTGATTCAACATCTCTCGCAGACGTAGCCGATTGCGCCATATACGCAGGTTGAATCCGGGCCGTGTAGGTCGGTTGAACAACCTGTGCTGCTTGCACGCCTTCAACTTGGTTCAGTCTAACCCTGAGAGTTCTGATCTCGTCTCTAAGACTGTCTTCATTTTCTTCCCCATGATAGAAGTTGTCAATGCTTGAATACATATTTTGACCCCTGGTCTTTTTCTGCCAGTATTCTTCAACTCGCATCGCAGGTGAGCCCCTTCCACGAGGTATGAAGCTACCATCGCTTAACTTAGCGATTCCTTCCTCTACTCTAACCCATCCTTTCGTAATATGGGCCATCTTGGCAGGGCATTCTTTCGAGAAGTGATCTCCTTGATCACAATAGAAGCAACGGTCGTTGTCCCGGCCTCTGTTGTCTCTATCGTTCCTCCTGAACCGGTCATTGGAGTTAGAGTTGACTCCGCGGAATTCAGGATTCGAGTTCTCGCTTCTACTATTGTCCATATGAGGTGGAGGACCCTTTGACTGGTTCTGAAGAACCTTCAGCATCTCTGCCTGAGTCTCCTGAGTCTCTTTCATACGGATTGCAAAAGTGTCCTTGAAGCTGGCCAGCTCACCAGAGAGCTCTTCAAAGCGTTCATCGCTTTTGTCGATCTTGACCATTGAAAAGACAGATGAAGGTCGCTTTGTTGGCGACGGTTCACTTTCTCCCCAACTAGTCCCCTCTATCCCTGTAGCGGCCAACTGCTCAGCCATTTCCACAAGATCCTTAAGAAGGATGGGGTCCTCTTTCCGGTGATCTACCACAGCCTTGGATCCTATAGTAGTCGACCCACCTACAACTGATACTGTCGCAGTCGATGAGGTTCCTCTAGCCTTCTTAAATTCTTCCTTTAACATATTGCGGGCTGAGATCGAGCTCCGCAACGTGTTGGCGAAAGACAAGTCTAGTGTGTCGAGGTAACGTTGACACGCCTCCTTGTTAAGGATTATCGCCGGCTCCATAGAGAGCTTTTTGATTAAGGATGTAAATTCCATCCCAAATCTTTTGAGTTTCCCTTCATCGTGCAAGGGAATGCCTTTATACTTGGCACAAAGTTTTTCGAGCTCCTTGAGAGTTCCTTCGACCTCCTGTTTTAGTTCCGGATAACTCTGATAGATTTCCTTCAGGAAATCTTCGTAAGTTCCCTTAGCATAAGAGTCTAAGTCCCTCCACATGGTCTTTTTCTTGCTTGGTAGGTAGCTCGTTAGAAGCTCCTTTTTCTGTTGGTCATCTGTAATCCTAGCCAGCGACTGAATTTCGCCAACTTGGTCTACAAAGTCCCTAAGGTCTTCGGCGTCATCGGTCGTAAACTTTGGGGCATTGTTGTCCCACGACCTAGGCACCTTGAAGTTCGCCACTCCAGTACCTACAGGTACAGTAGTCATTGCGTTTGTTTTAATAGAAATTGGGGTTTTCGGTAAAGATGTTTGGTTTGGCTGTGAGGCCGGTTGTTTTGGTTCTGGTTGAGTACTAGGTCCTGCTATGGGTTCTAGCTGCTCGGGTGGATGATTTTGTTCAAAGGTTTCCCCTTGATTAATTTCTGTCCTTTTAGATGTAGAGCTTTCCGCACTACGAATTTCTTGGTTCGCTTCTCGTCTAGACTTAGTTTGGTCTTGGACCTCCTTTCGTCCTGTCTGAGTCGCTGTTTCTTTTGCTTTTCTTTTCCCAGTCGATATATCTTCCAGCCGAATCGTGGTTAAAACCGGATTCTGCCTTCTAGTATTCGCAGAGGGTCTAGAAAATCTCTCCTCCTCTGAAACTCCTTCGCCTTGTGAAGTAATTTCGTAAGAAGTTGACTCCGTGGAGTCGTTTTATTTCTAGTTCAAGCGTCACTTGAACTTCAAGCAATCAACGTTTTGGGTCTCTTCACCTAGAAGGCAAGATTCCTTGTCCGAATAGAACGTACTAGAAATATCTGAATGAACCCCTCGCGGTGGGCTCCAGATGAAACGGTAGCTAAGTGTTCAGGGGTGGTCTGAATATACCAGAAACAAGATATCAGATAGGATATAAACCCTATCAATACCTAGTCTAATATAATACCCTTAATAGCGTGTAGCGTGCCGCTGCGTTACAAGTTCGGGGGTTCGAGGCACAGGAAATGCCCTAATCGAATCCAGATATTGGTTTCTAGTTGTTGGAGTCCTACTCCGTACCAAAGACTTCTCACTGAATCCACAGGAAAAGACCTTAAATCGAATGCTTGGGTTTTAAACAAGCTTTTGGTGTCCGAAGACTAGTTGTAGTTTTTATGTAGAATACACCGTTGACTCAAAGTCGTTGGTCGTACCCTTTCCGTATCTGCTTAGAGTGCGTTTACACTTCTAAACTTTGTATCGTATCCGTATAGCGCCCAAAGCGCAAGAGAAATGTGTAGTTGTTGTGGTGCCCAAAGCACGAGAGAAATCCGTTTCCGTTGAGGCGCCCAAAGCGCAAGATAAAACCGTTCCGTTCCGTTGAGGCGCCCAAAGCGCAAGAGAAATCCGTTCCGTTCAAGTGTTCTTATCACAACCGAGTCCGTATAATAGCCGTTAAGCCAAATACAATTGAAGTCCTCTGAAATACTGTTTACAACAATAATTCCAATGAAACCTCAGAAACGAGTCCTGGTTTCTACTAGTCTAGAATACTGGTCTGCAGCGCAAACGCTACACAGACTAATACTCCAAAGATAATAGAGGGGGCCGGGGTCGCTTGAGATACCACCAGATACATGCCTGCTTTTATACTAAAAAGGCCGTCCATATATAGATAAATGTAAAATGTAAAATGATGTGTAATAGTAATTGTCTGTGCTGCGGCGCAGTCGATGTAGAATGAATCGACTGCGGGCGCAGCTTCTGAAGAATTAATTCTTGCTGCACAGCCAATGAAGAATTTATTGGCTGCATTTCAGCAGAGAATGGAATTTATTGTGACTGCACAGCCTACGAAGAATTTATCGTCGGCAGTGCAGCCAATGGAATGGAATGCACGTTCCTGGAATGGAGCCTGCATTCTTGATGTAGAATTTATCGCAGGCAACACAGCCGGTGTGGAATTTATCTGCTGCATTGCCTCCTGCAATGAAATGCACATCTTTTGGTGGTCTGGGAAGGTCTAGATGATGTCTAGACCCTCGTGCATAGCCAACGCGCAGCGTGCGCAATTGGGCTGGCCCAGAACGTGCCCAGAACACGTTTGGCACCCGTGGTTACAGGCCCGGAACCAAACACGCAATAATGCGTACTTAGCCCGCGTCTTGTGAGAGTATCAGGCCCAGGTATTAGTTGACGTCTTCTGGGTGATGGCGCTGCGCCGTACTGCGCAAGTGCTGCACATAACTTCGCATGGCCGCGAAGTGTCTCTTCTGACTGGTTAAGTGTCCCACGGTTCGAACCGTAGGCCAGGCTGGCCTACTGCTCAACATCTGGCGCCTAACAAGCCTAACACCTCCAGTGTACAATGCTACAGTTGTCTAATGGATGATCCTCCTTGCCCTGATAATACATTGGCCATACCGCGCTGATCTGTGTTTGGGCGGGATCCCGTAGAATCATCATACGCCTTCCAGGGTAACACGCACTGCCGTGAATACTACCGAAGCTCTTGTACTGACTCCGCGGGGTACTATAGGCCTTGTTGGCCACTCTGGACAAGAGTGCCAACCTTGGATGAATATTCCTGCACTTGTTGAAAATGCGTGAATTGGGCCATATGAGCAGATTTCTACCCATGCTCCATTTTGGACCCTATCATCTCCCCTATTCAT
>Ga0209112_10000102_pt1 | contig 13517 bp, 12 predicted proteins | sample TexAe_OM3H0_O3_FD_187947 | JGI IMG/M metagenome (GOLD analysis project Ga0209112, IMG submission 187947) | Forest soil microbial communities from Davy Crockett National Forest, Groveton, Texas, USA - Texas A ecozone_OM3H0_O3 (SPAdes) (version 2) | ecosystem: Environmental > Terrestrial > Soil >...
CGACGTCTCCGTCGCCGACGACGTCATCCGCGTGGGCGGCCAGTCGATCAAGGTGCTGGCCGAGCGCGAGCCGGCCAAGCTCCCCTGGAAGGACCTGGGCGTCGACATCGTCATCGAGTCGACCGGCCGGTTCACCAAGGCCGCGGACGCGCACCAGCACATCGACGGCGGCGCCAAGAAGGTCATCATCTCGGCCCCGGCCAAGGACGAAGACATCACGATCGTCATGGGCGTGAACGACGGCGCCTACGACGCGGCCCAGCACAACATCATCTCCAACGCTTCCTGCACCACGAACTGCGTGGCGCCGATGGCCAAGGTCCTGCTGGAGAGCTTCGGCATCGAAAAGGGCCTGATGACCACCATCCACGCCTACACGCAGGACCAGAACCTGCAGGACGGCCCGCACAAGGACCTGCGCCGGGCCCGGGCCGCCGCGCTCAGCATCATCCCCACCTCGACCGGCGCGGCCAAGGCCACGGCGCTGGTGCTGCCCGAGCTCAAGGGCAAGCTGGACGGCTACTCGCTGCGCGTGCCGGTGCCGGACGGCTCCATCACCGACCTGGTGGTCGAGGTCGGGCGGGACGTGACCAAGGACGAGGTCAACGCCGCGTTCAAGGCGGCCGCCGAGGGTCCGCTCAAGGGCATCCTTTACTACACCGAGGACCCGATCGTCTCCAGCGACATCGTCGGCTCGCCGGCCTCCTGCACCTTCGACGCCTCGATCACGATGGCCTACGGCAACCAGGTCAAGATCTTCGGGTGGTACGACAACGAGTGGGGCTACTCCAGCCGCCTGGCCGACCTGACCGCGCTGGTCGCCTCCCGGCTGTCCTGACCGCTGGCCGGCTGATCCGCTCCTGAGGGCAACGAGGACATGAAGACCATCGACGATCTGGACGTTGCCGGCCGCCGCGTGCTGCTGCGGGCCGACCTCAACGTTCCGCTGGACCGCAAGGATCCAGAGAACCCCCGCATCACCGACGACGGCCGCATCCGGGCCAGCCTGCCGGTGATCCAGAAGCTGTCGGACCGGGGCGCCCGGGTGATCATCCTGGCGCACCTGGGCCGGCCCAAGGGCGGCGACTACGCCGAGCGGGCCGAGGGCGGCCCGTCGCTGCGGCCGGTGGCCGCCCGGCTGAGTGAGCTGCTCGGCCGGCCGGTGGCGTTCGCCACCGACGTGGCGGGCGAGAGCGCCGACGTGACAGTGTCCAATTTGGCCGACGGGGACGTGGCCGTGCTGGAGAACGTCCGGTTCGAGCCGTCCGAGACCAGCAAGGACGACGCCGAACGGCTGGAGCTGGCCCGGCGGCTGGCCGCGTTCGGCGACCTGTACGTGGGCGACGGTTTCGGCGCGGTGCACCGCAAGCACGCCAGCGTCTACGACCTGCCGCTGCTGCTGCCGCACGCGGCCGGCGACCTGGTCCGGGCCGAGGTCGAGGTGCTCAGCCAGCTGACCGGCGACCCGGGCAAGCCCTACGTGGTCGTGCTGGGCGGGGCCAAGCCGTCAGACAAGCTCGGCGTGATCGCCAACCTGCTCGACCAGGCGGACCGGATCGTCATCGGCGGCGGCATGTCCTACACGTTCCTGGCCGCCCAGGGCTACGAGGTCGGCAAGTCGCTGCTCGAGGCGGACAAGATCAGCGAGGTCACCGAGATCATCGCCGAGGCCGGCCGCCGCGGCGTGGAGCTGGTGCTGCCGGTCGACCTGGTGGCGGCCACGCACTTCGCGCCGGACGCCGGCCACGATGTGGTCCAGGTCAAGGAGTTCCCGGCGGACCGCGAGGGTGTCGACATCGGCCCGGCCACCCGTGAGCTGTTCGCGGACAAGGTGAGCGACGCCCGGACCGTGTTCTGGAACGGCCCGCTCGGCGTGTTCGAATTCCCGGCCTTCGCGGTCGGCACCAAGGCCGTGGCCGACGCGATCGTCCGGGTCGACGGGTTCACCGTGGTGGGCGGCGGCGACTCGGCCGCGGCGGTCCGGTCGTTCGGCCTGCCGGACGACGCGTTCGGGCACATCTCCACCGGCGGCGGGGCCAGCCTGGAGTACCTGGAGGGCCGCACGCTGCCCGGTCTGGTCGCGCTGGAGGCCGACGACCCGGCGCCCGCATCATGAGCCGGAAGAGCCAGCTGCCCCGGGTCGAGGGCGCGCCGCTGATGGCGGGCAACTGGAAGATGAACGAGAACCACCTGGAAGCGATCGCGCTGGTCCAGAAGCTCGCGTTCACCTTGTCCGACAAGGACTTCGCCAACGTCGAGGTGGCCGTGCTGCCGCCGTTCACCGACCTGCGCAGCGTGCAGACGCTCGTGGAGGGGGACCGGCTGCGCCTGTCCTACGGCGGCCAGGACCTGTCCCCGCACGACAAGGGGGCCTACACCGGTGACGTGTCCGGGCCCATGCTGGCCAAGCTGGGCTGCGACTACGTGCTGGCCGGGCACTCCGAGCGGCGCCAGTACCACCACGAGGACGACGCGCTGGTCAACAGCAAGGTCCAGGCGGCGTTCCGGAACGGGATCACGCCGATCATGTGCGTCGGCGAGACGCTGGAGGTCCGCCAGCGGGGCCAGCAGGTCGACCACTGCGTGAGCCAGGTCCGCGACGGCCTGGCCGGCATCACCGCCGAGCAGGTGGCCAGCATGGTGATCGCGTACGAGCCGATCTGGGCCATCGGCACCGGTGAGGTGGCCTCTCCGCAGGACGCCCAGGAGGCGTGCGCGGCGATTCGTGAATGCGTTTCGGCGATTCACGACCACGCAACCGCCTCTAGTTTGCGTATCCTGTACGGAGGGTCGGTCAAGTCCGACAACGTCGCGCCGATTATGGCCCAGCCGGACGTCAACGGAGCTCTGGTTGGCGGTGCCAGCCTGGACGCCGCGGAATTCGCGAAGATTGTCCGCTTCGAGACAGCTGGCGCGGCGCGCTGAAGTAACTGGATTGGGAAGAAGGAACGAGCGGCGATGGTCATCGGGGTTTCGATCATCCTGATCATTACGAGCCTGGTGATGATTCTGCTGGTGCTGTTGCACAAGGGCAAGGGTGGTGGCTTGTCCGACATGTTCGGTGGCGGAGTGTCATCAACCCTGGGTTCTTCGTCGGTGGTTGAGCGAAACCTCGACCGAATCACCATTTTTTTCGGCATCCTATGGTTTGTGTGCATCATCGGCCTCGGCCTGCTGATCGCTCACTAACTTCGTTCCCGGTAGTCCCGCACCGGCCCTTCAACGTACGTGCGTTCCTCAAGGGGTGATCTGTGAGCAGTGGCAATGCCATCCGCGGTAGCAGGGTAGGCGCTGGCCCGATGGGCGAGGCCGAGCGGGGTGAATCCGCCCCCCGCGTGTGGATCTCGTTCTGGTGTGCCAACCGGCACGAGACGCGGCCGAGCTTCGCGTCGGACGCGGCCGTTCCGGACAGCTGGGAGTGCCCGCGGTGCGGGTACCCGGCCGGCACGGACGAGAACAACCCGCCCGCGCCGCCGCGCGTGGAGCCGTACAAGACGCACCTCGCGTACGTGAAGGAGCGTCGCAGCGACACCGACGGTGCCGCCATCCTCGAGGAAGCCCTCAACCGCATCCGCCGGTGAGCGCAGTTTTACGACGAGAAACCCCGCGAGGCTTCGGTGAGAAGCCTCGCGGGGTTTTCTACGGCCAAAACGCCATGGGTTACGGAGAGACGACCTAACCGGCCCAGCGAACCGGGCCTCCGGCCCGGTGAACGGCCGGTACTACGAACCCACCGCAGCGGGGCGCGAAGCGCAGCGGGGGGTTCCAGGGGGGTCGTCCCCCCAGGCCGATCAGTGCGCGAAGCTCTGGCGGAATTCTTCTTCGGCCAGGGGGACCGGGTGGCGGGGGTTCTCCTCCAGCATCTTGATCTGCTTGCGGAGGTCGTCGAGCAGGGACGAGGCCATGTCCTGGCTGAATCCGTTCTTGACCACGATCCGCATCACCGCGACGTCCTGCAGGTTCTGCGGGAACGTGTAGGCCGGGACCAGCCAGCCGCGGGTCCGCAGCCGCTCGGAGATGTCGAACACCGAGTAGTTGGTCACGTCGGCCTTCAGCTTGAACGCGAAGACCGGGAGCTCCTTGCCCTCGGTCAGCAGCTCGAACGGGCCGATCTTGGCGATCTCCGAGGCCAGGTAGACCGCGACGTCCTGGCAGGCCTGCTGGACCTTGCGGTAGCCGTTGAAGCCCAGCCGCAGGAAGTTGTAGTACTGGGCGACCACGTTCGAGCCGGGCCGGGAGAAGTTCAGGGCGAACGTGGGCATCTCGCCGCCCAGGTAGTTGACGTTGAAGATCAGCTCCTGCGGCAGCGCGGACGGGTCCCGCCACACCACCCAGCCCACACCCGGGTAGACCAGCCCGTACTTGTGCCCGGAGGCGTTGATCGAGGCCACCCGGGGCACCTGGAAGTCCCATTCCAGGTACGGCTGCAGGAACGGCGCGACGAACCCGCCCGAGGCCCCGTCGACGTGAATGGGGACGTCCAGGCCCTGGTCCTTCTGCAGCTGGTCCAGGGCGGCGCCGATCTCCTTCACCGGCTCGTAGCTGCCGTCCATGGTCGAGCCCAGGATGGCCACCACGCCGATCGTGTTCTCGTCGCAGGCCGCGGCGGCCTTGTCGGCGGTCAGGTGCAGCTGGCCCTTCTCCATCGGGACCTGGCGCGGCTCGACCTCCCAGTAGCGGCAGAACTTGTCCCAGCAGACCTGCACGTTCGTGCCCATGACCAGGTTCGGCTTGGTCGCGTCCTGCCCGGCCGCGCGGCGGGCCTTGCGCCAGCGCCACAGCAGGGCCATGCCGCCGAGCATGCACGCCTCGCTGGACCCGGTGGTCGAGCAGCCGGCCGCGTTGCCGCCGGCGGGGGAGTGCCACAGGTGGGCCAGGATGTTGACGCAGCGCCGCTCGATCTCCGCGGTCTGCGGGTACTCGTCCTTGTCGATCATGTTCTTGTCGAACGACTCGGACATCAGCTCGGTGGCTTCTTCCTCCATCCAGGTGGTCACGAACGTGGCCAGGTTGAGCCGGGCGTTGCCGTCCAGGATCAGCTCGTCCCGGACCACCTGGGCGGCGGTCGAGGGCAGCATGCCGTTGTCGGGGAGCCGGTAGGTCGGGATCTGCACCCCGTGCTCCTGGACGTAGATCGGGTTGACGGCGAGCTCGCCTTCCTGATCCTCCACATCGACTTGCTTGTGCAGGGACATCGGTGGCTCCTCCGGTCGGGTTAACGGTTGATGGCCGGGCGCGGAGGCCAGGCCCGGCCAGGCTATCGCCGGGCCGCCATCCACCATTCGGTTGATGCCCCGCTCCGACCCGGGCGGCCCCAGGTATGGCCCGGTGGGCGATGCCGGAGACCGGGCCCGGCCGCGACGATGGTGACATGCCAGTTATCGAAGTCAGCGGATTGCACAAGGAATACGGGCCGAAGGTCGCCGTCGACGACGTGTCGTTCACCGTCGAAGCGGGGGAGATCTTCGGCATCCTGGGGCCGAACGGCGCCGGGAAGACGACCAGCGTGGAGTGCGTCACCGGGCTGCGCAAGCCCGACCGCGGGGAGATCAGGGTGCTGGGCCTGGATCCGCAGCGCGACCACGGCGAACTGCGTCAGCAGGTCGGGGTCCAGCTGCAGGACAGCCAGCTCCCCGACAAGATCCGGGTCCGCGAGGCGCTCGAGCTGTACGCGTCGTTCTACGACCAGCCCGCCGACCCGGACCAGCTCATCACCCGGCTCGGTCTTGGTGACCGTCGCGACGCCTCGTTCGACAAGCTGTCCGGTGGCCAGAAGCAGCGGCTGTCGGTGGCGCTGGCCCTGATCGGCACCCCGAAGGTGGCCGTGCTGGACGAGCTGACCACCGGCCTGGACCCCAGCGCCCGCCGCGAGGTCTGGGGGCTGATCTCGGAGATCCGCGACAACGGGGTGACGATCTTGCTGGTCACTCACTTCATGGAAGAAGCCGAACGGCTGTGCGACCGGGTTGCGGTGATCGACAGCGGCCGGGTGATCGCCAACGACACCCCGTCCGGGCTGGCCGGCCGGGCCGGGGGCGAGCAGTACATCCGCTTCCTGGCCTCCGCGCCGCTGGACCCGGATCTGCTGACCGCGCTGCCCGAGGTGCACTCGGTGCGGCACGACGGCGAGCAGTTCACCGTGACCGGCAACGAGGAAGCCCTGCAGGCGGTCATCACCGTGCTGATCAAGCTGGGGATCACCGCCCAGCACCTACGGGTCGACCAGGCCAGCCTGGACGACGCCTTCGTCGCGCTGACCCGCCACGACCAGGCCAATCACGCCCAGCCCAGCCCGGCCGAGTCCAAGTAAGCCTGGAGGAGAGACCATGTCAACGACCGCAACCCTGCCGCGGCCCCGCCGGGCCAGCACCGGCCGAGCCTGGCGCATGCTGACGCTGACCGAGCTGAAGCTGCTCTGGCGCAGCCCCGCCGCCCTGTTCTGGGGCATTGGTTTCCCGGTGGTCGGCCTGATTGTGCTGGGCTGTATTCCCGGCACCGGAAAGCCGGTCAAGTCGCTGGGCGGCATCAGCGTGCTGGAGACCTACCTGCCGATCATCATCACGTTCATGATCGTCATGACCTCGGTGAACTTCCTGCCGGCCACGCTCACCAGCTACCGCGAACGCGGGGTGCTGCGCCGCATGTTCACCACCCCGGTCACGCCGCAGGCGCTGCTCAGCGCGGACCTGATCATCACCCTCGGCGCCGAGATCGCCACCGCCGCGCTGATCGTCATCCTGGCTACGGCCGCGTTCACCGCCTCGATCGGGGCACCGCTGGCCTTCATCGTCTCGTTCCTCCTGCTGGCGGCGGCGGCCAGCTCGCTGGGGCTGCTGGTGGCGGCGGTGTGCTACACGGCCAAGGCGGCCAACGCGCTGGGCGCGGTGCTGTTCTTCGTGCTGCTGTTCTTCTCCGGGCTGTGGCTGCCGCGGGCGGAGATGCCGGACTGGCTGCGGGGGATCAGCGACGGCACGCTGACCGGCTCCGGGGTGCAGGCCATCCAGAACGCCATGGCCGGCCACTGGGCCTCCGGACTGTTCTTCGGGATACTGGCGGCCTGGATCGTGGTCTGCGGCGCGCTGGCCATCCGCTTCTTCCGCTGGGAATGACAGGATTGATCCCAGCACCACCGAGGGAGCAGTGACATGCCGAAGCTGGCGCCGCGGGTTTCGGCCGCCGGGGCGGCCCGGCGGCTGGGTACCGTGCCGGATGATCCAGAGCAGCGGCTGGAGAAGTTCCTCCAGCTGGCCCCGTTCGCCCTGCTGGTCATCTCCACCATCCCGTACCTGCTGACCCAGCACCCCACCGCGGCCGACGTGGGCCGGACCCTGGGGGTGGCGGCGATCACCGCCGCCTGGGTGCTCTGGTGGGTCACGCTGCATGAGAGCTGGCACACCCGGCTGCCGCTGATGACGGTCTTCTTCGCCGGCTTCGTGCTGTGCTGCGGCCTGCTGGTGGCCCGGAGCCCATGGTTCGGCTTCTTCTGCTGGGTCGGGTACCCGCTGGCCTTTCAGTACTTGCGCGGCTGGGTGCGCTACGCCGCGATCGTGCTGATCGCGGCGGCGTCCGCGCTGGCTCAGCTGGGTGGTTTCCATGATCCCACCCCGCCCCACGTGGCTCTCTGGCTGGTCGTCACGCTGCTGAACGGCGCGCTGGTCACCACGTTCATCTATCTGGGCGAAAAGGCCGAGAACCAGAACCAGGAGCGTAAGCAGACGGTGACCGACTTGGCCGCGGCCAACGCGCGGCTGGAAGAGATGATGGCTGAGAACACCGGCCTGCACGCCCAGCTGCTTACCCAGGCCCGCGAAGCCGGGGTTCTGGAGGAGCGGCAGCGGATGGCGCGGGAGATCCACGACACCCTGGCCCAGGGCCTGACCGGCATCATCACCCAGCTCGAGGCGGTGCAGCAGGCGGGCCCGGGGCCGGACTGGGAACGCCGGATCGGCAACGCGGCCCGGCTGGCCCGGCACAGCCTGTCCGAGGCGCGCCGGTCGGTGCGCGCGGTCCGGCCGGAGTCGCTGGAGGACACCCGGCTGCCCGAGGCCGTGGCCGACGTGGCCGCCCAGTGGTCGGAGAACACCGGCGTCAGCGCCGCCGTCACCACCACCGGCACCGTGCTCGGCCTGCACCCCGAGATCGAGGTCACGCTGCTGCGGGTGGCCCAGGAGGCCCTGGCCAACGTGGCCAAGCACGCCAGCGCGTCCCGGGTCGGGATCACCTTGTCCTACATGGAGGACGTGGTCTCGCTGGACATCCGCGACGATGGGGTGGGCTTCCGGCCCGGCCAGCGCGGTGCCCCGGACAGCGCCGGCGGGTTCGGCCTGACCGGGATGCAGCAGCGGGTCCGGCGGCTGGCTGGCAGCCTGGCCATCGAGTCCGAGCCGGGGCACGGCACCGCGATTTCCGCCAGCGTGCCGGCTATTTTGCGGGCCGGCGCCACGACGATGGAGACCCCCGATGAATGAGACGCCGCCCCACCAGAGCCCGATCCGGCTGCTGATCGTGGACGACCACCCGGTGGTCCGGGACGGCCTGCGCGGCATCTTCGAGAGCGACCCGCAGTTCGAGGTGGCCGGCGAGGCCGGCAACGGTGCTGAGGCGGTCACCCGGGCCCGCTCGCTCCAGCCCGACGTCGTGCTGATGGACCTGCGCATGCCCGACGTGGACGGCGTGACCGCGATCAAGCGGCTGGCCGAGCTGGGCGTGGCCACCCGGGTGCTGGTCCTCACCACCTACGACACCGACACCGACGTGGTGCCCGCCATCGAGGCCGGCGCCACCGGTTACCTGCTCAAAGACGCTCCCCGCAGCGAACTCCTGCGCGCCGTGCGGGCCGCGGCCCGGGGCGAGGCCGTGCTGTCCCCGTCGGTGGCCACCCGGCTGCTCGGCCAGGTGCGCGCCCCCGCGCACGAGCCGCTGAGCAGCCGCGAGCTGGACGTGCTGGCCCTGGTCGCCCGGGGCACCTCCAACCGCGACGCCGCCGCCCGCCTGTTCATCAGCGAGGCCACGGTCAAAACCCACCTGCTGCACATCTACGCCAAGCTCGGCGTCAACGACCGGGCCGCCGCGGTGGCCGTCGGCTTCGAACGCGGCCTCCTGCCCCGCGCCGTGGACTGACCGCGCCCCCGCTGGGGGGACCGCCGGCCGCGACCCCGAGGACGCCCGCGATGGCGTCATCGCAGCGCCCCGGACGCCAACGGTGCTGCTTCACCTCCCCGGCAGGCCCAGGAGTCAGGGCCTCCGCCGGAGTCTCGCCCGTACCGGACCTCTACCGGTACGGTGGCGCCATCCATCCGGCCATCACCGGTACGGTGGCGCCATCCATCCGGCTGACTCGCGGCCCAGGCCATTGCCCTGATCGCCCTACCGGCCTTGAGGGACCCAGCAGGCCGGGCCCCGCATCCTTCCCGCAGAACCCAGCCTCGTCCCCCCTGGTCTTCCCTGCTAAAATGTATGCGTCATGCATATGGAAAACGTGATGACGGCGTGGGCGGTCGGCTTGCACGATCGGCTGACCGAGGCGGCGGGTGAGCTGGGGCTGGGGGTGCGTGACATTGCCGCGCTGACTTTGGTGGCCAGCCATCCCGATGTCCCGGTCGACTGGCTGCGGGCCCGGATCGGGCTGTCCCAGCCCGGCACGGTCCGGCTCGTCGACCGGCTGAGTGCGGCCGGGCTGATCGAGCGGGCCGGCCGGGAGGGGCGTTCGGTGCACCTGGCCGTGACGCCGGCCGGGCGCGAACTCCTCGATCGCTGGACCGGTCGGCGTGACCAGGCCGTGCGAGGTCTCACTACCGGGCTGGCCCCCGCCCAGCAGGCCCAGCTGACCGAGTTGCTGACCGTGGCGCTGAGCACTCCGGACCGGCCGCGGGCCGAGGCCGACCAGGCCTGCCGGGCCTGTGACTGGCCCGCGTGCGGTGCCGACTGTCCGGTGAGCCGCTCCGTCCGCTCGTGACCAGCCGCGCGCCGGGCGCCCGGCCGTGGCGGCCCGCGTCTCGCCGTCCCCGGCCTGGCGGCACCGAGGCCCGGCTGCCGTGGCCGGTGTACACCCTGGCCGCGGCGGTGGTGCTCGACCTCAGCGCGGACACGTTCGTGCTGTTCACCGTGCTGTGGATCGCCGGCCCGCAGGGGTGGACGGGGGTCAGAACCGCGGCGGTGGTGGTGGCGCTGCGGCTGCCCGCGCTGGCCGGCGGCTGGCTGGGCGGCCGCGGGGTCGACCGGTTCGGCCCGAAACCGATGATGGTCGGCCAGGCACTGCTGCGAGTGGGCTGCCTGGCCGGGCTGGCTGCCGGAGCCTGGTCTGGGCGGTGCCCGCTGATCCTGGTGCTGGTCCTCGGTGGGCTCAGCGGCGCGGCCCTGCCGGTCAGCTACGCCGGGGCCCGCACGCTGATACCGCGGCTGCTGCCAGCGGGCCAGCTGGCCCGGGGCAACGCCTGGCTGGCCGTCGGCGACCAGGCCTCGCTCATCGCCGGGGCGGTGCTGGTCGGGCCGCTGGTGGCCGCGGTCGGGGCCGGGCAGGCCCTGCTGGCCCCGGTGGCCATGCTGGCAGTGGCGGCCGGCCTGTTCGCGCTGTTGCCCGCCGCCGCCGGCCGCGTCCGGCCGACGGCTGATAACAGCAAGAAGCCTCGCGAGGCCGCCCCCCGTGAGGCAGCCCCGGGCGAACCGGCCCCGCGCGCAGTTCGGTCCAGTCCGTGGGGGAGCCGGCCGGTGCTGGCTCTGCTCGCGTTGTCGTTCGTGTACTACCTGGCCTACGGGCCGTTCGAGCCCGCCCTGCCCTACTTCACCCGGGCGCACCTGCACGCGGGGCCGGGGGTCTACAGCCTGCTGTGGGTGGTGTTCGGGATCGGGGCGCTGGCCGGGCTCAGCCAGGCGCCGCGGCTCAGCCGCCGGCGACCGGGGGTGGTCAACGCGGCCGGGACCGCGCTGTGGGCGGTCATCACGTTCCCGCTGCTGTGGTGCACCTCGGTCGTACCGGCGGCCGCGGTCATGCTGGTCTCCGGGGTGGTCTGGGGGCCGTATCTGGCGGTGGAGGCCACCGCGCTGCAGCAGTGGGTGGAGCCGGCCTGGCACGGGCGGCTGTTCGGGATCCAGCACGCCCTTCTGGGCGTGGCCAGCCCGCTGGGGGCGGCGGCCGGCAGCCTGGCCCTGGCCCGGGTGGCCAGCGGCACCGTGCTCGGCGTGGCCATGGCCGGCTGCCTGGTCGCGGGCCTGGGTATCGGCGCGACCCGGGCGGTCAGGCAGCGTCCGCCGGGCCAGCCAGATAGCGGCAGAGCAGGAAACCCTGGTCTTCCAGCACGTGACCCAGGCTGAGGGCCAGGCCGCCCGGCAGTGCGCCGCCGGCCAGGATGCGGCCGGCGGCGCCTGCCCCCAGCACCGGGCTGACCGTCACGCACAGCTCGTCCAGGCGGCCCGCCGCGGCGAACTGGGCCAGCAGGTGCGGGCCGCCCTCGCACAGGACCCGGCGCAGCCCGCGCTCGGCCAGCGCGTCCAGCGCCCCGCCCAGGTCGGCCTGGCCGGTGCCGGCCACGATCACGTCGGCGACTTCAGCCGCGGCCTGGCGGCGGTCCTCGGGGGCCTTCTCGGTGGTGATGACGATGGTCCGGGCGTCCGGCGGCGCATCGGTGAACAAGCTGGCCGACAGGTCCAGGTCCAGCGTCCCGGTGATGACCGCGATCGGCGGCGTCGCGGTCCGGCCCGCCCGCAGCTCCGGCACCATGGCCGACTTCTGCGCGGGCCGGTAGTGCTCGTCCTTGACCGTGCCCGAGCCGGCCACCACCACGTCGGCCTGGCTGCGCAGCACGTGGAAGATCGCGCGGTCCGCGTCCCCGGACAAGCCGCCGGACCGCCCGTCCACCGAGGCCGCACCGTCCACGCTCTCGACCATGTTGGCCCGCAGCCAGGTCCGCGGCCCCGCCGGGTAGGCGTACAGCTGGGCCACGTCGGGATCGGCGACGGCGTCCGGGAACAGTTCACGCATCGTGCGCTCCGCTTCGTGGCATCGTCAGGTTCGCCGGGTGAGGGTGCGCTCCGCCGGGGAGCACAGCACGACCACCGACTGGCCGGTCACCTTGAGCTGGGCCTTCGCGGCCAGCGACGGCATTTCCGCCTGCAGCAGCGGGATCCGCGGCCCGCAGGTGTCGATGTACACCTGCCAGCTGGTACCGTACCGGGCCTCCGGGAGCGTGAACGTGACCGTGTCCCCGCCCGCGTTGAACAGCAGCAGGAACCGGTCGTCGGTGATGCGCTCACCCCGCGGGTCCGGCTCGCTGATCGCGTCGCCGTTGAGGAACACGGCCAGGGTCTTGGCCCCCTCCGACCGCCAGTAGCTGACCGTGACCTCGCGCCCCTGCGGGGTCAGCCACACGATGTCGCCCGGGCTGTCGGCGGTCTCGGTGGCCAGCCGCCCGCGGAAGAACCGGCGGCGCCGGAACACCGGGTGCTCGCGGCGCAGCATGGACAGGGTGCGGGTGAAGTCGATCAGGTCCGTTGACCCCCCGGCCAGCGACCAGTCCACCCAGGACACCTCGTTGTCCTGGCAGTAGGCGTTGTTGTTGCCGCCCTGGGTCCGGCCCAGCTCGTCCCCGGCCAGCAGCATCGGCACTCCCTGGGACAGGAACAGCGTGGTCAGGAAGTTCCGCCTCTGCCGATCCCTCAGCTCCCTGATCTCCGGGTCGGCCGTCGGCCCCTCGGCGCCGCAGTTCCAGGACCGGTTGTCGTCGGTACCGTCCCGGTTCCCCTCGCCGTTGGCGTCGTTGTGCTTGTGGTCGTAGCTGACCAGGTCCTGCAGCGGGAACCCGTCGTGGCAGGTGACGAAGTTGACCGAGGCCACCGGGCGGCGGCCGCTGGTCTCGTACAGGTCGCTGGACCCGCTCAGCCGGGACGCGAACTCGGGCAGCGTGCCGTCGTGCCCGCGCCACATGTCCCGCACCACGTCGCGGTACTGGCCGTTCCACTCGGTCCACAGCGGCGGGAAATTCCCGACCTGATAGCCGCCCTCGCCGACGTCCCACGGCTCGGCGATCAGCTTCACCTGGGACACCACCGGGTCCTGCTGGACCAGGTCGAAGAACGTGGACAGCCGGTCCACGTCGTGCAGCTCGCGGGCCAGCGCCGAGGCCAGGTCGAACCGGAACCCGTCCACGTGCATCTCGATGATCCAGTACCGCAGCGAGTCCATGATCAGCTGGAGCGAGTGCGGATGCCGGACGTTCAGGCTGTTGCCGCAGCCGGTGTAGTCCACGTACCGGGACTTGTCGTGGTCGGCCAGCCGGTAGTAGGAGGCGTTGTCGATGCCGCGGAAGGACAGCGTCGGGCCCAGGTGGTTGCCCTCGGCGGTGTGGTTGTAGACCACGTCCAGGATGACCTCGATGCCCGCGTCGTGCAGGGTCTTGACCATCGTCTTGAACTCGCCGACCTGCTCGCCGAGCTGGCCGGCCGAGGAATAGCGATTGTGCGGGGCCAGGAACCCGATTGTGTTGTAACCCCAGTAGTTGGTCAGCCCGCGGCCGACCAGAGCC
>Ga0209112_10000103_pt1 | contig 13486 bp, 14 predicted proteins | sample TexAe_OM3H0_O3_FD_187947 | JGI IMG/M metagenome (GOLD analysis project Ga0209112, IMG submission 187947) | Forest soil microbial communities from Davy Crockett National Forest, Groveton, Texas, USA - Texas A ecozone_OM3H0_O3 (SPAdes) (version 2) | ecosystem: Environmental > Terrestrial > Soil >...
GACTCCGGCCCGGAGCCCGATCCGGAGTTCAGGCCGGAGCCCGACGTGGCGTTCGGGCCGGAGCAGGCTCACCCGGCCCGGATGTACGACTACCTGCTGGGCGGCCAGGACCACTTCGAAGCCGACCGGGCAGCGATCGCTGGGCTGCTGAAGGCGGTGCCCAGTGCCCGGACCGGAGCCCGGGAGAACCGGGCCTTCCTGGGCCGGGCGGTCCGCTACCTGGTGGCCGAGGCTGGCGTCCGGCAGTTCCTGGACATCGGGTCCGGGTTCCCGACCGTGAACAACGTGCACGAGGTGGCCCAGTCCATCGACCCGGACAGCCGGGTGGTGTACGTGGACCACGACCCGCTGGTGCTGGCCCGGGCCCGGGAACTGCTGGCCCGCCACCCGCCCGGCCGCACCGCTTACCTCCAGGCCGACCTGCGCGACCCCGGCGCGATCCTGGCTCACCCCGCCCTGAGCGCGACGCTGGACTTGAGCCAGCCGGTGGCCCTGATGCTGGTGGCGGTGCTGCACTTCTTCCCGGACCAGGCGGACCCGGCCGGGATCGTGTCCCGGCTGCTGGCCGCGCTGGCGCCGGGCAGCTATCTGGTCGCCTCGCACACCACCGCCGATTTCAGCCCGGCCGCGGCGGCGGCGGGTGGCGTGCAAGCGGTGCACCAGGCCGGCCTGCCGTTCCAGGTCCGGACGGCCGCCCAGCTCACCGACCTGGCCTTGCGGGGCCTGGACCTGGTCGAACCCGGTCTGGTCCCGGTGTCGGAGTGGCGGCCTGACGCCGGGTCGCGCCCCGGCCCCGCTGACGTCGGCTACTACGGCGCCGTGGCCCGCAAGCCCTGACGGCCCAGCCAGCCAGCTCAGCCGGCCGGCCCAGCCAGCCAGCTAGTCGCCCGCCATCAGGGCCTTCCCGCGCATCTTCCAGTCGGGCCGCTTGACGGTGATCGAGCCCAGCAGCACGTCGCAGTGCACCACCAGCACCGGCGCCCCGGGCTCCGGTACGCCGTGTACCTCCGAAGTCTTGGCCCCGAGCACGGCCCGGCCGGTCAGCCGCACGTCGACCCCGTCCGGCACGTAGACCGTCACCGACCCCAGCCGGACCCGGGCGTTGATCGTCGTGACCTTCTGCTCGATGACCGCCTGCTGCATCTCCAGGTGGCAGTCGCCCAGCACCGAGCGCACGTTCATCCGCGGCGGCACGACCCAGCGGCCCTTGCGGGTCTCGTTGCCCAGCACCGCGGTGATCTCCTCGGGGATCGCCGCTACCACGCCGGACGAATCGACCGCCCGTCTGGACTCGGGCAGGTCGGCGGTCAGCCCGGCCAGATCGCCGAGCGTGCGCGCGCCCAGCGCGGCCTCGCTCCGCTCCGCGTACTCCTGCGGATTGAGCCGCCCCTGCGCGCTGGCCTCGGCCAGCACCTCGATGGTCCGGTCCCGGTCCACGTCCGATGCGCGCATCAGGTCGTCGCCGGTCCCGGCCTGCCTGCTGTCGGGGCTCACGGTGGCCTCCCGGACCTCGTCGTCAATCGCTGTCGTTCACAGCTATCGTAGACGACGGCCGGAACGCGGTAAAAGGTGCTACGCCAGGTCCCACTGATCGGTGGAAATTCCCTCGGCCCGGAGCGCGGCCAGTTCACTGTCGTCCGCGGTCACCAGCACGTCGCTGAAGTCGCCGACCTGCAGCATCAGATCGCCGTGCCGGAAAAGGCGGTAATCCCACAGCTTGCGCTCGGGTTCGTAGGTTGTCACGGACGTCTCGATCTGATCGAACAATCGCCGGCTCTCGGCGGTCAATGGCCCGGTGACCTCGACCGATTCGTTCATCCCGGCCCACGGGGCCAGCCGGGCACCGCTCAGTGCGGGGAAATCGTCGCGGCCGTAGCTGAGCATTCCCGGGCCGTCGGGGAAATGGACGGCAAACGAGTCGGCCCGCTCCAGGCAATAGGTCAGCAGCCGACGCCATTCGTCATCCGGAATCCGGCCCGCGAAATAGGTGACCACGCCCGGGATGGTACACCCCTGTATTAATCAGAATCAGCTTATTTATTCGGCCGGCTACCGGTCGTGACGACCGGCCCGGACTCCCGTTGCCCGGGGGCGGCCAGGGTTTGATCCGGGCGCGACCGGACCCGGGGACGGGCCATCCTGCCGCCATGGAGTTCCTGGTCACCATGACGACGCACGTCCCGGACGGCACCACCAGCGAAACGGTGGACGGCGTCCGCGCCCGGGAGGCCGCCCACACCCGCGAGCTGGCCGCGCAGGGTCATGTGCTGCGGCTGTGGCGGCCGCCGCTGGCGGCGGGGGAGTGGCGGACGCTGGGCCTGTTCGCCGCGGTGGATGCGGCCGGGCTCGAGCAGGTCCTGGCCTCGATGCCGCTACGGGTCTGGCGCACCGACGACGTACAGGAACTGGCCGACGATCCTGACGATCCGGCGCCCGGGTCCGGGAAACTGGTTCGGCCCGAAGCCGGCGACACCGAGTTTCTCGTCACCTTCACCCCGGCGGCGCCCGGTGGCTCCTCCCCGCGCGGGGCGGGGGACCGGGGGGAGACTGTAGCTCAGGAGGCCCGGCGCACCAGCGAGCTGGCCCGGCAGGGTCACCTCGTCCGGCTCTGGCGGCGGCCCGGCGGGCCGCCCGTACCGGCTGGACCGTCCGTGCTCGGCCTCTGGCGGGCCGCCGGGCCGCCGGAGCTGGCGGCGATCCTGGACTCGCTGCCGTTGCGTCAATACGTGACGACACAGGTCACGGCGCTGACACCGCACCCGAGCGACCCGATGGCCCCCGGTAGCCGGTCGGCGGCGTCGCCGCTCGCTCCCCAGCCGCGCGGGCCCAGGGAGCGGCCGGCACCTCCCGCCTAGCCCACTCGGCGAAGCTCGCCGGAGCCCGGCCCAGGACCTGCGGGACGCCGTCGCTGAGGTAGGCGTCGTGGCCGCTCCGGATCCCGCCCAGCATGGCCATCCGCCACTCGATGTAGCCCTCCGGTGTGCCCGCGGCCCGCAGCCGGGCCACGTGGGCGGCGTCGCTCTCGTCGGTGAAGCGGACCGGTGTGCCCGACACCTCGGCCAGGGTCGCCGCTGCCTCGGGAAAGTCGATGGCGGCCGGGCCGGACAGGGCCAGGGTGGCCCCGTCATAGCCGCCGCGGCCGAGCACGGCGGCGGCCACCTCCGCCACGTCGGCCACGTCGATGAACGGCTCGCGCCCAAGGCCGACGGGAGCAGCGATCAGCCCGTCGGCCGGCGCGAACATGGCCTCGGTGAAGTTCTGGCTGAAGTGGGCCGGGCGCAGGATCGTCCCCGGCAGCGGGCCGTCCCGCAGTGCCTGCTCGGCCCGGTCGACCGCGCCGCCGGGCAGGAACTCCACGCCCCGCGCGGACAGCAGGACGGCGCGCTCAGCCCCTGAGGCCGCGGCCGCGGTCAGCAGGCGGCCCAGCCGGGGACTCCAGTCGGTGGCCGAACCCGGCCCGACGATGAACAGCCCGTCCGCCCCGGCCAGCGCGTCCGGCCAGGTGGTCTCGTCGGCCCAGTCGAACCGGGTGGGGGTGTGCCTGCTGGCGGGACGCGGCTCGTGGCCGGCCTGAGCCAGCGCAGCAGTGAGACGGCGGCCAACCTTGCCGGTGCCGCCGAGGATGAGAAAGGTGCCCATGGGCCTGACTTTACGAGCCTCCGTTCAGAGTAACAATGTCTGAATATCTCCTTTTCATTTGCAATCGTCTATGATGGAAGCATGGACATCCTGGCTGACCAGCTGGCGCTGGCTCGCGCCCGCGGGGCCGTGTTCTCCGTGCTGCGGCGGGTCCGGCCCTGGGGCCTGCAGTTCGGGGGGCAGCGCCCGCTCACCGCGCACGTCCTGATCGACGGGGACGCGTGGCTGGAGCAGCCGGGCACCGAACCGATCCAGCTGCATTCCCGCGACGTGATCCTGGTGACCGCCGGATCGCCGTACGCGCTGGTCAGCGCGCCAGGATCGGCGGCCGAGCCGATCGCGGACGCCCGCCAGCGGGGATCGGACACCGGTCCGGGGGAGGCGGCGACCATCCTCTGTGGCGCCTACGTCCTCGACGGCACGGTAGCCGCGACCCTGCTGAGCACGCTGCCCCGGGTGGTGGTGGTCCCGGCCGCCGGCGCTGATCCGGCCCACGCCGCGGCCATCGACCTGCTGGCCAGCCAGATCAGCCGGGATGATCCCGGGCAGCAGACCCTGCTCGACCGGCTGCTCGACCTCAACCTGGTCTTCGCGTTGCGGTCCTGGTGGGCCCGGGCGGGTGACGCCGCGCCGGGCTGGTACCGGGCGCTGGCCGAGCCCGGCCTGCGGCGCGTCCTCGATCAGATCCATTCGGCCCCCGCCAGCGACTGGACCGTACCGGTCATGGCTGACCTGGCCGGAATGTCCCGGGCCTCGTTCGCGGCCCGGTTCCGCCAGGTCACCGGGCAGTCGCCCGGCAGCTACCTGACTGGCGTCCGGATGCAGCGGGCCGAGGACGCGCTGGCCCGCACCGACGCGACCCTGGCCGAGATCGCCGCAGAGGTCGGCTACCGCAACGAGTACGCCTTCGCCACCGCGTTCCGGCGCCGGCACGGGATCTCCCCCGGCAAGTGGCGCCGGGCGGGCGCGCTGGCCAGCTGACCACGAGCTGGCCGGTTGGGCCGAGCCCGCCGCGGGTCCGCTGGCTTCCCAGGCCCTTGGCCATCAGGGTCTGGCCGACCAGGACGTCGGCGGGGTCGATCAGCTCGGTGAAAATCGGGGTGGCCGCGGTGTGGGCCTGGCTCGAGCTGTGCGCGGCGAAGGCCACTTCGTCGGCGTAGACCTCGGTCGTCCAGAAGACATTGGGGTCGTCGCCGGACCGGTGCACTGCGTAGAGCAGTGTGCCCGGTTCCTTGTCGGCCTGCTCCAGCAGCCGCTCGAACGGCGCCGTCCGAGCATCGCCGGAACGCCGCGGCCATAGGCCGAGTATTCCAACGCAGCCACCACGGCGATCTTCGGCGTCGTCATCTGGCTGGTCGGGCTGGCCGCGATCATTCTCCTGTTCCGCCGGGAGTCGGGCCCCTACTTCCGCTCGGCGGCGGCCACGCCGTGACCGCGCTACGGTGCCGGTTCGTAAGGACCGGGCCGCGTGCACAGCGCGTCCAGCCGCTCCAGAGTCTGGGTCATGCTCTCGATCCAGACCCGGCCGTTGTCCATCCCGGCCCGTTCTTCGGCCGGCGCGGACGAGCAGTCGTAGATTTCGGTCACGATCGTCGCGTCCGGGCCGTCGGGGGTGAGCTGATAGCTCCAGCGCTGCCCCCAGCGAGCGGGATCTTCGCCGTCCCGGGCTGCGCTGGGATGCCCGCGCCCGGCGGCCGGTTCCCAGCCGATCCGCCGGTCCGGCTCGTACTCGACCACGTGGTTGTTCATCTCGTAGTCGCCGAGGTGGGGGAAGTACATCTTCATCACGAACACGTCGCCCACCCCCGAGACCATCGCGGGAGAATCCGCTCCCCGCAGACTTCCGGAGCCGTCGAACTCCCGGTGCCGGGCTGGATTGGCCAGGACCTGGAAGATGTCCGGCGCAGGCGCGCAGATCCGCCGCGATACCCTCACCGGCTGGCACTTTTCGTCGGTCACGCCCCGGTTCCCTCCGTCAGGGCCGCCGCCGCGGGCGGCCCGCCTCCATGCCTGACGACAGGGATGACGAGCGCACCCTCAGTAATTCATCGTTGCCGGGCCTCAGCCTGCATTTTGAGCGCCTCGTCGGTCTCGGCGTAGCTGCGCTCGAGGTTTACGAGTGTCCTGAGGGCGCCCCGGCGCCCGGCCGGTCCCCGGCCGCCGCCCAATCCCCGGTAGGTCCCAGCCTGGGTCAGATCGGTGCCACCGTCCGCCGCGCTCAGCAGGAACCGGCGCTTGATCGTCGTGACTCCGGCCAGTTTCGAGGCCCACGCCAGCTCGCTGTCCGGCTCCACGGTCAGCACCGTCACTTTGAGCGTGACGGGCTCGCCGCTCGAAGGAGAAGTGGTCTTGATGGTGAGCTTGCTGCCCACCGCGAGCTGCCCGGTCACCGACAGGTACGCCGGGTGCCACTGGGGATAACCGGCCAGATCGGTCAGCACCGCCCACACCACCTCCGGCGGGGCGTCAATCCTTATCGAATGCGCGATATTTCTAGCCATGACGATCGGCCTCCTGGCTTGAGGTTAGAGGAAATCAGCCCGCCCGGGGCCCGCCTGGGTCCCGGTCGCGAGGGCGTGTCCCACCGGTTCAGGTACGGGCTGGCAAGCTAGCCCCTATGAATGAGGCGATCGCCTGGGCCCTATTCGTCGGATCGTGGCTGCTGGTGGCGGGGCCGCTGTACCAGGCCGCGATCGAGCTGAACGAGATGGAAGTCGACCGTGAGGGCTTCACCCAGATCGCCAAGCAGCTCCCGCGGCCGAAGATGCCGTCGCCGTGGTGGTGGCTGGTGCCGCCGGTGATGTACTTTCTGGCCCGCCACGTGAACGAGCAGAACCAGCGGGCCATCTTCGCGGCGATGAACGAAACCCAGCGCGAGCAGTTCATCAGCTTCCGGAACAAGTCGGCCGGCTGGCTGACCGTCGCCCTCGGCGCCTTCCTGCTGGCGGGCGGGGAGACCTGGGAGATCGTCGAGCACTACCACTGGCCGCAGTGGGCGTTCTGGGCCCTGCTGGTGTTCATGACGGCCGCGGCGGTGGTCAACACCGCGCTGCGGATGACCGGCAGTCAGCGCGCGCTGCACGAGGCGTCCGCCGTCCCCGCCGGGCCCAGCTGATCGTCCGGCCCGCTGCGGCGGTTCCGGCTCTGATCAGGCGATGCGGCGGGTCCGGCCGGCCGGCGCGGGTACCCCGGCCTCGGGATGCAGGATCGCGGCCAGTGCCTCGACCCCGTCGACCAGCCGGGGGCCGGGCCGTACCACCAGCCCGTCGGCGTCGATGGCCCACACGGGGAGACCCGGCAGCTGGCGGGCGGCCAGTTCGGCCTGCGCGGCCGCGTCGTCCAGGTGGAATCCGCACGGGGCCACCACGGCCAGGTCCGGCTGGGCCGCGGCCAGGTCCGCCCAGCTCGTCGGGGCCGAACGCCCGCCGGGATCAGCGGCGACCGGCCGGCCGCCGGCCGCGGTGACCAGGTCCGGGACCCAGTGCCCGGCGGTGAACGGCGGATCGACCCACTCGATCACCGCCACGGCGGGACGGTGACGGCCCGCGACCCGGTCGGCCACCACCGCGAGCCGCCGCCGCAGGCCGTCCACCAGCTGCCCGGCCCGCTGCTCGGTCCCGGTGTGCTGACCCACGGTCGAGATCGTGGCCAGCACGTCGTCCAGGCGGTGCGGATCCAGCGAGATGACCTTGGCCGTGCAGCCCAGGTAGTCCAGCGCCTCGTCGACGTGCCCGGCGGGCAGCGCGCAAACCCGGCACAGGTCCTGGGTCAGGATCAGCTCGGGGGCCAGCGCGCCCAGCGCGTCCGCGTGCAGCGTGTACAGATCCTGGCCCGCCGCGACCTGCGCTCGGACGTAGGCGTCGATCGCGGCCGGGCTCATCCCGCTGGTGTCCCGGCCACCGATGACCACGGTCTTGTCCTGCCGGGCGCGAGCGGGCTCGTCGCACTCGAACGTCACCCCGACCAGCTGGTCTTCCAGCCCGAGCGCGTAGACGATCTCAGTGGCCGACGGCAGCAGCGATACGACCCTCACACATCCCAGCGTAATCAGGCCCCTCAGGGACGGTCCGCCACCCACCCCCGGCGGAGCAGCGTGAACGCGGCCGCCAAGGTCTGCCGCGGGTCCGGGCTGGCCGAGGCCAGGTCCAGTGACTCGAGCGCGAACCGGGCCAGCACGCTGGCCTGGACCGGATCCACTCGCGCGCCCCGGCGGGCCGCGTCGTCGATGATCGTGCTGGTCAGCGCCTCGGCGTGCCGGGTCCAGGTCTGACGCCAGTAGATCCGCAGCTCCGGCGTGCGGTCGACCATGGCCCGGAAGGCGTCGAACTCGGGTTGACCCGCGTGCCGGGCCACCGCGGTGCGGCGGGCGAAATCCTCCAGCGCGCCCAGCAGATCCTGGCCGTCGGGCCGGCCGGTGACCGCAGCGGTGAGCTCGGCCCCGAAGTCGGGGTCCTCGTCGAAGATCAGCGCTTCCTTGCTGGGGAAGTGCACGAACACCGTGGCCACCGACACGTCCGCCGCCTCGGCGATCTGCCGGATGCTGACGCCCTCGTAGCCGTGGGCCATGAACAGCGACAGGGCGGCGTCGGCGATCGCCGCGCGGGTGGCGGCCTTCTTGCGCGCCCGCCGCCCCGGACCGGCCTGCTGATCGGTGCTCATGACCCTACGATAACAAATCTAATTTTAGAATAACTATAATTTTAGAGTGAGTCATGATTTGCTGAGAGCAGTACCGCTGGCCGTTCGGGGACGGCCCTGACCATCACGGAGGCACCATGAACACCAGCACCCCGCGCATCGCGGTCATCGGCAGCGGCCCGGGCGGCCTGACCTGCGCCCGGATCCTCCAGCGAGCCGGTATCGACGTGACCATCTACGAACGCGACCCCGGGCCCGGCGCCCGTGATCAGGGCGGCACGCTGGACATGCAGCGCGACACCGGTCAGGCCGCGCTCCTCCGGGCCGGGCTGCTCGACCGGTTTTTGCGCCAGTCCCGGCCGGAGGGCCAGGACATGCTGGTGCTCGACCAGTACGGCACCGTCCACCAGCGGCACATCGCCGCCGACGGCGACCAGGACGCACCGGAAATGGACCGGGCCGACCTGCGGGCGCTGTTGCTGGACAGCATCGAGCCCGGCACGATCCGCTGGGGCGCCGCGCTGGCCGAGGCCGTGCCGCTCGGCCAGGGCCGCCACCGGGCCACGTTCAGCGACGGCACCACCGTCGAGACCGACCTGCTGGTCGGGGCGGACGGCGCCTGGTCCCGGGTCCGCCCGCTGGTCTCGCCGCACCAGCCCAGCTACGAGGGCGTGGTGTTCATCGAGATCAGCTTGCGCGACGTCGACGAAAAGCATCCTGAGGTGGCGGCCCTGGTCGGCCGGGGCGGCATGTTCGCGCTGGGGGAGAACCGCGGCATCATCGCCCAGCGCCAGGCCCGCAACCGCATCCGCGCCTATGTCGCCCTGCGTACCGGCCTGGACTGGGCCGAGCGCGCCGGGGTCGCCGTCACCGATCCGGACGCGGTCCGGGCCCACCTGCTGTCGTTGTTCGAGGGCTGGGCCCCCGAACTGCGCCGCCTGCTCGGCGAGTGTGACGACCAGTTCATCGTCCGCCCCATCTACGCTCTGCCCGTGCCCCACCTCTGGAACACCCGGGCCGGCGTCACCCTGGTCGGCGACTCAGCCCACCTCATGTCGCCGTTCTCCGGCCTCGGCGCCAACACCGCCATGCTCGACGGCGCCGACCTGGCCGGCGCCGTCATCGCCCGCGACACCCTCCTCGCCGCGCTGGTCTCCTACGAAGCGGCCATGCTGCCCCGCGCCGCCCGCAACGCCGCCGGCGCCCACGAAGGCCTCACCTCCGCCATCACCGGCCACCCCGACTTCACCGAAGAGCCGCCCCGTCCCGAGCCCGCGGTGGCCAGTAGCGCCGAGATCTGACCGGTCCGAGATCAGCCGGACGATACCGCCCGTTTAAGGTGATGGCATGGCTGACCAGGAACGTCGCGTCCGCGTCGTCGGCGGTGGGCCGGCCGGGCTGTTCGCGGCCCGGCTGCTCAAACGGGCCTGGCCCGGCTGGGAGGTCCGGCTGCACGAGCGGCTGCCCGCCGAGCGGACCTTTGGTTTCGGGGTCGGGCTCAGCGGCCGGACGCTGACCGCGGTCCAGGCGGCGGACCCCGAGGTCGCGGCCGATCTGGTCGCGGCCGCCTGGCGGTTCTCGACGGCGGAGTTCCGGCTGCCGCAGGGGACCGCGGCCATCCCCGGGTTTCACAGCGGCGTGGCCATCGGGCGGGCCACGATGCTGCGCATCCTCGGCCGCCGGGCCGAAGACGCCGGGGTGAAGCTGGAGCCCGGCGCCGCCCCGCCGTGGCCGGAAGCCGGGGCCGACGCTGACCTGGTGATCGCGGCCGACGGGGTCGGCAGCACGCTGCGCCAGGAACTGGCCGGCCGCTTCGGGCCGGACGTCACCGAGGCCCGGAGCAACTTCTTCTGGTGCGGCAGCGACGTGCCGCTGCCCGGCACCGTGTTCATGCCGGTCCGCACCGAGCACGGCGTGTTCACCATGCACGCCTACCCGTACGAGCGCCACCGCTCCACCTTCGTCATCGACGCCAGTGACGCGGCCCTGCGGGCGGCCGGGCTGGCCGGCCCGGTGTTCGCGGCCGACAGCGACTCCGACGAACGGTCGCTGGCCTACCTCAGCGCGGCCTTCGCCGGGCTGCTCGGCGGCCGCCCGTTCGTGGGCAACCGCTCGCGCTGGACCCATTTCCGCACGGTGCGCTGCGCCCGCTGGTCGGCCGGCCCGGTCGTGCTGCTGGGCGACGCCGCCGCGACCGCGCACCCGACGATCGGCTCCGGGACCAAACTCGCGCTGGAAAGCGCGATCGCCCTGGTGGCCGCGCTCCGGGGTGGCGACGGGATCGAGCCGGCCCTGGCCGCGTTCGAGCAGACCCGGCGGCCCGAGGTGGAGCGGCTGCAGGCCCTGGCCGGCCGCAGCCAGCTGTGGTGGGACTCGTTCGAGCACCGGCTGGCGCTGAGTCCGGCCCGGATGGCCGCCGGGTTCCTCAGCCGGGCCGGCGCGGTGTCCCTGGACGACCTGGCCCGGACCGGGCCCGACCTGGCCGTGGCGGCAGTGGCCGACTGGGCCGGGGTACCGCCCGGCGACGTCCCCACCAGCCAGCTCAGCCACTGGGTGCTCAGCCAGCCGCTCCCGGGCACCGGCTTCACCAGCCGGCTGACTGGGCCGGCGGAACCCAGCCTGACCGTCGCTACCGGCGACGCCTGGGGCCCGGCTGGCGACCGGGTGCTGGCCGCGGCGCCCGGATCCGGCCAGGTCGTCCGGCTGACCGGCGGCCCGGCCCCCGATCAGGTCCGGGACCGGCTGGCCGTGGCCGAACGGCTGCGGGCCGAGGGCCGCATCGTCCAGGTCGCCGGGCCGCCGTCATCCCTGCCGGACCTGGCCGACGGGCTGGTGGCCGGCCGCACCGATCTCGTCTGCCTGGAGCCGCCCGAATGACCGAACCCACCGCCAGCCGTCCCTTGCGGGTCGACCGGTTCCGCGTGCAGATGGCCGACACTGACGCCGCGCAGATTATCTACTTCGGCGCGCCGGTCCGCTGGGCCGAACGCCTGGCCACCGGTTACGTCGCCGACATCGGCCTGCCGACGTCGGCGCTGCTGGCCAGCGGCCGCGGCATGCCCGCGGTCGACCTGCACGTGATGTACCGCCGGCCGCTCCGGCTGGACGACCAGGTGCAGGGCGAGTTGCGGGTGCACCGCCGCTCGTCCCGCTCGATCACCTGGCAGTGCGATTTCTTCAGAAAAGGTGAGACCGAACTGGCGGTCCAGGTGCACCTGACCCAGGTCTCGGTGAAGATCGCCGGCGGTGAGCCGTCCGCGGTCCCGCTGCCCCCCGAGCTGATCGCCCACTTGGAGCAGCAGCCGGAGCCGCCGGGGGAGCGGGGATGACCGGGACCGTTGCCGCCGCCGACGCGCCCGGGTACCCGGACGGGTTCGCTCAGCGCTACCGGGCCGCCGGGCTGTGGTCGGACCGGACCATCGCCCAGCAGTTCCGGGCCACCGCCGGCACCTGGCCGGACCGGCCCGCCGTGGTCGGCCCGTCCGGGCGTCTCAGCTACGCCGAGCTGGACGAGCAGACCGACCGCATCGCGGTGGGGCTGCGTGACCTGGGCCTGCGGGCGGGCGAGCGGGTGCTGCTGCAGGTCAACAACGACCTGCCCGCCGTGCTGGCCTGGTACGGGATGCTCAAGGCCGGCCTGGTCCCGGTGGCGACGCTGGTCCAGCACCGCCGCCACGAGCTGAACGCCGTAGCCAGCGCCTGCGCCCCCGCCGCGCACCTGATCGACACCGGCTACGCGGCCTTCGACCTGGCCGCGCTGGCCAGCGAGCTAGCGGCCGGACAGTCGAGCCTGCGGGTGCTGCTGACCACGGGCCCGGGCCCGGGGCAGGCCACGCTGGACGACCTGGCCCGGACCCCGGGCGAACCCGCCGCGCTGCGGGCCCGGGTCGAACGCTGGCAGCGGGAGATCTCCCCCGACGCGGTGGCGGCGCTGCAGCTGTCCGGCGGCACCACCAGCACGCCCAAGCTGATCCCGCGCCGGCACGCCGAGTACTGGTACAACTCCCAGGCCTACGCGGCCGCCATCGAGCTCGGCCCGGCCAGTTGCGTCGCCCACATCCTGCCGATCGTGCACAACGCCGGCATCGTCTGCGCGCTGCACGCCGCCCACAGCACGGGGGCCGCGCTGGCCCTGGTCCCGCACGACGCCGACCAGCTGCTCGCGGTGGCCCGGCAGATCCCGGTCACCCACATGCTGATGTCACCGCCGATGGCCGCCGACGTGCTGCGGCGGCCCGACCTGGCCGCCGCGCTGTCGCCGATGTTCGCGCTGACCTGGGTGCTCGGCGCCATGCCGCCCGCGCTGCTGGACGTGTTCGAGACCGGCACCTGCCGGGTGACCCAGATGTTCGGCATGGCCGAGGGCCTGTGCATGTACACCGCGCGGTCGGCGCCGCCGGAGCTGCGGCTGCGCAGCGTCGGTACCCCGGTGTCCCGGCTGGACGAGATCCGGGTCTGCACCCCCGGTACTGAGGACCCGGTAGCCCCGGGTCAGCCGGGGGAGCTGTGCTGCCGCGGCCCCTACACGATCCGCGGCTACTACCGGGCGCCCGAGCGGAACGCCGAGGTATTCACCGCCGACGGTTTCTACCGCACCGGCGACATCGTGGTCGAGCTGGAGGACGGTTACTACACGCTGGCCGACCGGATCAAGGACCTGATCAACCGGGGCGGCGAGAAGGTCAACGCCGCCGAGGTCGAAGAGCTGCTGATGCGGCACCCAGCCATCGAGCGGGTCGCCGTGGTAGCCATGCCCGACGCCCTGCTCGGCGAGCGCTGCTGCGCGTTCATCGTCCCGGCCGACCGCGCCGCCCCCGTTGACGTGGCCGCGCTGCGCATCCACCTGGCCGCCCTGGGCGTCGCCAAGTACAAGTACCCCGAGCGCGTCGAGATCCGGCCCGAGCTGCCGATGACCAGCATCACCAAGCTCAACAAGGCCGCCCTGCGCACCGAGATCGCCGCCCTCCTCGCCGCCGAAAGCCAGCGGTAGCCGCTCACCAGTCGCGCAGGAAGTTGATGACCTGGCTACGCACATCCGCCAGCGTTTGCGGCCGAGCTCGGCCCAGCTGGCTGATTACTCGCTGGACCGAGATCGCCCGGACCGATTCGGACTGGACCCAGCTAGGCGCTCGCAATCCGGAGTCGGTGCCCACGGCGATGTGGAACGGCAGGTTGCGTTGCCTACTGGTGATGGCCGCAATAAGGAGCT
>Ga0209112_10000104_pt1 | contig 13385 bp, 10 predicted proteins | sample TexAe_OM3H0_O3_FD_187947 | JGI IMG/M metagenome (GOLD analysis project Ga0209112, IMG submission 187947) | Forest soil microbial communities from Davy Crockett National Forest, Groveton, Texas, USA - Texas A ecozone_OM3H0_O3 (SPAdes) (version 2) | ecosystem: Environmental > Terrestrial > Soil >...
CGCGGCCTGGCGACCTGGTACGCCCAGGCGCTCGGCACGAACTTCAGCGAGCCCTCCGGCAAGCCGTACGAGGTGGAGATCGTGGTCGCGGAGGTCGGCCTGCAGCCGGACGACGACCAGATCTACCGCATCTCCTGGGACGGGTCGGTCTCCGACGAGCCCGGCTTCGTGGCGTTCGGCGGTCAGGCTGACCAGGTGGCGGCGGTGCTGAAGGAGCGCTTCTCCGACGGCATGTCGCTCACCGAGGCCCTGGCCGCGGCCCTGGCCGCACTGACGCCTCCCGCGCCGTCGTCCGGGTCGCCGTCCAACGGCAACCAGATGGAGCTGACCGCCGCCAACCTTGAGGTTGCGATCCTCGACCGGGCACGGGCGCACCGCACCTTCCGCCGCCTGCACGGGCCGCGCCTCGAGGAGCTCATCACCGAGGCCCGCTCGTCCGGGCAGACCGAGACGACCGAGACGACCGAGACGACCGAGACCGCAGCGGAGCCCGCGCCGTCCTCCGGCGAGCCTCCGACGGGCCCGTCCACGGCAGGCGACGGCATCCCGAAGTAACCGTCAGCCCCGACTAACGCCAACAGCGCCCGACATTCCCAGAATGTCGGGCGCTGTCGTGTGCGTACGGGCTCGTCTAGCCAGTTGCCGCAATCACACGCCTTGACTGGCCTAGGTGTAGGACGCCGCTGATTTTTAAAGCATGGGGCGCTTCTGACCTGGCTGCTTTAAATTGCATCCGAGGGCTCGCGGGGCCGTGTGGGGGCCTGGTTCTTTAGAGCGGTTCGAGCGAACTCGGTTGTTGTCTCGTCGCTCATCCGAGGGTGTGGCAGACGATGCAACGCCCGCTCAACTCAACCCCGGTGATGCTGTCGTTGACAGATGCCACCATGCTCATCTTGAGTGACGCGGCTTCTCATGGGGTCCCTGACAGGGCAGGCAGTGCCTTGCCGACGGCCTTGTGCAGCGTATAATCGCAGATCATGGGCCCAGAAGACCCAAATAACGGTACCAGTGAGCGGATGCCGCTTCGCCTGGGGAATGGGCGTGGCCCGCTCTGCGGGATCCGGGTGCTGGAGCTCGGCAACTTCATCGCCGGGCCGACTGCCGGGAAGCTGCTAGCGGAGTTTGGTGCCGAGGTCATCAAGATCGAACAGCCTGGTTCGGGGGATCAGGTCCGTCGGTGGCGGCTTTTCGGGGACAAGACTTCCATGCTGTGGAAGACACTGTCGCGCAACAAGAAGTCGGTTGCGATCGATCTCCGCAAGCCGAAGGGCGCCGAGATCGTCCGCAGGCTGGCTCGGCACTGCGATGTTCTGATCGAGAACTACCGGCCGGGGCGGCTTGAGTCCTGGGGGCTCGGCCCGGACCTGCTGCGGGAGGAGAACCCTCAGCTGATCGTCATCCGGGTGTCCGGCTACGGCCAGACCGGACCGTACCGGGACCGGGTGGGGTTCGGCGGCGTGGCCGAGGCGATGGGTGGCATCCGGTATGTGACCGGCTATCCTAACCGCCCTCCTACTCGGGTCGGAGTGAGCCTGGGAGACACCCTGGCCGGACTATATGCGGTCATCGGCGTGCTGTTCGGCTTGTTGGAAAGAAGAAATGACGAGCGGACCCTGATCGGCGAGACCGTTGACGTGGCGCTGTATGAGGCTGTCTACTCGGTCATGGAGGCGACCGTACCGGAGTACAGCACCTACGGGGTTGTCCGGGAACGAACCGGCAACCTCATCCCGGGAATTGCCCCGTCCAACACCTACCGGTGCAGCGACGGCCAGTGGATCGTGATCGGCGGTAACTCAGATTCGATCTTCCCGCGGTTGATGCGCCTGGTCGGGCGGCCGGACCTGGCCGACAATCCGAAATACCAAGACAACAGCCACAGGGCAGCCAACATGGACTTGCTGGACGAGGCCATCGAATCCTGGACCTCGAAGCACCCATTGGACGAGGCCCTCCAGATGCTCCTGGCGCACGACGTGCCTGCCGGGGCGATCTACTCGGCGGACAGGATGATGCGTGACCCGCAATTCCGTGCCAGGGACATGCTCCTTGAGTCCGACCACGACTGCAGGCCAGACGGACGGCCAGTCCTGTTCCCCGGTGTGGTTCCGAAGCTCACGCTGCGCCCCGGAAGCGTTCGTACCCCCGCGCCGGAGATCGGACAGCACAATGCGGAGATCCTGGGGGGGCTGCTCGGAATGGCGCCGGAAGAGTTCCGCAGCCTGCACGAGGAGGGCGCCATCTAGCATGTCCGAGCAGCTGACGCCAGCTGGAGCTTGCCGATGAAGCCTCCCACCGAAGTAGTGATCACCGACGTCGCGCTGCGGGACGGCCTGCAGAACGAGCCCAGGACGCTGACACTGCAGGCAAAACGGGAACTGGCCGAAGGACTCATCCGGAGCGGCATCCGCTCGCTCGAAGTCGGCTCCTTCGTGAACCCGTCCCGTGTCCCGCAGATGGCGGACACCGCGCAGCTGTTCGCCGCATTGCCGCGCACCGAAGGGGTCGAGTACCTGGCACTTGTCCCGAATCTCACCGGGCTGCAGCGGGCGACGGCGGCTCATGTGAGCCGGGTCCGGCTAGTCCTTTCCGCCAGCGAGGGCCACAGCCGCTCCAATACAAACCGCAGCGTCGACGACGGCATCAAGGAAGCCGCGGCCGTCCTGCAGCGCTGCCGGTCTGACCGCCCGGGCGGCCAGGGCAAGCAGATCCAGTGCAGCGCAGCGATAGCAACCGCATTCACCTGTCCGTTTGACGGCACAGTGCCGTACGAGCAACTCCGCCGCGTCGTGGCCGGACTGGTCGCCGTCGGCTTTGAGGAGGTCAGTCTCGCCGACACGTTGGGCAGCGCCAACCCGGCTCAGGTCCGCAGCACGGTCGCGCGAATCCGCGACGCGTACCCATCGCTTCGCCTGAGCCTGCACCTGCACAACACCTACGGCATGGCCCTCGCCAATGTGCAGGCCACCCTGGAGGAGGGGATCGACCGGTACGACGCCGCGCTGGGTGGTATCGGCGGCTGTCCCTTCGCTCCCGGTGCCGCCGGCAACATGGCGACCGAGGACATCGTGTTCATGCTCGAGGCCATGGGGATCACTACGGGGGTGGATCTCGGCAGCCTGGCGCAGCCGGCGCGGCAGTTGCGCGCGGAACTCGATCGGCCCTTGGACTCTTCCGTCTCGCGGGCACTCTGCTGGGTACCGGACGATACTGCTGACCACACGCGCCAGCGAGCTGGGAGCTTACGCTGCTTGCACGAAGAGCCCGAGGCTAGGGCCGGGGCATGCCGGTGCCGGAGGGATTGATGTCACGCTGTGCGGTGAAGACCCACATGCTCGCTCCGATCCTGGCGCCGACGGTGAGGTCCGGGGCTGGCTCTCGGCGCATTACTGTCCGGGGCCGCGCAAGTGGCGCAAGCCCGACCAGACCGCGATCGTGCAAGCCGCCGCGGCCACGCGCGCTGGGCGGCTGCGCTCCGGCGGGCGGCTGACCGGGGAACCGCCTCTGGAGGGTGGTGCTCGCCTACTTCGGCAGCCGAGACGATGACCAGCGGCACAGGATGATCGGTCGAGATTCGGGATTAGCATGCAGTTTCGGGTACCTCCCCATTATCCGACGACGGTTAGATCACGTCTTTGCAACATGATGCGGATCTGCAGTGCGCGTCTTGTCCTGAACTGATAAGTGCGCTAGGGTCGTGCGCACGGGGTTATCGTCCCAAATAATGGGACGACGAGTGGCGATAGCCGCGCGTTGGCAGCCGTGCTCCGCTATCCGGTGCCTTGCAGCCTCAGGCACGACGGTAGGGCGGCCAGCCATGATGCACCGGTCGGAGCTACTGTGCGCCCACAATTTGCTCTTCTTTGACCCGCACGGGTTGAGTTCTAGGCGGAGGCAAGCATGCGACGTGGGCTGCTTGTAAAGGCGTCTGCTGGTATTGCTGCCCTGTTGCTGGGGACGGCTGCATGCTCGAGTAGCGGCTCGAGTTCGTCCAGCCTGGCGGCCGGTTCGTCCGGTCAACTGGCGAAGGTGGCCTCCAAAGTCGCGGCCGACAAGGCCATCCCGCACTGGACCGCGCCCGGGCCGCCGGTCGACGTCAGCAAGCTGCGCGGGAAGCGGGTCTTTATCATTCCGCTGGTCCCCAACCCGTTCAACGAGAACATCCAGAACACGTACGAGCAGATATTCAACGCCGTTGGGGTGAAATGGACGCTCTACGCCAATCAGGGACTGGTCTCGCAGTGGGTCGCCGGCATGGACGCGGCCATAGCGCAGCATCCCGACCTGATCATCCTGAGCACGGCCCCGGATCCGCGCGTGCTCCAGCCGCAGTTGCGCGCGGCGAAGGCGGCCGGCATCCCGGTAGAAGTCACCCACTTCTACGACCAGTCCAGCCCACCGCCGCCGGCGTGTGTGGGCTGCGCAGCCGGAGTCACGGCTCTGGTCACCGCGCCGTTCAACGCCGCCGGCGCGGCAGAGGCGGACTGGATTATCAATGACTCGCACGGCGACGCGCACGTGCTGATCGTTTCCGCGCCAGACGTCATTCCCAGCCCCGGCATCCTGTCCGCGATGGAGGGGGAGTATCGCACCTACTGCCCTGGCTGCACTTACAAGATCATCAACATTCCGGTTGCGCAGTGGAACACCGGAGTGCAAAGCCAGGTCGAGTCGGCGCTGAACGCCGACCCCTCAATCAACTATGTCGATGCGCTCTACGACGCGATGGTCACCGGTGCCGTGCCGGCCGTGCAGATCGTCGGCAAGACCGGCAGCGTGAAGGTAGTCAGCTTCAACGGCTCGCCGTTCGCCCTGGACGACATCCGGACCGGCAGCATCATGGCCATGGACGCAGCCGAGAACACGCGCTGGATAGGCTTTGCCGACGTCGACCAGGCGTTCCGGCTCCTAGTCGGCATACCGCCTGTCAATGAGACCACCCCGTTCCGCCTCATGGACGCCAGCAATGTCGCGCAGGCCGGCGTCCCGGCAACCAACTACCTCGGATACGGCAACGCCTACGCGACCGGCTACTGGCATCTGTGGGGTCTGCCGGGGTCTCCGCCGGCGGCTCCGGGCGGCTAAAGATGTGCGGCTCCACACCACTTCACGCACGTCGGCCGGGAACCGGCTACCGGTTCCCGGCCGCAAGCCGCCACGCATTCATGACGGGAGGTGACGCGCCGGCAACCGGGTAGCTGTGCCCACATCACCGGAATTCAGAGAAAGGTCCGTACAGCCGGGCAATGAATATCGAGGACCAGAGCACACCGTTCGTCAAGGTCAGCCAGTTGACCATGGAATTCGGCAGTCAACGGGCCCTCGACGCGGTCGACATGGACGTTCTCCCGGGCGAGGTGCACGGGCTCGTCGGCGAGAACGGCTCGGGTAAATCGACGCTGATCAAGATACTCGCCGGCTTCCACGCGCCGCTGGCCGGCACCCTGGAAGTGGCCGGACAGCCGATCCCGCTACCGTTGCACCCAGGCCAGTTCCGCGAACTCGGCTTCGCCTTCGTACACCAGGACCTAGCCCTCATACCGTCGCTAAGCGTGCTTGAGAACCTGATCATGGACCGGCTGGCTCAGTTCGAGCAGCGGGCCTTCATCCACTGGCGGCGGGAGCTGAAAAACGCCGCCGAGCTGCTCGAGAGATTTGAAGTCCCTATCGATCCACGACGGCTCGTCGTTGACCTGAAGCCCATCGAGCGTGCCCTGCTGGCCATAGTCCGCGCGATGCACTTCTCGATGGATGTGGAGACGGACGGGAGCGCCTCCCTGGCAACTGACCGGCTCCTCGTGCTGGACGAGCCCACTGTGTTCCTCGCGCACGACGAAGTAGAGCAGCTGTACCGGCTAATCCGAAACCTTGTCCGCCAGCGGTCGTCCCGGGCCAGCGTGCTATTCGTCTCACACGACCTCGACGAGGTGAAGCAGATCACCGACCGGACCACGGTATTGCGCGATGGCCGTGTCATCGACACCGTAGTCACGGCGGAGGTTTCCCGCGAAGCGCTGATCAAGATGATCGTGGGCCGGGACTTGTCTGTTTTCTCCGCGCCCAAGCACTCCCAGGTCACGGCAAACCGCGCGCTGCGGATCGAGGGGCTGTCCACAAGCGCACTGCGGGATGTGTCGCTGGATCTGCCGGCCGGTGAGGTGCTGGGCCTGACCGGGCTGCTGGGCGCGGGCTATGAAGATGTCCTCTACGCGCTGTACGACGGTGAGCGGACCGCCCGGTCCGGCCAGGCCATCCTGCCGGATGGGCGCCAGGTACAGCTGAACCGGATAACCCCGGAGCAAGCGATCGAGCACCGGATATTCCTGATCCCGATCGACCGCCTTCAGCAGGGATGCGCACCGTCGCTGTCGGTTGCCGACAACGTGACCGCACCGTGGCTGCACCGCTACTTCCGCGGGAAGTTCCTGCGCCGACGCTCCATGCTGGCTGAGACACAAGCACACATGAGGGACTTCGACGTGCGGCCGCCTGACCCCGGTGCCGAATTCGCTCTCCTGTCCGGCGGCAACCAGCAGAAGGCGCTGCTGGCGAAATGGTTGCAAACTACCCCCCGGGTGCTGCTGCTGCACGAGCCGACTCAGGGCGTAGATGTCGGCGCCCGTCAGCAGATCTGGAGCGTCATCGAAAGACTCGGCGAGGAATGCGCCGTGCTCTACGCCGGCAGTGACTACGACGAACTGGCCCGGGTCTGCAACCGCGTCGTCATTATCAGCAACGGGACCGTACAGCGGATCCTTTCCGGTGACGAGGTCGCGAAAGAACGGATCACCGAAGAGTGCCTGGCTGAGCAAGGCGCTGCCCGCTTGGCAGCCCGGGCGGATCCCGGACTCCGGCCGGGCCAAGACGACGGTGCGTAAAGGCGGAGGCAGTGCGGATGGCTCGTAATAACTCAGGGCGCAGTGGGGGCGCCAGCGGGCTGGCCACCAAAGAAACGGCCGCCGCGAAACGGACCGTGGCACGGCTCTTGCCGCTGGACCTCGGCGAGCGCCTGGCTCTTCCCCTCGCCTGGGTCGCGATCATCATCGTTTTCGGCGTAATCAAGCCGTCAGCGTTCCTGACCGCGGCCAACTTCGAAACGATCTTCTCCTCGCAGGCAGTGCTGGCCGTCATCACGCTGGGCCTGATCGTGCCGCTGACGGCCGGCGACTACGACCTGTCGATCGCCTCGGTCGCCGGCATGTCAGCCATGATCATTGCCGTCCTCAACGTGCTGCACGGCTGGCCCGTCTGGCTGGCCGTCCTGGTCGCGCTCGCCGCAGGCCTGCTGGTCGGCGTCGTGAATGGCTTCGTCACCGTGGTCTTCGGCATCGAATCGCTCATCGTCACGCTGGGCATGGGCACGTTCGTCGCCGGCGTGACGCTCTGGATCAGCGACTCCAACACCGTCAGCGGCATCTCGCAGAATCTGGTCAACCCGATCGTCGTGTGGCGGTTCTTGGGTGTGCCGGTCGAGTTCTACTACGCGCTGGGCGTGGCTCTGATCCTCGGCTACGTGATGGAATTCGTGCCCGCGGGCCGGCGGCTGCTGATGGTCGGCCGGGGCCGTGAGGTGGCCAGGCTGAGCGGCATGCACGTGAAGCGCATCCGGTTCCTGGCTTTCGTGTTCTCCGGCGGGATCGGTGCGGTCGGAGGGGTTCTCTTGGCCGGTACCTCAGGGGCTGCCGACCCGTCGTCGGCGAACGCGCTGCTGCTCCCGGCCTTCGCTGCCGCGTTCCTCGGGGCAACCGCCATCTCCCCGGGCCGGTTCAACGTCCTGGGCACTTTGATCGCGGTGTACTTCCTCGTCACCGGGATTACCGGCTTGCAGCTGCTTGGTGCCCAGACATACGTGCAGAACCTCTTTTACGGTGCAGCCCTTGTCGTAGCCGTGGTGTTCTCCCAGGCAGTCCGTCGGCGCCGGCTGCGCCGCGCCGCGGGCGCTGTCAGCAAGCGGGAGCCGTAGCCGTCGAACGGCAACTGGAACGAAGGAGGAACCATGGATGCGAACCTCACACTTCGGAACGGGCTGGTGGTCGCACCGGGCGGCTTGCTGCGGGGCGGACTGTCCATAAGGGACGGCCGCGTCACCCACGTCGGTGCCGACGCCACCCTTCCGCAGGCCGAGCAGGACATCGACGTCAAGGGCCGGGTCATCTTCCCAGGCCTCATCGACCCTCACGTGCACCTTGGCATCGGCCCCGGCGCGGGGCGCGACAAAGTGGAGCGCGACTTCCGGACCGAGTCCCGGGACGCAGCCCTTGGCGGCGTTACAACCATAATCACGACCACCCTCTTCGGCGCCGAGTCCCGCGGCGAGGTCGCAGAAGAAGCCATCCGGCTTGGCGAAGCGAACTCGGCAGTGGACTTCCGGCTCACCGGCGTGATCACACAGCGCCAGCACCTGGCCGAGATCGCAGACCTGACCAAACTGGGTGTCAAGTCGTTCAAGTTCTTCCTGGGCTACAAGGGCGCCCAGGCAGAAAGCTTCGGCATGAACGCGGACGGCATCTCATGGGACTTCTTCTACCAAGCATGCGAGGCCATCGGCGAGGCCGGAGCTCAGGCCTTTCCCACGATTCACGCCGAAGATCCCTGGGTCCGCGGCTACCTGAACGACCTCTTGCGGTCCCGCCACCCCAAGCCATCCGCCGACCGCATGCTGCAGACCTGGCTCGAGGCAAACCCGAACATCCTGGAGCCGATGCAGATCTACCCTGCGGCACTGATCGCCAGCGAGGTAGGCGTCCCCGTCTACGTGGTGCACACCAGCGCATGGCAGAGCGTCGACCTGATCAGGGCACTCAAGGATCAGGGGGTCCAGGTCTACGGCGAGACCCTGGCGGCCTTCCTCTACTGGACCGCGGCGGAGGCCGATGCGAAGACTCGCGCAGCCACTGGCAAGGTGCAGCCCCCGATCCGCACCAGCCGCGACCGGGAAGCTCTGTGGCGCGGGATCCTCAACGGAACGATCACCTCCGTGGGAACCGACTGCCAAATGTATCCGCGGGAAACCCGGATGGGGGACTTCTGGGACGCCCGGGTCGGCCTCGGCCCGGGGATGTCAACGCTGCTGTCCGCCACGTACACAGCAGGCGTGGCGCGCGGAAGGTGCACGCTGGAGGATCTGGCCCGCGTCCTGTCCGAGAACAACGCGCGACGGTTCGGCCTCTACCCGCGGAAGGGGGCCCTTGCCGTCGGGTCTGATGCGGACGTCGTCGTCTTCGACCCAAACGAGCGCCATGTCGTGGACGAAGCCCAGCTCCCCAGCGCCTCCGGGTACTCTCTGTATCACGGGGAGGCGCTCACCGCATGGCCATGGCTCGTGCTCGTGCGCGGGAACACAGTTGTCCGTGGCGGGGCCGTGGTCGGGGAAGCGGGCATCGGCCGGCACATCGGCGACGGTGCAGAGGTACAGCCCCCGCACCAGCTGGCGTAGGACCCACAGTGCCGTCCGTGCTCTTTGCTTACAGCCCCTGCTCGACTATGCGGAGCTGCAGGCAGCTCACCGCCGCGGAGCAACAGCTGCGCACCGGCCGCTGGACACGCTGGGAACTCGACGCGAACCTGGGCATGGACGTGCACGATGCGAACCTCGGCCTACTCGGCTTCGGTGCCATCGGCCAGGCGGGCCAGCCACCGCCCCGCATACAGTCCCAAGCCGGAGATCCACTGCCCAAAGCACGGCCGCAGCAGGGTGGTGCCCCAACGGTGGTGGCCCGTGCCAGAACGGGCAACGTCGTCTGTCGCCTGGAATCGCTGAGTGGGAGCTGGTCGGCCCCGGGCAGGCTCACGAGGAGGCGGCCTGCGTGAACAGCGAAGGTAACCTGCCGCCCCTCATCACCGATCGTGACGTACTCGCCGCATACCTGGCCCGAATCCGGCGACACCAAGACGAGTTCAGCGCGTACGTCTGCGATACAGAACAGCTCGCCCTCCACGATCTACGTCGCGTAGAGGCCGCGCGCCGTGCCGGACAACCGCTGCCGCTGGACGGCCTGCCGATGGTGGTCAAGGACAATCTCGATATCGCGGGCTACCCCACCACAGCTGGTTCCCGGGCCTACGGCAACGCACCCGCAGACCGGGACGCGGTCGTCGTCGGCTGGTTGCGCGATGCAGGGGCGCTGATCCTCGCCAAGAGCAACCTGCACGAGCTGGCATACGGAGGGACGAACATCAATCCCTTCTTCGGCACCTGCCGCAACCCGTGGAACCCCGGATACATCAGCGGGGGTTCCAGCGGCGGAAGCGCAGTCGCCGTCGCCCTGCGTGACTGCGGTGCCGCACTCGGAACGGACACCGGCGGCTCTGGCCGGATACCTGCTGCCTTCAACGGAGTTATCGGACTGCGGCCAACCTACGGAGCAGTGAGCCGACGTGGCCTCCTGCTGCTGTCCTGGAGCCTGGACACGGTGTCAGTGATGGCACTGGCCGCCTCCACCGCGCGCAGGGTCTATGCAGTAATGGCCCAGCATGATCCAGGTGATCCATGCGCCGCATTCCCGCCCGCCGACTTCTTGCGGGCCGAAGCCGGCTCCTCCGAACGACTGGACGGACTGCGAGTCCTGGCCGTTGACTATCCCCCCGATACGCAGCCCGATCCTGTCATAGCCCGGACCGTCGCCCAGTCCCTGCGCGTTCTTTCCGAACTCGGCGCAGAAGTTACCAGTGGACCGCTGCCGGGCCTATCAGCTGTCTACGACGACTGCGATCTGCTGCTCAAGGCTGAGGCTTTCGCAGCTCACGAAGGCATACTGCGGGACAGGCCGCACACGCTCGGCGAAGACACTGTCCGCCGGCTCAGCCTCGGCCGCGACATCTCGGCCGCCCAGCTAGCGGCGGTCTATTTCCGCCAGCGGGAGTGGATGCACCGGATCCGGTTGCTCCTCACCAGCGAACACGACGTGCTGGCGATGCCCACCACCATCGTCCGGGCCGTCGCGCTGGAGGGCGCCGAGACGATCACGACTACGGCCCGGTTGGCACGGTTGACCTTCCAGTGGAGTTTCGGGCACCTGCCGGGCATCAGCGTGCCGTGCGGCTTCCTGGACGACGGCATGCCTTGTGGGCTGCAGCTTGTAGCCGCGCCGTGGCGCGAAGCCACCCTTCTGAGGATCGCGGAGGCGTACCAGCGCGTGACCTCCTGGACAGCTATGCGGCCGGCATACGTCGCCTAGAACCGGGGCATTGCACGGGTTCCCGGGAGGCCAGTCGGCTGCCCGTGCGCTGGCTGCTGGCCATCGTCACCGCGCATCAGGCAACCGCCCCGACGTTTGATCAGGGACTACCGTTCCTCACCCCCTACCTGCAGCAGATGCCCGGCCTGAGCCTCGGTTTCGCCGCCGTCGTGGCGACGGTGGGCAACCTCGAACGCGCGATCGGTTCCGGAGGCCTACAAAAGCCACTGCTTACGGCCCGGCCAGCCGGCCGCGACCTGTCCAGATCTGTCGCCAAAGGGTTAACCTCGTCTTTGTGAGCATGTTGAGGCGGCGCGTGAGCGCCTCACGATGGGGCTGCGAGGAAGCCGCGATAGAAAGGGACCGGGCTGAGACTCGGGACGGGAACTGGGTCGGGCATGATGGCAAGTCGGCGGGGGCGCAGGTCTGACGAACTGCGCCGGGTTGCCGGCGAGCAGGCCGCGCTGCGGCGGGTAGCGACGCTAGTGGCCGGCGGCGCGATGCCGGAGCAGGTGTTCGCCGCGGTCACCGCGGAGGCCGGGCGGCTGCTTGACGCGGACTTCACCGGCATGAGCCGCTATGACCCGGACGGTGAGTCCACAGTCCTCGCCCAGTGGCTAAGAACTGGCGCGTCAACTTATCTTCCTGTGGGCACCCGGGTAAGCCTTGGGGGACGGAACGTGCGCACGCTGGTGTTCCAGACGGGCCAGCCGGTGCGGATCGACGATTACGCTGAGACCTCGGGCCCGGCAGGCGGCCGCGGCCGCGAGTGGGGCCTCCGTGCGGCGGTGGGTGTGCCGGTCAGCGTCGAAGGCCGCCTGTGGGGCGTCATGAGCGCAGGGTCCAGGCACGAGTCGCTACCAGTCAGCGCCGAGGCGCGGCTGGCCGGCTTCACCGAGCTAGCTGCGACCGCGATCGCCAACGCGCAGGCACGCATAGAGCTGCGGGGCTACGCCGAGGAGCAGGCCGCGTTGCGGCGGGTGGCGACGCTGGTGGCCCGGGCGGCGCCGCCGGAGGAGGTGTTCGCCGCGGTCGCCGCGGAAGCCGGGCGGGTGCTGGCTGCCGACGTGGCGGTGATGGCCCGGTATGACGCGGACGGCACAGAAACGTTCGTCGGCACGTGGACCAGCCCGGGCGCCGCTTTGCCCGTTGGCATCCGGCTGAGCCTCGGCGGACGGAACGTGGCGTCGCTGGTGTTCCAGACTGGCCGGCCTGCGCGCCTCGACGACTACAGCGACGCTTCGGGCCCTGCCGCCGGCCTCGCTCGCGAGCTGGGCCTTCACTCGACCGTCGGCGTGCCGATCAGCGTCGAGGGGCTGCTCTGGGGCGCCATGATCGTGGGGTCCAGGCAGGAGCCTCTGCCGGCCAGCACCGAGGCGCGGCTGTCCGGCTTCACTGAGATGGCCGCCACCGCGATCGCCAGCGCGCAGGCGCGCATGGAGCTGCGCGGATTTGCCGACGAGCAGGCCGCGTTGCGGCGGGTGGCGACGCTGGTGGCGCGGGGGGCGCCGCCGGAGGAGGTGTTCGCCGCGGTCACCGCGGAGGCCGGGCGAGCGCTTTCCGCCGACCTTGCGCGCATGTGCCGGTACGATACGGACTCCGCACATATAGTCGTCGGCGCGTGGGCCCGTTCTGCCGACTTGCCTGCCGCCCCGGTCGGCACCCGGGTGAAACCTGGGGGGCGGAACGTGGCGTCGCTGGTGTTGAAGACGGGTCGGCCGGCGCGGATCGATGACTACACCGCCGCCTCAGGCTCGGGCGCCGATTTCGCCCGCGAGTGGGGACTTCATGCGTCGGTCGGGGCACCAGTCAGCGTGGAGGGTCGGTTGTGGGGCTACATACTCGTGGGCTCCACGCGGGCAGAGCCACTGCCGGCCGGCACCGAGGCCCGACTGGCCGGGTTTACCGAGCTGGTGGCCACCGCGATCGCCAACGCCGAGGCGCAGACCGTGGTAACCGCCTCACGAGCGCGGATCGTGGCCGCCGCCGACGCCGCCCGGCGACGCATCGAGCGCGATCTGCACGACGGCGCCCAACAGCGGCTGGTGTCCCTCGCCTTGCGGCTGCGCGCGGCGCAGGAGGCGGCGCCTGAGGCCGGGGAACTGGCCCAGCAGCTGGAGGGCGCGGTCACCGAGGTGATGGGAGTGCTAGAGGAGGTGCACGAGATCGCCCGCGGCCTGCATCCGTCAGTCCTCACCGACGGCGGGC
>Ga0209112_10000105_pt1 | contig 13342 bp, 14 predicted proteins | sample TexAe_OM3H0_O3_FD_187947 | JGI IMG/M metagenome (GOLD analysis project Ga0209112, IMG submission 187947) | Forest soil microbial communities from Davy Crockett National Forest, Groveton, Texas, USA - Texas A ecozone_OM3H0_O3 (SPAdes) (version 2) | ecosystem: Environmental > Terrestrial > Soil >...
CCCGCACCATGTACCTCAACCTGTTCGCGTTCGCCGTGGTCGTGCTGGCCATCGCGATCTGGACCACCGACCGGGCCGTGCTCATCCCGGCGGTCATCGTGAGTGGCATCTTCATCGGGGTGAACAACACCGTCACCACGCAGGCCGTGATGACGGTGGCCCCGGTCGAGCGCCCGGTGGCCTCGGCCGCCTACAGCTTCGTCCGGTTCATCGGCGGCGGCCTGGCCCCGTACGCGGCCGGGCGGCTGGTCGTCGCGCTCAACATCCACGTGCCGTTCTTCATCGCGGCCGGGGCGCTGATCGTGGGGATCGGGGTGCTGGCCACCGGGCACTCGCTGCTGGCTGAGGCCGAGCGGGTCCAGGCCGCCGAGCTGCGGGGCGCCCCGGCCGAGCGGGAGGAAGAAGAGGCGGTGGCGGTGGCCGACGGTTCGGAGAGCTGACGTCAGCGGTAACTGAGACGTTACGTTGATGAGCTTTTGCGATCTGACGTTGACGTCAACATCCGATACCATTCACCTGCGAATGATCTCTTAACGGCGAATCTGGGGAGTTGTATGTCTGGGGAGGTAAATCCGCCCGCTGGTTCAGTTGCGCCAGGTAAGCGCGGGATGCCGTACAAGTGGATCGCGTTGTCGAACACCACGCTCGGCATCCTGATGGTGACGATCAACCAGTCGATCCTGCTGATCTCCCTGCCGGCGCTGTTCCGGGGGATCAAGCTCAATCCCCTGGTGCCGTCGAATACGGGTTACTTCCTGTGGGTGTTCATGGGCTTCGTGCTGGTCACCGCGGTCCTGGTGGTCAGCCTGGGCCGGGTCGGCGATATCTACGGCCGGGTCAAGATGTACAACCTCGGCTTCGCGGTCTTCACGATCTTCTCGATCCTGCTGTCAGTAACGTGGCTGACCGGGTCGGCCGGCGCGCTGTGGATCATCATCATGCGGATCTTCCAGGGCGTCGGCGGCGCGTTCCTGTTCGCCAACTCCACCGCGATCCTGACCGACGCCTTCCCCCAGGACGAGCGGGGCAAGGCGATGGGGATCAACGGCATCGCCGCCATCAGCGGCTCGTTCCTGGGCCTGATATTGGGCGGCGTGCTCGCGCCCATCGAGTGGCGGCTGGTGTTCCTGGTCTCGGTGCCGTTCGGAGTCTTCGGCACAGTCTGGGCTTACCTCAAGCTGCGCGACAACGGCGTGCGGATCCCGGCCCGGATCGACTGGCTGGGCAACGCGCTGTTCGCTATCGGCCTGGTCGCCCTGCTGACCGGGATTGTCTACTCGCTGCTCCCCTACGGCGGCCACCCCACCGGGTGGACCAGTCCCTTTGTCCTGAGCGCCGTCATCGGCGGCATCGCGGTGCTGGTCCTGTTCGGCTGGGTCGAGACCAAGGTCCCGCAGCCGATGTTCCGGCTCGGGCTGTTCCGCATCCGGGCGTTCACCGCGGGCAATATCGCCGGTCTGCTCGGTGCCCTGGGCCGCGGCGGCCTGCAGTTCATGCTGATCATCTGGCTGCAGGGCATCTGGCTGCCGCAGCACGGCTACAGCTTCAGCCAGACCCCGCTGTGGGCCGGTCTGGCCATGGTGCCACTGACCGTCGGGTTCCTGCTCGTGGGCCCGCTGGCGGGCTGGATGTCTGACCGTTACGGTGCGCGGCTGCTGGCCACGGCCGGGCTGATCATCTCCGGGGCCACCTTCCTGCTCCTGGAACTGCTGCCGATCAACTTCCAGTACATCTGGTTCGCCCTGCTCATCTTCTTGTTCTCGGTCGGCATGGGGCTGTTCTTCTCCCCCAACCAGGCCTCGGTCATGAACAGCCTGCCACCGGACCAGCGCGGCGCCGGCGCGGGCATGCTGAACACGTTCCAGAACTCGGCCACCGTGCTGTCCATGGGCCTTTTCTTCACCATCGTGACCCTTGGCCTGGCCTCCCACCTGCCCAAGCACCTGTACAGCGGGCTGGTGGCCGCAGGCGTCCCGTCCGCCGCCGCGCACACCGTCGCCAACGAGCCGCCGATCGGCAGCCTCTTCTCCGCCTTCCTCGGCTACAACCCGATCCAGGAGCTGCTCGGGCCGACCGGGGCGCTGAAGCACTTGGCGCCCGGCCAGGCCGCCTACATCACCGGACGGTCGTTCTTCCCCAAACTGATCGAGCAGCCCTTCGCGGACGGCCTGCACCTGGCCTTCACGTTCGCCGCGATCGCCACGCTGATCGCGATTATCGCCTCCGCCCTGCGGGGCCAGCGCTACCTGCACGTCAATGAGCCGGTGGCGGAAGAGCTGGCCGAGGGTGCGGCCGAGTCCGGCGGGCTGCTCGGCCTGGCGCCGCTGGCCACCGACGGTCAGGACGCGACGGACACCGTGGGCCAGGAAGCCGCGGTCAGCAACGGGGCGCCGGCCGTCAACGGCCACCCGGCGTCCAACGGCGCGCCAGCCACTAACGGCGGGCCGGCGTCCAACGGGCACGTGGCCAGCGGCGCCCCGGCCGGTCCGGCGGTGAGCGACGCGGGCGAGGAACCAGGAACGCCGATCCAGAATGGCTGACGCCGTGGCCGCGGCGAACGCGGCAGGGTACGACGGGCCGCTGCTCGGTATCGGCGCGGCGGCCCAGCGGCTCGGCGTGTCCGAACGCGCGCTGCGGTACTACCAGCAGCTGGGCCTGCTCGTTCCGGCCTGCACCACGCCGGGCGGCCTGCGCCGCTACTCCCCCGCCGACCTGGCCCGGGTCGAGCGCATCCGCGAGCTGCAGTCGCTGCTGGGCCTGAACCTGGACGAGATCGCCGTCGTGCTCCGCAACGACGACCGCATCGCGGAGGTCCGGCAGGCCTGGCACGACGAGCGGACCAGCCCCGAGGACCGGCGCGAGCTGACCCGCGAGTGCCTGGCCCTGCAGGAGACCCTGCGGGACACGGTGGAGGCCAAGCGGGCGGCGCTGGATGCGTTCCTGGCCGACCTGGACACCCGTATCGGCCGGGGCCGGGAGTTCCTGGCCGAGCAGGAGAACCTGGTCCGGTAGGGGTCTGGGCCGGTAGGGGCCAGGGTGACTCCCGGGGCGTCAGGCTCGTTTGGTGGGGGTGCGGCGGTGGTGGTGGAGGGGGCGGTAGCGGGTGGCGTGAAGGCGGCGGGCCGCCAGGATGGCCAGGGCTACGCCGAGAGCGATGACCGTTATCCAGGGCAGCGGCGATGGGGTGGGGCGCAGGGCGGTGCCGCCCAGGCCGGTCTGGGCGCCCCCGGCCGGGTCGGCCTGGCTGCCGGCCGCGTCTTTCAGGGCGTCCAGGCGGAGGCCGCCGGAGCCGTCGAGGACGACGAAGGTCTGGATCGAATCGGCGGGCAGCGAGACGTTCATCGAGGCCTTCCCGCCCGGGCCGGTGCCGGTGACCCGGGCCTGGTCCTGGCCCGGGGCGACCGCCTGGTAGCCGGTGGTGCTGGCGAAGCTCAGGTTGCGGGCCAGGGTCCGGTGGTCCAGCGACAGGGTGACCACGTGCTGGCGCAGGGAAGCCTGGATGACCCGGACCAGCGCGTGCCCGGCCGGGGCGGTCAGCTGGTCGGCCATGACCTGCAGCCGCAGGCCGGCGGCGGGGCCCATGCCGGCCACGGTGTAGGCGTCCCCGCTGTGCACCGCGAAGCCGGTGGACAGGATGGGCGGGGCCGAGCCCTTGGCGCCGGCGGCTCGCATGGCCACCGTGTACTCGCCCGTGGGGACCTGCTCGTAGGGCGAGACCGTGCCGTAGCTGACGTGGTGCAGCACCAGCCGGGCGTTGGGGTTGCCGAAGTTGTAGAGGTAGACGTCGACGGCGGGCGCGTTCGGTGACAGGTGGGCCAGCCGGATCCAGCCGGTCGTGGTGGCCGCGCGGGCGGTGCCGGTGACCAAGAGGCCGCTCACCAGCAGGGCGACGGTCAGCAGCAGCCCGGTGATCAGCATCGTGGTGACGGCGGCGGCCCGCCGGGCCGTCGAGATCGGCATGGTCATGGTTACCCCTCGGTCGTGCGAAACGGGAATGGGGTTGGGGCGCGGGAGAGGGAAAGCCGGGGCTACGGAAGGGCCTGGCCGCTGAGCAGGCCAGCCGGGCTGGGCGCGGCGAACCCGATGGTGAGGACCGACCGCCCCGGAGGGCCCGTGATGACCGCGCGGGCCGGGCGGTAGGGCGCCCGCTGAGCCTGGGCGAAGGCCAGCATCCCGGCCAGGCTGGCCCGGTCCGCGGTGACCTCGGCACTGCGCAGCGGGGTGCCCGCTCCCGCGCCGGGGCCGGTGCTGCCGAACGAGACGATGGTCAGCCGCTGGCCGGCCGCCAGCGTGGCCAGGATGACCAGTAGCCGGGAGTCGACCTGGCCGTCCCGGAGCTGGATGCGGGCCGGGCCGGGCACGGTAACGCGGGGGTTCCGGACCAGTTGCCGCCCGGCCGCAGTGCGGGCGGTCCGGTCGGCGGCCAGCGCCCGGGCCGACGCGGCGGCCCCGTCCGGGGCCACCGCCCGCACGTCGATCTCCTGCGCCCCGGTGCCGAAGCTGGCCAGTACCTGCGGCGCGTACACGCCGGCCAGCCGGCTGCCGAACTGGGCCCGCACGGCCGGCGTGGCCACCACCACGTCGGAGCCGAGCGGGTCGGCGGACCCCGGCCGCAGCACGAGCAGGTTCCCGGCCGGCACCCCGTGGCTCTGCAGCACCGCGCACATGGCCGGGTCGCAGGCCACGATGTCGGCCCGGCTGACCTGGCCGCTGACCCAGGTCGCGGCCTCGGTACGGACGGCCGAGGCCGCGCTGGACGGGACGGCGGAGGTGGCGACGATCGAAGACGTCAGCCGGTCGGTGGACAAGGCGCCGCTGACCGCCGCGGTGAGGAACGCGGTCACCGCGACGGCCACGGAGGCCACCACGTACGGCCGCAGGCGGCGGCGCAACTGGCGCAGCGGGACCTCGCGGGCGGCCCGGTGCCGGCCCTCGGCGGCCGGCGGCCGGTCCAGCTCGTTGACCCGCAGCAGGTGGTAGCGGGCCTCCCGCTGGGCGTGCTGGTCCTGCGGCCAGGAGGTCAGCCGCCAGCGCCAGTATTCGGCCGCCCGCTGGTGAGCGTCGGCCACCTCGGCGCCGCGCCCGCGGTCGGCCAGCAGCTGGTACAGCTCGGTGGCGGTCCACCGGTGCACGGCCACCATCGGCGGGTCGGCCCCGGGATCGGCGGTCAGCAGGCCGGTCACCCGGCACTCGTCCAGCAGGCTGGTCAGCTCGGCCGGGCTGTACTGGCCGACCGGCAGCAGCAGCACGTCCCGGCCGATCGGCGCCCGGTACGCCGCGGCCCGGGCCAGCAAGCCCTGACCAGCCGGGCTGAGCTGGTCGAACAGCTCGGCCAGCAGGGCGCCGGACACGGCCACCGCGGCCGCCTCGGCGGCCGGGAGCGGCAGCTCGGTGGGAGCAGCCGGGACGGGCGGCGCCGCGGTCCGGGTCCGGGCCGCGGACGAGCCGGGGACCGCCGGGACCAGGCCGTCCAGGCGGCCGGGCAGGTCGGCGAACTTCAGCGGTCCGCTGGTCAGCAGCGCGTCCAGGTACTCCATGGCCCGGGGGTGGCCGCCGAGCAGCCGCCAGGCCCGGTCCAGGTCCTGCTCACCCAGCAGGTTCAGCGCCGGCAGCGAGGTGGCCAGTTCGAGCGCGCCGGCCCGGGACAGCGGGCCCAGCGACCGGAAGCCGATCCGCCGGCTGGCCACCTCCGGCACCGCGAACCGGTGGCGGCAGGTGATCAGCAGCCGGCCCCGGTGCGGGCGGTCGGCCCAGGACGTCAGCAACCCGACCAGCTCCGGGTCCCGGATCGTGCAGGTCCCGGCGTCCAGCGACAGGTTGTCGTCGAAGTCGTCCAGCACCAGCAGCAACGGCACCCGGCCCAGCACCTGCTCACGAAGCAGGCTCAGCCGCTGGGGCCAGGGCGTGACGGCGCGGTCCACGGCGGCGACGGCCGACGCGACCGCGCCCCCGCGGTCCGCGGCCAGCGGGTGCCGGCGGACGGCGGTGCACACCGCGGCCAGGAACGTGTCCGGGGTGACCTCGCCAGCCAGCGACGCCGTGACGCAGCCCGGTTCGAGGCCGGGAAGGCGGTCGGCGATCTGGGCGGCCAGCACCGACTTGCCGATACCGCCGACGCCGTGCACGACCAGGGCGGCCAGCGCGGACCCGGCCAGCTCGGCCGACCAGCGACGGCGCTCGGCCGACCGGAGCGGCAGCGCCGGAGACGGGGGCGGCCCGGATTGGCTGGCCTTGGCGTGGCGGCCGTACCCGGCCAGCCGGACAACATCTGCGTCGGGGCCATCGAGCTCGTCCGGGCCCGCCGGGCGGCCCAGCGGCCGCAAAGACAACGAGTGAGCTGAGTTGGGCAGGTTGGGCAGGTTATCGGCTTTCGCGGCCGATTCGCCCATTAAAGCGAAGTTGGCTGGGCGCAAGCGAATAAGCCTACCCGCCATATCAACCCCTCCCCCACCAACCCAGTCAGTATCGGTCCCACAGTTATATAACACGACCGCTGCACTTATGGGCATTTTAGATTTTGGTTTGGTGAGGGACGTAATTCCTTTAATTTATGACGTAAGCCGTATTTGTCCAGAACTGCCCTGATTGCGGTGACCTGGGCCGACGCCCGGGGCCAGGACGAATGACCCCGGGCGCCGACCGGGAGCTCAGCGTCGCCAGCTCCAGCCGCTGCCGACGCCGGCGAGATGCAAGGCCAGCAGGGCCAGGCCTACGAGCAGCAGGCTGGTCGGGTCGAAAACAGCACTGACCGCCGTTCCGGTGGCATTGATAATGAACGCGATAGCAAAAATAATGGCCGCAATAATGGCAAGCAAAGCAGGATCCTTTCGGTCAGCAGGCACCGCCCGCGCGACGGCGGAAAGGGCATGATCGGCCGGGCACAGGAGGCCGGTACCTGTTGTCTTTCGCGGGGCGTGAGGGGCACGCCCCACGGGGATGCGGAGGTGCATCCCGATCAGGCGGCGCGGTTTTACCCGGTTATTTCGTCACTAATCGGCCACGCAAGGTAATGGCGTCCGGCGAAGGCCGGACCGCTTCGGCCCACCAGGGCCGAAGGAACATCGGGCTGGCCCATTGGGCCGTAATTGGTCGCTGTGACCAGCGTGAATACCGGAGAGCGAGTATTGGCCGCCTGATAATGCATCGAATAGGGACCGGCGGGCACAAAGGGGCCGTGACACCGAACAGCTGGCCCCGGCCCCGGCCGGGGTGGGCCCCGCGCCGGGCCACCGTCATCCTGGCCGCGGCCGGCCTGGTCGTGGTGGCCCTGATCGTGATCATCGTGGCCAGCCGGAGCGCGGGCGGGACCGGGCCGCCGCCCGGCACCCGGGCCGTATCGGTCACGGCCGGCCCGGCCGGCACGGTCGATGTGGAGAGCGTGCCGGGGCAGCTGACCATCACCGGCTCGGCCACCCACCAGATCCGGCTGACCGGCCAGCTGCACTGGAGCGGCCACGCCCCGTACGCCGTGGCCCGCACCACCGCGGCCCGCGCCGCCGGGGCTGGGCGCACGCTGCACCTGGATTACGCCTGCGCCGCGGGCAGCCCGTGCACCGAGGACTACCGGCTCAGCCTGCCGGCCGGCACCGCGGTGGTGCTCAGCCAGCCGTCCGGCCACGTGATCGTCAACGGGCTGGCCGGGCCGCTGACGATCACCGCGGCCAGCGTGGACGTCAGCGCCTCGGGGCTGCGGTCCCCGTCGCTGGACGCCAGCATCACCTCCGGGCACGTGTCCGCGACGTTCACCCGGGCGCCGCGACGGGTCAGCCTGGCCCTGACGTCGGCGCAGGCCACGGTCCGGGTGCCCGGCGCCAGCCCGGGTTACCAGGTCAGCCAGCAGGTGGTGTCCGGGTACGTGCACGTCGGGGTGGCCCAGGCGGCCAGTTCGCCGTACCAGGTCCGGGCCCAGATCACCTCGGGAGAACTGGAACTGCTGCCCTGATCACCCACGGCCCGCCGTAGCCAGGCCGGTGACGGGTAATCGGCTGGCGAGCGAGCATAATGTCTCGTGAGCTAGTCTCCCCCGGCTAGCCCCGCTACGGACGATGGACCGGGACGGAGAAGCAGTGGTGTTCGAGGCCGATGACATCCGGGAGTGGCGTGGCCACGACGTGGTCGACGACTCAGGTTCCAAGATCGGCCAGCTGGAGGCGCTGTACGTCGACACCCGGACCGACGAGTACGCGTTCGCCACGGTCAAGGTCGGCCTGCTGTCCCGCCAGCGGCTGGTGTTCACGCCGACGGCCGGGGCCACGGTCGGCCCGAACTACCTGAAGGTGGCGTTCGCCAAGAAGCTGGTGCGGGACGCGCCGTCCATCGACACCGACGGCGAGCTGCTGGCCCAGGATGAGCCGGCGGTGTTCGAGCACTACAAGCTGCCATATGATGCGAGCGAGACTGAGCGCCTGCTGGCCCGGCGGTAAGAGCAGCTCAGACGGGGAAGGACACCGGTATGGCGCTGTTTTTGTTCATCATCATCATCGCGATCGCCCTGGGCATCCTGGGTGTCGTGCTGCACGGCCTGTTCTGGCTGCTGATCATCGGCATCGTGATCTTCCTGCTCAACCTGCTGTTCGGCGGCATCCGCTACGGCCGCAACCGGGGTTCCCGGCTCGGCCGGTAACGCCGGCTCAGGCCGCGGCCTGCCGCAGCGCCTGCTGATGCGCCACGCACCAGCGGCGCGCCCGGATCATGGTGCCGCCGTTCTCGTTCCACGAGTCGATGAAACCGGCGTGCCCGGCCTGGACCCCCCGGGCGATGATCGCGCAGTCCCAGTCGTGGTTGGCCACGACGGCCTCGGCCACCGCGGTCCGCTCGGCCGCGGTCAGCCCGTAGGCGTCCAGCAGCAGCCGGAATCGGGACAGGGCCCGGCCCTGCCGGTCGTCGCTGACGTCACGCTCGTCCCGCAGCGGGCACCAGTAACGCGCCGCGGCGGCGATGTCCCAGCAGGCGCCGCCCGGGCCGGCCAGGTCGAAGTCGATCAGCGCCACCGCGTGCCCGCCGCGGAAGATGAAATTGGCCGGATAGATGTCGTTGTGGCTGACCAGGCCGGTGTTGTAACGAGCCGGGATGGGTCCGGGCCAGCGGTAGCCGGCCGGGTCGAACGTGGCCACGGCCTGGTGATAGCGGCGCAGCAGGTCAGCCACGCTGGCCAGGGCCGCCTCGGTCAGCGTCTCGGCCGGCAGCGGCGCGGTGGCGGCCCGGCCCTCGATGTAGGTCAGCGTGTCGGTGGTGGCGTCCGCGGCCAGCAGCCGGGGCGCACCGTCGAATCCCGCCGCGGCCAGGTGCGCGAGCAGCGCGTGGGTCGCGGCCCGGTAGGGCGCGGCCGGCCGGCGGACGGTCTGGCCGACCCGGAACACCTTCCCGCGGTTGGCGGTCCCGCCGGTCAGCGGCCCGTCCGTGGGGGCCGGCTCACCCGCTGGCGTGCGCGGGCGGACGATCGTTCGCACCGGCCGTCTCGAGGAGGGCCCGCGCGAGACTGGTGTGGGTGACCAGGCCATTGATGACCTTCCCTTGCATGACAGACAGCACCGATGAGCACTTGCCGATGTCGTAGGCCACAGCCAGCACGTTCGGGATCGAGGCGAGCACCGGCCCGGGCGTGACGATCATCCGGCTGTCGAGCGGTGTGGCCAGCGGCGCGCCGCTGGCGTCGAAGAACGCGCCGCCGATGTCGGTGTGCACCCCGATCCCGGCCATGTCGTCCCGCTCGGCCGGGGTGAGCGCGTCGTAGATGGTGGACAGCCCGGGCGACCAGGCCCCGACGCTGAGCATGGCGATCGTCACCGAGGGGACCAGGGCGAGCGCGTCGGCCACGTCGGGCTGACGGCGGATCGCGGCCGCGGTATCCGGATCGGCCACGATCATCGGCGCGTAGAAGACGTGGGCCCGGCCGCCGCCGACCCGGGCCACCCCGCGCACGAGGTCGAGCAGGTCGCTGCCGTCAGGTTGCGGGACCGCGCCGGTGAGCTGGACGATCGGGCACGGCGGGAACCGGGTCAGCGCGGCGGTCAGCCCGCTCAGCGCCCGCGCCCAGGCCATGCCGAGCACGTCGTCGGGGGTGATGATGTCCATCAGCGCCTGCCCGGCGGCCTCCCCCAGCCGCTGCCGGAGCGCGGGCACGTCGTTGTCCGGGAGGTTGAACACGAACGCGTGCCGCAGCCCGAACACCGAGCACAGCTCGGCCGACAGCCCGGCGTCCAGGTTGCCGCCGGGCAGCCCGATCTCGATCCGGACCATGCCGCTCTCGCGGGCCGCGTCGAGCAGCCGGGCCACCCGGAACCGGCTGATGCCGAGCCGGTCCGCGATGTCGACCTTGGACAGCCCCTCCAGATAGAACTGTCGCGCGGCCCGGGCCGCCAGCACCACCTCGGACGGCCGGTCGCCGGACAGTCCAGGCATGTCACGCCCCATTCACCGATCGTAACGAGCGCTCGTTTGAGCGTCCAGGTCACAGTCTGGCACGCGACCTGCGATTTGGCCCGGTGCGGCCGGGGGCAAGCCGGGGAAATCGGGTGACGGGATCGGCGGGCACAGGGTCAGCCCGCTCGGGCCGGCCCGCTCGGGCCGGCCGGTCCGGGCCGGCCTACTCGGCGTCGCTGCCCTCGGCCAGCACCGCGGCGACCAGGTCCTGAAGCGGGCCGGCCAGCCCGCGCTCGGCGACCTCGATGGAGTGCTTGCCGTCGCTGACCTGGTACACCGGCCGGCCGGGATCGGGATTATAGGGCGGCGGCAGTTCCAGGTTGGCCCGGTCCACCAGCTCGCGCCAGCGGTCGGCGTCGGCGCGCTCCTCAACCTGCACGCTCGCGCGGCGGATGCTCCCGTCGCCGAGGATGCGCGTCACCTCGATGTTCATCGTTTTAGTGTGTCCGAAATCCGGCCCCCTGACACCTCCTGAGGCGCAATAAGATCGCCAGAGGGTTAGAAATCCGCCGCACTGGGCAATCGACCCGGCATGGCTCTACTTCGACCGGTCGCCCGGCCCATGCTGGCTTCGATCTTCATCATCCAGGGACTCGACTCCCTGCTGCATCCCGACACCAAAGCACCGGCCGCGGAGAAGGTGGTCCGCCCGCTGGCCGAACGGGTGCCCGCGGTGCCCGACAACGTGGAGCAGGCGGTGCGGCTGAACGGCGCGGTCCAGCTGGTGGCGGGCTCACTGCTGGCCATCGGCAAGTTCCCGCGGCTGTCGGCGGCAGCGCTGGCCGCCACCCTGATCCCCACCACCGCCGCCGGGCACCGGTTCTGGGAAAGCAACGACAAGCAGGAGCGCGCGCAGCAGAAGGTCCACTTCCTGAAGAACGTGACCATGCTGGGCGGCCTGCTGATCGCGGCGGGCGACACCGCCGGGAACCCGTCGATCGCCTGGCGCGGCCGGCACGCGGCCACCACGGCCAAGCGGGAGGCGGCCCTGCAGGCCAAGACCCTGCAGGCCGAGGCCAAGACGGTTAGCGCCAAGACACAGGCCCGGGCGGCCAAGGCAGCAGCGAAGACGTCGGCCAAGGCGGCCAAGGCGACGGCCAGGGGCAGCGTCAAGGCCAGCAAGACGACCGGCAAGGCCGGCACCGCCGCGGGCAAGGTGAAGGCGCTGCTGCCGGTCGGCTAGGCGGGCTGGGCCGGAGTGGCGAACGTCCACGGGTGGCCCTGCAGGTCGCGCACGTTGTACACGCGGTCGCCCCAGGGGACATCGGCGGGAGCCTGGGCTTCGGCGCCCTGGGCGCGGGCGGTCGCGTGGTGGGCGTCCACGTCGTCCACGTACAGGTACAGGCGGCCGCCGGTCAGCCCGGCCGCGCTGGTGACCTGGCGGGCGAAGATCAGCCCGGTGCCGTGCTGGAACACGGCCATCGACGGCAGGCCGGCAGCGTCGGTCTCGACGTTGCGCACGGTGAGGCCGAACACCCGGGGCAGCCACTCCGCCGCCGCGGCCAGGTCGGCGTAGTGCAGGAACGGGACGACCGGGCTCACGTCATCAGCCATGGCGTCACCCTAGCCTCACCCGCCGTCACCGGCCGGGGACTCAGGCGATCCGGCGCGCTCCCGGCCCGGGCACGGTGGTGACCTCGCGCGGCGAGGCCAGCTCGTGGCCGGCCGCACAGCTCAGCTGCTGCTGAACCAGCGCCCCGCAGCCGCGGTGGGTCATCAGCACCGGCGGCCCCTCGGGCCCGGTGGCGTACTGGTCGCCCCAGTGCATCAGCGCCACCATGATCGGGTACAGGTCGCGGCCCTTGTCGGTCAGCCGGTACTCGTGCCGGACCCGCTGCCCGGCTTCCTGGTACGGGGCGCGGCGCAGCAGGCCGTCGTGCACCAGCCGGGACAGCCGGTCGCTGAGGATCTGGCGGGGGGCCCCGGTCCGCCGCTGCATGTCGCCGAACCGCCGGACACCGCTGAACGCCTCGCGCAGCACGAGGAACGTCCACTTCTCCCCGATCGCCTCGACCGCGGCGGCCACCGCGCAGTTGGCCGGGTCGTAATCCAGAATCCAGGGCTGAGCCATGCTCCCATGCTAAGTCTGGTTGACAGACTCAGCAATTCGGGGCCATGCTGAGTCTGTGAACGGAACTCAGCCGATCGTGGGCCCGGAATGATCGTCGGCCCGGAATGGACGCTCCGGCCCGCCGGGGCGGCGGACACGGACGCGCTCCGGGTGTTCCTGACCGGGCTGTCGCTGCGCACCCGGTACCTGCGATTCTTCGCCGGGGTGCTGCCGGTCACGCCGGCCTTCCTGCGGCGGATGAGCGGGGTCACGGCCGGCGGTGACCTGGTCGACGCGCTGGTGGTGACCGAGGGCTGCGTGGTCATCGGGCACGGCATGGCCACCGACACCCGGGACGACGCCGGCCGGCCGGTGACCGAGCTGGCGGTGGTGGTGGCCGACGAGCACCGGGGCCGGGGCGCCGGGTCCGCGCTGATCCGGGCGCTGACCGTGCGGGCCCAGGCCCGCGGGGCCAGCACCCTCCTGCTGGACGTGCTGGCGGAGAACCGCGAGATGCTGGACCTGGTGGCGCACTACTTCCCGGCGGCCGGCTACCGCCGGTCCGGCCCGTACCTGACCATCCGCGTGCCGCTGCCGGCCCCGTTCCCTGACCCGTTTCCGGCCGTTCCCGAGGAGGAACAACCCTGTGAGCCTTCCATCGCCAGCCCAGGAGACGGCCGAAGAGGCCGCGGATCCGTCCGCGGCGGCGCGGGCGCGCACCTACCAGTGGGGTGACCCGGCGGTCTCGGCCGCGTTCGCGCGCCAGGTCGACGGGCTGACGTTCTTCCGCGAGATCCTGGCGGGCCGGCTCCCCCGGCCCCCGATCATGGAGACCGTGGGCCTGGACGCGGTGGCGTTCGAGCCGGGCCG
>Ga0209112_10000106_pt1 | contig 13319 bp, 12 predicted proteins | sample TexAe_OM3H0_O3_FD_187947 | JGI IMG/M metagenome (GOLD analysis project Ga0209112, IMG submission 187947) | Forest soil microbial communities from Davy Crockett National Forest, Groveton, Texas, USA - Texas A ecozone_OM3H0_O3 (SPAdes) (version 2) | ecosystem: Environmental > Terrestrial > Soil >...
CCGCCCGCGCACAGACCGCCGCCGCATGGGGCGTATCCGAATTGCCTTCCGCCGGTGGACGAGACGTCGACGGCATCCTGGCGGCCGCCACCGACGGGACGCTGGGCGCGTTGCTGGTCGGCGGTATCGAGCCTGACGACTTCGCCGACCCCGAAGCGGTGCTGGCCGCGCTGGACGCGGTGGGGTTCTTGGTCAGCCTCGAGCTGCGGCACAGCGCGGTCACCGAACGCGCCGATGTGGTGTTCCCGGTCGCGCCGACGACGCAGAAGGCCGGCGCATTCGTCAACTGGGAGGGCCGGTATCGGCCCTTTGACGCGGCGTTGCACGGAAGCACCCAGCAGCCCAGCCAATCCGATCACAAGGTGCTTCACACGCTGGCCGACGAAATGGGTGTCTACCTGGCGGCGCCCACCGCCCAGGCGGTCCGCGCGGAAATCGCGACGCTGGGCTTCTGGGACGGCAAGCGCGCCGCGGGGCCGGATGTCGCGTCCCCGCAGCCGGTCGAACCCGCCACAGGCGAGGCGGTTTTGACCGGGTGGCGGATGATGCTGGACAACGGCCGGCTGCAAGACGGTGAACCGCATCTGGCCGGAACCGCGCGCAAACCCGTGGTGCGGCTGTCGAAAGACACCGCCGCCGAAATCGGCGCCACCGAGGGCGAAACGGTCACCGTGAGCACGCCGCGGGGATCCATCACCTTGCCACTGGCCATCACCGACATGCCCGATCGGGTGGTGTGGCTACCGCTGAACTCGCCCGGTTCGGCGGTGCAGCGCCAACTCGGCGTGACCCCGGGCAGCATCGTGAAAATCGGAGCGGACTCATGACGACCCCCTTGACCGCATTCGGACATGACACCTGGTGGCTGGTGCTGGGCAAGGCGCTGATCATCTTCGTGTTCCTCATGCTGAACGTTCTGGTCGCGATCCTGCTCGAGCGCAAGATCCTTGGCTGGATGCAGCTGCGGCCGGGCCCCAACCGGGCCGGGCCGTGGGGCACCTTGCAAAGCCTGGCCGACGGAATCAAGTTGGCCCTCAAGGAAAGCATCACGCCCGGCGGCGTCGACAAATTCGTCTACTTTGCGGCGCCGTGCTTTTCGGTGATCCCCGCGTTCACCGCGTTCGCGTTCATCCCATTCGGCCCGGTGGTGTCAGTGTTCGGCCACCGCACGCCCCTGCAGCTGACCGACCTGCCGGTCGCGGTGTTGTTCATCCTGGGGCTGTCGGCGATCGGCGTGTACGGCATCGTCCTGGGCGGTTGGGCATCGGGCTCGACCTACCCGCTGCTGGGCGGGGTGCGTTCCACCGCGCAGGTCATCTCCTACGAGGTCGCGATGGGGCTGTCCTTCGCCGCGGTCTTCCTCTACGCCGGCTCGATGTCGACATCGGAGATCGTGGCCGCCCAGGACCGGGTCTGGTACGTGTTCCTGCTGCTGCCGTCCTTCGTGATCTACCTGATCTCGATGGTCGGCGAAACCAACCGCGCGCCTTTCGATTTGCCCGAGGCCGAAGGCGAGCTGGTCGCGGGATTTCACACCGAGTACTCGTCGCTGAAGTTCGCGATGTTCATGTTGGCCGAATACGTCAACATGATGACCGTCTCGTCGCTGGCAACGGCGATGTTCTTCGGCGGCTGGCACGCCCCGTGGCCGCTGAACATGTGGGCGGGGGCCAACACCGGCTGGTGGCCCGTGCTCTGGTTCACCGCCAAGATGTGGACCTTCCTGTTCATCTACTTCTGGCTGCGCGCCAGCCTGCCCCGGTTGCGGTACGACCAGTTCATGGCGTTGGGCTGGAAGCTGTTGATTCCGGCCTCTTTGGTGTGGGTGCTGATCGCGGCGGTGATCCGTACGGCCCAGAACGAGGGGTACGCGCATTGGACCCCGATCCTGGTGATCAGCAGCATCATCTTCGCGGTGGCGCTGATATCGCTGCTGCGAAAACCGTTCAGCACAAACAGCATTCGCGCACTGGAGAAACAGCTTCGCCGCCAGGCCAAACAACTGCCCGGCGCGCAGAGCACGGCGCCGGTATTCCCCACGCCGCCGCTGCCGATGAAGCCTCTGGCGGCCGCGAGTAAGGAGAAAGCACATGGCTAAGTTCTTGGACGCCGTGGCCGGATTCGGCGTGACATTCGGGTCGATATTCAAGAAGAACATCACCGAGGAGTATCCGGAGAAGCCCGGCCCCGTCGCACCGCGCTATCACGGTCGTCATCAGCTCAACCGGTATCCCGACGGCCTGGAGAAGTGCATCGGCTGCGAGTTGTGCGCCTGGGCCTGCCCGGCCGACGCGATCTACGTCGAGGGTGCGGACAACACCGACGACGCAAGGTTTTCGCCCGGTGAGCGCTACGGCCGCGTGTATCAGATCAACTACCTGCGTTGCATCGGCTGCGGTTTGTGCATCGAAGCCTGCCCGACCCGGGCCCTGACGATGACCAACGACTACGAGATGGCCGACGACAACCGCGCCGACCTGATCTACGAGAAAGACCGCCTGCTGGCGCCGCTGCTGCAAGACATGCTTGCTCCCCCACACCCGCGGGCGGAGGGCGCCACCGACAAGGACTACTACCAGGGCAACGTCACCGCAGATGGGTTGCGGACTCAGAATGCCGGAGATGCACGGTGACCACCGTGAACTTGGCCGCTGAAGCCATCATCCGCACCTCCACCGGTGAAGCGGTGGCGTTCTGGGTGCTGGGTGCGCTTGCGCTGGCCGGCGCACTCGGGGTGGTCCTTGCCGTCAACGCGGTCTACTCGGCGATGTTCCTCGCGATGACGATGATCATCCTGGCGGTGTTCTACATGATCCAGGACGCGCTGTTTTTGGGTGTCGTCCAAGTCGTGGTCTACACCGGCGCGGTGATGATGCTGTTCTTGTTCGTGCTGATGCTGATCGGCGTGGACTCCGCTGAATCCCTCAAGGAGACGCTGCGCGGGCAGCGCGTCGCGGCGATGCTGGCCGGTGTCGGGTTCGGCGTCCTGCTGATCGCCGCCATCGGCAACGCGGCAAGCGGCGCCTTCGTCGGACTGACCACCGCCAACGCCAACGGCAACGTGGAAGGCTTGGCCGCTCTGATCTTTTCGCGGTACGTCTGGGCGTTCGAACTGACCAGCGCCCTGCTGATCACCGCGGCCATCGGGGCGATGGTGCTGGCGCACCGCGAGCGCTTCGAGCGCCGCAAGACACAGCGCGAGCTTTCGCAGGAGCGATTCCGTACCGGCGGGCACCCGACGCCGCTGCCGGGACCCGGCGTCTACGCACGCCACAACGCCGTCGACGTGGCCGCGCTGCTGCCGGACGGCTCGTACTCGGAGCTGTCGGTGTCGCCGATGCTGCGCAGCCGCGGTGCGGACGGCAAACAGACTCCCTCCCGCACGGCGATTAAAGGCGGAGCCTCGTGAATCCGGCCAATTACCTCTACCTTTCGGCGCTGCTGTTCACCATCGGCGCCTCGGGTGTGCTGTTGCGCCGCAACGCCATCGTGATGTTCATGTGCGTCGAGCTGATGCTCAACGCGGTCAACTTGGCCTTCGTCACGTTTGCGCGGATGAACGGCCACCTGGACGGACAGATGATCGCGTTCTTCACGATGGTGGTGGCGGCCTGCGAGGTCGTCATCGGCCTGGCCATCATCATGACGATTTTCCGTACCCGTAAATCGGCCTCGGTCGACGACGCGAATCTACTCAAAGGCTAAGAACGCCAACATGACACACTTGACCTGGCTGCTGGTGGCGCTCCCGCTGGCGGGTGCTGCGATCTTGCTGTTCGGCGGCAGGCGCACCGACGCTTGGGGGCACTGGCTGGGTTGCGCCACCGCCCTCGGGGCATTCGGCGTGGGCCTGAGTCTGCTCAGCGACCTGCTCGGCCACGCCGCGGACGATCGCCTCATCCACCAGACCGTCTACACCTGGATCCCGGTCAACCAGTTTCAGGTGGACTTCGGGCTGCAGATCGACCAACTGTCCATCAGCTTCGTGCTGCTGATCACCGGGGTCGGGTCGCTGATCCACATCTATTCGGTCGCCTACATGGCCGAAGACCCGGACCGCCGAAGGTTTTTCGGTTACCTCAACCTGTTCCTGGCCTCGATGCTGTTGCTGGTCATCGCCGACAACTTCCTCCTGCTCTACGTCGGCTGGGAGGGCGTGGGCCTGGCGTCCTACCTGCTGATCGGATTCTGGTACCACAAGCCGTCGGCGGCGACGGCGGCCAAGAAGGCGTTCGTGATGAACCGCGTCGGGGACGCCGGCCTCGCCGTGGGAATGTTCTTGATGTTCAGCACTTTCGGCACCCTGTCGTTCGCCGGAGTGTTCGCCGGTGCGCCCGCCGCAAGCCATGGCGCGCTGACCGCGATGGGCCTTTTGCTGCTGCTGGGTGCGTGCGCCAAGTCGGCGCAGGTGCCGCTGCAGGCGTGGTTGGGTGACGCGATGGAGGGCCCGACGCCGGTGTCCGCGCTGATCCACGCCGCGACCATGGTGACCGCCGGCGTGTACCTGATCGTGCGATCCAACCCCCTGTACAACCTGGCTCCCGGAGCGCAACTGGGCGTGGTCATCGTCGGGACCGTGACGCTCCTGTTCGGTGCGTTCATCGGTTGTGCCAAGGACGACATCAAGCGTGCGCTGGCGGCGTCGACGATGAGCCAGATCGGCTACATGGTGCTGGCCGCCGGCCTCGGCCCGGCCGGCTACGCGTTCGCGATCATGCACCTGCTCACCCACGGCTTCTTCAAGGCCGGACTGTTCCTGGGCTCCGGCTCGATCATTCACGCGATGCACGAAGAGCAGGACATGCGCCGCTATGGCGGTCTGCGCAAAGCGCTTCCGATCACGTTTGTCACGTTCGGGCTCGGGTACCTCGCGATCATCGGCGTGCCGCCGTTCGCCGGCTTCTTCTCCAAGGACGCCATCATCGAGGCCGCGCTGGGTCGCGGCGACATCGAGGGCTATGTCACAGGTGGGGCCGCGCTGCTGGGCGCCGGGGTCACCGCGTTCTACATGACGCGGGTGATGCTGATGACCTTCTTCGGCGAAAAGCGTTGGGCCGAAAACGCTCACCCGCATGAGGCACCGCCGCTGATGACAGGCCCGCTGATCCTGCTCGCCTTCGGCTCGGTGTTCTCCGGTGGCCTGTTCGCCATCGGGGGCACCCTGAAGAACTGGCTCGAGCCCGTCGTCGGTGCCCACGAAGAGACCGCCCACGCCCTGCCCGCCTGGGTCAACACCACGCTGGCGTTGACGGTCGTCGCCGTCGGCATCGCGGTGGCCTATCGGCTTTACGGCGGCAGGGCCACGATCCCCGCCGAGGCTCCCACCGAGGTGTCGGTGCTGACGACCGCCGCGCGCAGAGACCTCTACGGCGATGTCTTCAACGAAGAGGTCTTCATGCGTCCCGGCGCGGAATTGACGCAAACGCTGGTCGAAGTCGACAACGAGGTCATCGACGGCTCGGTCAACGCACTGGCGGCGTTGGTGGGCCGTACTTCAAATCGGTTGCGGGGCCTGCAAACCGGCTTCGCCCGCAACTACGCATTGTCCATGCTGACGGGCGCGGTGCTGGTCGTCGCGTTGATCCTGGCGGTGAAACTGTGGTGAACGGGGCTTTCCTCAACGACGTGCCGTGGCTGAGCGTGCTGTGGTTGCTGCCGCTGGCCGGTTCGGCGCTGGTCATCCTGATGCCGCCGGGGCTGCGGCAGCTCGCCAAATGGACCGGGTTGGTTTTCGGCGTCGTCACGCTGGCGGTGGCGATCGTCGTCACCCTCGGGTTCAAAGCCGGGGGCCCCCATTACCAGTTCGTCGAAAGCCACCAGTGGATACCGGCATTCGGCGCCGGCTACACCCTCGGCGTGGACGGCATCGCGGTGGTGCTGGTGATACTGACCGCGGTGCTGATTCCGGTGTTGCAGGTGGCCGGCTGGAACGACGGGGCCGAGCGTGCACCTCGCGGCGTACACGCCTACGTAGCCCTGACGTTGGCCATCGAATCGATGGTGCTGATCTCGGTCACCGCGCTCGACGTGTTGCTGTTCTACGTGTTCTTCGAGGCCATGCTCGTCCCGATGTACTTTTTGATCGGGGGCTTCGGCAGCGGTTCCGGCCGGTCGCGCGCGGCGGTGAAGTTCTTGCTGTACAACCTCTTCGGCGGGTTGATCATGCTGGCCGCGGTGATCGGGTTGTACGTGGTGACCTCGCAGCACGGTTCTGGCACCTTCGACTTCCGCGAGATCGTGGCGGGCGTGGTCTCGGGCCGCTACGCCGGGGAGTCCGCCGTCTTCAAAGCCCTGTTCCTGGGCTTCATGTTCGCGTTCGCGATCAAAGCCCCGCTCTGGCCATTCCACCGCTGGCTGCCCGACGCCGCGGTCGAGTCGACACCGGCGACCGCGGTGTTGATCACGGCGGTGATGGACAAGGTCGGCACCTTCGGCATGCTGCGCTATTGCCTGCAGCTGTTCCCGGACGCCTCAACGTATTTCCGCCCGCTGATCGTGACACTGGCGATCATCGGCGTAATCTACGGCGCGGTCGTGGCGATCGGGCAGACCGACATGATGCGCCTGATCGCTTACACCTCGATCTCGCACTTCGGGTTCATCATCGCCGGCATTTTCGTGATGACGAGCCAGGGTCAGAGCGGGTCCACGTTGTACATGCTCAACCACGGCATCTCCACCGCCGCGGTGTTCCTGATCGCCGGTTTCCTGGTGACGCGGCGCGGCAGCCGGGCGATCGCCGATTACGGCGGCGTGCAGAAGGTGGCACCCGTCCTGGCGGGCACCTTCCTCGTGTCCAGCATGGCCACCCTGTCACTGCCCGGACTGGCTCCGTTCATCAGCGAATTCCTGGTGCTGGTGGGCACTTTCAACCGCTACTGGCTGGCCGCCGCGTTCGGGGCCACGGCCCTGGTTCTGGCGGCCATCTACATGCTGTGGCTTTACCAGCGGGTGATGACCGGCCCGGTGGCCAGCGGCAACGAAAAGATCACCGATCTCAAGGCGCGCGAATTGGTCGTCGTCGCACCGCTGATCGCGCTGCTGCTTGTTCTCGGGATCTACCCGAAGCCGGTGCTGGACATCATCAATCCAGCGGTCGAGAACACCATGACCACGATCGGCCAGCACGATCCCGCGCCGAGTGTGCCGGTAGGTACCCCGAGACCCGGTGGAGCACCCCGGACAGCCGAAGGACCGCGACAATGACCCTTCCCTCCCCCAGCATCGAGTACTTCCTGCTGTGCCCGACACTGATCGTGTTCGGCATCGCCGTGGTGGGTGTCCTGGCAGAGGCGTTCCTGCCCAGGTCGATTCGCTACGCAGCACAAGTGGCGCTCGCCCTGGGCGGGTTGATCGCCGCCTTCGTCGCGGTCGTCGTGGTCAGCCGTTCGCTTCAGAGCTCCGGGCGGCCTGCGGTGCTGGGCGCGATGGCCGTTGACCGCCCGGCGCTGTATCTGCAGGGCACCGTGCTGCTGGTCGCGGTGCTCGCGGTCATCTTCATCGCCGAACGCACGCACGCGAAGACGGAGAGCAGGGTCGCGGTCGCCGCGGGGCTGGGCCCGGCAGGCCTGGATTCCTTCACCCCGCAGGCGTCCGCGGTTCCCGACAGCGACGCCGAGCGTGAGGCCGAGCGCGCCGGAGCCACCCAGACGGAGCTGTTCCCGCTGGCGATGCTGTCCGTCGGCGGCATGATGGTCTTCCCGGCCGCCAATGACCTGTTGACCATGTTCGTCGCACTGGAAGTCCTCTCGCTGCCGCTTTACCTGATGTGCGGCCTGGCCCGTCACCGGCGCTTGCTGTCGCAGGAAGCGGCGATGAAGTACTTTCTGCTGGGCGCGTTCTCGTCGGCGTTCTTCCTCTACGGTGTGGCGCTGCTCTACGGCGCCACCGGCACGCTAGGGCTGACCGGAATTCGGGATGCGCTGGCAGGCCACGGCGATACCTCGTTGGCCCTCGTCGGCGTGGCGCTGCTGTCGGTCGGCCTGCTGTTCAAAGTCGGTGCTGTGCCGTTCCATTCGTGGATTCCCGACGTCTACCAGGGCGCCCCCACTCCGATCACCGGGTTCATGGCGGCGGCCACCAAGGTCGCGGCGTTCGGCGCGCTTATCCGAGTCGTCTACGTCGCGCTGCCCCCACTGCACGATCAATGGCGTCCGGTGCTGTGGACCATCGCCATCCTGACGATGGCGGTGGGAAGCATCACCGCGGTCAACCAGGTTGACGTCAAACGCATGCTGGCCTACTCGTCGGTCGCCCACGTCGGATTCATCCTCACCGGCGTCATCGCCGACAACCACACGGGCCTCTCCGCGACGCTGTTCTATCTTCTCGCGTACAGCTTCAGCACCGTTGGCGCGTTCGCCATCGTGGGCCTGATCCGCAACGCTGACGGCGTCGAGGATGCAACATTGTCGCACTGGGCCGGGCTCGGGCAGCGCTCACCCATTGTGGGCGTGATGTTCTCGATGTTCCTGCTGGCCTTCGCCGGTATCCCGCTGACGAGTGGATTCGTCAGCAAGCTGGCCGTGTTCAAGGCCGCCGCCCAGGGCGGCGCCGTGCCGCTGGTGATCGTCGGTGTGATCGCCAGCGCGATCGCCGCCTACTTCTATGTGCGCGTGATCGTTTCGATGTTCTTTACCGATGCAACCGACGACACCCCACACGTGGTGGAGCCGGGCCTCTTGAGCAAATTGGCGATCGCGGTGTGCGCCGCCGTCACCGTGCTGTTGGGCATCTTCCCGCAGCCACTGCTCGACCTGGCCGATCAGGCCGCCCAGCTGCTGCACTGAGCCGACTCAGCCCAGGAATGGCCGGGTGGCCACGGCGTAGATCGCCAACGCCCCCAGCGGGGCGGCCAACGGCAACCACGGCATCTGCAGCGGAAACGATGCCGCGGCCAGCCCGGCGAGTGTAAAGCCAAAGGCGGCAACGGCTGTCGACCAGCTCCCCATGACGGCCCAGACGGGCACACCGACCGCATAACGGCACACCAGGTAGGCGGCGGCACACAGCCCGGACAGCGCGACGAGCATGAGCGGCGGCTCGGACAGCATGATCGTGACCGCGGCCAGCATCACGGAAATCGTTGCCGCCAACCGGAATACGACTCCGGCGCCGACCGCGATCAGAGCGGCCACCCACGCGGCGACCGCGAATCCGTGCGAGCCGTCCGCGGCCAGACCCACCATCAGCAGGCCGAAACCTGCCGAGAACGCAGGCGCCGCTCTATCCACGAAGCCGCCCCCGCACCCGACGACGCCGATCCGGCATCACGCCCATCGACTGCTCCAAGCCGCTGTCTTCGCGCCACGAAACGATGTCGACTCCGATGGTGGCCATGTCGCGATACATGGCAGAGCGCTGCAGCGTCCACATCCGGTCGACCAACGGATCCTGCACGCCTTCGAACGGAGAGCTGTCGAGGATATCCACGGCCAGCACGACATGGCCACGCCTGCGCAGATCGATCAGCGCCAGGGCGAATTCGGTGTCGAGCAGTGTGGAGAATGCGATGACGATCGCGCCGGCGGGGACGGCCGCGCGCGGCGCCAATGTCCCCGTGGTGTTTTCGAATTGGCCGCCGGCACCGAGCACCGTGTCGAGCACCCGATAGAACTGGCGCTGCCCGATGTCTGCGCCGAACCACCGTGGGCGGTTGCCACCTAGGGCGACGATCCCGGCGCGGTCACCGTGCCGCAGCGCGGTCTGCACCACTTGTGCCGCCCCGCGAACAACCCGTTCGGTTGCCTCGGTCGCCGGGCCTGCCGGCTGCCGATACGTGTCGATAAGCACCACCACGTCGGCCGCGCGGTCGGTCAAGCGCACGGTCACATGCAACTGGCCGCGGCGCGCGCTTACCGGCCAGTTCACCACGCGCAGCTGGTCGCCGGGCACGTAGGGACGGATATCGGCGTATTCCACGCCCGGACCGATATGTCGCGTCAGGTGTGCACCCAGGCGGTCAAGCAGCTCGGTCTGCGGGATGGGAGTCGCTTGCGGCGGTGTCAGCGGAAATACGATGACTTCGGCCGCCTCGACGATGGCCGTCCCGGCGAGCAGGCCACCGCGCGCGATCACGTCGATCCGGGCCCGGATGGAGTACCGCCCCCAGCGTCGTGCGGTCGCCGTCACCGCTTTGGTTTGCCCGGAACCCGTTACTTCGAGCTCCAGGCCGTCGATATCGGGAATCTCGACCTGGATCGCCGACAATCCGGTTGGGCCATCAGCTTCGATCGCCGAAACCCGCAGGTGCGCCTGCTCGCTTTCGAAACAGCGATGCGCGTCGGGCTCGCCCCGCAGACGAATGGTCGGCACCGGCCGTTGCCAGCTGACCGAGCACAGCACACCCAGCAGCGGCGCCGCGAAGACGACCAACCGCCACTGCGCGCCGGTCACCGCCGCGGCCAGGGCGAGCCCCGCGCACGTCGCGATCGCCCGTGTCAACGGCGATGCGCGCCAGTGAAACTCGACTTCTTGGCTTCCGATCACGCCGACTTCATCCGGTCACTCCATGGCCCCCGCCGGTCCGGGGCACCGGCAAGCGGCGCAACAGCTCTTCGATCACATCCGCGCCCTGGATCTTTCGCACCCACATCTCGGGGCGCAGCGTGATGCGATGCGCGACCGCCGCGACGGCGAGCGCCTTGACATCCTCGGGGATCACGTAGTCCCTGCCCAGCAACAGCGCGCGGGCGCGGGCCAATTGAACGAGATCGAGTTCGGCGCGCGGGCTGGCGCCGACCGCGACCTGGGGGTGATGCCGGGTTGCGTTGGCCAGCGCTACGACGTAGTGCAGAACGTCTTCGTGCACGGTCACCTGCTCGACCGATTCCCGCATCGCCAGCAGGTCGTGGGCGTCCACCACTTGATTGACCGCCGCTTCGGTGGAGCCGCGTTCCAGACGTCGGCGCAGCATCGAGGTCTCGTCCCGCTCGGAGAGGTAGCGCAGTTCCAGCCGGATCGCGAATCGGTCGAGCTGCGCCTCGGGCAAGGGATAGGTGCCCTCGTACTCGATCGGATTGTCAGTCGCCAGCACGACGAAAGGCTTTGGCAGTATGTGGGTTTCGCCGTCGATGCTCACCTGGCCTTCGGCCATCGCCTCCAGCAGCGCCGCCTGGGTCTTGGGCGGCGTGCGGTTGATTTCGTCGGCGAGCAGCAGGTTGGTGAACACGGGTCCGGCCCGAAACGCGAAGCGGCCCGACTGCATGTCGTAGATCGTGGAACCCAGCAGGTCCGCGGGCAGCAGGTCCGGCGTGAACTGCACCCGGGTGAATTGCAGCCCCAGCGCCGCGGCGAACGACCTTGCGATCAATGTCTTACCGAGACCCGGCAGGTCCTCGATGAGTACGTGGCCGCGCGCGAGAACCGCGGTGAGGATAAGCGTCAGCGCGGAGCGCTTCCCCACCACCACACGTTCTATTTCGTCGAGCACCGCCTCGCAATGGGCGGTGGTCGTCGCGGCCGGGAGTGTCATACCTGCTCCAACTTTCGCAGAATCTCTTCCAGGGCGCCGCGCCCCGGGCCTGGGTGGTGGTCGCCGCTATGCGTGATGTTGTTGGGATTGACCCACTCCCACAGATCGGCGCCGAACAACATGCGGCCCATCGCGTGGTACGCCGCGGGATCCTTGGATTGTCGTTGTCCGGTTGCCAATTCGTAGCGACGCGCCAACATCGGACGCAGATGCAGGTCCCAGTCCCTGCGGCTGGACTCCGTCCACCGGATCGTCGTCTCGGTGGCCGCAAGCCAGCGGCGCAACGAATCCCCGAGTTCGTCGGCGTCCGCCTCGGCCACCTGCTCGGGGTCACGCCCCAGAACGCGGCGGAGACTGAGCAGCGCCAGCGTCAGGGCAACACCCGAGGCCGCCAGCACGAATCGGTGCGCGTGCTGTACGAGCGTCAGTAGCTCCATGGAGGCGATGAGGGAAACACCAAGAATGACAGTCCTGTTCATGCCGCGCTCCGCGAACCCAGTTCGTCGAGGACCAGCTGCAGGACGCTCATCGCAAGGTCGCGGTGACCCTCGTTCATCACGTGGGGACTGAACCGCGCCTCGGCGAACAGGTTCACCAATTGCACGGCGTTGTCGGCATGCAGCGCCTGGTGCTCGACCGCACGGGCCAACACCTCGGTGGGGGTGTCAAAATCCTGCGGCACTGCGCCGGGCACGTTCGCCAGCTCGCGTTCCATCGCGGCGTAACAGGCGATGATCGCCTCTCGCGGTTCCCGGTTAGGGTCTGCCATCTCGGCCAGCCCCCGCTCGGCCGCGCGCGCCAGCGACTCCGAACGCGTTGGCGGTGTGGGTATTTCGATGGGTTCGTCGCTCGGGGTGATCGACGGTTGGGCCCGCCATCGCCGCCGCGACATGACGACGGTCCCCGCGACGAGCAGAAACAACATCGGGACCGTGATCACGAGCAGGATCCCGAGCACGTCCCCGCCGTTGCCGGGCGGACGGTGCTGCTGCGGTGACGGCGGCGCGGTATGGGCCGGGGGCGGCGACCCCGTGTCCGCAGGCGATGGAGAGGACGCGACTCCGTGGCCCGCCAACAGGCGGGACAGCAGCAGTACGACCAGCGACCACGCCACGATCACCCCGAGGCCGATGAGCACCACCCGCCAACTCGGTCGACCCCGTCCGGTGCCCAGCATTTCGGACAGGTCGCCGGCGCGCGGCGCCGCCGCACGTGGGTCCCGCAACCGCGCGATGACCGCGATCGCCACCACAACGGTCGTGGCACCGAGCGTCCCCACGACGAAGAGCAGCGCCGCCCGGCCACTACCCGGCTCGCTGGCCGCGGCCTGGTGTGGCGCCGGTAGGTATCCGCGCAGGGCGGCGGTGACGACGAGCAGGAGCACGACCAGGGCGACCACCCGCCCCGTGGGCTTGTCCAAACCAGACATCTGGTACCCCGCCGACCGGTTTGTCTGCCGCCGTCGCGACACCGGCTTGCCCCATACTGGCACGTCAGGGCCGCTGTTATCCACAGTCGGCGATTCACTACCTGGCCGTATTCGACGATCACACCAGCCGGCCACCGTATCTGGGCCGCCAGAAACCCATCGCCACCGCCGACCAGAGACTCATCTGTCACGCGCGCGACCACGGATGCACGCGGCCTCATTGCCCCGAACCCGGCTACAACTGCGAGGTTCACCATTCACCGGAGTGGGCAAGTGGCAGCAGCACTGATGCGGGCAAACTATTTTTCACCGGCGGATGCGACCACGGCGCGGCGAGCCGGGCGAGTGGCGCACAGGGGTCACCGACAGCGGGCGAGTCGGCTTGACCGACGGGAACGGTCCGCTGGAAATCAACCA
>Ga0209112_10000107_pt1 | contig 13316 bp, 12 predicted proteins | sample TexAe_OM3H0_O3_FD_187947 | JGI IMG/M metagenome (GOLD analysis project Ga0209112, IMG submission 187947) | Forest soil microbial communities from Davy Crockett National Forest, Groveton, Texas, USA - Texas A ecozone_OM3H0_O3 (SPAdes) (version 2) | ecosystem: Environmental > Terrestrial > Soil >...
GCGCCGACATCGCCGCCCGGGTCCACGACTCGGTGCTGCAGACGCTGGCCCTGATCCAGCGCAACGCCGACCAGCCCGCCCAGGTGGTCAAGCTGGCCCGGGCCCAGGAACGCGAGCTGCGCTCCTGGCTGTTCGAGGGCCGGCCGCCCGGCGACGCCCACGGCGAGTCCGCCACCCTGGCCGAAGGGGTACGGCTGATCCAGAAGGACGTGGAGGAGCGGCACGGGGTGCCGATCGAGGCCATCACGGTCGGCGACTGCGAGCTGGACGATGAGCTGCGGGCGCTGCTGGCCGCGGCCCGCGAGGCCACGGTCAACGCGGCCAAATGGTCCGGGGCCGACGTAGTGTCGGTGTTCGCCGAGGTCGAGCCGCAAGAGGTCTCGATCTACGTGCGCGACCGGGGCTGCGGCTTCGACCCGGCCACGGTGCCGCTGGACCGCAAGGGGCTGGCCGAGTCGGTGCAGGCCCGGATGACCCGGCGCGGCGGCACCGCGGTGGTGCGGAGCGTGAAGGATGAGGGGACCGAGGTGACGCTGCGGATGCCGCGGACCACCGGATCACAGGCGATGAGCCGGGCGTGAACCGGCCCCGGGTGTTCATCGTGGACGACCATGGGCTGTTCCGGGCCGGGGTGAAAACCGAGATCGGCGACGAGGTGGAGGTCATCGGCGAGGCCGACGATGTGAAGCCGGCCATCGCCGGGATCGGTTCGCTGCAGCCGGACGTGGTGCTGCTGGACGTGCACCTGCCCAGCGGCGGCGGCCAGGACGTGGTCCGCTCGGTCAAGGCCGAGTACCCCGAGATCAAGTTCCTGGCCCTGTCGGCGTCGGACGCCCCGGAGGATGTGATCGCGGCGATCCGGGCCGGCGCCCGCGGCTACGTGACCAAGACGATCTCCACCGGCGAGCTGCTCGACGCGATCCGCCGGGTCGCCGACGGGGACGCGGTGTTCTCCTCCATGCTGGCCGGGTTCGTGCTCGACGCGTTCTCCACCCTGCCGACGGCCGCGGCCGAGGAGCGCCCGGCGTTCGACCCCGAGCTGGATCAGCTCACCGCCCGGGAGCGGGAGGTGCTGCGGCTGATCGCCCGCGGTTACACCTACAAGGAGATCGCCCGCGAGCTGTTCATCTCGGTCAAGACCGTGGAGCACCATGTGTCGTCGGTGCTGCGCAAGCTCCAGCTGTCCAGCCGGCATCAGCTCACCCGCTGGGCCACCGAGCGCCGCCTGACCTGAACCGGTCAGCTCTTGACCACGGTCAGGGCGGCCAGTGACTGGCGGCGGCCGGTGCGCACGTCGACGTGCAGCTCCAGGTGAAGCTGGCCGAACCCGGCGGCTTCGGCCAGATCGAGCAGGTCGTATCCCGGATGGGAGCCGGGCCCGGAGCCGGGGGTGACCGGTTCGATCAGCACGGCCCGGCCGCCGGGGCGCAGCAGGCGGTGGATGTCGCGGAGCGCGGCGGCCCGGCCGGACGCGTGGGCCAGGATCGCCTGGGCGGTCACGACGTCGATCGAGGCGTCGCGCACCCCGGTGAGTTCGCCGATCAGGCCGGTACCGCCGGTCACGTCGAGCACCGTTTCGCCCGGCTGGATCTGGGCTCGGCTGTGCAGCCAGCGCCGCCAGGGGCCGTCCGGTTCGGTCATCGGGGTCGCCTCCAGACGGCGGTGGGCGGGCCGGAACGCGGCGGCCGGTGGTCCGGCGGGTCGCGCCGGTGGCGCGGCGGTGGGGGCGGCCAGCACGCTTTCGGGTCTTTGGACGGGGGCCCGCGGGACTGGTGCCGTTGGGACGGCGGGCGCGGGGAGGGTGCGCTCGCGGACGGCGGCGCAGAGGACGGCGGCCAGCAGCAGCATGGCGATCGGGAAGGCCAGCGCGAAGCGCATCGCGCTGACGTAGCTGACGTGAGCGGCCAGCCGGTTCTGCAGGATGGCCAGCACCACCGCGCTGCCCAGGGCCGAACCGGTCTGCCGGGTGGTGTTGAGGACGCCGGACGCGGCGCCGGCCAGCGCCGGGTCGACGTTCCGGGTGGCGATCGTCTGCATCGGGGACATGGTGAAGCCGACCCCGAGGCCGGTGATCACGTAGCCGGGCACCAGGTCGTACCAGTGCGAGGCCGGCCCGGCGACCAGGCAGATCGAGATCAGCCCGGTCGCGTACAGGGTGAAGCCCGTGATCAGCAGGTACTTGCCACCCTGGTCGGCCAGCTTGCCGGCGAACGGCGCCGAGAACCCGGAGGCCAGCGAGGCCGGGGCGATGGTCAGCCCGGCCTTGATCGCGCTGAACCCGAGCACGGTCTGCAGGTACAGGGTCAGCGGGAGCGCCATCCCGACCAGGCCGATGGAGATGATCACGCTGGCCGCGGCCATCAGTGTGTAGTTCCGGTCCTGGAACAAGGTGAACGGCAGCAGCGGCCTGCGGGCCTGCCGCAGCGCCTGGACCAGCACGAAGATGACCAGCAGGGCGACCCCGGCCACGAAGATCAGCGGGATGGACACGAACGACCAGACCGTGCCCCAGTCGCAGCTCTGCCCTTCGACCAGGCCGTAGGTGATGGCGACCAGGCCCGCGCTGGCGATCAGCACCCCGGGCAGGTCCAGCGGCAGCCGCCGCCCGGTGCGAACGTCCGGGATGATCAGCACGGCCAGGACCATGGCCACGATGCCGAGCGGGATGTTGACGAAGAAGATCCACCGCCAGCCCCGCCAGGTGACCAGCACGCCGCCGACGGTGGGGCCGGCGATCGTGGCCAGCGCGGCGACGCCGCCCCACACGCCCAGCGCCGCGCCGCGCCGGTCCCGGGGGAAGATCGCGATGATGATGGCCATGGTCTGCGGCATCGCCAGGGCGGCGCCGAAGCCCTGCACGATCCGGGCGGCGATCAGTTCGGTGCCGCTGCGGGACAGCCCGGCCGCCGCCGAGGCCAGCGTGAACACGGCGATGCCGAGGATGAACAGGTTCCGGCGGCCGCGCAGGTCACCCAGCCGGCCGGCGGTGATCATCAGGACGGCCAGCACGATGACGTAGGCGTTGATGACCCAGCCGATCTCGGCCAGCGAGGCGTGCAGGTCGCGCCGCATGTCCGGGATCGCGATGTTGACGATGGTGAGGTCGAGCAGGGTCATGAAAAAGCCGAGGCTCAGGGTCAGCAGGATCGCCCAGTCGCCAGCGCGCCGCCTCGCGGGTGCCACTTTGCCGCTCCTCACCGTGCTCATCCACTAGCACGGGCGGGGAAGCGGTTCGGTTCAGTCGCCCAGCGTGACCCCCGCCTGCTGGATCAGGCCGTCTTCGGGGCTGACCGTCACGGTCAGGTACAGCGCGGCGAACTCCCCGGTCAGCTCGACGGTGGCTGAAGCCCGGCCGTCCCCGGACCGGTACGCGCCCGGGCGGCAGGAGCCGGCCCAGACCGCGGCCAGCTGCAGCCGGCGCAACGTCAGCCCGGTATCCAGCGACGCCGCGGCCGGCAGCGACTCGGGCCAGGCGGAACCTTTTCTGTTGATCAAATCGATCAGGCCAGCCAGGGCGGTGGCGAGCGGTGAGCCGGCCGCCGGGGGTACGGCGAGGGTGAAGAACTGGACCCGGGGCGGCCGTTCCGGGGTGAGCTTGATCTCGGCCTGGGCCGACCCGTGGTCGCCCGCCACCCACCAGCGGCAGTGCGCGGGCGTGTCCGACTCCGGCGGCCGGCCGGGGTCCTCGCGCAGGCCGCCGAGCCGGTCGCGGACCAGGCCGATGCGGCGGCGGCGTTCGGCCAGCGGCTGGTCCAGGTCGACGTTGCCGGAGAACAGCTTCTCGGCCGTGGCGTCGTCCCAGGTGTCCATCAGCGCGCCGATCTCCTCCCGGGCGGCGGTGGTGGCCGGCCACGGCGCGGGCCGCGGGGCCAGGGCGAGGGCCCGCTCGGCGTGGGGCGAGCCGCCCGGGTACCCCGGGCCGGCCAGGCGCTCGGCCCGGCGGCCCAGCAGCGTGGTCAGCAGCCGGGCCGCCAGCAGGGACACCGGCGCGTAGGTGGCGTTGCCCAGTGCGATCACGCCGATGCCGGTGGCCGGGTGCCAGCGCATGTTGCTGCCGAAGCCCGGATAGCCGCCGCTGTGGTGGACGATCCGGCCCCAGACCGGGTCTTCGTCGACGAACAGGCCGAACCCGTAGCTGCCCGGGGCGGCCGGGCCGGGCAGCGGCGCGGGGCCGCGCACGCCGGTGGCCACCTGCGGCAGCTGCATCTCCCGCCGGCTGGCCCGGGCCAGCGGGTGCGGGCCGCCCGCGTCCTGCTCCCCCGGAGGCCAGGCGCCGGCGAAGCCGCTGACCCAGCGGGCCAGGTCGTGGACGCTGCTGAACACCCCGCCCATCGGGGCGAACGCGCCGTACGGCGCCACCGGCAGCTCGGCCCAGCCGCGCCCCTCGCGGCGATGGCCGGCGGCCAGCACCTGGGGGGCGAACTGGCCCGCCTCGTAACCGGTCTGGGACATCCCCAGCGGGTCGAGCACCCGGGCCTTGATCACGTCCGCGTACGGCGCGCCGGCCGCGGCCGAGATGACCCGGCCCAGGATCGCGTAGCCGAGGTTCGAATACTCGAACCGGGTGCCGGGGGCCCAGTTGAAGCTGACCCCCTGGGACAGGAACTCGGCGAACACCGGCAGCGGGGTGCCCTGCTCACGGTCGCCCCACGGGTCGTCGGTCGGGAACCCGGCGGTCATCGTGAGCAGGTGCCGGATCCTGATCCGCTGCGCGTCCGGGGTGACCGGGGGCCAGCCCCGCAGCTCGGGTACGTACCGCTCGGCCAGGTCGTCCAGGGCCAGCACGCCTTCGTCCCGCAGCAGCAGTGCCGCGGTGGCGGTGAAGCTCTTGGTCATCGACGCGATACGGAACACGGTCCCGGCGTCCGGGGCCGGGGCGCCGATCCGGCGCTCCCCCAGTCCCCCGGCGTGCACCAGCTGACCCGCCGCCACCACGCCCCAGGCCAGGGCGGGCTGAGCGCCACGCTCGGCGTAGCTGGCCGCCATCGCGTCCACGGCTTCGAAATCCGCACTGGTCAGCTGATCCATCCCGGCCCTCCCGAAGATCGTGAAGTGCTCAGTGTCTCAGCCCGGCGGGCCGCCCTGACCCGCGGATACGCCGGTAACACGGATATGTCACAGAGGTTTCAACCAGCACCATCGGCATGTCATGATCTGAGTGTCCGGGGACGCCGCTGGGGCGCCTCGAGACGTGGAGGTTCACTATGAATCTGCAGGCATCAGGCGTGGCCGCTACCGGAGAGCGGACCAGCAAGCCGGCCCCAGAACCCCTGTACGGAGGCAAGGCCAGCCGGCGGGTGACCGTCCGCGACATCGCCGCCGCCAAGGCCCGCGGTGAGAAGTGGCCCATGCTCACCGCCTACGACGCACTCACCGCCCACATCTTCGACGAAGCGGGCATCCCGGTGCTGCTGGTCGGCGACTCGGCGGGCATGGTCGTATTCGGCCACGACACGACGATCCCGGTGACCGTCGATGACCTGATCCCGCTGACCGCGGCGGTGGTCCGCGGCACCAGCCGGGCCATGGTCGTGGCGGACCTGCCGTTCGGCTCCTACCAGGCGTCCAGTGCCGACGCGCTGGCCACCGCCACCCGGTTCATGAAGGAGTCGGGCGCCCACGCCATCAAGCTCGAGGGCGGCCAGCGGATCGCCCGGCAGGTCGAAGACCTGGTCGCGGCCGGGGTGCCGGTCATGGCGCACGTGGGCCTGACTCCGCAGTCGGTGCACGCGTTCGGCGGGTTCCGGGTGCAGGGCCGCGGTGAGGACGGCGACCGGCTGCTGCAGGACGCCAAGGCGATGGAGGCGGCGGGGGCGTTCGCGATCGTGCTCGAGGCCGTGCCGGCCCCGCTGGCGGCGCGGGTGACCGAGTCCCTGTCGATTCCGACCATCGGCATCGGCGGCGGCCCGTCCTGCGACGCGCAGGTCCTGGTCTGGCAGGACATGGCCGGGCTGTCGCCCCGGACCCCGAAGTTCGTCCGCCGGTACGCCGACGTCGGTTCGGTGCTGCGGGACGCGGTGACGGCTTACGCCCAGGATGTGGTGTCGGGGAACTTCCCCGGGCCGGAGGAGTCCTACAGCTGACGCTCGTGGCGTAGCGGGCCCCGGCCGGGTGTCAGCCCGGCCGGGGTTCGATTACCTTGGGCAGCATGTACGTACCTGCGCATTTCGCCATTGACGATGCCGCGGTGCGCGAGCTCCTGGTGCACCACGGCGCGGCTGATCTGATCACCGTCACCGACCAGGGCCTGCTGGCCACCATGCTGCCGTTCGTGTTCGACCCGGACGCCGGGCCGCACGGCGCCCTGCTCGGCCACGTGGCCCGCAACAACGACCAGTGGAAGGTGCCCGCCCACGGCGAGTCCCTGGTCATCATGCGCGGCGCCGACGCCTACATCTCCCCCGGCTGGTATGAGTCCAAGCGCGAGCACGGCCGGGTGGTACCCACCTGGAACTACATCACCGCCCACGTCTACGGCCAGCTGGTGGTGCACGACGATCCGGTGTGGGTGGAGGCTCTGGTGCGGCGGCTGACCGCCAAGCACGAGGCGTTCCGGGCCGAGCCGTGGTCGGTGGACGACGCCCCGGAGAAGTTCGTGGCCGGGCAGTTGCGGGCCATCGTCGGGGTGGAGCTGGCCATCACCCGCATCGAGGCCAAGGCCAAGCTGAGCCAGAACCGGCCGGAGGCGGATGTGGTCGGGGTGGTGGAAGGGCTGCGGGCGCGGGGGGACGAGGAAGCGGCGCGGGACGTGGAGGAGGCCAACTGGGAGCGGCTTCCCCGGTAGCTGCCTAGTGGGGGTAGCTGCCGCCGTCGACGGAGATGACCTGGTTGGTGACGTAGGGGTTGGCCAGGATGGCCAGGGCCAGGTCGGCGACTTCGGCGGGGCGGCCCAGGCGGCCGACCGGGATGCGGCGGGCCAGCTCGGCGGGCTCGCCGGGCAGCATGCCGGTGCCGGCGATCAGGGCCGGGGCCAGGCCGTTGACGGTGATGTGGGCGGCGGCGAAGCCGGAGGCCAGGAAGTGGATGAGCCCGTGCAGGCCGGCCTTGGACGAGGCGTAGTGCGGGCCGACGATGCCGCCGGTGAACGCGGCCACCGAGGACACGAACAGGGCCCGGCCGAAGCCGCGCTCGCGCATCCCCGGCAGAACCCGCTGGGCCAGCAGGAACGGGGCCCGCAGGTTCACCGCCAGCGTCTGGTCGAACTCGGCCGCGGTGAGCTCTTCCAGCGTCCGGCGCACGCCGACGCCGGCGTTGCTGATCAGCAGGTCAATCGGTCCCAGCGCGGCCTCGGTGGCGCTGACCAGCTCGCCCGGCGCGGCGGCCGAGCTGAGGTCCGCGCCCAGCGCCACGGCCCGGCCGCCCTGGCCGGTGATCTGCGCGGCCACCTTTTCGGCGGCTTCGCGGCCCTGGCTGTAGCTGACCGCGACCGCGGCGCCCCGGGCGGCCAGGGCCAGCGCGACGGCCTGCCCGATGCCGCCGCTGCCCCCGGTGACCAGGGCGACCCGGTCCCGGAACGGCGCTGGTCCGGCCGCCGGGGGCTGGCTGCTGGTCATCGGCCGGTCAGGCGGGGTAGGGGTCGACGGTGACGCTGGCGCGGTCGGGGTAGAAGGCCACGTGGTCCTTGATCTCGGCGACGGCGGCGTGCGGCTGCTCGTAGGTCCAGATCGCGTCGGTGACGGTCGCGCCGTCCGGGGTCTCGACGCTGTAGTAGCTGGCGTCGCCCTTGAACGGGCAGTAGGTCGAGGTGTCGGTCCGCCGCAGCAGGCTCTGGTCCACGTCCTCGAGCGGGATGTACTGCACCGCGGGGTAGGTGGATTCCTGCAGGGTCAGCGAGTGGTCTGAGTTCGCGACCACGGTGTCCCCCACCCGGACCACCACGCGGCCCTCGGTCGGCTCGATCGTGATCGGGTGCTCGGCGGTGGGCTCCAGAACCTGTCGTGCCATGGCCGTCTCCTCAAGCTGGTCGCGTCGGCTGTCCTTGCGCCAACCTAGCCGAGCCGCCATCTGTTCCGGCGGATGGGCTTCCGGGTCGTGGCCGAGTCCCGGAGGTTCACCCGGCCGACAGCACGATGACCGGGTGCTGGCTGGGGTCGAGCCAGCGCAGGATCGTGACCACGTCCGCCTCGGAGACGGTGACGCAGGCCAGGGTGGCGGCGCCGTTGTCGACGTGCAGCCAGATACCGCCGCCGGGGCCGGGGCCCTCGGGCTCGGCTCCGTCGGAGACCGGCGAGCCGGCCACCCGGTTGAAGTCGATCGCGACCACGTAGTCGAAGACGCTGTCGGTGCTGTGGCCGAGGAAGCTGCCGTGGGTGTGGAAGTAGCTGGTGTTGTGCTCGTAGGGCTCACGGGTGCCGGGGTTGGGCTTGCTGCCCCCGGCGGCGGTGAGGGTGTAGGTGCCGGTCGGGGTCTTCAGGTCGCCGGACGTGCGGTGGGACGACCAGCCCTTTTCACCGTTGTGGCCGGGCATCAGCGCACCGGTCTGCTGCCAGCCGCTGGCGGTCCGGGTCCACAGCGACACCGTGTTGGTGGTGCTGGACATGGACGGTGCCTTGACGATCACCGCCTGCCCGGCACTGGCGGGCACGTTGTGCGCCAGCAGCGTGGCCGCCCAGGACGGCACCGGATCGGCCGGGGCGGCGGTCACCCGGGTCGGCCGGACCAGCGGGCTGCCGGGCTGCGGCCCCAGCGGGGAGGCTGGCCGGACCGCGTGGGTCGACAGGGCGGCCGGAGAAGCAGTGGCGACGCTGGCGCAACCCGCGGTCACGGCGGCCAGCCAGGACGTACCGAGGATCAGCCGCCTCAGGTTCCGGGGTCTCGGGCGGGTCACAGCGTTAACTTATGTCCAAGTTGACCCAAGTTAAGCAGCCGCGGCACGAAGAGCAGGCAAAACTTCTTTGCCGATCATGGCGATGGTGCCCATCGGGTCGTCCGACATCACCTGGATCGATACGGTGTCCGCCCCGACGTCCGTCACCAGTGGCCGGTAGGCCTCGACCAGCCCGGCGGCGTCCGGGACCACGGTGTAGCTGCCCAGCACCTCCGACCGGTCCATCTCGTCGGCCCGGTAGCGCAGCTCGGCCGGGTCGGCGGTTTCCAGCCGGCCGGGGGCGCGCAGGCCGCGCATGGCCGACAGGGCCCGCCAGGCCTCCTCGTCGTTGCCGGCCAGCACCGTCCAGCGGGTGGCCAGCACCCGCTGGGTGTGCCCGCGGGCGGCGGCCGCCTCGCGGTACGGCTCGATGACCTTGGCCACGGTGTCGGCCGGGTCCTTCACGCTGGTGATCAGCCCGTCCGCGTTGTGCCCGGCGAACGTGGCCGACTTGGGACCGCCCGCCGCCATCATGACCGGCAGGTCACCGGCGGGGGGCGAGTACAGCTTGGCGCTGTCGGTCTTGTAGTGCTCACCCTCGAAGGTCAGCTTCTCGCCGGCGAACATCCGGTGGATGATCTCCAGCGCTTCCTCCATCCGCTCCTGGCGTCCCTTGTAACCCGGGAACGACCAGCCCAGCGGGCGCTCGTTGATGGCCTCGCCGGTGCCCACCCCGAGCATCAGCCGGCCGCCGGACAGCCGGTCGGTGGTCGCGGCCATCTGGGCCACCAGCGCCGGGTGGTAGTGGAACAGCGGGCAGGTCACCGCGGTGCCGAGCTGGACCCGCTCGGTCTTGGCGGCCACCGCCCCCAGCCACGACCAGACGAAACCGGCGGCGGACGTGTCGTCCACCCACGGATGGAAGTGATCCGAGCCGAGCACCATGTCGAACCCGGCCTCTTCGGCCGCGACGGCCTGGTCGACCAGGACTTCCGGCTGGTACTCCTCATGGCTGCACAACCAGGCGAACTTCATGGAATTGACGCTACCAAAGCGCTTATCCGGCTGACCTGGGGGTGGCGGTGGGGCGGGAGGCCCAGCGCAGGCCGAGGACCTGGCCCGTCAGGACGACCGCGATGCCCGCCCAGACCTGGGGCCGGGGCACCGGGCCGCCGAGCAGCACGCCGGTGATGGCCGCGGCCACCGGGGCCACGCCGGTGAGCAGGCCGGCCCGGCCGGCCCCCAGCCGGGAGACGCCGGTGTACCAGAGCACGAACGCGACCGCGGTGACGGCCACGGCCAGGTAGCCGACGGCCAGCCAGTCGGGCCCGGTCAGCCGGGTGACCGCGGCCGGGCCTTCGCGGGTCAGGCCGAGGATGCCGAACATGATGGTGGCGATCCAGGTCGTGTGGACGGACACGCCCCACGGGCCGTGGCGGCCGAGCAACGGCACGGCCAGCAGGGTGAACGCCACTTCACAGCCGAACACCACCGCCGCCCAGCCGAGGCCGATCGCGTCGGTGCGGCCCAGGCCCTGGATGAGCGCGGCCCCGCCGGTGACGACCAGGGCGGCGCCGACCACCACGGGCCGGGGCCGGGACCGTTCCAGCAGCGGCCCGGCCACCGCCAGCAGCGGCGGCACGCAGGCCACGGCCACACCGAGCACGGCCGGCTCGGCGTGCCGGGACCCCTGGACCAGCGCGACGTTGAACAGCACCAGGCCGGTGGCGGCGATGCCGGTCAGCCACAGCCACTCGGCCCGCCGGGGCCAGACCAGCCCCGGCCCGAAGCGGCGGGCGAACAGCACCAGCAGCAGGCAGGCGGCGGCGTAGCGCACCGCCTCGGCGGTGTACAGCGGCGCCCCGGACAGTACGCCGGAGACCGCCACGCTGCCGCCCACGAACACCATCCCGGACACGCAGCAGGCGATCGCCGCCCCCGTCACGCCGGTGGTGCCGCGGTGATCGCCGGTGACGGTGGGCAGGTCAGGCTCAGAAAGAGAAACGTCGGTCACGGGTACCGACGCTAATCAGCGGATGGTTTATGAAAAAGGTCCATTGACCGCAGGCCATAATGGACCAATGGCGGAGCTCGGCGCGAGTGAAGACGACCCCGGGTCGCGGGCGAGGGCTCAGGCGCAGGCGGGGGCGCGTCGGCTGGGGAGCGGGGCGGACCTGCTGCAGCTGGACCGGGCGGCGGCGCCGGGGCGGGGACTGACCAGCTGGCTGGCCGAGGCGCTGCGGGCCGGGATCCGGGACGGGCGGTTGCGGCCCGGCACCGCGCTGCCCGCGACCCGGGTGCTGGCTGACGACCTGGGGGTCTCGCGCGGCGTGGTGGTCGAGGCTTACCAGCGCCTCCGGGAAGAGGGGCTGGTCAGCGGCCGGTCCGGGGGCGGAACGACGATCCTGCCCCGGGCCGCCGGGGGGCCTGGGGCGGCTGGGGCGGCGGGGCTGGCGGTGGGCCCGGATGATCCGCTGGCGTTGCCGCGGCGGTGGGGGGCGGACGCGGAGATCGACCTGTCGCCGGGGGTGCCGGATCTGTCGGCATTTCCCCGGGCGGCCTGGCTGCGGGCGGAGCGGGCCGTGCTGAACGAGGCCAGCCCGGCCGACCTGGGCTACGGCGACCCGCGCGGGAACGAGTCGCTGCGGGCCGCGCTGGCGGGGTGGCTGGCCCGGACCCGGGGGCTGCGGACCGGGCCGGAAGCCATCGTGGTCACGGCCGGGGTGGCGCAGGCGCTGGCCCTGCTGGCTCAGACGCTGCGGGGCCGGGGCCACACCCGGATCGCGGTGGAGAATCCCGGGTCCCGTGGCACCAGGGACGAACTGGCCCACTGGGGCCTGGTCCCGCTGCCGGTCACCGTGGACGCCGACGGGCTGGACGTGGCCGAACTGGCCCGCCGCTCAGTGGGGGCGGTGGCGGTCACGCCGGCGCATCAGTTCCCGACCGGGGTGGTGCTGTCGCCGGACCGGCGGCGGCAGCTGCTGGACTGGGCGTCCGCCGGGGGCCTGATCATCGAGGACGACTACGACGCTGAATTCCGTTACGACCGGGCGCCGGTTCCGGCCCTGCACGCGTCGGCGCCGGGGCAGATCGCCTACGCCGGCAGCGTGTCGAAGACCCTGGCCCCGGGGATGCGGCTGGGCTGGCTGGTCCCGCCGCCCGGGCTGTACGCGGACATCGTGCGGGCCAAGCACGCCAGCGACCTGGGGGCCCCGGCCCTGCCCCAGCTGGTGCTGGCCCGGCTGATCACCGGCGGCGGCCTGGAACAGCACATCCGCCAGGTCAAGGTCCGCCAGCGCCGCCGCCGGGACGCGCTGCTCGGCGCGCTGCGGCGGCAACTGCCCGAGGCCCGGGTCCAGGGCATCCCGGCGGGCCTGCATCTGCTGGTGACGTTCCCGGACCGGGCCGGGTCGCTGGACGACACCGCGCTGGCGGCCCGGTTGCGGGCCGACGGAGTGCTGGTGCACGCGCTGTCGCGGCACCGCGACCAGGCCGGGCGGACGGCCCCGGAGGTGCCGGGCCTGGTGCTGGGGTACGCGGCCCACACCCCCGATCAGCTCCGGGACGCAGGCCGGAGGATCGCCCGGGCCGTTCGCGACTTTCCGTGGTTACACCCTTTCTAAATGTAATCAATTAGGGCACGATGGACCGGTGAACCGGGACGAGGTCGACGCGCTGCGGGCGCTGCTGGCCCCGACCGGCTGGCCGGAACGGGCCCGTACGTTCGCCCGGGCGCTACGGGTGTCCACCGCCCGCCCCGGCGGTTTGCTGCTGGTCGGGACGCCGGCCGAGGAACCGTGGCACCTGGCCGCGCACCTGGACGACGAGGCGCGTTTTTCTCATATTCAAGAGCTCACCCCGACGCTGGTCCGGTGGACCATCCCGGCCGGCGCCCCCGATCATCTGCGGGTCGGCCTGGAGCGGCTGGAGGCCGCACGACGGGGCGAGACGTTGTTCGTGGTGAGTCCGGAGTCCGCGCCGGTGCCGCTGCTGGAGCGGGTCGAGTCCGCCCGCCGCACGGGCGCCACGGTGCTGGCCCTGAACCAGGGTGATCCCGAACTGGACGAGCTGGCTCACGAGACCCTGACCGTGGCGCCGGGGGCCACCGCGCCGGTGTCGTTCACGGTGGCCCAGCATCTGGTCAGCGCGGCGGCCGGGGAGCGCACCGGCTCACGCCGGGGCGTCCGGCAGCGGCTGGCCCACCTGCTCGACGTGGTGAGCGGCCCGTCCGCCTGAAGCCAGGTCGCCTGAATCCAGGTCGTCAGCAGCCAGGACGCCGGGAGCACGGTCCGGGCTGACGGTCCGGTCGCGGACCAGGGCGACCGCGGCCACCAGCATCAGCAGCGTGATCGCGGCCGCGACCAGGAAGGCCCGGTCGAAGCCGGCCGCCAGCGCACGGGAGTAGTCCGCCGTGGTCCGGGCGTGCAGCGCGCGGTTCGCGACCACCGTCCAGGCCACGGTGCCCAGCACGGCCAGGCCGATCGAGCCGCCGATCTGCCGGGTGGCGTCG
>Ga0209112_10000108_pt1 | contig 13314 bp, 13 predicted proteins | sample TexAe_OM3H0_O3_FD_187947 | JGI IMG/M metagenome (GOLD analysis project Ga0209112, IMG submission 187947) | Forest soil microbial communities from Davy Crockett National Forest, Groveton, Texas, USA - Texas A ecozone_OM3H0_O3 (SPAdes) (version 2) | ecosystem: Environmental > Terrestrial > Soil >...
CGCGTCCAAGCCGAGCGCGTCGAGCACCGCTTGGTCGCCCAGCCGCGGCCCCAGCAACGACAGCACCGCCATGTCGGCGCTGTCCGGGGTGACCTCGGACCAGAACACCATCTTGCGCAGGTAGGCCAGCAGCGGCTCGCCCCGCCACGGCTCGGTGTCGAGGTAGGTCGTGCCGCCCAGCTCGGTCTGGATCCAGTGATCTTCGACGCGGCCTTGGCCGTCGAGGCTGAGATTCTGTGTGCTGGCGCCGTCGGGGAGGTCGCTGACGTGCTGGGTGGTCAGGCTGTGCAACCAGGTCTGCCGGTCGTTTCCGGTCAGGGTGAGCACCGCGCGGTGCGAGCGGTCCACCAGTACCGCGTCGGTCTCGGCCGCGCGCTGCTCGCCGAGCGGATCGCCGTAATGCCAGACGGCGCCGGCGTCGGGTCCGGAATCGGGTGCAGTGACTGCGTTCATGTGCGCCGCTCCCTCCTCGCTTGGCTCTGCTTCGTCGTCGCCGCCCTTGACACGTCAACTCTACGGATCCGCCTTGTAGGCTTCTCGTCCATGGCGGGCCAGGCGAGTGTGATCATCACATTGGACGGCGAAATGCATTCGCCCGACGCGCCACTGCTGAGCGCCGACGACCTCGCGGCGCTGCGCGGCGACGGCGTCTTCGAGACCTTGTTGGTCCGCGACGGCAGGGCCTGCCTTGTCGAATCGCACCTGCAGCGGCTGACGCAGTCGGCGCGGATGACGGACCTGCCGGAGCCTGATCTGCCGAGTTGGCGAAACGCGATCGAGCTGGCCGCCCGGCGGTGGTCCGCGGACACCGGCGACGAAGGCGCGATGCGCCTGATCTACAGCCGGGGGCGGGAGAGCGGTCCGCCGCCGACCGCCTACGTGATGGTCCACCCCGTCCCGGAACGAGTGACCGCGGTTCGGCGCGACGGGCTGGCGGCGATCACCCTGGACCGCGGACTGTCCGCCGCCGGTATCGACAAAATGCCGTGGCTGTTGGCCGGGGCGAAAACGCTGTCCTACGCGGTCAACATGGCCGCCCTGCGTCATGCCGCCCGCCAAGGTGCCGGAGACGTCATCTTCGTCAGCTCGGACGGCTTCATATTGGAAGGCCCGCGTTCGACGGTGGTCATCGCCACCGGCACCGAAGCCGGCGGCAATCTCTGCCTGCTGACGCCGCCGCCGTGGTATCCGATTCTGCGTGGCACCACCCAACAGGCGCTGTTCGAAGTGGCGCGGGCGAAAGGGTACGACTGCGATTTCCGCGCCCTGCGGGTGTCCGATCTTCAAGCCGCGCAGGGGATTTGGCTGGTTTCCAGCATGACCTTGGCCGCCCGTGTGCACACCCTCGACGGGCGGCACCTGCCCAGCTCTCCGCTGGCCGCCGAATTCGCCGAACTGGTCGACTGGGCGATCGTCAGCGATCGCTGAGCGCTGAAATCTGTTGTCGGCTCGCAGCATCGCGGGTACGGTCGGCCGTACACAAGGAAGGAGGTGGTCCGCGAAATTGATAGCTTCATGGACATGTGAGGTGGCTACGCGCTAGCTGCACCGGCTTTCGAAGAGCTGGCGATTGTGCGCTGGCGAATTCCTCGTAGCCACCCGGCCCCCGAGTTCCCGGTTTTGTCCACCGGGAAAAGAGCTCGGGGGCCGCTCCATGTCGGGAGCCGTTACCGGGCAAGCTTCGCGCCGAGGACTGCAATCACGGTGAACGAAACGCCCACCAAACGCCTGCTGCCCTCCGATTCGGAAGGTCAGCACGCAAGCGGTCCCGGTTGTCGCCCAGCTGGCCCGTTACCCGACGAACCGCGAAAGCCGCGCCGAGAGGTGAGGCACCAGGCCGCCGTCGGCGTCCACCCGTTCCTCGACGTAGGCCAGGTCGCCGCCTTCGACGATGCCGTAGAGCCGTTTGGCGCCCCCGACCAGCATGCCCGACCTGCTGCGGGCCAGCGCGTCCGTCACCAGCTCCCACGACGACTGGTTGCGCGGTCGGCCGTAGAACAATTCGACATAGCCGGCCGAATGGGCCAATAGCAGCTCGATCGCCTGGGATTCGCTGGGGTCGTCGGGATCGGGGACGAAGCGCCAGAAGCCCGTCTCGCGCAGGCCGCGCTCCTTGTAGTCGCCCTTTCCGTCGAGCCGCCAGGAGCGGGCTTCCCAGTTGAGGTAGTCGCCGCCGTCGTGCGAGACCACGATCTGCTGGCCGAACCGGTAATCGCCGTCCTGTCCGCGGCCCTCGCCCTCGCCACGCCACACGCCGACCAGCGGCAGCAGAGCCAGCAACGCGTCGTCCAGGTTGGCGCCCTCGCGCAGGTTCGCGGTGTCGGCGGGCAGCGGCAGGTCGTCGAAGGCGGGAATGTTGCGGCTGGCGGTCAACTTGGCGCGCTCGGCGGCGGCAGCCAATGCGCGGTCACCGGAAAGGGCAGAGCCCAATGGTTCGTCGGAACTCACGATTCGTCAGTGATGAGCCGGTAGAGCGTGTACAGGGCGAACCATGAAATCACCACGACCGCCACGACCAGCATGATCTCGAAGAACAGCACCACGGGGACGAGTCTATTCGTCCCGAGACAATGTGGTCAGGGGCAGCTGGTGTGTCAGGCGATCTTGACGTCGACCTCGTGGACACCGGCACCCGCCGGCGCCACAACGGCGTTGCCGTTGCCCGACGCGGACAGCGCGCGCAGCGTCCACGATCCCGGTGCGGCGAAGAACCGGAAGTCACCGGTTGCCGACGCGACGACCTCGGCGGTGAACTCGTCGGACGAGTCCAGCAATCGCACGAACGCGCCGCCCACCGCTTGACCGTCCCGGTCCACGACGCGGCCGGTGATCACAGTTTCCTTCTCCAGGTCGACGCTGGCGGGCAGCGTCAGTCCTTGCTTGGGTGAAGAGCACATATCAGCTTCCCAACTCGATCGGGGCGCCCACCAGGGAGCCGTATTCGGTCCAACTGCCGTCGTAGTTCTTGACGTTTTTCTGCCCGAGTAATTCCCGTAGAACGAACCAGGTGTGCGACGAGCGCTCCCCGATCCGGCAGTACGCGATGGTTTCCTTCGTGCCGTCCAAGCCCGCGTCGGCGTACAGCTTGGCCAGCTCCTCGTCGGATTTGAAGGTGCCGTCCTCGTTGGCTGCCTTGCTCCACGGCACGTTGATCGCGCCGGGAACGTGCCCGGGACGCTGGCTCTGTTCCTGCGGCAGGTGCGCGGGTGCCAGGATCTTCCCGGAGAACTCGTCGGGGGAGCGGACGTCGACCAGGTTCTTGACGTTGATGGCCGCGATGACGTCATCGCGGAACGCCCTGATGCTGTTGTCGGGCGCGGCGGCCGTGTAGGAGGTCGCGGGCCTGCTGACGGCGTCGCCGGACAGCGCGCGGCCGTCGAGCTCCCACTTCTTGCGGCCGCCGTCGAGCAGCTTGACCTTGTCATGCCCGTACAGCTTGAAGTACCAGTACGCGTAGGCCGCGAACCAGTTGTTGTTGCCGCCATAGAGGACCACGGTGTCGTCGTTCGATACGCCGCGCTCGCTCAGCAGCTTCGAGAACTGCTGGGCGTCGACGAAGTCACGCTTGACCGGGTCCTGCAGGTCGGAGCGCCAGTCGAGCTTGATCGCGCCGGGGATGTGCGCTGAGTCGTAAACGCTGGTGTCCTCGTCGACCTCGACGAAGACGACACCTGAGGCGTCGAGATTGCTCTCAGCCCAGTCGGCGGAGACCAGGACGTCGGAGCGTGCCATACGGAGATCCTTTCAATAGCTTTCGTTTCAAGAGCAGGTCAGGCGGGGTGGGCCGGGGTGCGCAACCGTGACACCAGCGGGTACAGCTGGCATCCCAGGCAGATGCCGAAGGCCGCATTGAGGAACGCCGCGACCAGAGCGCCGGCCGTGGCGATGACACCCGGCAGGAAAGCGCCCGCGGCGAATCCGGCAGTTCCGGCCACCGCGAAAATCAGGCCGACGAGTTGGGCGAATTTCAGCGGTGCGACCGGTTCACGATCCTGGACGGGTCCCAGCCGGGGCGCCACGACGCCGGCGAACAGTCTTCCGTAGGGGTGCTTGCGAGGCCCGCCGACGGCTCCGATGGCAAAAACGACGGCCTGCACGCCCAAGATGACGGCGGCCGCCAGTGGGCTGACGGCAGAGACGACGAGCACCGCGATCAGGACCGCGGTCGTGATCCACGCGGCGAACCTGGGTCCACGCACGTCGACGGTGGTGGGCTGGGTGTTGTTGCTGATCGACACGGTACTGCTCCTCGATATGCCCGTCGCTGTAAACGGCTTGCTATTTGGGAAATGACGAAGTGGAGACGCGCCACGGCAAGGGTTCCGGGGCAGCTCCGAGTGCTACGCGGGAGTGCGCGGCTACTCAGCAGCTACAGCAACAACAACAGCCCGCGATGCGGCACAGGTCGACTGCGCGACGCTGGGTGAGCATGGGCTCGAAGCGGGCTGGCACGCCGGTCAGCTTACCTAATGACCCGGTGATCAGGCCAACCGCGGTCGACCGGTGCGCACCGGCCTCACGACTGCTTGAACCTGTCAAGGGTCACCGTCGCCCCATAGGTGATGCCTTCGATGATGACGTCGGAGCCCCGCGCACCCTCGGTCGTGGGCGCGACCCCGAACGGGAGCCGCTGATTGGGCAGTCGGGCGCTGAAGGCGTGCAGCACCGCATCCCGCTTGTCGTCCGGAACGGTTTGGTTGGCGGTGTCACCTCCGGTGAGCACACCGGTCGGTGTGATGACCAATGTCGCCTGGTCGTCAGGGGCGATGGACAGGTCCACCGACATGCTGACCCGCCGATCGAAGCCGGCGGATTTCGGCGTGCCGCTGAACACCAGCCCGTGGCTTCCCGAGATGCCTGACGCGGTGATGCCGCCGGTGGCGGTGTTGGTCTCCTTGGGCGGCGCCTCGACCATCAGGTCGTCGATGCCCATGAATCGGCCCAGATGCGTCGAGTCGACGATGATGCGGGTCTCCAGCTTGGCCACCGGAAGCTTCGCATCAGACCTGATCAGCCAGGATGCGTATGTTAAATCCACCGAATACATGGTGGCTTCCAGGGTGGCTTTGCCGGTCATCGCGTGCTCGACGGCGTTGGCCTTGATCTCCACCTGGTTGTAGTGGGCGCGCATCGCCTGCGGAATGAACGGGAACGCCACTATCGCGACGAACGGGTCCGAGCCCAGATCGGCCGCCTTACGCACGCTGGACGAAAGCCGATATTCGGCATAGATGCTGGTCCCGTAGTCGACGCCGAGCGCGCCGAGGGCCACCACGGCTACCACGATCGTCACTGCCAGCACACCGATCAGCACCTTGCGCACCTGCACATTGTGGCGTAACGACAGGCCGCCGCGAACCGCCGGTCGCGCCGTGGCGGGAATCACACTGGCCCCGTACGCCACGCCAAATAACCAGGTGGCACGTTATCGTTAGATGACCTGGTAACTAACGCGTAATGGCGTTGTGAAATTGGGAGATGCCGTTCCCCCGAGCAGGAGGGACTAGTTGGAGCTATTACTGCTGACCTCAGAGCTACATCCCGACCCGGTCATGCCGTCGTTGTCGCTGCTTCCGCATACCGTCCGGACGGCGCCACCAGAACCATCCTCATTGCTTGAGGCCGGAACCGCGGACGCCGTGCTCGTCGACGCGCGCACCGATCTGTCCTCGGCGCGGGGGCTGTGCCGACTGTTGAGCACCGCGGGCCGGTCGGTTCCTGTCTTGGCCGTGGTGAGCGAGGGCGGCCTGGTGGCCGTGAGCGCCGACTGGGGGCTGGACGAGATCCTGCTGCCGACCACCGGGCCCGCCGAGATCGACGCCAGACTTCGGCTGGTCGTCGGCCGCCGCGGCGGGCTGGCCGACCAGGAAAGCGCGGGCAAGGTGAGCCTGGGCGAGCTGGTGATCGACGAAGGCACCTACACCGCGAGGCTGCGGGGGCGCCCACTCGACCTGACCTACAAGGAATTCGAGTTGCTGAAATACCTGGCCCAGCACGCCGGGCGGGTATTCACGCGCGCACAGTTGCTACACGAAGTGTGGGGATACGACTTCTTCGGCGGCACTCGCACCGTCGACGTGCACGTCCGCCGGCTGCGGGCCAAGCTCGGCCCGGAGTACGAGGCGCTGATCGGTACGGTGCGCAATGTCGGCTATAAGGCGGTCCGTCCGGCGCGCGGCCGGGCGCCGGTCGCGGAGCCCGATGCATCCGACGACGCCGAGTCCGACTCCGAGGACCTGCAAGAAACGTTTGTCGATCCGCTGCGCACTCAGTGACCTCGCCTGAATGGCGGTCCGTGCTGAGCGCCGAAGAGCAGCAAGGTGTGCGCGAACTCGTCGATGCCGCAACCGAATTCGATGGGGTGGCACCCGTCGGCGAGCAGGTGCTGCGCGAGCTCGGGCACGAGCGCACCGAGCATCTGGTCGTCACGGACTCGTCGTCGGGTGCCGAAATCGCCGACATCGTCGGCTATCTCAACCTCAGTCCGCCACGCGACGGGGATGCCGGAATGGCGGAACTTGTCGTGCACCCGCAAGCCCGTCGGCGCGGTATCGGGTCGGCGATGGTCCGGGCCGCATTGGCCAAAACCGCTGGGCGCAGCCAGTTCTGGGCGCACGGCACACTCGATTCGGCACGGGCGACCGCGTCGGCCCTGGGCGTGGTCCCGGTGCGCGAACTGGTTCAGATGCGACGCTCAGTGCGTGACGTTCCCGCCTCGGTCAAGCCCCCGCAGGGGGTGTGGATTCGTACCTACGATGGGCCGCAGGACGACGCCGAGCTGCTTCGGGTCAACAACGCCGCCTTCGCCTACCACCCCGAGCAGGGCGGCTGGACCGACGTCGAGCTGGCGGAGCGGCGCGTCGAACCGTGGTTCGACCCTGCCGGCTTGTTCCTCGCGTTCGACGATTCCGACTCGCTACTGGGCTTTCACTGGACAAAGGTGCACCTCGACCGGCCCGGCCTGGGAGAGGTCTACGTCGTTGGTGTGGACCCGTCGGCGCAGGGTCGCGGGCTGGGGCAGCTGCTGACGGCCGTCGGCATCGAGTTCCTGGCACGCCGACTGAACGACTGCGACGACCCGACCGTGATGCTCTACGTGGAGTCGGACAACGTCGCCGCGGTCCGGACCTACGAGGGCCTGGGCTTCACCACCTACAGCGTGGACACCGCCTACGCGGCGCCCGACGACAGCTGAGCGATGCGGCGTATGCCGATTATTCATCTGCGCCTGCTAACTAAAGGGTGCGGTGGACCGCGCGGCGCATATTTTCCCGGTGACTTGGCAATTTCCTCCTTGGGGAGATTCCAATGGGCGCCGCGGTGGGCGTGCGTCAGGAAAGCGAGATCGGTGAGGCTCGACAAGCGAGGCGGGGCGCTGGCGGCGGCACTGGCGATCAGTGCTGCCGCGTTGACGGCCTGTGGCAGCGACGAGAACCACCGCGGCGCTTCGTCGGCGGCCATCTCCGGCTCCGCGGGAACGGTGGATTGCGGCGGCAAAAGCCAGCTGACCGCCGAAGGCTCGACGGCGCAGCAGAATGCGATGGCGCTGTTCAACCAGGTGTGGGGCCAGGACTGCCCGGGCAAGAGCGTGGCCTACAACCCCACGGGGTCGGGCGCCGGGCGCGAGCAGTTCATCGCAGGCCATGTCGATTTCGCGGGAGCGGACTCTCCGCTGGTCGCCGACCAGATCGGCCCCGCGGCCCAACGCTGCGACGGAAATCCGGCGTGGGACCTGCCGCTGGTCTTCGGGCCGATCGCACTGGCCTACAACCTGCCGGACGTTCCCGGCCTGGTGCTCAGTAGCGACGCCCTGGCCAAGATCTTCAGCGGCAAGATCACGGCATGGAATGACCCGATCCTGGCCGCCCTCAATCCCGGCACGGCGCTGCCTGACACCCAGATCACCCCGATTTACCGAACGGACTCGTCGGGGACCACGGACAACGTGCAGAAATTTCTGACGGTCTCCGCACCGCAGAGCTGGGCCAAGGGGGTCGGCACCGAGTTCCAGGGAGGTGTGGGCGAAGGCGCCGCGAAGTCGAGCGGCGTCATCCAGGCTGTCCGAGCCATCCCGGGTGCCCTCGGCTACGTCGAAAAGGGCTTCGCTGACCAGGCCGGGATACCCTACGCCCAGATATCCACCGGCGGGGGCGTGGTCCCGCTCAACAACGACACGGCCGGCAACGCCGTCAAAGCGGCCAAGTTCGTCGCCGACAGCAACGACCTGGTGCTCGACCTCAATTCGATGTACTCCACCAAGGAGCCGGGCGCATATCCGCTGGTGCTGGCCACATACGAGATCGTGTGCTCGAAGGGCTACCCGCCGGACGCGGCCAGCGCGATCAAGTCTTTCCTGACCGCGGCCGCCGACAACGGGCAGACCGGCCTGTCCGCGGCCGGTTACGTTCCGCTGCCCGATAAGGTCAAGACGCGACTGGTTGCCGCGATCAACGCGATGCAATAACCAACGGGTTCGAGGAGCGACAGTAGATCTGTGACGGGATCACAGTGACGACGCCAAATCCAATCGATGCCGGTTCGGGTGCGGTCGTCGCCGCGCCCTTTCCCGAGTCGCCGGTGGTCCCCATCAGCCCATGGGGACGCTCCCGACCGCATGTGGGCGACCGGATATTCCGCAGGCTGGCGCAGGCTTCCGGCCTGTTGATCGTCGTCGTTATCTGCGCGATCGCCGGGTTCTTGCTCTGGCGCTCGATACCCGCTTTGCAGCGCAACCGCGAGAACTTCCTCAGCTACGGCGGCAACTGGGTCACGACAGACACCTCGGCGATGCACTTCGGAATCTCCGATCTGCTGCAGGTCACCGTGTTCGTGTCGCTGTTCGCGCTGGTCCTGGCCATGCCGGTGGCGCTCGGCGTCGCCATCTTCATCACCCAGTACTCCTCGCGGCGCATCGGAGGGTCGTTGTCGTACGCGGTCGATCTGCTGGCCGCGGTGCCCTCGATCGTCTACGGGGCGTGGGGTCTTTACGTGCTGGCGCCGCAGCTGCAACCCGTCGCCAACTGGCTCAATCGCTCCCTGGGCTGGTTTTTCCTGTTCGCCGACGGCACTGCCTCGGCCTCCGGCGGGGGCACCCTGTTCACCGGCGGGATCGTCTTGGCGGTGATGATCCTGCCGATCATCACCGCGGTCACCCGCGAAGTGTTCGTTCAGACGCCGCACGACCAGATCGAGGCGGCGCTGGCGCTCGGTGCCACCCGTTGGGAGGTGGTCCGGACCATCGTGCTGCCCTTCGGCAGGTCGGGCTACGTCAGCGGCGCGATGCTGGGGCTGGGGCGCGCGCTGGGCGAGACGGTCGCGCTGCTGATCATCGTGCGCGGCACCCAGACCGCGTTCGGCTGGTCGCTGTTCGACGGCGGCTCCACCTTCGCGACCAAGATCGCTGCCGCCGCATCGGAATTCGACGACAAGTACGAGGCCGGGGCCTACATGGCCGCGGGCCTGATGCTCTTTGTGCTCACCTTCCTGGTCGACGCCGCCGCGCGTGGCGCCGTCACCGGAGCCGGGAGCAGACGGGGCAACCGATGAACTCGATGTTGGATCGCCCGGTCAAGTCGCGGACGTTGGCGGCGCTCAATTGGCGCCGCCGGACCGCGAACAACGTTGCGACCGTGCTGGTGTCGTTGTCGATGGTGATCGCCGTGACGCCATTGGTACTGGTGCTGTGGTCGGTGGTCGCGAAGGGATTTCGCGCGATCATGTCCACGGTGTGGTGGTCGCATTCGCAGGCGGGCATGACCGCATTCGTGGCCGGGGGTGGCGCGTACCACGCGATCGTCGGCACCGTGCTGCAGGCGTTGGTGTGCGCGGCGATCTCCATCCCGGTCGGGCTGATGGTCGCGATCTATTTGGTCGAATACGGCGGTCAGACCCCGCTGGGCAGACTGGCCTCTTTCATGGTGGACATCCTGAGCGGAGTGCCCTCGATCCTGGCCGCCCTGTTCATCTATGCGCTGTGGGTGTCGACGCTGGGCATGCCCCGGTCCCAGTTCGCGGTATCGCTGGCGCTGGTCCTGCTGATGATCCCGGTGATCGTCCGGGCCACCGAGGAGATGCTGCGGATCGTCCCGGTGGATCTACGGGAGGCCAGTTACGCCCTGGGATTGCCGAAGTGGAAGACCATCACCTCGATCGTCATCCCCACCGGGCTGTCGGGCATTGTCACGGGCATCATGCTGGCTGTGGCCAGGGTGATGGGCGAGACGGCCCCGCTGCTGATTCTCGTGGGTTATGCACAATCGATGAACTTCGACATCTTCAGTGGGTTCATGGGGACGTTGCCCGGCATGATGTACAACCAGACCTCCGCCGGCGCAGGCATCAACCCGGTGCCCACAGATCGGTTGTGGGGTGCGGCGTTAACCCTCATCCTGGTGATCGCCACCATCAACATCGGAGCCAGGGTGACTGCCAAATTCCTCGGCGCCAAGAAGTCATAGGCAGGAGCAGTACGTGGCCAAGCGGTTGGACCTCAAAGCCGTCAACATCTACTACAGCGCGTTTCACGCGGTCGCGGATGTGACGCTATCGGTTCTCCCCCGCAGCGTGACAGCGTTCATCGGGCCGTCGGGCTGCGGCAAGACGACGGTGTTGCGGACGCTCAACCGGATGCACGAGGTGGTCCCGGGCGGCCGGGTTGATGGCAGCGTGCTGCTCGACGACGAAGACATCTATGGCGCAGGCGTCGACCCGGTGGGGGTGCGCCGGGCGATCGGGATGGTGTTCCAGCGGCCGAATCCGTTCCCCGCCATGTCGATTCGTGACAACGTGGTCGCCGGCCTGAAGCTGCAGGGGGTGCGCAACCGCAAGGTCCTCGACGACACGGCGGAATACTCGCTGCGCGGTGCGAACCTCTGGGACGAGGTCAAGGACCGGTTGGACAGGCCCGGCGGCGGCTTGTCCGGGGGCCAGCAGCAGCGCTTGTGCATCGCACGGGCCATCGCGGTGCAGCCCGATGTCCTGCTCATGGACGAGCCGTGCTCCGCACTGGATCCGATCTCCACGATGGCCATCGAAGAGCTCATCAGTGAGCTGAAGCAGGACTACACGATCGTCATCGTCACCCACAACATGCAGCAGGCGGCCCGGGTGAGTGACTACACGGCGTTCTTCAACCTGGAAGCCGTGGGAAAGCCGGGACGGCTGGTCGAAGTCGACGACACCGAGAAGATCTTTTCGAACCCGAGCCAGAAGGCGACGGAGGATTACATCTCGGGCCGCTTCGGCTGACGGCCTTTCTCCCTAATGCGAATTGGATTTCGCGTCTTCCTCCGGAAGGCTGCCGGTCGCCTGGAAGATGACCCGCCTGGCGACCTCGACCGCATGATCGGCGAAGCGCTCGTAGAACCGGCCAAGCAACGTCACGTCGACGGCCGCGGCCACACCGTGTTTCCACTCGCGGTCCATCAGCACGGAGAACAGATGCCGGTGCAGATCGTCCATGGCGTCGTCTTCTTCGCGGATCCTGGCCGCCTTTTCCGGGTCGCGGGATAGCACCACCTCTTGCGCGCTGTTGCCCAATTCAACTGCGACCCGGCCCATTTCGGCGAAATATCCATTGACCTCTTCGGGCAGCGCATGCTGCGGATGCCGTCGGCGGGCGATCTTGGCGACGTGCAGGGCCAGCGCCCCCATCCGGTCGATGTCGGCCACCATCTGGATGGCGCTCACGATGGATCGCAGGTCGCCGGCCACCGGTGCCTGCAAAGCCAGTAACACGAAGGCGCTTTCCTCGGCTTCCGTGCTCAGTTCGGCGATCTTCTCGTGGTCGGAGATCACCTGTTCGGCCAGCACCAGATCGGCTTGCAGCAGCGCTTGGGTGGCCCGCTCCATGGCGATCCCCGCTAACCCGCACATCTCGCCGAGCCGCTCGGATAACTCTGAGAGCTGCTCATGGTACGCGGTTCGCATATCGACAAGCCTACGGTCTCGGCACCGAAAAGTGCCGCAGGACTACCGCCAAAAGCGGTTACTCGCAGGTGGTGTCGGCGGCGTTGGTGACGGTCAGGTCCTCGGGAAGTGAGGTCGAAGCGTTGCTGGAGCCGCGTTGTATCTGCACGCTGACCGACGAGCCGGTGGGCGGGGGAGCGGTGACCGACTTGAAGTCAGGGCCGAGCACTACCTGGACGACCTGCCCGTAGCCCGACACCCGCTGAAGTTTCGGATTGGCGAACGAGGAAGCCACTGTGGCCGCCGCTTCCTCGTTGCCGGGCGAGAACAGAACTGTCGTCGAAGTGACCGAACTCGGATAGTCGTCGGGCGTCATCACGTTGAAGCCGTCGCGCTTGAGCTGGCTGGTTGCGGTTGTCGCCAGACCGCTCTGCGTTGTCGCATTGGAGACCCGCACGGTGACATCGTCCGGCGACGTCGTCACGACCTGCTGAGCCTCGGGGGTCGCCGGTGGCGTGGGTGACTTCTTGGTGGTGGGCGCCCTCGTCGGGCCCGTCGTCGTGGACGCCCCCAAATTCTGTGCGTTCTGGTCGTTTTCCTCCGGCAGCGGATCATCGTTGATGATCGCGTCGAACAGCGCCCGCACATCGGCCATCCGCGGCGGCTCGTCACCGTTCTGGTCGGTGACGCCGGTCGGCACGGTGACGAACGTGAAGTGCCCGGCGGCCATTCCCTGCAACGACTGGCCCAGCTGCACCAGGTCCTTGGTCTTGACGTTGTCGACCTGGGTGTTGCTGATGATCAAGTTGACGACGTTGTTGAGCTTGTTGAGGTCCAGCAAGGTGTCCTCGGAGATCAACGAGCGAAGCAGCGACGACACGAACAACTGCTGGCGTTTGATGCGGCCGTAGTCGCCGTTGGTTTCGGTGGTGACCTGGCGGGCCCGCACGTAATTCAAAGCCGTTGAGCCGTCGAGGACTTGGTGTCCGCCATGATCCAGGACCGTGCCGAGCTCGTAGTCGTGCAGCGCCGTCTTGGAACACACCTCCACGCCGCCGAGGGCGTCCACCATTTTCGCGAATCCGGAGAAGTCGACGGCGATGAAGTGGTTGATGTTCAAGCCGGACAGCTTCTGGATTTCCTTCACCAGACACTTCGGGCCGCCGAAGGCGAAGGCCGAGTTCAACTTGGTCTCGGTGTAGACCATCTTCGGGCCCCACGTCTTGCTCTTGGCGTCGTAGAGGGGCCCGTACTTGCCCGTGTCGGGGTTCCACGCCTCGCACTGGAACGGGGTGATCGCCAGGTCACGCGGGAACGACACCGCCACCACGCGTTTGCGGTTGGCCGGAATGTTGACCAGCATCACCGAGTCCGACCGCTCGCCGTCGGCGTCGTCGGTGGTGCCGG
>Ga0209112_10000109_pt1 | contig 13208 bp, 15 predicted proteins | sample TexAe_OM3H0_O3_FD_187947 | JGI IMG/M metagenome (GOLD analysis project Ga0209112, IMG submission 187947) | Forest soil microbial communities from Davy Crockett National Forest, Groveton, Texas, USA - Texas A ecozone_OM3H0_O3 (SPAdes) (version 2) | ecosystem: Environmental > Terrestrial > Soil >...
TCGCGCGCGAACACCCGGCGGTCTCCGTGGAACGCGCCGTAGATCAGCCGTTCGTACGGACGCACCGCCTCGCCGAGATCCTCGGCGAACGACGAGTCCAGGTGGACGTCCTGCCACGCGTCGCCGAGTTGGGCGGACAGCTGCAACCGCATGCCGGGGTCGGGGTCGATGCGAATCACGATCTGGTTGGGTTCGGGCGGCCGGCGGTTGGGCAGAAACGAAAAGCCCGGGACGTGATGGAGAAACATCCGGACCTCGGTGACTCTCTCCGGCAGCGCCTTGCCGGCGCGGATGAAGATCGGCACCCCGGCCCAGCGCCAATTGTCGATCTCGGTCCTGAGTGCGATGTAGGTCTCGGTCGTCGAATCCTTTGCCACGCCATCGACGTCGGTGTAGCCGCGGTACTGGCCGCGCACGCAGCGCTCGGGATCCAGTGACGGCATCGCCCGGAAAACCTCGGCCTTCTTGTCGTTGAGGTCATCGTCGCTCGCGCCGACCGGCGGCTCCATCGCGACCAGCGCGAGCACCTGCAGCAGATGGTTCTGCACGACGTCGCGCAGCGTGCCCACCGCGTCGTAGAACTTGCCGCGATCCTCGATCCCGAAGTCCTCGGCCATGGTGATGTGGATTTCGGAGATGCTGTCGCGGCTCCAAAGCTTGGCCAGGGCATTGTTGGCGAAGCGCAGGTACTGCAACTCTTCGACGGGCTGCTTGCCCAGAAAGTGGTCGACGCGAAGAATTTGGTCCTCGTCGAGCACTGCGCGCAGCCGCGCGTTCAGGTCTTGCGCGGACTCCAGGTCGTGGCCGAACGGCTTTTCCACCGCCACCCGCGAGTTCTCGAGCAGGTCGGCCTTCGCCAGGTTCTCCACGATGGGCGCGAACAACGCCGGCGGCATTTCCAGGTAATACAGCGGCCGGTTGTCCGAACCGATCTTTTTGGCGAGCTGGCCGTACAGCTTCTGATCGGTGACGTCGCCGTGCAGGTAGGAAAGCCGGCCGGCAAACCGGTCGAACACCTTCTCGTCAAAATCCTCGCCGGACGCTTTGATCGCGTCGCGCGCCCGATCGCGCAATTGGTCGATCGAGATGTCGTCACTGGCCACACCGATGATCGGGTGGTTCAGCATGTCGCGCTGGTCGAGCCGGTACAACGCCCGAAATGTCATTTTGCGGGCCAAATCGCCGGTGATTCCGAAGATCACCAGCAAGTCACATGAGCTAGTGTCACCGTCGGCCAAGTCCGCACCTCCCGAAAGTCACCTGTTCGGCTCCCTTGAGACTCACTACCCGCGGCCGGCCGACTCAACACTAGACACTGCTGCTAGGGCCGACAACCGGAGCGGACCACAGCCTTGAAAGGATGGCCGATGTGGGTGATCCGCTGCATATCGTGGTCTATGCCGTGGCCGGCATTGCCGTGCTCGAAGCCGTGGGACTCGCCGTGCTGGGAACGCTGCTCGCCCGCAGTCGCCGGGAGCTCGAAGAGCTGCAGCAGCGCACCGACACCCGCAAATGGCTACTGTCCGGGGGCCGTGAGGCGGTCAAGACGGTCTGGCAAACCGCAAACCTGGTGCGCAAGGAAGGCTTCGGCGGCGCCCTACGCAGTTCGATCGAGGACCTCGCCGACTGGGCGGAGGTGGAACGGCCCGACCTGGCGCGGGTCACCCCCGATGGCCGGGTCGTGATCCTGTTCTCCGATATCGAGGAATCGACCGCCCTCAACGAACGGATCGGCGACCGCGCCTGGGTCAAGCTCATCGGAGCGCACGACAAGCTGGTCTCCGATCTGGTGCAGAAGCGGTCCGGTCATGTGGTGAAGAGTCAGGGTGACGGATTCATGGTCGCCTTCGCTCGCGCCGAGCAGGCGGTGCGGTGCGGCTTGGACCTCCAGCAGGCGCTACACAGGGATGCAAAGCGCAAGCGACACGAGGAGATTCGCGTCCGGATCGGCGTCCACATGGGTCGCTCCGTGCGCCGCGGCGACGATCTGTTCGGCCGCAACGTCGCAATGGCGGCGCGGGTGGCCGCAGCAGCCACCGGAGGCGAGATCCTGGTCAGTGAGCCGGTGCGAGACGCCGTTTGCGACTGCGACGACATCAGATTCGATGAGGGTCGCGACGTCGCACTGAAAGGCTTCTCGGGCACCTACCGGTTGTTCGCCGTTGAAGCCGAGCCCGATCCGGATTTGGACTGAAAGCTCTCCGCGTCGGATTCGGCCAACCTCTGATGGAGGCGGGACCGGACCTCGTCCGCGGTGTACGCACGCCGTTTGCGTTGATCGCGCACGACCAGCGCGCCCCCGGCGACGACGCCGGCGACACCGGCCATTCCCAGCCATTTCCACACATTGCGCATGAACACCAGGCTATTCGCTACGGGGTTCCGACACGGGTGGTTGTGGTTAACTTGGATGCCCTTCCAACTACGGCAACGACGCTCCCAATATGGACAATCTTCGCGATAAGGTCGCCATCATCACTGGTGCGGCCAGCGGCATCGGCCGCGCCATCGCCGGTGCGCTCGCCGTCCGGGGCGCCCACCCGGTGCTTGTCGACATCGACGACGACCGCGTCCGGGCCCTCGCCGAGGAGCTGAGCGATCAAGGCACCACCGTGTTGCCGCACCCGGCCGACGTATCGAATCCGGTTGCCTTCGAAGAAATTCGGGATGCGGCACTCCGGCGGTTCGGCCGGGTCGACATCGTCGTCAATAACGTCGGAGTGCTGACAAACGGCTTGCCAGAAGACATTCCGTTGTCCGAATGGCAACGGATCATCGATATCAACCTGATGTCGGTGGTACGCAGCAACGCCGCCTTTCTGCCGCTGTTGCTCGATCAGGGCAGTGGACATCTGGTCAACACCGCGTCGTTCGCCGGCCTGTTCACCTACTCGTACGACCGGCAGCCCTACGCCGCCACCAAGGCCGCCATCGTGCAGATCTCCGAGGGGCTGGCAATCTATCTGCGGCCCAAGAACATCGGCGTCACACTGCTGTGCCCGGGACCGGTACTGACCAATATCGCCGCCGCGATACCGAGGTTCGGCACCGGAGCGCCGCTACGCACCCCCGGCGAACAATTCGAGCTGCTCGACCCGGCACCCGTGGGCGATCTGGTGGCCGACGCGATTGTGCATAACCGATTCTTCGTGCCCACCCACCCGACCGTCGTCGAGGAGTTGCGCCGCCGTGTCGATAACTGGGATGCCTACATCGACTATCAGATCTCTCGCGAACCCCGCTGACAAGCACTGAAAAGCACTGAAAAGCACTGATAGACAACGAAAGACACAGAAAGGCAGGCAACGATGGCTGACGCGCACAGGGAGGGTCTTGACGTGTTCAAGGAGATGCTGCCCGGCCTGATACCCGACGGAGTCACCAGCCTGCGCGACGGCCGTTTCGCCGACGAACTCGGGGACATGAGCATCGACCACGTTTTCGGTGCGGTGTGGACCAGACCCGGGCTGGATCGCCGGTCGCGGAGCCTGGTTACCCTCGGCGCGCTGATTGCGCTGCGGGCCAACGACGAACTGAAGTTTCACTTCCCGATCGCGCTGCGCAACGGGCTGAGCCGGGAGGAAATAGAAGAGGTCATTTACCACATGGCCGGATACGCAGGGTATCCCGCGGCCGCCACCGCGCGCGGCGTCGCATGCGAGGTTCTGCCGAATTCATGACGAGCAAATCGGCTGCTGCGAAAGGGAATACCCGACGATGCTCACGTTAGACCAGGCGGTTGACGAAACCCGGACCGGCGACCTTTGGCTGTTTCGCGGCGGTTCGGGACCCGACCGCGCCATCCAGACGCTGACGAACGCACCGGTGAACCATGTCGGGATGACGGTGGCCATCGACGACCTGCCACCATTGATCTGGCACGCGGAGCTGGGCGACAAACTCGTCGACTTGTGGACCGGCAGCAACCACCGCGGCGTACAGCTGAACGATCTGCGGGAAGCGGTGCTGCAGTGGGCGCAGCGTTATCACCAGCGGTGTTGGCTGCGCCAGCTGACGCCGTACGCCACCCGGCAGCAGGAGAACGAACTGCTGCGGGTGATCGCACGAATGGACGGCACGGCATTCCCCACCACCGCGCGGCTGACGGGTCGGTGGATGCGCGGCCGCCTCCCGACCATCAACGACTGGGTCCGGGGAATCCCGTTGCTGGACAGAAAGGTCAGCGAGCAGACCCGGCGGCGCAGGGAAGACCGGAAGATGAGCCTGGCCACCGCCTACTGCGCCGAGACCGTGGCGATCACCTACGAGGAGATGGGCTTGCTCGTCACCGACAAGGACACGAATTGGTTTGACCCCGGCAAGTTCTGGAGCGGTGACGCGTTGCCGTTGGCGTCGGGGCATTCGCTCGGCAAGGAGATCGAGGTCATGGTCGGCTAGTCGACCGACATCTCCCCCATCGCGGACCAATCCGTCGCATCGATCGTTTGGTTGATGATCTTGGGCGTAGATTTCAGGGCCTGCCGCAGGTCTTGCATCGCCCGCTTGAAGTGATCGCTGTTGACGTGGACGCCGCCCGCGTCACCGTCGCGGAACGCCTCGACCAAGACGTATTCCGCCGGGTCGTCCAGGCTGCGCGACCACTCGAACCACAGGTTGCCTTCCTCGGCGCGAGTGGCCGCTGTGAAGGAGGCGACCAGCTCCGGCCACCGATCCGTCCACTCGGGTTTGGTCTCGAACTTGACGACGATGAAGATCATTGCCGGTCCTCGCCTACGCTTCGCTGCTCGGTGTGCTGCCCGCTTACCCGCGAGCAGCGCCAGCATACTGCGCCCGCCGTATTCTCTAGGAATCTTGGCCACAGCAAAAGTTGCCCGGGCGTCTTATCGACGCCCGGGCAAACAGTAGCTCAATGATTTTCATTAATTGCAAACTCGCGAATTACCGAGCGAAAAGTGGCCCAGCTCACAAAATGAGCGATTTCTGGACTATTTCACTTCACCGACGGAAAAGTAAGAGCCTGCCTCGTGACGTCAAACGCATTCGCTGCGATCAATCGACGCGTATGCGGGTGCATTGGTCACGGAGTCGGAATTCCCGGGTCGCCCGGCGGCGGCAATTCGGGAGCCGGCGGGGGCGGCGGCGCGGGAGCCGCGGCGTCGACCAGAACCGGTGGCGGCGGTGGCGGCGCGTCCGGCAGAGGCGGCGGTGGCAGCGGCGCGTCGGGCGGCGGCGGCGCGTCGGGCGGCGGCGGATCGCCGACGTCTTCTGGCATCGGCAGGAACATGTGGTGCGTGAATCCGGCCTGATAGGCGCCCGGCCCGCCGAGATGCACTCCACCGCGTTCACCACTGGAAACCGACGTTCCATCCGGCAGGGTCACCGCGGTGTGGCCACCGTTCCAACCGATGACCAAGGCGTTGGGGGCGGATCCGTATCGGAAGCCTCTCGCCAGCAGGGCGCCTTCTTCATTGCCTGTGTTGAACCGGTCACCCCAAACGGGCCGGTCGGACGCCGCGTTGGCGATCCAGGACGCAAGTCCCGAGCAATCCGTCCCGGCGGGAGAATCTCCACCCGCAATATAGGGCGTCCCGGAGACCTGATTGATGAGTGACATCAATGTTGCTAGTACTACCATGGCCGGGGACGCTAGCAACTAAGTTAATGGTCAATCAAATTTTGTGGCGTACGTCATTCCATGCCTAAACAATGGCCTGAACTTCAAATAAAGCAAACTAATAACACGCCGATAAACTTTTAGCAGCAAACTATCGTTTCTACCCGCGCCTCCGCGTGTGCCATCAGGGTCGGTCCTCTAACAGAGCGCCACGCCGAGTTCTTCGGCGAAGACCCTGATCATGTGCTGCACGCCGATCTCGTTGCGGCCGATGATCATGTGGTCGTGCTGGCCGTGTCTGACCCCTTCGCCACACTGCGGCAGCATCGCGAAGTCCTCGTCGCGAACGGCGGCATGCACCCCTTCGAAGACGGCGTCGTATCCGGCTCGCATGTCGTCGTTCGTCGCCGGAACGCGGCCCATCCAGCTGTGCCGGACCGTGCACCGCGTCGGGTCGCCGTCGGGCAACATGTCAATGATTTCCACGCCCACAGGGCTGTTGGCGAGGATGAGATTCGGATACACCCAGTAGATCACTCCCATGTTCGCCAGCGGTTCCAGCGGAGCGTCAGGGTCGGTGTCCACGTTGGTGATCCAGTTGAACGGGAAACAGATTCGGTGATGCTTGCCGTACTCGTCGTAGACCATGGTGTTGGCAAGCGTGTTCTGCCCGATCAGGCTCTGGCCGTGGACATAGGGAAAGTGGTATCCCTCGGCGAACGCCTCGAGCGCGCCCTTCCAAGACACCTCCGAGGAGAACTCACGCTCCTTGTGATAGCCGTAGGACCGGTAATCCCACAGCGCCAACTCGGCGGCAAAGTCGCCGAGGTGCCCGTCGAGGTCGATAGTGGCATCGGCGGTGAGCACCGCCCAGATGAAGCCGAAGCGCTCCTCCGATGGCAGTTCCACCAACCCGTATTCCTTGGTGTCCATCGAATCGAAGCCGGCCTTGCCGGGAACCATGAACAGTTCTCCGGAGTTCTTGTACGTCCAGGCGTGGTAGGGACAGACGAATCGTGATGCGTTGCCAGAGTCGCACGCCGGCATCGCGCCACGGTGGCGGCAGTAGTTGAGGAAGACGTGACTGGCGCCGGAGCGGTCGCGGGTCACCAGCAGCGAGTCGCCCAGCACCGAGCGGACGACGTAGTCGTTCTTCTCCGGCACTTGCGCCGACGGGACGATCGCCAGCGGGACCCTGCGCAGAATCTGCGACTCCTCGATCTCGGTGATCTTCGGGTCGCGGTAGTAATGCAGCGGCACCCTGAGTTCACGATCGGCAAGGTCCGTCGTGCCGTGCAGCGCGTGACGCAGGCCGCGCCGCGTCAAGCTCTCGTCGGTGCCACTAACCGGACTTTCGCTCATCAACACGATCGCGCTCCCTTCGTCGGCGATACAGCTTGACCATACAGCCATTGTTGTTTGTATTGTCAAGGCATCGGGCCCGACTGTGCGACGATCACGCAATGCGAAGACACGGCTGGTCCGGGGACATCCCGGCCGACGACGACGAAGCCGTCGCTCGCATCGTCACCGCGGCCCGCGCCGCCATCGACGAGCGCGGGACCGCGAGCGTCTCCGAGGTGGCCCAAACCCTCGGCGTGACGCGCCAGACCATCTATCGCTACTTCCCGACGCAGGAGGCGCTGCTGGGTGGGACCGCCCTGGCATCCGTTGACGGCTTCCTTGATCGGCTCGCCGCGCATCTGGGGTCGATCAAGAACCCGACCGAGGCCGTCGTGGAAGGCATCGCGTACACCTTCGAGCAACTCGCGCACGACAAATACCTCAGCCTGGTACTCCATCCCGGCAAGGCCAGCGCGTTTGCCCCCGGAGTGACATCCGACATGGCGATCTCGTTCGGCCGGTCGATCCTGCAGCGATTCGACATCGATTGGGCTGCAGCGGGATTCACCGGTGAGAAGCTCGACGAGCTGGTCGAGGTCATGCTGCGGATGCTGCAGTCGCTGATCGTGGATCCCGGACGCCCCGCGCGCGCCGGCACGAGACTGCGAAGCTTCCTCGAGGATTGGATCGCGCCGTCCGTGCGCGCCCACGCCGCGCTCCCGCATTGAGCAGGCCAGAAAGCGGTTGACAGCGGCACCTGAGCGTGCTCGAATCTGAACAGTGTTCTAATCTGAACACTGTTCGAGAGGCGGAGTCATGGCGGAGCGCGAGTACGTGGCTCCTGTTTTGAGCTATGGCGCCCTGGACCCCGCGCACCTGACCAGGCATCTGCTGGAGCTCGCCCGCAATGTCGGGGTGGACAAGGTCACGATGCGCGCTCTGGCGGCTCACGCGGGCACGTCGCCGTCGTCCGTCTACTACCACGTCAAAGACAAGAGCGAGCTGCTCGACCTGTTGATCGAAACCGTGGTCGAAAGCATCGAGGTTCCGACGACCGGCGATTGGGAGCACCGTCTGATCGCCCTCTACACCAACGCCTGGCGGGTGCTGAGTTCCGTACCCGGGATCGCGGCGCTGCTGCAACAGCGGCCGCACACCGAGGCCGCCCGCAACATGGACCACGCGACCCGCAAGATCCTGCGCGAGTCCGGCTTGGCGGCAAGCGATTTCGCAGGCTCGCATGCCGTCTTGTACATCCACCTGTTGGGATCGGTCGAACTCGCACACCGGCTCGCGCGGAATACCGCCGCGGCCAAGGAGATGGAATCGAGGTTCCTGCACGGCCTGAAGGTGATCATCACCGGCCTCAAACACATCTGACCGACTGAGCCTCAGGAGCAGATCATGACTCAATCCGTACTCGACCTGGCCGATCCCACTCTGTGGGTGAGCGGCTTTCCTGACGAGGTCTTCGCCGAATTACGCTGCACCGCACCGGTTTACCACCAGGAACTAACCGGTGCGGTCAATGAGCAACTGGGACGCGAATTCTGGGTGTGCACCAAACATGCCGAGGTCAGCCTCGTCCACCGCGACCACGAAACGTTCACGGCGACCGACGGCCCCCTCATCCAACAGGCGGACCTGTTCGCCGCGTATCCCGCGATCGTCAACCTTGACCCGCCCGATCACACCAAGCGCCGCAAGCTCATCGCCAAGGCATTCACCCCGAAAGCCGTCGCAAAGCTTGAGGCGGGGATTCGCGCACGTTCACGCAAGATGGCGGCCGCGCTACTCGAGGACGGCGGTGGTGATTTCATCGACCTCGCCGAGGGTCTTCCCATCTCGGTCATCGGGGACATCGTCGGAATTCCCGAGGATGACCGGCCGCGGGTCTTCAACCTGATCGGCGACGTACTCCGGCTCGCAGGAGCGGGCATCTCGGTGCCGTCCGGCGATGACCTCCTCCCCTTCCTCACACTCTTCCAATACGCAACCGAACTGACCGCGCAGAAACGCGCGGACCCGGTCGACGACATCTGGTCCACGCTCTGCACCGCCCAGATCGAAGATGAATCCGGTGACAAGTTCCTGCTCGCCAACAACGAGCTCGAAATGTTCTTCTTCATCCTCAGCCTCGCCGGTAGCGACACCACCCGCAACGCACTGTGCGACGGACTACGGGCGTTTGTCGCAAACCCGGATCAACTTGCCAGGTATCGCGATGAGCCCGACACGCGTGGCCGCGCGGCCGAAGAGGTGCTGCGCTACTCGACGCCGATCATGTTCTGGGTGCGCGGCGCGACTCGCGACGTCGCCCTCGGCGACACCGTCGTCCCGGCGGGTGCGCGCGTGGTGACCATGCTGCGCTCCGCCAACCGCGACGAAGACGTCTTCGAGCAACCCTATGGCTTCCGGATAGACCGCGACCCCAATCCCCACGTAGCGTTCGGCGGTGGCGGCGCGCACCACTGCCTGGGGGCGATGCTGGCCCGAGCGGAAATCCGGGCGGTCCTCGACGAAATCCTGCTCAACACAAGAGATATCGAGATCGGCGCGCCGCGCGTTCAACACCCGAACATGGCGTCCAATATGACCGTCTACGAGTCACTGCCCGTCGTGTTCCGACGAAGTTAGCGGCAGCTACTGCTGCCCCTCCAGCAGGTGCGCGTTGGTAAACAGCAATGGGTCAATGAAAACACTAAACACCGAACTTGGCGCGAGCCTCTTCCGTTACCGGCGTGAACAGGTTGACGAGGTTCCCGTCCGGGTCCCGAAACAACAGGGCACGATTTCCCCACGGCATGGTCGTCGGCTCGGTCACGACCTCGGCGAGGCGATCGCGGAGCCGCTCGTACTCCGCATCCACGTCGTCGACGATGAACTCCAAGATCGCGCTCCGGTTGGCCGCCGGCTCGGCGGATCGGTCTCCGAATAGCCGCACGGTCTTGTCGCTACCGATGGCCAGCGTGCCGATCGGCGTCGGGATCTCAGCGAAAAGCTCGTTCCCCCAGACCGCGGCGACCCTGGTGACCATCTCGTAGAAATCGACGAGCCGATTGACGTCGGCGGTGATCACGCGGGTCGATATGAACTTCATGGGGCCTCCAGGCGGTGCGATCGTGTCCCTCGGACAGCAACATGACGCATGCTAAGGACGGCCTACGACAGATCCGTCGCTAAGTCGCGGCGCCCTCGCCCGGCGAAGAGTCGACGTCGTCGATACGCCGCCTGGTTTCTGCCACCGCACGCCTGATTTCGGCTGTCTCCCGCCTGGCAGCCGCTTGCCCACGCTCGTCCCGGTCATCGACGCGTTGCAGTCGTTCGCGTTCACGCGCCTCGGTCGCACCCTCGCGGATGTCGGCCTGCAACTCGCGATCGTCGGCGGTTTGCTCGCGGTCGTCTGCGATTCGGTCCCGCTCATCGGCGACGCGTTCTCGTTCATCAGCGGCCCGCTCGCGCCTCGAGAGCTCGATCTCGCGCCGCGCGATTCCCTCTTCGCGCTCATCCATCTCTGCAGCGCGGAGACCGAATTCACCTGGCATGTCGGAACGGTCGTCCATGACCACGAGTCAACCTTAACGCCGCGAGGGCCTGCTGCCGCTGCCAAGTCGTCGACGGCCGAGTCGACGGCCGACATGCGTCACTCATCCCAGTTGCAGGGATTTTTCGCACTCACCGCCGTGGACAGAAAGCAAGTCTGAGGCCAACGTGGTCAGCCAAGACCGTTGAACCAATCGGCAATCTCTCGGCCGATCTCATCGGGCGCATCCTCTTGCACGAAATGCCGACCGACGACCGCAACCTCTCGTTGGTTCGGCCAGGTTCGGCACTGCTCAAGTGCATCCCCGGTGAGAAACTGCCCAGGATCAGCCCTGATCAACAGCTTGGGCACCGGGCTGCGGGCCAGCCAGTCGCGGTTAGCTTCAACGACTTCGACCATGTTCGACGGCTCGCCGTCCAGGGGAACATGACGGGCCCAGCTCAGCATGGGCCGACGACGCTCGCCGGCCTCACGCCAAGGCCGACGGTAAGTCTCCATCTCTTCGGGTTCGAGGTCGCGCAGCACACCGGCCCGAAGGAACCCTTCGATGAAGACGTTCTCCTGCAACACCAAACGCTCACCTTCTGGTCCGCGGACGCGGTTAAGAAACTCACCTCCGTCAGGAAAAGCATTGTGCCGCAATGGGGTAACGATCGCCTCCATATACGCGATCCCCTTGAGCCGCTCGGAGTTGCGCCGGGCCCAATCGAAGCCCAGCACCGAACCCCAATCGTGCAGGACCAAAGTGACCCGTTCGTCCACGCCGAGCGTGTGAAGGGTTTTCGCAAGCATCGCTGCATGTTCCCCGAATGCATAGTGGCTGCCAGGTGCCAAGGCGTCGGAACTGCCCATACCGACAAGGTCGGGCGCAACGCATCGCCCCAGACCATCCACCCACGGCAGGACGTTGCGCCACAGGTACGACGACGTCGGGTTCCCGTGCAGAAAGACGATGGGGTCACCGGTACCCGTCTCGACGTAGGCCATGCCGACCCCATCGACTTCGACCCGGCGCGTCGCCCAGGGAGCGCTGCGAGGTCGCCGAGTCTGCTGGACCGCCGGTTCCGTATCCATGCTTCGCCACTCAATCTGCCTGGTGAAGGGGCCGAATGGGGCCGTATACCCCCGGCGGCCAGTAATCGAAACGAGCGTCGTGGCCCGCGCACGACCCGCCGCCTTCCCACCCTATTGCTAAGAAGCGGAACTCGACTACCAGGTCAGCGACGGCCGCCCTGAGAAACACCGATGGGCGCATGGTTACATGATTCAGCCTGGCGAAATCACGACGCAGGTTCGGTCCAATCACCCTTCGCCCGTCAAAGTTCAGGAGTAACCCATGGCCGACGCCGATGCCGCAGCGATCCGAGCGACGCGCACCGACTGGATCAGCGAGCACCTCGAGACCTATCTGACCTCCGGTGGCACGCGGGGCCACATCATGGACGTGAGCGCAGTCGGGGGCCGTGCGATGACGACGCACTGCTTGATCAAGTGCGTGGGCCGCAAGTCGGCGAAGGTCTATGTCAGGCCGTTGATTTACGGCAACTTCGGTGGCGAGATCGTGATCGTCGCGTCAAAGGGCGGTGCCGACACGCATCCCGGCTGGTACTTGAATATCTTGGCGAGCAACACGATCGGTGTGCAGATCGCAACGCAAGCGTTCGAGGCGACCTGGCGGGAACCCGAAGGCGAGGAGCGCCATGAGGTGTGGGCGTATATGTCCCACCTGTACCCGCCGTACCTCACTTACCAGCGGTCGACCAGCCGCCAAATCCCGCTGGTGATGTTGACGCTCGGACGGCCGATCGACGTCTTCTCTGCGGAAGACTCGCAGTAACCTCTGGCGATGAGCCCCCTCGCGATTGACCCAACGTGAGCGGCTGGAGCGAGCCCGATGCAGAACATCTTTAATCTCATCGCCGCAGTCCTCATCGCCGTCGCCGTCTTTTTCGGCGCGGGTTCGCTGTGGGCACGCGGGCTGCCGGCTACCGCGTTGCGCATCGCCGCCCCGCTCACCGCCCTCACAGGGCTCACCATCGGGGTGCAAATACATGGATGGGTCACCGGGCTCGACGCCACCAGCACGAAATGGCTCCAATCACACGGAACCAGCGAATTCGATTGGGCCGCCTGGGTTATCACCCGTCTTTCAAGCCCAGTCGCAACCGCGGTCGCCGGGGTGACTTGCGCGGCGCTGCTATCGTGGCGAGCGCGTTCGGTTGTCCATGGCGTCGTCGTGATCGGGACGGTCACCGGTGCGATTGTTGTTGAAACCATCCTCAAGGCCATGGTCGCGCGCCCCCCCACGCCACAAGAGCTGCGATCGCTGAGCGATTACCTGTATCCGGACGGTCAGTCGTTTCCGTCCGGGCATGTCACCGCGGCAGCAGCGCTGCTTGGCATCATCGCGGTCTGCGCCGGACAAGGACGCAGCCGTACCACACGCGCCTTACTGGCGGGGTTGGTCGTCGCCGCTGTGCTGTCCGTCGCCGTCATCCGCATTTACATCGGTGCGCACTGGCTCAGTGATGTCATCGGTGGTGCGGTACTGGGGGCATTGTCCGTGGCTCTGGGGGCCGCGGCGATCACTGCCTTTCACACGCGGTCTGGCGAGAAACTGCGGACGCGAGGGCGCAGCGGTTCGGCGGCCAAGTCATCGGGATCGACCCGTCAGAAAGGGTGCTGCAACAGGCCCGTCGCAAGCCGAACCCCGTAAAATCTCCTACTGGATGGCATCGGCAGAGG
>Ga0209112_10000110_pt1 | contig 13204 bp, 15 predicted proteins | sample TexAe_OM3H0_O3_FD_187947 | JGI IMG/M metagenome (GOLD analysis project Ga0209112, IMG submission 187947) | Forest soil microbial communities from Davy Crockett National Forest, Groveton, Texas, USA - Texas A ecozone_OM3H0_O3 (SPAdes) (version 2) | ecosystem: Environmental > Terrestrial > Soil >...
ATCAGCAAGACCGTCAACATGCCGGAGAGCGCGACGGTCGAGGACATCGAGAAGATCTACTTCGAGGGCTGGAAGCTCGGCCTCAAGGCGCTGGCCATCTACCGCGACAACTGCAAGGTCGGCCAGCCGCTGTCGGTGTCCAAGAAGAAGGTCACCGAGCAGGACATTGAGGCCAAGGTGGCCGAGGCCGTGGAGGCGGCCGCGCACCGCCCGGTCCGGCGCAAGCTGCCCCGGCAGCGGCCCGCCACCGTGACCAAGTTCTCCGTGGCCGGCGCCGAAGGCTACATGACCGTCTCCAACTACCCGGACGACGGCGTGGGCGAGGTGTTCCTCAAGCTCGGCAAGCAGGGCTCCACCCTGGCCGGTGTGATGGACGCCTTCTCGATCGCGATCTCGGTCGGCCTGCAGTACGGCATCCCGCTGGAGTCGTACGTGGGCAAGTTCACCAACATGCGGTTCGAGCCGGCCGGGCTGACCGACGACCCGGACGTCCGGATCGCCAGCTCGGTGATGGACTACATCTTCCGCCGCCTGGCCCTGGACCACCTGCCCTACGACGAGCGGGCCGAGATGAGCATCCTGTCCGCCGCCGAGCGCAGCGCCCAGCTGGCCGGGGAGGACCCGAGCGCGCTGGCCGGCCCGGACGACGTGGACCCGGAGGCCATGGCCCAGTCCATTCCGGTGGAGCCGGTGCACCGCGACAGCCACGAGTCCACCGCCCAGGCCCTCCCGGCCCCGGGCGGCGCGGCCCACACCACCACCGAGCTGATCGAGTCCCAGCAGGGCCGCACCGCCGACGCCCCGCTCTGCCTCACCTGCGGCACCAAGATGCGCCCGGCCGGCAGTTGCTACGTCTGCGAGGGCTGCGGCTCCACCAGCGGCTGCAGCTGACTCCGAGCTGAGGGTCGAGCAGTACTAACTGGTCAGGTGGGGTGTCCATCATCCTGGGCACCCCACCTGACCAGAGCGGGTAACTGTGACGCTCCGGTGCTGGAAGCGGCGGCGTACGGCGGTGAGGGAACTGGCGATCGTGATCCAGCCGTCCGGGCCGGCGCGGGAAAACCAGTGCGTGACGGCCATGTTCTGGCCGCATGAAGGGCCGTGGCACCCGGCCGGGCCCCCGGCCAGCCGACGTCGAGGACGAGCCAGTGGCGGTCGCAGCCCACCGCGTTGAAGTCGGCGTCCTGCGGCGGGGCGGTGGCCACCATGGCGGCGAGCAGGACGGGTTGCTGCAGCTGGCCGGGGCCACAGGAGGAAAAGTGCAGGCGCCCCCAGGTCGCTGCAGCGGCGCATCAGCGCGCTCTTGGTGGGCAGCGCCAGCACCGCGACCGCAAGCACCCGAATGCCGACCACGGTTACCTCCGTAGCCCCAGCCCCCGCGCCGACATCGTAAAGGCGGGCCGGGCCGGACGCTCAGTGCCTCACGAACCGGCTTGGGTCGTGGCGGTGGCAAGGCCTCCGCGGCTGAGTGTTATCCGGCCACTGCTCGCCGCCCTTCATGATGCTAATATGCTTTTATGCGCACCACGATCGATATGCCCCCCACGCTGATGCGGGCGGCCAAGGCGCGGGCCGCCGAGCACGGTGAAAGCCTCAAGGATCTTGTCAACCGGGCCGTGGCGCACGAACTGGGCGTCTCCGCCAGCCCCAAGGGAAAGGCGGGGCGTGTGACCCTGCCGCTTATCGCGCGTGATGCCACACCGGAAATTCTGGTCACCAGCGAGGACATCGCGGACGCGCTGGATGCCGAGGACATCGACAGGCACGCGGCCCAGTGAAGCTGGTGGACGTCGGCGTCTGGCTGGCCGCTGTCTGGGGACGGCACAGCCACCATCCGGTCGCGGCCGACTGGTTCAGCCGGGAGACGGACGACATCGCCTTCTGCCGGGTCACGCAGATGGGCCTGCTCCGGTTGCTGTCCAACCCCGCCATCATGCGCGACGACGCCATCGACCGCAGCCAGGCGTGGCGGACCTACGATCAGCTCTGGGCCGACGAGCGGGTTCTATGGGTGGACGAGCCGGCGGAACTGGACGCGGTCTGGCGCGCGATCTCGGCGCGCGACGACAAGAGCCACAGACTGTGGACCGATGACTACCTGGCCGCCTTCGCTCAGGCCGGTGAAGCCACACTGATAACTCTTGACCGTAAGCTGCCCCCCCGCTACCCCTCGGCCCAGATCGACGTGCTGCTTCCCTGAGCCTCCCGGCGGCCTGCGGGGCGGGCGAGGGCTGGCGGCAAGGATGGCCAAACCGCCCCGGGCCCGGGCGAACCGGGCCTACGTTCGGCAGGGTGCGAATCACGCGGGCGGCGGCACGGGTACCGTGGCCGCTGCTGGCCGTCCTGGCCGTCCAGGCGGCGCTGTCGGCCACCATGGTGGGGGCCCGAACCGCGTTCGGGGACGAGGCGCTGTACCTGTCGGCCGGGCATCTTGAGTGGTCGCACTGGTGGCACGGCACCCAGATTCCGGCCTACCCGACCTGGTTTTCCGGCGCCCCGGTCATTTACCCGCCGATCGGCGCCGTCGCCGACCGCCTCGGGGGCCTGGTCGCGGCCCGGCTGCTGTCCCTGGCCTTCATGCTGGCCGTGACGTCGCTGGTCTGGGCCACGGCGACCCGGCTGCTCGAAGACCGGCGCGCTTCTTTCTTCGCCGCCGCGCTGTTCGCCGTGCTCGCACCGACCCTGCACCTGGGCTCGTACGCGACCTACGACGCCCTGGCTCTGCTGCTCCTGGCCCTGGCCGCCTGGTGTGCCGCCGGAGCCCGGACCGGCCGGCCCGTGATCCGGCGGATGGCCGCCGCCGGGATACTCCTGGCGCTGGCCAACGCGACGAAGTACGCGACGATCCTCTACGACCCCACCGTGCTGTGCGTCGCGGCCCTGAGCTCGTGGCCGGTCACCGGGTGGAAGGTGGCTCTGCGGCGGGCGGCCTTGCTCGCGGGCGTCACGGGCGCGGTCCTGGCCGTGCTGCTCGCCCTGGGTGGCCGGGGCTATCTCACCGGGATCCGCGTGACCACGACCGGGCGCGCCCACGGAACCGATACCGCCTCGCTGGTGCTGGCGGACGCCTGGTGGTGGACCGCGGTCGTGCTGGTCCCGGCCGTTGTCGCGCCCGTCGTCTGCGCGGTGCGCCGGCGGTGGCCGCAGGCGCTGCTGCTGGCCGTGCTCGCGCTCTCGGCGCTGCTGGCACCCGCCGGCCAGGCCCGGATTCAGACCACGACGTCGCTGAGCAAGCACGTCGGCTTCGGGGCCTGGTTCGCGGCCATCGCGGCCGGGTACCTGCTGAGCGGCCTGTCCCGGCGGCCGAAGGTCATGGCGGTGCTGCTGGCCGCCCTGATCCCGGTGACCTGGGCCGGTACGGCCCAGGCTGACGCCATGATCAACTGGCCGGACGTGACCGGGCTGGTCAAGGTCGTCCGGCCGATGACGTCCCACGGCGGCCACTTCCTGGTGGAAACCACCTACGTGCTGCAGTACTACCTGCCCAGCACGACGTGGCGGCAGTGGTCGGACACCGAGAACGTCGCTCCGGAGCATTACCAGCGGGCGATCGCGCGGCACTACTTCTCGGTGGTGATCCTCAGCTTCACCCAGACCCAGGCGGTCGACTACGCGATCGTCCTCGACCTGTCCGAGGCCGGCTACCACCTCGCCGCGAAGGTGCACTCCGGCCCGACCGTCTTCTACGTCTGGCGAGACACCTCGGCCAAAGTTGGGTCGGGCGCGGGAAGTTCAGCCAGTACGTGACCGAGGCCGTCACCCGGCAGCTGGAGCTGGATCTGCTGGCCGAGCTGTCTGCGGTGCTGGCGGACGAGCATGGTCCGATCCCCGGGGAGTACCTGGACGAGGCCCGGGCGGCCTGGCCCGGCCGCGAGTAACGTCGTGCCCGGGAGCCTGGTTCTCGACGCAGCCCTTCACCGGGTGCTGTCGCGGATCATGGTGCTACCGGTGACGCCGGCGGCCGCGCGTCAGGCCGGCGAGTTGCTGGGCGCGACCGGGCTCTCGGGTCACCGCTGTGCGATTGACGCGGTGGTGGCGGTGACCGCGCTGGGGCTCGACCGGCCCACCGTGCTGCTGACCAGCGATCCCGGCGACCTGAACCGTCTGGTCGGGGAGCCGGGCCGCCCCAAGGCTCAGCGCATCGCCGTCGTCCGGGTTTAGCCGGCGTCCTCGGACAGGATGCTGCGGGCGCAGTCGGCCACCGACTCGGCGACCGGCCGCGGGGTCCAGCCCAGCCGGGTCTCGGCCTGGGCCGCCGAGTAGTCGACCCGGTGGCCGAGCTCGTCGACGAACGTGCGGACGCCGGGGTCGAAGCGGGATATCAGCCGGATCAGCCAGTCCGGCGCCTGCCGGGTGGGCACCTTGGCCCCGTCCGGACCCAGCTCGGAGCGCAGGATCGCCGCGACCTCGGTCAGCCAGCGGAAGGCGCCGGTGCCGATGAATCGCTGGCCTGCGGCGGCCGGGTCGGTCATGGCCAGCAGGTGCAGCTCGGCGACGTCGCGGACGTCGACGAAGGGGAAGCCCAGGCGGGGGATGGCCGGCATCGAGCCGGTGACCAGACGCTCGATGGTCTGCAGCGAGTACGTGCGGCGGGGGCCGAGCAGGGGGCCGATGATCGCGCCGGGGTTGATGACGCTCAGCTGGCCGGTGTGGCCGGTGTCCTCGGCGTAGTCCCAGGCGGCCCGCTCGGCGGCCAGCTTGGACCGGTCGTACGGGGTGGCCGCGGGGTTGCCGGGGCTGGCCCAGTCCGCTTCGGTGAACGGGCGCCCCGGGTCCGGCGCGCCGGTGTTCCTGATCGCGGCGATGGACGACGTGACCACGACGCGCCGCGCGCCCGCCGCGTAGGCCGCGCCCAGGACGCGCAGCGTCCCGTCACGGGCCGGGACGATCAGCTCGTCGGGGTCCCTGGGCTGGGCCGGCGGGAACGGCGACGCCACGTGCAGCACGTATTCGCACGAGTCCGCGGCCTGCTTCCATCCGTCGTCGCGGAGCAGGTCGACCGGGAAGGCCCGGAGCCGTCCCGGATCGGCGTCCGGGCTCACCAGGGACCGCAGCCCCGCCTCGGCCGACTGGTCGCGGACCGTGGTGTGGACGTCGTACCCGCGTTCGAGCAGCAGCCGGATGCACCAGCGGGCCAGATAACCCGTTCCGCCGGTGACCAGGACCGTCTCTCCACTCATGATCGTTCCTCCCTTTTCCTCTCCTCTCCCGCCATCTGAACACCGCTAAGATGTCAGCTAATGTGAACAGTGTCAAGATAAGGGTCATGCGTCAGCAGGATCAGCCCGGCCCGCCGGGCCGGCCGCCCGGGTCCGGGCGCCGGTACCACCACGGCGACCTCCGTAACGCGCTGGTCGGCGCGGCCATCGGGCTGGCCCGTGAGGGCGGGCCCGAGGCGCTGGTCCTGCGCGAGGTGGCCCGCCGGACCGGGGTATCGGCGGCCGCGGCCTACCATCACTTCGCCAGCCACGAGGACCTCGTGCAGGCGGTCAAGGCGCAGTCCCTGGACCTGCTGGCCGAGCGGATGCGCGCCGCCATCGCCGGGCCGGCAGCCGTCGCCGACCAGGCCGCCACCGCCCCGGCGCCCGGCCCGGCGGAGGTGGCCCGCGGCCGGGTGCGAACCCTGGGCGCGGCCTACCTCCGGTTCGCGGCCGAGGAGCCCGGCCTGTACCGGGTCACGTTCGGCCCGCGCGGCCGCTGGCCCGCCGCCGGGACCAGCGGGCCCGAGCCCGCGGACACCGGCCCGTTCCGCCTGCTCGCCGGGGCCCTCGACGAGCTGGCCGCCGCTGACCCCGGGGTGGCCGGCCGGCGGCCCGGGCTCGAATACGTGGTCTGGGCGGCGGTGCACGGGATCGCGGTCTTCCTGCTGGAAGGCCCGCTGGTCACCGCGCCCGGAGCGCGGCGGGACCACCTCGCCGGGCTGACCCTCGACACCGTCGTCCGCGGCCTGTGATCAGGGCGCCGGTTCCGCCAGGACCAGCGCGCCGATCAGCTGACGGGTGAGCATGTCCCGCAGGGTCGTCCCGACCGACTCCGAGGCGAGCGGCATCCCGGCCTCCCGCAGCACGGTCACCACGACCTCGTTGGGCCGGGTGTACGGCCAGAGCCCGGCCAGCGTGAACACCACCGAACCGGCGAAGTCCCAGGCGTCGTCCCGGTGCAGCGCCGGGAACTCGGCCCGCACCAGTTCGCCCAGCCGCTCCCGGTGGGACCACGACCGTTGCTTGAAGTCGCGGGCGAAGCCGAGCGGGATGTTGCGCTCCAGGATCGTGGCGATCCCGCTGAGCAGCTCGCACAGCAGCGGCCGGGCCAGCAGCGAGCCGGTGATCGCGGCCACGGCCCGTTGCGGCCGCGCCACTCCGTCCCGGGGCAGGCCGCGCGTTGCCGCGGGGAGCGCCACGGCCAGCTCGTCCAGCCAGTCCTGCCACTCGGCGTCCAGGATCTGGGCGAAGATCGCCTCACGGCTGTCGAAGTAGCGCAGCACGTTCGACATGGCCAGCCCGACCGCGTCGGCCAGCTCGCGCAGGCTCACGTCGGCGGCCCGGTGGCGTGTGAGCAGGTCGCGCGCGGTGGCCAGGATCGCCGCCCGCCGTTCCTCCACCTGCTCGGGGCGGCGCGCCCGCTGGAAGCCGCCGCGCGTCTGCACGCTCCGATGCTACCGCCGGCGCCCATAAAAGAGATGTTTTCTTTTAATAAGAGAAAACGTTTCTGTTAATATGGGGCCATGCCCAACCGGTCCTCTCAGGCAGCTCAGGCCGCCCCGACCCAGCCGCCCTCCGGCCCGCCGGTCACCGGCGGGCCGCCGTCCGGCCTGGGCGCGATCACGTTCGTGCTCGCCGCCGCCTGCGGGCTGGCCGTGGCCAACATCTACTTCGCCCAGCCGCTGCTGGACCTGCTGGCCCGCTCGTTCGGCACCAGCGACGGGGCCGTCACCGTGGTGGTGACGGTGACGCAGATCGGTTACGCGGCCGGCCTGTTCCTGCTCCTCCCGCTGGGCGACCTGTTCGAGAACCGCAAGCTCACGGCGATCATGCTGGTGGTGACGGCGGCCGCGCTGGCGCTGGCCGGGTCGGCTACCGGGCTCGGCGTCTTCCTCGTCGCCTCGGTGGTCATCGGGGTCACCTCGGTCGTGGCGCAGATCCTCATCCCGTTCGCCGCCCACCTGACCCCCGAGGCCAGCCGCGGCCGGGTCATGGGCCGGCTGAACAGCGGCCTGCTGCTCGGCGTGCTGCTGGCCCGCACCCTGTCCAGCCTGGTCGCGGCGGCCTGGGGCTGGCGGGCCATCTTCTTCCTGTCCAGCGGGCTGATGCTGGTCACCGCGTTCGCGCTGTTCCGCCTGCTCCCGGCCCGGGCGCCGGACCACCGCGCCGGTTACGCACGGCTGATGACCTCGATCGTGGCCCTCATCCGGGACGAGCCGGTGCTGCGGCAGCGGTCGCTGCGCCAGGCCCTCGTGTTCGCCGGGTTCAGCGCCTACTGGACCTCGATCGCCTACGAGCTGTCGGCCCACCACGGCTTCAACCAGGCCGAGATCGGGCTGTTCGCGCTGGTCGGCGCGGCCGGCGTCACGGTGGCCCCGATCGCCGGGCGGCTGGCCGACCGCGGCACCGACCGGTACGCCACCGGCGCCGCCCTGCTGCTCGCGGCGATCGCCCTGGTCGTCGCCGGCCTGGGCGCCAGCCGGGTCGTCCTGCTCGGGCTGGCCGCCGTGCTGCTCGACGTCGGCATGACCAGCAACCAGATCCTCAGCCAGCGGCAGATCTACCGGCTCCGCCCCGACGCCCGCGCCCGGCTGAACACCGTCTACATGGGCAGCGCGTTCCTGGGCGGCGCGGCCGGCTCGGCCATCGCGGGTGCGCTGCAGGGTCCCTACGGCTGGACCGGCGCCACCGTGTTCGGCGCGGCGATCGTGTTCGCCGCCTTCCTGCTCTGGGCCTGGACCTCGTGCCGGGGCCGGGCCAGCTCGCGGGCCACCCCGGCCCAGCCGCGATAATGGCACCGTGCCCAATCCCGCTCTCGAAGCCGCCGAAGCGTCCGGCGTTCCGCACCGGGTGGTCCGGCACGGCCCGGTCGGCAGCCTGGCCGAGGCCGCGCAGGTCCGCGGGGTCACCCCGGCCGACATCGTGAAGACCCTGGTCGTCCGCCGGGCCGACGACGACTTCGTGTTCGTGCTGGTCCCGGGGGACCGGACCATCTCCTGGCCCAAGCTGCGCCAGCTGCTGGGGGTCAGCCGCCTGTCCATGCCCAGCGCCGAGGTGGCCCGGCAGGCCACCGGCTACGAGCGCGGCACGATCACCCCGTTCGGCGCGACCACGGCCTGGCCGGTCATCGCCGACGAACGGGTCCGCGGCCGGGAGATCTCCCTCGGCGCGGGGGAGCACGGTGTGGCCCTGGCCGTCGACGCCGACCAGGCCCTGCGGGCCCTCGGCGCCACCGTGGCCGACATCTCCGACCCCGAGCCGGCCTAGCCGGCCGCGTTACTGCTCGACGTCGGCGGCGAGGTCATCGGGCACGCGCATCCGCCAGGCGTCGGTGATCAGCTCGGCCAGCCGGGTGGTGTCCACCATGGCCAGCCGGAGCATCACCAGCGGGAAGCTGCGGTACTCCGGCGCGGCGAAGAAGATGTCCGGTTCACCGAGCAGCAGCGCCTGCTTCTCGGCCTCGTCGCCGACGTACAGCACGGCGATGTCGGTCCGGATCCGCCGCGGCTCACCCGGCCTGCGCTCCGGGTAGGACCAGATGAAGCCCTTGCCCGCGGCCCGGAAGTCGAACCCGTCGCTGTCGATCTCCTCCACCTGCGGCAGCCCCAGCGCCAGCCGCCGCACATCCTCCGCGTCAGCCATGGGGATCAGGCTAGACGTCCCCACCGACAGGGCGCACCCGCGCCGCTGGGTATGCCGTGGGTATCCGCTGGGAATCCCCTGTGACCTCTGTTGAGCCGCCAGACTGCCATCTACGTTGGGCCGGGTGACCACCACCCGGCCCACCGCCCAGCCGGCCACCCGGCCAACGTCCCGGCGCCTCACCGCGCTCCTCGGCCTGCTGACCGCCGTCCTGCTCGCCGCGGCCTGCACCACGTCCGGCCCGGCCCACCCGGCCGCGTCCGCCGGCTCCAGTAGCGGCGGGCCGGCCAGCGCGCGGCCGAACTTCGTGTTCGTGCTCACCGACGACCTGGCCTGGAACCTGGTCAGCCACATGCCGCACGTCCAAGCGCTGGAAAAGGCCGGCACCACGCTGTCCCACTACTACGTGGTCGACTCACTGTGCTGCCCGTCCCGGTCGGCCATCTTCACCGGCGAGTACCCGCACGACGACGGGGTCTTCACCAACTCGGGTTCCGATGGCGGCTACGCCACCTACCAGGCCCACGACGACGAGCAGAAGTCGTTCGCGCTGGCCCTGCAGAAGTCCGGCTACCGGACGGCGATGATGGGCAAGTACCTCAACGGCTACCAGCCCAGCGACCCGATCCCACCCGGCTGGAACGAGTGGGACGTGACCGGCAACGGCTACCCGGAGTTCAACTACACCCTGAACCAGGACGGCAGGCAGGTGCACTACGGCCACTCGGCCGACGACTATCTGACCGGCGTGCTGTCCGGGAAGGCCAGCTCGTTCATTGACTCGTCCGCGTCGTCGGGTAAGCCGTTCATGCTCGAGGTGGCCACGTTCGCGCCGCACGCCCCGTACACCCCGGCCCCGAAGTACGCCCACGCCGCGTCGAGCGTGGCCTATCCCAGGACTCCCGCCTACGACACGTTGCCGGCCAGCTCGCCGTCCTGGCTGGGGAGCCGGGCGCCGCTCACCACCGTGCAGCAGAACCGGATCCTCAGGGCCTACCGCAAGCGGGTCGAGGCCGACCTGTCTGTCGACGACATGATCGGCCACCTGGAGGACGAGCTGCAGGCCAAGGGCCTGGCCAAGAACACGTACTTCGTCTTCAGCTCCGACAACGGCTACCACATGGGCGAGTACCGGCTGCTGCCGGGCAAGCAGACCGCCTTCGACACCGACATTCACGTGCCGCTCATCGTCAGCGGCCCCGGCGTCCCGGCCGCCCGGACCGCCACCCAGCTGGCCTCCAATATCGACCTGGCCCCGACGCTGGAGACGCTGGCCGGGCTACCGGTGGCCAGCACGGTCGACGGGCACAGCCTGGCCGGCCTCTGGCACGGCCAGAGTCCGGCCGGCTGGCGTCAGGCCATCCTCGTCGAGCACCACGGTCCCGACGACACCCCGGGCGACCCGGACGGCCAGAACCAGCAGCACGCCGACCCGCCCAGCTACGAAGCGGTCCGGACCGCGAGCGCTCTCTACGTGAAATACGCCCATGGCCAGCAGGAGTACTACGACACCGCCACCGACCCCTACGAGCTGGACAACCTGGCCGCCAAGGGCATTCCGGCGGTCCTGCCCCGGGCATTGAACGCCATGGAGAACTGCCACGACGCCGCCGCCTGCTGGACCGCCGCCCACCTCACCGGCTAGACCTCGTGCGCGGCCAGGAAGCCGTTCACCAGGTCGTTGAACACCCGGGGCTGCTCGGCGAAGCAGAGGTGGGACGCGTCGTCGATGGTGGCCAGCTGGGAGCCCCGGATCCGGCCGTGCATCTCGGCCAGGTGGCCGGGGGTGCACTCGTCGTACTGCCCGCCGACCAGCAGCGTGGGCACCGAGATCTCCGGCAGCCGGTCCATGACGTCCCAGGTCTTCAGCGTCCCGGTCACGGTGAACTCGCTCGGCCCGTTCATGAGGTTGTAGACCTCGTACCCGGCCTCGGCGAACGACCGCTCGAACCCGGCGGGCCACGGGCTCATCCGGCAGACGTGCTTGCGGTAGAAGCCGAGGATGGCCGCCTGGTACTCCGGGCAGGCGGTGAACCCGTCGGCCTCGTGCTGCCGGATGGCCTGGCGCACGTCGGCCGGCTCCTCGGCCAGCAGTTCGGCGCAGTCCGCGACCCACCGGGTCATGCTGGCCGGGCTGCCGCACAGGATCAGGCTGGCCAGTTCGGGCTGCCGGTCCAGGGTGTACTGCAGGGCCAGCATGCCGCCCCACGAGCTGCCGAACAGGTGCAGCCGCTCCAGCCCGAGCGCGGCCCGCACGTCGGCGAGTTCCTGCACGAACCGGTCGACGGTCCACAGCCCCGGGTCGGACGGCCGGTCCGACCGGCCGCACCCGAGCTGGTCGTAGAAGATCACCTGCCGCCGGTCGGCCAGCGCCTCCAGCGGCTCGAGGTAGTAGTGGGTGAACCCCGGGCCGCCGTGCAGGCACAGCAGGGGCACCCCGCCGTCGCCCACGGTCCGGTACCAGACCCGCCCGCCCTCGACGTCGAGGTACCCCTCAGCCTCACCCACGGGCTACTCGTAGTGGGACGGCGGGAACTGCTGCCGTTCGCCCTCGATGAGGATCTCGTCCTTGTCTTCCTCGCGGCGGACCTCGGCCCGCTCCTCCTGGTACTGCTCGGTGTCCTGCACATCGGTGTCCAGCGGCGGGGTGTCGGTCGCGGCCGGCACCTCGTCCGGATCGTAGGCCGCCACGCCCGCGTCGACGCGCTCTTCTTCCGTCTCCCGGGCCAGGCGGTCGTCGTCAAGGTGCTCCGGCGCGCCGCCGTGCTCACGCCGGTCCCGGCGGAACCCCTCGTCCGGGTCTGAGCTCTGGAATGTCATGGGGCCACGATGCCACATCGCTTCCCCGTCATAATGGCGAGGTGCAGCCGCCGGAGATCCGGGTCAGGGCCGTCGGCGAAGCCGACCGGCCCATGATCGCCTGGCTGATGATGGAGCTCTGGGGTTCCGCGCTGCAGTACGTGCACCAGACCGTGTACCGCCCCGCCGAGCTGCCGGGCCTGATCGCCGAGCGGGACAGCCGGGTGGTCGGCCTGCTCACCTTCCACGAGGACGGCAGCGTGCTCGAGGTGGTCACGCTCAACGCACTGGAGCGCCGGTCCGGCGTGGGCACGCTGCTGATGGACGCGGCGGTGGCCGAGGCGCGCCAGCGGCACTGTCAGGAGATCCGGCTCACCACCACCAATGACAATCTCGACGCGATCCGCTTTTATCAGCGGCGCGGGCTGCGCCTGGTCGCGCTCCGCCCCGGCGCGGTCGACCGGGCCCGGGCGGAAAAGCCGGAAATTCCGCGGATTGGCGACTACGGAATTCCCCTTCGCGATGAAGTCGATCTGGCCCGGCGGGTCTGATCCCTGTTTCCGTAGCCCGTTCCCTGACCCGGAAATAGGCGTTTCGCAAGATCTTTGATAACCCCTCCGTAAGTCAGACTTGACGGGCCCGCCGCGCGTTGGTCCATCATGGGTGTGCAGCTACGGCCCCGTCCCTCACTGACCGTGTAACTACAGGGGAAAAACCTCACCCGCCGTGTCCGGCCGTGTGCTGACCAGAGCAGCGGGTAATGCGCTATACAGGGGACTAGGTGCGAGGAAGCGAGATGCTGCCAAACGACAGAGCTCAGTCCGCTGCGCCGGCCGTCCGCAATCGGCTCGCCGGCGTATTTGGCTTCTTCCGGCAAGCCCCGCTACCCATCAAAATCGGGCTTATCGTCCTCGCCGTAATTCTGGCCGGCCCGGAGGCCGGGATCCTCTTCCTGCTCGGCCTGGCCTACGGCGTCTACGCGGTGATCAAGGGCCGCCGCACCGTGCTGGCCTCGCTGGCCGTCGCGCTCTGGGGTCTGGCTGGCGCCGCCGTGGGCCGCACCCACGGCTCCTGGTTCTTCCTCCTGCTCGTCCTGCCGTTCGTGGTGGCTGCGGCGGCCCACATCGGCCCGCTGGCCCGCTGGCACGTGCCCTGCCGCACGGTGGCCTGGGCCCTGGCCTGGTCGATACCGGTGGGGGTGGCCGCGCTGCGCGGCTGGCCTTCCCAGCCGTTCATCGGCATCGCCGCCGCCTGGGTCATCGCCTGCATCGTGCTGGTCTGGCGGCTGGCCAAGGGCTCGCAGGAGGCCCACCTGTACGGCACGGAGACCGGCCGCCCCTACGGCGGACCGCCGCCCAGCCCGGGTCAGCCCAGCCCGGGCCAGCCGTACGCGAACTACGGGGTCCGGGCCCAGGCCGCCGCGTCGTCGCACGGCGAATTCGGCGGCCGCGACCAGGTCGTGCCCGAGCCGCTGCCGGACATCTCGGTGGCCGAGGCCATGGCCGAGCTGGACCGCATGATCGGGCTGGCCCCGGTCAAGGAGCAGGTCCGGTCGATCGCCG
>Ga0209112_10000111_pt1 | contig 13184 bp, 11 predicted proteins | sample TexAe_OM3H0_O3_FD_187947 | JGI IMG/M metagenome (GOLD analysis project Ga0209112, IMG submission 187947) | Forest soil microbial communities from Davy Crockett National Forest, Groveton, Texas, USA - Texas A ecozone_OM3H0_O3 (SPAdes) (version 2) | ecosystem: Environmental > Terrestrial > Soil >...
TCAACGCGCCGGTGTTCCACGTGAACGGCGACGACCCGGAAGCAGTGATCCAGGCCACCCGCCTCGCTTACGATTTCCGCAAGGAGTTTCGCAAGGACGTGGTGATCGACCTGGTGTGCTATCGCCGCCATGGCCATAACGAGGCCGATGAGCCGGCAGCCACGCAGCCGGTGATGTACCAGATCATCCGCAAGCGTCCGACCACGCGCGATCTCTACGCGCAGCAACTGGTCAAGGAAGGCACGATCGCCGAAGGCGATGCCCAGAAGCAGTTCGATGCCTACCGCGATCGTCTGGAAGCGGGCGGTACGCTGGCGACGCCGGCCGAAGATCTGCGCAACGATATTCCGGTCGATTGGGGCCGCTTCATCGGTGGCAAGCTGTCGACGCCGACCGATACCACGGTGCCGAAGGCCAAGCTGATCGAGCTGGCCAACAAGATCCTCGACGTCCCCAAGGACATCACCCTGCAGTCGCGCGTCGCCAAGATCTACGACGATCGCCGCAAGATGGCCGCGGGCGAACAGGCTGGCGACTGGGGCTTTGCCGAAAACCTCGCCTACGCCACGCTGATCGACGAGAAGTACAACCTGCGCATGGTTGGCCAGGACTCGGGCCGCGGTACGTTCTTCCACCGTCATGCCGTGCTGCATGATCAGAAGGATGGTCACACCTTCATGCCGCTCACCAACGTGCGCAGCGATGCCGACGTCGAAGTGATCGACTCGCTGCTCAGCGAAGAAGCAGTGATGGCGTTCGAGTACGGCCATTCGACCACCGACCCGTACACCCTGCACATCTGGGAAGGCCAGTTCGGCGACTTCGCCAACGGCGCCCAGGTGGTGATCGACCAGTTCATCAGCTCGGGCGAATCGAAGTGGGATCGCCTGTGCGGCCTGGCGCTGTTCCTGCCGCACGGCTACGAGGGCCAGGGTCCGGAGCACTCTTCCGCCCGCCTCGAGCGCTTCCTGCAGCTGTGCGCGATGGAAAACATGCAGGTCTGCGTGCCGACCACTCCGGCGCAGGACTTCCACATGATCCGTCGCCAGATGCTGCGCCCGACGCGCAAGCCGCTGATCGTGATGACGCCCAAGTCACTGCTGCGCCACAAGCTGGCCGTGTCGACGCTAGACGAGCTGGCCGAAGGCAGCTTCCAGTTGGTCATCGGTGAGCATCGCGACCTACCGGCGAAGAAGGTCAAGCGTGTCGTGCTCTGCGCAGGCAAGGTCTATTACGACCTGCTCGAAGACGCCGAAAAGCGCGAGATCAACGACGTCGCCATCGTCCGTGTCGAGCAGCTCTACCCGTTCCCGCGCGCCGAAGTTAAGGCCGAACTGGACAAGTATCCTTCCGCCAAGGAAGTGATCTGGTGCCAGGAAGAGCCGATGAACCAGGGCGCCTGGTTCCAGATCCGTCATCACCTGCAGGCCGTTGTCGGCGCCAAGCAGAGCCTGTCCTATGCAGGCCGCGCTCGTTCGGCGGCACCGGCTGCCGGCCATCTCAACACCCATGTCGCCGAACAGACGGCGCTAGTCGAACAGGCGCTGGTCGCGCCCGTCGGCACCGACCACTCCGCGGAGTAAGACAAGCATGTCCATCGAAGTCAAAGTCCCCGTCCTGCCCGAGTCCGTCTCCGACGCCACCATCGCTACCTGGCACAAGCAGGCCGGCGAAGCGGTGAAGCGCGACGAGAACCTGGTCGACCTGGAAACCGACAAAGTCGTGCTTGAAGTGCCCTCGCCCGTCGACGGCGTGCTGAAGGAGCTGAAGTTCCAGACCGGCGACACCGTCAACAGCCAGCAGGTCATCGCGATCATCGAGGAAGGCGCCGCCGCTGCCGCTCCGACTCCGGCCGCGAAGGAAGAAAAGGCTGCCGCACCGGCTCCCGCCGCTGCCCCGGCTGCCAGCCATGCGACGTCCGGCGACCTGTCGCCGGCCGCGCGCCGCGCTGCCGAGGAAGGCAAGGTCGACACCGCCAATATCGCCGGCACGGGCCGTGACGGTCGCATCATCAAGGAAGACGTGGTCAATGCGCCGAAGTCGACCCCGGCGGCCGCCGCGCCGGCCGCCAAGCCGACGCCGGGTTCGCGCCCGGAAGAGCGCGTGCCGATGACGCGCATCCGCGCGCGCATCGCCGAGCGCCTGATGCAGTCGAAGAACTCGATCGCGATGCTCACCTCGTTCAACGAAGTGAACCTCGCCGAAGTGGTCAAGATGCGCAAGTCGCTGGGCGAACAGTTCGAGAAGTCGAACGGCGTGAAGCTCGGCTTCATGAGCTTCTTCGTCAAGGCCGCTGCCGAAGCGCTCAAGCGCCACCCGGTAGTGAACGCCTCGGTCGATGGCAATGACATCATCTATCACGGCTACCAGGACATCTCGATCGCCGTGTCGACCGAGAAGGGTCTGGTCACGCCGGTGCTGCGCGATGTGCAGGACCAGAGCTTTGCCGACATCGAAAAGGGCATCCTGAACTACGCCAAGAAAGCGCGTGACGGCAAGCTCGGCCTCGACGACCTGCAGGGTGGCACCTTCACCATCACCAACGGCGGCACCTTCGGCTCGTTGCTGTCGACCCCGATCGTCAACCCGCCGCAGAGCGCGATCCTGGGCATGCACACCATCAAGGAGCGCGCCATCGTCGAGAACGGCCAGGTGATCGCCGCGCCGATGATGTACCTGGCGCTGTCCTACGACCATCGCATCATCGACGGCAAGGACGCGGTGCTGTTCCTGGTCGACATCAAGAATCAGTTGGAGAATCCGCAGCGGATGCTTCTAGGCCTGTAAATAGTCAATGGTCCGCGCGCTACGCGCGCTCAACGGTAAACGGGTAAAGCCGGCGACATTGCTCTTCCCGTTTACTGTTTACCGCTGACTGATCTCCCTCAAGTTTTCCGCTTACCTGGAAACGCATATGTCTGAAAAATTCGACGTCATCGTCATCGGCGGCGGTCCCGCCGGTTATCACGCAGCCATTCGTGCCGCGCAGCTTGGCCTCAAGACCGCCTGCATCGACGCCTTTGCCGGCAAGGACGGCAAGCAGGCGCTTGGCGGCACCTGCTTGAACGTGGGTTGCATTCCGTCCAAGGCGCTGCTCGATTCGTCCAAGCAGTTCTACAACATCGCGCACAACCTGCCGGTGCACGGCATCACGGTGGAAAACGCCAAGGTCGACCTGGGTACTTTCATCGGCCGCAAGGACAAGATCGTCAAGCAGTTCACCGGCGGCGTGGCGCAGCTGTTCAAGGCCAACAAGATCACCAGCTACTTCGGCACGGGCAAGCTGCTCAAGGGCAACACTGTCGAGATCACCGGCAACGACGGTGAGAAGCAGACGATCAGCGCGACCAACGTCATTCTCGCTTCGGGTTCGGTGCCGATCGAGCTGCCGTTCGCCAAGTTCGACAACAAGTTCATCATCGACAACGCCGGCGCACTGGACATCAATGATGTGCCCAAGCGCCTTGGCGTGATCGGCGCAGGCGTGATTGGCCTGGAGCTGGGCAGCGTATGGCGCCGCCTGGGTTCGGAAGTGACCATCATCGAAGCGTTGCCGGATTTCCTTGGCGCCGCCGATGCCGACATCGCCAAGATCGCGCTGAAGGAATTTGCCAAGCAGGGCCTGACCATCAAGCTCGGCGCCAAGCTTTCCAAGGCCGAGGTGAAGGGCAACGAAGTGCACCTGACCTATAACGACAAGGATGGTGATCACGACCTGGTAGTCGACAAGCTGCTGGTCGCCGTAGGCCGCCGCGCCTACACCGACGGCCTGCTGGCCGCCGACGTCGGCGTCAAGCTGGACGAGCGTGGCCGCATCGTGGTCGACGAGCACTGCCACACCGGCGTGGACGGCGTGTGGGCCGTAGGCGACGCCGTACGCGGCCCGATGCTGGCGCATAAGGGCTTCGAGGAAGGCATGGCCGTGGCCGAGTGGATCGCCGGCAAGGCCGGTCACGTCAACTACGACACCATGCCGTGGGTGATCTACACCGAACCGGAAATCGCCTGGGTCGGCAAGACCGAGAAGCAGCTCAAGGACGAAGGCGTTCCCTACAAGGTGGGCACCTTCCCGTTCGCCGCCATCGGCCGCGCCGTGGCGATGAACGAAGCCATCGGCCAGGTGAAGATGATCGCCCACGCCGAAACCGATCGCATCCTTGGCGTGCATATGGTGGGCCCGGGTGTGTCCGAGCTGATCGCCGAGTGCGTCGTGGCGATGGAGTTCAAGGGTTCGTCCGAAGACCTCGCCCGCATCGTCCACGCGCATCCGACACTGTCCGAAGCCGTGCACGAAGCCGCGCTGTCGGTGGACAAGCGCGCGATCCACAAAGGCAACTAAGGCATTGGCGTCGTAAAACGCGCTAAAAATGGCCCGCTCGTGGCAACATGAGCGGGCCTTTCTATTTAGGGTCGAGTGAAGAGAACAAGAAGCGAGCAAGATCCGTTTCCTTCCACCTTCGCTCATACCGCACACTTACTTCTCACTCCTCTTAACTCACTGCCAAGCCCTATGCCCACCGCCCTCTGTGTCTACTGCGGCTCCAACAGCGGCAATCATTCCGACTATGTCGATGCGGCCACCTCGCTCGGCACCGAAATGGCTCGCCGCAACATCAGCTTGATCTACGGTGGTGGCAAGGTGGGCCTGATGGGCACGGTGGCCGATGCGGTGCTCAATGCGGGCGGCAAGGCGATCGGCGTGATTCCCCGTCAACTGGTCGAACGCGAAGTCGCCCACAAGGGCCTGACCGAGCTGCAAGTGGTCGACACCATGCACCAGCGCAAGACGCGCATGTTCGAGCTCGCCGACGCTTTCGTTGCCCTGCCTGGTGGCTACGGCACCATGGATGAGATGTTCGAAATGCTGACCTGGGCTCAGCTTGGGCTGCACCGCTATCCGTGCGCCTTCTACAACGTTCGCGGCTACTACACACCCTTGCGCAGCATGATGGATCACATGGTCGGCGAAGGCTTTGTACGCAACGAGCAACGCGAAAATATATGGTTTGGCGAAGGCATGGGCGCGATGTTCGATTGGATGGCCGCCTATCAGGGCGGCTACACGCCCAAATGGATCGACAGCAGCAGCGTCAAGGCCTGAAGAGGATCGAAGCATGAGTTCCATCGCGTCGTTTCGTGCATTCCGCATTCACAACGATGAATCGGGTTATCTCGCAGCTGTGGAAACCATCGGCACCGATGCGTTGAGCCCTGGCGAATTGCTGGTTGAGGTCGCCTATTCCTCAGTCAACTTCAAGGACGCGCTGGCTGGCACCGGTAAAGGCAAGATCCTGCGGCAGTATCCTTTGAACGGCGGCATCGACGTTGCCGGTCGTGTCGTTGCATCCACCGACCCGAAGTTCAAGGAAGGCGACGCGGTGCTCTGCACCGGTAGTGGTCTTTCCGAAACGCGTGACGGTGGCTACGGTCAATACATCCGTCTGCCCGCCCAATGGGCGATTCCGCTACCGGCTAATCTAAGCCTGCGCGAGAGCATGATCCTGGGCACCGCCGGCTTCACTGCCGCGCTGGGGCTGTGGCAGATGGAAAACAACCGACAGACACCATCGCTTGGCCCGATCGCCGTCACTGGCGCTACCGGCGGCGTAGGCATGCTGGCCATCGATATCTACTCGCGCGCCGGCTACGAAGTCCACGCCATCAGTGGCAAAGCCGATCAGTTTGACGTGCTGCGGGAGCTGGGCGCCAGCCAATGCCTGGATCGCCATCAGTTGGCTTTCAGCGGCAAGCCGATGGACTCGGCCCGCTTCGGCGGCGCCTTGGACAACGTCGGCGGCAAGATGCTCGCCGGCCTATTGCCCTTGATTCAGCCCTACGGCAACGTTGCCGTGTGCGGCAATGCCGGCGGCTTCGCCTTCGATAGCACGGTGATGCCCTTCATCATTCGCGGCGTCAACCTGCTGGGAGTGGCCACGGCAGGCACCGCGCGCGATATCCGTGGCGAAGTCTGGCAGCGCCTCGCTTCGGACTGGAAGCCCCGCCATCTCGACCGCATTGCGACACGTGAAGTCGACCTGGATGGCCTGGCCGGGGTGTTCGAACCCATGCTGGCGGGCGAGTCGTTCGGCCGTACTTTGGTACGTATTGGCGCATCCAGCTAGACAAGTCGCTTGGAACCCGCGATAAACGCAGCTTAGAATCACCGAAACAACAAGGGGAACTTATTCCTTATGGCACGCATCCTGATCGTCGACGATTCGCCGTCGCAGTTGCTTGGCATCAAGCGTATCGTCGAAAAGCTCGGGCATGAGGCGGTTACCGCTGAAGATGGCGCGGCCGGCGTCGAAGCCGCCAAGCGTGAAATGCCCGACCTGATCCTGATGGACGTGGTCATGCCGAACCTCAACGGGTTCCAGGCGACGCGCACCATCAGCAAGGATCCGGACACCGCCCACATCCCGATCGTGCTGGTCACCACCAAGGACCAGGACACCGACAAGGTATGGGGCATGCGTCAGGGCGCGAAGGCCTATGTCACCAAGCCAATCAAGGAAGAGGAACTGGTGACGACGCTGAAGACCTTGCTGCCGGCATAACCCGGCTTCGCTCCGATGCAAAAAACGGCGCCCTCGGCGCCGTTTTTTTTGAACGCCCGCCATGGGACGCTAAGCGCGCGGATCGTATCCGGCAAACGTATCGCGCAATGCTTCATAAGCCTTGCGCTGCTCGTCGCTCTCGGCAGTTGGTGCGCGGATCGACAGCTCGACCAACTGATCGCCTGGCGTCGTGCCGGGCATCCCTCGCCCCTTCAGCCGCAGCTTGCGCCCCGACTGCGAGCCGGCAGGGATACGCAGGTCCACGGTGCCCGCAAGCGTCGGCACGGGCACCGTAGCGCCCATGGCAGCCTCCCACGGAGCAATCGGCAGCACGTGCACCACGTTGCGCCCATCAAGGCGGAAACGGGCATCGTCACGAATACCGACCTCCAGCAGCAGGTCGCCGCTGGGGCCGCCGGCCTGGCCCGGATGGCCCTGGCCGGCGAGACGAATCACCTTGCCCGGCTGGATGCCGGCCGGGATCTTCACTTCCAGCGTGCGTTCGCCGCCCTGACTGTCCTGCAGGACCAGACGCGTGCGGCCGCCGTCGAAAGCGGTCTTGAGATCGATCTGAACCTGCGCCTGCACATCGCTGCCGCGGCGAGGGCGCGGCGCGCCACGGCCGGCGGCGCCACCGGCGCGCTGCCCGAAAAGGCTTTCGAAGAAGTCGCTGAAGTCACCGCCATGGCCGGAATCGCCAAAATCGAATCCCTGCCCGCCCTGACCCCAGCCCGGCGGCGGCCGGAACTGTTCGCCCCCACGATAACCGCCGGCGCGCAGCTGGTCGTAAGCGGTGCGCTTTTCTTTATCGCGAAGTACTTCGTTGGCTTCGTTGATCGCCTTGAACTTGTCTTCGGCGCCGGCCTCTTTGTTCTTGTCCGGGTGATATTTGCGCGCCAGCTTGCGATATGCCGCCTTGATATCGGCCTCGCTGGCATCGGGCTTCACACCCAGGATGTCGTAATAATCTTTGAATTCCACCGCCGCTCCCCGGCCAATGCTTTAAAGCACATGCAGCCTGCCGCAGACGATAGTCCGCGACAGGCCGTTCATGTCGTTGCAGTCTACCCGCGAAAGCCGGGCAACCGTGAACCGGCCGCCTGGCTTCGCACCCATCCCTGGCATCGCGCCTATCAGTGCGTGGTATCGATCGTGATACGACGCGGCGCGGTCTGTTCACGCTTGGGAATCACGATTTCCAGCACACCATGCTTGCCACTGGCGGTAATGCCCTCGGCGTTTGCACTTTCAGGTAGCGAGAAACGGCGGTTGAAGCTGCCGTAAGCGCGCTCGATGCGGGTGAATTTCGCGTTCTGCTCAGTCTTTTCGGCAGCACGCTCACCTTTGATGCTGAGCCAGTTCTTGTCCATGCTCACTTCGATCGTCGCCGGATCGATACCGGGAATATCGGCCAGGATCACGAAGCGGGTGTCTTCTTCCTTGATGTCCACGCGGGGCGCCCACTGGCTGGCTGACGGAGTGGCGGCATCCGCCTCGTCAGTGCTCAGAAAGCGGTCGAAAGCGTGGCGTACATCGTTCAAGTTGCGCAGCGTGCCCCAGGCCAGCTGAGAGGGAATGCGGTTCATCGGGTGACTCCTCAATAGGGTTGCGGCTGGTTGCCGCCTGATACAGGAGATAGGCGCTGGCTGAGCAAATTCAAGACGACACGGCTGTCGGCAAGCCCTAACATGCCCCCTGTTTTCCCTTCCTTCAGCGTGGCGACCATGAGCATCCAACCGGGCGAAACCCTCCCCGACACCGAGATTTTTCTGGCCGGCGAGACGATCGAGCGTGCCCAGACCGCCAATCTGTTCGCCGGCCGTCGCGTGTTGCTTTTCGCGGTGCCCGGCGCATTCACGCCTACTTGTTCCAACAAGCATCTCCCCGGCTACATCGAACACTTGCCCGCGTTTCGCGAACGCGGCATCGACGTCATGTGCCTGTCGGTGAACGACGCGTATGTCATGCAGGCGTGGGCGCGAAATCAGCACACTCCCGACGACCTATTGATGCTCGCCGATGGCAATGGCCAGTTCACGCGTGGCATGGGCCTGGAGCTCGACGGCAGTGCCTATGGCATGGGCCTGCGCGCACGCCGATTCGCGTTGTTCGCGGAAGACGGCGTGGTAAAGCTTCTGCAGGTGGAAGCGCCAGGCGAACTGAAAGTATCGACGGCCGCCGCCATGCTTGGCGTCATCTGATCCCTGCGATAGCTAGCAGCGTTTCTTTAAAAGTTTCGATGACTGCAGACAACAAAAAACCCCGTTCTCACGAACGGGGTTTTACGTCGATCATGGCAATGATCAATCCTGCGGTGCGTCGGGCGACTCGGGAGTGGCCGACGGCTCCGCACCCTCTTCGCCTGTTTCATCACCCTCGCCTTCGGGCAATGCATCGAGGCGTACCACGCCGACAAGCGCTTCGTCTTGCGGCAGACGGATCAGCGTCACGCCCTGCGTGTTACGGCTGAGCTGCGAAATTTCCGCCACGCGTGTGCGCACCAGGGTGCCCTGGTTGGAAATCAGCATCAGCTCGTGTGCCTCGGTTACCTGGGTGGCCGACACCAACGGGCCATTACGCTCCGAGCACTGAATACCGATAACGCCCTGGGTACCGCGTCCCTTCTTCGGGAATTCGTCCAGCGCCGTACGCTTGCCATAGCCACGCTCGGTCGCCGTGAGGATATCGCCCTCGGCAGCCACGATCAGCGAAACGACCTCGCTCTTGTCGGCAAGACGCATACCGCGCACGCCAGTAGCGGTACGCCCCATGGAACGCACTTCGCCTTCGTCGAAGCGCACTACCTTACCGTTCGAGGCGAACAGCAGCACATCGCTGTTGCCGTCGGTCAACGCCACATTGACCAGCGCATCGCCCTCATCGAGGTTGATCGCAATCTTGCCTCGCTGTAGCTGATAGGCAAACTCGGTCAACGGCGTCTTCTTCACCGTACCCTGGCGGGTAGCAAAGAAAACGAAGCGATCGTCGGTGTACTCGTGCACCGGCAGCACGGCCTGTACCTTTTCGCCCTCGGACAGCGGCAACAAGTTGACCATCGGCTTGCCGCGCGTATTGGGGCCCGACTCCGGCATCTGGTAAACCTTCAACCAATACACACGACCGGTGCTGGTAAAGGTCAGCAGCGTGTCATGGGTATTGACGACCCACAACTGCTCGACGAAATCTTCGTCCTTCAACGCCGAGGCCGAACGACCCTTGCCGCCACGACGCTGCGCGCGATAGGTACTGGCCGGCTGGCGCTTTACGTAACCGGAATGCGACAGCGTGACGACCACGTCTTCCGGCGCGATCAGGTCCAGTACGTTGAGATCTTCCTGCGAATGCTGGATCTCGGTACGGCGTTCGTCGCCGAACTCGCTGAGGATGTTTTCCAGCTCTTCGCGAATGACTGCAAGCAGGCGTTCGGGATCTTCGAGAATCTCGATCAGGCCACGGATGGTATCGAGAATCTGGCGGTACTCGTCCGACAGCTTGTCCTGTTCCAGGCCGGTCAGTCGATGCAGGCGCATCGCCAGGATTTCCTGCGCCTGGATATCGGACAACTGATAATTTTCGCCCTTCAGGCCGTCGCGCGGATCCATGTCCTCCGGACGCGACATGTCGGCACCGGCAGCCGTCAGCATGGTGCTGACCAGACCCGGCTGCCACTTGCGTGCCAGCATGCGCTCGCGCGCCTCGGCCGGCGAGGCCGACGTGCGGATCAATTCGATCATCTCGTCGATATTGGCCAGCGCAACCGTCAGGCCTTCCAGGATATGCGCACGGGCACGAGCCTTGCGCAGGTCAAAGATGGTACGGCGGGTGACGACTTCACGACGATGGCGAATGAAGGCCTCAAGGATGTCCTTGAGATTCAACAACTGCGGGCGGCCATCGATCAGCGCCACCATGTTGATGCCGAAGGTGACCTGCAGCTGGGTCTGCTGGAAAAGGTTGTTCAGCACCACATCGCCCATCGCATCGCGACGGATTTCGATGACGACGCGCATACCGTCCTTGTCGGACTCGTCGCGCAGCTCGCTGATGCCTTCGAGCTTCTTTTCCTTGACCAGCTCGGCGATCTTTTCGATCAACCTCGCCTTGTTCACCTGATACGGCAGCTCAGTGACGATGATCGTCTCGCGGCCGTTGGTTTCGGTTTCGATCTCGGCCTTGGCGCGCACCAGGATACGGCCACGACCAGTACGGTATGCCTCGATGATGCCCGACGAACCATTGATGATGCCCGCCGTCGGAAAGTCCGGGCCGGGGATATGCGTCATCAGGTCTTCGATCGACAACGACGGATCGTCGATGAGCGCGATCGTTGCAGCAATGACTTCGTTGATGTTGTGCGGCGGCACATTGGTGGCCATGCCGACCGCAATACCCGCAGAACCATTGATCAGCAGGTTCGGCACTCGGGTCGGCAGCACTAGCGGCTCATGTTCGCTTTCGTCGTAGTTCGGACCGAAGTCGACGGTTTCCTTGTCGATATCGGCCAGCAACTCGTGCGTCAGCTTGGACATGCGCACTTCGGTGTAACGCATGGCCGCCGCGCTGTCGCCATCGACCGAACCGAAGTTACCCTGGCCGTCGATCAGCATGTAGCGCAAGGAGAACGGCTGCGCCATACGGACGATGGCGTCATAGACGGCCACATCGCCATGCGGATGGTATTTACCGATGACGTCACCGACCACGCGGGCCGATTTCTTGTAAGGCTTGTTCCAGACATTGCCCAATTCGTTCATCGCGAACAATACGCGGCGATGTACGGGCTTCAGACCATCGCGAACATCCGGAAGTGCGCGGCCCACGATCACGCTCATGGCGTAATCGAGATAGCTCTGACGCATTTCGTCTTCGATGCTTACGCGAATGATTTCTTTGGCGAGTTCTGCCATCAATCGGTTCCCTGGAAGAAGAAAAAGGCCGCAGGCCTGCGCCCCCGAGCGCATGCCCCAGCGACCTACAAATTCAGTGCGTGAAGTGTAGCACGAATGTCGTTAAAACGACACTATTTTTTCTATTTAAATCAATGATTTACATTGACGTTTTGGACTGCCGGAAAAGCATCCCGCGAGCTGTCGCAAAATTGACCAGTGCAGCCACCGCCGAACCCGCCGCAGTGGGTATCGCCGGCCATGGTCGAAGCGCTGGAACAGCCCATAAAAGCAGTGCGAAAACACCATAATTGACTACCGCACCGGCGCCCATCAATGCCATCCAGTGCAGCCATTCGGCATGAGCTGCACGCCCGCTGCTGCGTTCGGCGAATGTCCTGCGACGGTTCCACCACCATGTCACCGTGGCCGCCAGCAAGAACGACACCACGCGCGCAAGATAGGGATTCCAGCCGAACACGCCGACCAATAGCTGCACCACACCGGCGTCGACGGCAAGGCCAAGCACGCCGCCGATGGCGAACAGCATCAGTTCCTGGCGAAGCTTCACCGGCCGAACATCGCCTGCATCGCCATCGTATTGGGATGCTCGATGACGCCACGCTCAGTCACGATGGCGTCGATCAGGCTGGCCGGTGTCACGTCGAACACCGGGTTCCATGCATCGGCCCCTTCGACCACGGTGCGCTGGCCGCCCAAGCTAAGCAGTTCGGTGGCGTCGCGCAGTTCGATCTCGATGTCGTCGCCCGACACCGTAGCCATATCGACCGTGGACGATGGCGCGACCACCATGAACTTCACGCCGTGGTGGCGTGCCGCGATAGCCAGTTGGTAGGTACCGATCTTGTTGGCGGTGTCGCCGTTGGCGGCAATGCGATCGGCGCCGACGATGACCCATTGCACGGCACCCGAACGCATCAGGTGCGACGCGGCAGAATCGGCAATCAATTTGGCCGGAATGCCGTCGCGCACCAGCTCCCACATGGTCAGGCGCGCGCCTTGCTGCCAGGGTCGAGTTTCGCCGGCATAGACCTGTTCGATCCGGCCACTTGCCACGCCAGCACGAATCACGCCCAGCGCGGTGCCGTAGCCTGCGGTGGCGAGCGAGCCGGTGTTGCAGTGGGTGAGCACGCCTGAGTTCGGCGCGATCAATGCAGCGCCCAGTTCGCCCATGTGGCGATTTGCGGCCAGGTCTTCGTCCTGGATCGCCTGCGCCTCGCGCTCCAGGCGGGCCGCATCGGCGCCTGCGGCGATAACCGCCTTCATGCGATCGAGCGCCCACATCAGGTTGACTGCGGTGGGACGCGCTGCGCGCAAGGTGGCCAGCGCCGCATCGAGCGGCTGGCCTTGTTGTGCGGCCAGTACCACGCCCCATGCCGCCGCAATACCGATAGCGGGGGCGCCCCGCACAGCCAGATCCTTGATTGCCTGGGTGACCTGCGCGTAGTCGCGGCAATCGAACCATCGCTCTTCGCGCGGCAGCAGGCGCTGATCGAGCAGGCGAAGGTGATCGCGTTGCCACTGGACGGCGCGGATGGTGTCGTGGGAGGTGTTGCTGGCAGAAGTATTCATGGGGCTATTTTAAGGGATAGCGAGGCACGCTGCCGCCGCTGGAACACGGAATCGAAGCGCACCGGCCAAGGTAGGCGCACAGCTAGCCTGTGGTGCTGCGGTCGCCGCCTAAAACGTAAAGTCGGCCACTGCGTGGCCTGTCAAGTCG
>Ga0209112_10000112_pt1 | contig 13172 bp, 15 predicted proteins | sample TexAe_OM3H0_O3_FD_187947 | JGI IMG/M metagenome (GOLD analysis project Ga0209112, IMG submission 187947) | Forest soil microbial communities from Davy Crockett National Forest, Groveton, Texas, USA - Texas A ecozone_OM3H0_O3 (SPAdes) (version 2) | ecosystem: Environmental > Terrestrial > Soil >...
CCCAGCGGGCCAGGTCGGCGTCGAGGTCGAGCGGCACGATCGGATCGCCCTGGCTCAGCTCACCGGCCCAGTCCTCGGCCGGGACCCGCCACATGACCTCGAACTCGATGCCGTTGGGGTCTTTCGCGTACAGCGATTTGGAAACGCGATGGTCGCTCTGGCCGACCAGGGCGCCCGCCGCGGCCAGCTTCTCCCGGATCTGGGCCAGGTCGGCCAGCGTGCCGACCTCCCAGGCCAGGTGGTACAGGCCGGCCTGGGTCACCGATCCGCCGGCGGGGGTGGCCCCGGCCACCTCGAACAGGCCCAGATCATGGTCGTTGGCCGAGCCGGGGGCGCGCAGGAAGGCAGCCCGGCCCGGCACCTCGGTGCGGACCTCGAAACCCAGCGTCCGGCGGTAGAAGCCGACCGTGCCGGCCAGGTCGCGGACGTAAAGGACGGCATGGTTGAGTCGTCGGACGGCCATGATCGTTTCTTTCCCCGTGTCCCCGCAGGTAAGCGCGGCCCAAGGGCCCGGCAGGTCAACGCCGGGCCCGGGACCGGTCGGTCAGTTGCCCAGCTGGCGCCGCCGCCGGGTCTCGCGGAGCCGACGGCGCTGGGACTCGTCCAGCATGAGGTAAGCCCCGGTCGGGATCGCGATCGCCAGCAGGATGATCGCCAGCGGCACGTACCACGGGGCGACCGCGAACAAGATCAGGCCGATGATGATTCCGGCGATTGCCCACTTAGCGTGGGGTGTCATTGAGACTCCATCCATTCGGGCTGGGACGCGGCGCCCCGGCGCCTTCCTGGCACGCCGGCCGACGCGCGCACTGCCCGTCATCATAAGAACGGCCGGCCAGCCTGCCAGATTCCACTCTGGCATCTCCGGGGCCGGCAAACCACCATGCTGACGCGAACCGGGCCGATGGGCCATGATGGGTGCGCGCGACCTGGAGGGACCTCGTGACGATTGCCATGCCCGTCGAACCGGCGGCCAACGAACTGCTCAGCACCGACCCATTGGCCCTGCTCATCGGCATGCTGCTGGATCAGCAGGTGCCGCTGGAGCGGGCGTTCAGCGCCCCGTACGACCTGACCCGGCGGCTGGGCCACCGGCCGGCCGCCGACGAGCTGGCCAGCTACGACCCGGAGGCTCTGGCCGCCGTGTTCGCCGAGCGGCCGGCCCTGCACCGCTACCCCAAGTCGATGGCGGCCCGGGTCCAGCAGCTGGCCCAGCTGATCGTGGACCGCTACGACGGCGACGCCGGGCGGGTGTGGCAGGATGCATCCGACGGGGCGGAGCTACGCAAGCGGGTCGCGGAGCTGCCGGGGTTCGGGGCGCAGAAGGCACAGATCTTCGTGGCCCTGCTGGGCAAGCAGCTCGGTGTGCAGCCCGCGGGCTGGCGGGAGGCGGCCGGCCCGTTCGGCCAGCCGGGCAGCTACTGCTCGGTGGCCGACATCTCGGACGAGGACTCACTGGCCCGGGTCCGGGCCTACAAGCAGGAACTGAAGGCCGCGGCCAAAGCCAAGGCCAAAACCTAGACCACTAGGAGCAAGGATGCCCCTGTTCGGCAAGGGAACGGACCAGTCCGGCGCCACCTGGGAGCCGCAGGCCGCGGACACCCGGCTGGCCCACACCGCCGGTGCGGAACAGGACGGGGTGTTCACCTCCGACCTGTCCGTGTCGGAGTACGTGCTGCTGGGCGAGGCCGGGTTCGAGCCGCTGGGCTTCGTGGTCGGATCGTCGATCTACCACGTGGGCCTGCAGATGGGCCGCTGGTCGCAGAACCAGGAGCTGCAGATCCTCAGCCAGGCCATGTACAACGCCCGGGAGCTGGCCATGTCCCGGATGGAGGCCGAGGCCGACCACCTGGGCGCGGACGGCATCGTCGGTGTCGAGCTGCGCATGCAGATGTACGCCTGGGGCCAGGACGTGCTGGAGTTCGTGGCCACCGGGACCGCGGTGAAGGCCGAGGGCGGCACCGGGGCCCACCGCACGCCCGACGGCCGGCCGTTCACCTCGGACCTGTCGGCCCAGGACTTCTTCCGGCTGCTGGCCGCGGGCGCGGTGCCGGTGGCGTTCGTGCTCGGCACCTGCGTCTACCACATCGCCCACCAGTCGGCCATGCAGGCGCTGCGGCAGGCGGGCCAGAACCAGGAAATGGTCCAGTTCACCCAGGGGGTCTACGACGCCCGCGAGCTGGCCCTGTCCCGGATGCAGGCCGAGGCGGCCCAGGCCCGGGCGGGCGGGATCGTCGGGGTCAACGTGGCCGTGTCCAACCACGTCTGGGGCGAGCACGCGACCGAGTTCCTGGCCACCGGCACCGCGATCCGCCGGCTGGCCGCCGAGCACCGGCTGCCCGAGACCTCGCCCAAGCCGGCCTTCACCCTCGGCCTGGACTTCTGACCCCAGCCCATCAAGGGGGCCGTCATGGCCATCGCCACCCCGCTGTCCACGGCCGGCCGGTTCATCGTGGGCGCGGACGGCCGCCGCGTCAAGCTGACCGGGGCGAACTGGTTCGGCGCGCACGAGGACCACGGGGTGACCGCGGGCCTGGACCGGGTGCACAGGGACGCGCTGGCGCGGACCGTTGCCGGGCTGGGTTTCAACAGCGTGCGACTGCTGTTCAGCGTGTGGATGACCGAGCAGACCGGGGCCGTCCCTGACCGGTACCTGAGCGCCAACCCCGACCTGCACGGGTCGACGCCGCTGGAGGTGTTCGACGCCTGCGTGGCCGCCCTGACCGGGGCAGGGCTGGTGGTCATCCTCAACTGCACCCAGTTGTCCGGCGGCTGGTGCTGCTCGGATGAGGACCGGAACGGGCTCTGGTACAACGACAACTGGCCGGCCGGGAAGTTCACCGCGGCCTGGGCCACGATCGTGACCCGGTACGCGGCCAATCCCCTGGTCGCCGCCGTGGACCTGTACAACGAGCCGCGGCGCACCACGGTCGCCGGCCGGGCGCTGGCCCCGACCTGGGGCAGCGGGGACCCGGCCACCGACGTCGCGGCCCTGTACACGGCCACCGGCAACCTGCTGCACAGCATCGACCCGGACCTGCTGGTCATCTGCGAAGGCCTCAACTACGCCAGCGACCTGACCGGGGTGGCGGCGCACCCGGTCCGGCTGGACCAGCCGGGCAAGGTCGTCTACAGCCTGCACGACTACCCGTGGTTCCACGGCGACCGGCAGTCTTCGCGGCAGTTCGCCCGGGAGCTGGACAAGAACGCGGGCTTCATCCTGGCCCAGGACATCGCGCCGCTGTGGCTGGGCGAGTTCAGCACCTCGTTCGCGGCCGGCGGGAGCGGGTTCGAGTCCGGGGCCGGGGCGCACTGGTGGGCCAACATGCGGACCTGGCTGGCCAGCAACGACATGGACTGGTGCTGGTGGGGGCTGAACGGGTCCCACGTCCAGGGCACCATCCCGGTGACCAACCAGCGCAAGTTCAGTTGGGGTGATCGCGCGCCGGATGGGTTGCTGTCGCCGGACTGGGCGGCCCCGGCTGCACCGGGCTTCCTGGCGGGGCTGCAGGACCTGATCCCGCCGGTGACTGGCCCTGGCGTGAGCTGACCGGCGCACCGGCCGCCTGCGGGGAGCAGGCGTAGACGTCCGGCCCGGTCTGCGGGCAGACCTGGGAGATGAAATTCAGCCGGAGATCGTTGGTGCTGAAGGCGATGACCAGGCGGAACTTCCGGTCGTTGATGTCAGTCTGCAGCTGGCTCACGGTGGGCTCGGGGGTCGTGCCGTCGAACCCGCCGATCGGCAGCACTTCCCGGCCGGTGGCGTAGATGAACACCGCCGCCACCGCCGAGGTCTGCGCGGCCGCTAGGTCGGGGTCGCCGCCGGCGGCGTCGATCAGCCGCAGCCCGGTGACCTGCTGGACCCGGGTCAGCGTGACGTTGTAGGCGTCGACCGCCCGCACCGTGGCCGGCCGCTCGAACGGTGTGTCCAGCGCGCCCTGGTCGTGCCCGACCAGGACGGCCGACGCCACCGCCGGCGTGAGCAGCGCGCTGACCAGCGCCACGGCCAGCGCGGCGGCGAACATCGCCGGGCCGCGGATCACCAGCGAGGCCAGAGCCGCGACGGTGGCCGCCGCTCCGGCCACGATCACCGCCGGCACCAGCCAGCCAGGGACGTTGGTGCCGATACCCACCGGGATCAGCCAGGCCGCGTAGGCGGCCGTCCCGGCGGCGATGACGGCCAGCCCGATCCGGCGTCCGGCAGCAGCCCGCCGGTCGCCGTCGGCCCGCTCGGCCGACCAGGCCATGGTCACGCCCACGCCGAGCAGGGCGGCCACGGCCGGGCTGAGCGCCGCCGTGTAGTACGGGTTGACCACGGAGGCGACCGAGAACGTCACCCCCAGCACCAGCAGCCAGCCGCCCCACAGCACCAGGCAGGCCCGCAGCGGGTCACCGCGGGGCTGGCGCCACCGGCTGGCCAGCGCCCACAGGCCGACCACGAGGGCGGTGAGCAGCAGCCACCCGGTGTCGTGACCCAGAGCGCCGGTCAGCAGGCGGCCGGCCCCGGGATGGGCCGCCGGGAGGACCGTGCCGGGCCGGCGCAACCATGCCCGCTCGAGCACGGCCACAGGCTACGCCCGGCGGGTCACGGGAAGCGAACAGGCCGGCATCGCAGTGGGGACCCGGGTGGCCCGGGTTCACCGACCCGGACGGCAACACGCTTTCTCTCACTCAGTTCGGGTAGGCAGGACGGTCATGGACGACCCTTACGACCTGGAGCGGTTCGTCGCGGCGCAAAACGCCGGCGGCGCGGGCGGCAGCGTGTTCGACACCGCCCTGGCCGAGCTGCGCCGCGGGCGCAAGACCAGCCACTGGATCTGGTTCGTGTTCCCGCAGATCGCCGGGCTGGGGCAGAGCCCGACCTCCCGCCGGTACGCGATCTCCTCGCTGGCCGAAGCCCAGGCCTACCTGCGGCACCCGGTGCTGGGGCCACGGCTGGCCGAGTCGGCCCGGACGCTCATCGACCATCCGGGCAGCGACGCGACCGAGATCTTCGGCGGCCTGGACGCGCAGAAGGTCAGGTCGTCCATGACCCTGTTCCACCGGGCCGACCCGGGCTCCGGCCCGGAAAGCGGGCTGTGGGGCCAGGTCCTGATCCAGTACTTCGGCGGCGGGGAGGACCCGGCCACCGACGAGCTGCTCCGGTCGGCCGGCTAGCCGGTCACCAGATCCGGGCGCGGGTCGGGGTGACCCGGATGACGTGCGGGTAGTCGTCGGAAAAGCCGGCCGCGGTCCAGCCGTAGCGGTCGATGAACGGCTGGTACTTGGCCAGGTAGGCCGGGACGTCCTCGGCGCGCGGGCCGGCCGGGTCGATGCGGGCGTCGCCCTCGAAGATCACGTTGTCGCTGCCCTGGCCATTGCCCTCCAGGTGCAGCGCGACCCGGGGGTTGGCCTCGATGCTGGCGTTCTTCGGCCCCTTGGCCGCGCCGTAGATCAGGAACTCATCGCCGTCCCACAGGAACCACACCGGGGTGGACTGCGGCTGACCGCCGGGGCTGACCGCGGTGAGCCAGACGATCGGCTCATCGCGCAGTCGCTTCTGCGCAGCGGCGTGCTTGGGCTTGCTCTCGTCCAGGATGCTCATGGGTCTCCAGCTCAGCGACGTCGGACGGCTTGCAGGGTATAGGTGCACGGCAGCCGCCACGGCCGGTCGGCCAGCCGCCACTCACCGTCGGCGGACTTGTCCATCATGCCGGGGAACGGCGCCCACGGAGCGCTGTCGTGCTCGGCCAGGGCGGTCAGTTCCAGCCCGGCGTCCATCAGCGCGGTGATGGTCTCGGCCAGGCCGTGGTTCCACTCGCGGGTCTCGGTGGTCTCGAACACCACGTCGGTCGCGGCGTAGGTGGCGTCAGAGTGGAACACCGTCGGCTCCGGCCGCTCGAAATAGGGGTGGTCCACCACCAGCAGGCCATCGTCGCGTTCCTCGGCCAGGGCCCACAGCATCGGGTGCCCCTCGCGCAGGAACAGCCGGCCGCCCGGTTCCAGCAGCGCGGCCACCACCTCGGCCCAGCGGCGGATGTCCGGCAGCCAGCACAGCGCGCCGATCCCGGTGTACACCAGCCCGAACTCGCCCCGTCCGAGCAGGTCGGGCGCGGCGTAGACGTCGCCCGGCACGAACTGGGCATCGGCGCCGGTACTGGTGGCCAGTTCCCGGGCCGCGGCCACCGCCGGGGCGGAGAAGTCCAGGCCGGTCATTGACGCGCCCAGCCGGGCCAGCGAGACGGTGTCGGTGCCGATGTGGCACTGCAGGTGCACGCCGCGCACGCCGCTGACGTCACCCAGCCGCGGGAGGTCGAACCGGACCACCTCGCTCAGGTGGCCGGGATCTTCGGCGAACCGGCCGACCTGGTAGTCCGGTGAGGCCACGTGGGCCGGGACCCGCTCGTTCCAGCTGGCCCGATTGACGTCGCGGTAATCAGCCATGACCGCACCGTCTCACGGGCTGGTCGCCACCCAGCGGTATTTATTAATATCGAGCGTGACGACAACGCTCCCCTTGATTCGATACTGTGTTTGAATTATTGTTTTAAAAGGGTCTTTTCGAGGGAGCTGTCATGATCACTGCGGTTGCGGCGGGCGTCGGGCACCCGGTCGTGGCCGGCCTGCTGGGTCTCGGGTCCGCGGGGCTCGCCGGCGGGGTGGTGGCCATGACGTGGAGCGTGCACACGAGGCAGATCCGGCTGGCCGAGGTGCTGGCCCGCCGCCAGTTCATGCCGGCCGCGCCCGCGCCCGCCCCGGTGGAGCCCGCCGCGCCGGCCCGGGGCGACGAGCCCGATCCGGTCGCCCTCGGGCATGAGCCAGCCGAGCCCGGGCGGCGCCGGTCCGCCGGGCCGAACGGGAAGAGGCTGACCGGGCCGGACGAGGCGGCCCGGCCCGCGGCCAACGGGCACGCGCGGGCCGCGGTCATCGACGGACCGGAGACCGTGATCACCGGCGAGCAGGCCCGGTTCCGGGTTCGCTCCCCCGGCGCGGGCAAGGTGGTGGCCTGGGCGGTCGGGGGCGGGTCGGTGGCCCAGGCACCGGACCCGTCGCACCCCGATGAGCTGCTGCTGATCGCCGACCAGCCGGGCCAGCTCACGCTGAGCGTGCGGGTCCGCGAGGGCATGACCGAACGCCGGGAGACCAAGGCGATCACCGTGGTGGCCGACGTGCCGGCACCGGCCCCGCCGTTCACGCTGCGGCTGTTCCTGCACGGGTGGGGCCTGATCGTGGCGGCCGTGGTGATCGCCGGCTTCGCCGGGGCGCTGGCCGCCCTGGGCACGCTGACCTCCGCCGACTTCATCGCCCTGGTCGCCCCGATCACCGCCCTGCTCGGCATGGCCGCGGTGGTCCGCGGGTCCAGCGAGGCCCCGCCGCCCGCCCGGCCCGTGCCGCGTCACGCGCCCCCGCTGAGCCCGGTGGTCGAGTACCCGCCGTCGCCGAACGGCCAGCCCTACACCCCGGCCGAACCGGCCCACCACAACTAGCCGCCACTCCCTCGGCGCGGGCCCCATAATCGGGTCATGACTCGGTGTCCGGCCCGGAGGCTGGCCGGGAGCGTGGTGATGGCGGCGGCAGCCCTGGCCGCCGTGGGCTGCGGGTCGTCCGCGCCCGCACCGCTGGCCGGGCTGACCGTGGCCCGCGGGGTGACGACCCGGGAGCCGGCCGCCAGCCCGCGCCCGCTGGGCGCGGCCGACACCGCGTTCGGGCTCGGGGTGCTGGGCGCCTGGTGCCGCAGCACCCCGGACGCGAACATCGTGCTGTCGCCGTCCAGCCTGGCCAGCGGACTGGGCCTGGCCTACCTGGGTGCGCGGGGCAGTACGGCTCAGGCCATGGCGGGTGTGCTGCACCTGCCGGTCACCGGACCGGCGCTGGCCGCGGAGCTGCAGGCCCGGTCGGCGGCACTGCGCGGGCTGAGCGGCCCCGGCGTGACCGTGGCCAGCAGCGACCAGGTCTGGGCCGACCCGGGCCTGCGTACCCGGGCCAGCTACCTGAACGCGGTGGCCACCGCCTACCAGGCCGGGGTGGCCAAGGTCCCGCTGCAGCGAGACCCGGCCCAGGCCGCGGCGCAGATCGACCGGGCCATCGCGACGGCGACCCGGGGGCACATTCCGCAACTGCTGGACGGGCCGTCAGTACACGACCTGGGCTGGGTGCTCACCGACGCGCTGTACCTGGACGCCGCCTGGGCCACCCCGTTCGACGCCACCAACACCAAGGACGGGACGTTCCGGACCGCCGGGGGCCGGGACGTCACGGCGAAGTTCATGACCGGCGGGCAGTTCCGCCGGACGCAGGCGGCGGGCTGGACCGCGGTGGCGCTGCCGTACCGCGGCGGGCGGCTGGCCATGGTGGCCCTGCTGCCGCCGGCGTCGGCGGGCGGTTGCGTGCTGCCGTCGGCGGCCGGGCTGGGCGCGATGACCGGCGCGCTGGCTCAAGGAGCCGGGAGCGTGACCGGTGGTACCACGGTGGGCCTGCCGAAGATCAGCCTGAGCACGAAGGCCAGCCTGAAGAGCCTGCTGGGCGGGCTCGGCCTGGGCATCGCGTTCACGACCGCGGCGGACTTCACCGGCCTGTCGCCGGCCGCCTGCTGCATTGGCCTGCTCGAGCACGCGGCCACGTTGCAGGTGGGCGAGAAGGGCACGGTGGCCAGCGCGGCCACGGCGGTCGGCATGACGCCCACGGCGGCGGAGGGCCCGCCCCAGGTCATGTTCGACCGGCCGTACCTGCTGCTGGTCACCGACACCCGGACCGGCGAGCCGCTGTTCCTGGCCCGGGTGGCCGACCCCGCCACCTCCTGACCGGGACGGCCGCGGACGGGGGCGGCAGAAATGTCAGGGGTGGGGCGTAGACCAGAAGCATGAAATGGGCAGAGATCGCGGCCCACGAGCCCGCGCTCGGCGCGGTCGCGCACGCACGGCTGATCAAGCCCGGGGTGGTCCTGGTCGGGACCATCCGGCGGGACGGGTCGGCCCGGATCAGCGGGGTGGAGCCGCTGATCATGGACGGGGAGCTGTGGCTGTCGATGATGCACGGATCGGCCAAGGTGGCCGATCTGGGCCGGGATCCGCGGATCCAGGTGCACAGCATCATCAGCGGCCCGGAGGCAGCCATCGAGATCAAGCTGCGCGGCACCGCGCGCCGCGAGCATGACCGCAGAGTTCAGGAGCGGTACGCCAGCACGGTGCGGGCCCAGTTGCCGTGGGACCCGGTGGTCGGTGATTTCGCGCTGTTCGCGGTGGACATCGACGACGTCACCTACGTCGGCTTCACCGAGGGCAGCGGCGACCAGCACGTGGCGCGGTGGCCGGGCGGCCAGGAGTTCGTGCGGCCGGCGACCAGCCCGACCCGGCTCGGGCCGCCCCGGCCGGTGCGGCAGGTGCTCAGCGCAGGCCGGTAACGGGACCGGTCAATCCCGCCCGTCCCGCCCGGGCTCAGCCGAGGGCGGTGCGGAGCAGCGGCATCGCGGCCTCGGACCAGCGGCCGAGCGGCCCGGCCAGCTCGCCGAACTCCGGCTCGGTGACGTACAGGCCGCGGCTGGGCACCGCCGCGCCCAGCTCGACCAGCAGCGGGCGCAGGTGCACCTCGACGGCGAGGGCGTGGATGTACGCGCCGCCGGTCATCAGCGGGACGGCCACCGACCCGGCCAGCCCGTTCGAGCCGTAGCGGTCGAAGAACGCCTTGAGCATGCCGGTGTAGGTCGCCTTGTAGGTGGGCGAGGCCGCGATGACCAGGCCGGCCGAGGCGACCTGGGCGGTCAGCTCGGTCAGCCGCGGCGCGCCCCAGTCGAACAGGTCGGTGGCGTGCTCGGCCAGGTCCACGACCAGGTGCTCGTCATCGGGGGACAGCTCCGCGGCCAGCCGGTCGGCCAGGGCGGTGGCCACGTTCAGCGTCCGTGACGCGGGCTTGGGGTTGCCTACCACTACCGCGATCCGCACGGATCCTCCTCGCGCTCTCTGGTCCGCCAGCCTGATGACGCTGTCGTGCTCATGATGCCGCAGCGGGCGCGGCGCCGGACGTGGGGGCGAACGGGGTGACGTTCGCGGTGCCGTCGAGGGTCTCGGGCGCGGGGTGCTGCCAGACGCCCCGGGCAGCCAGGATCGGCAGCACGCCCTCCCCGAACCAGTACGCCTCCTCCAGGTGCGGGTACCCCGACAGGATGAACTCGTCGATACCCAGCGCCGCGTACTCACCAATCCGGTCCGCGACCTCGGCGTGGCTGCCGACCAGGGCGGTACCCGCGCCACCACGGACCAGGCCCACCCCGGCCCACAGGTTGGGGTAGATCTCCAGGTCGGAGGCCCGGCCACTGCCCCGGTAGCCCTCGTGCAGCTCCCGCATCCGCTGCTGGCCCACCGATTCGCTCTGGGCCAGTTTCTCCTGCGCGAACGCCACCTCAGCCGGGTCGAGGTAGCTGAGCAGCTTGTCCGCCTCGGCCCAGGCCTCGGCGGCCGAGTCCCGGGTGATCACGTGCAGCCGGATCCCGAACCGCATGGTCCGGCCTTCGGCCGCGGCCAGACCCCGGATCCAGTCCAGCTTCTTGGCCACCTGCTCGGGCGGCTCACCCCAGGTCAGGTAGACATCGACGTGCCGGGCCGCGACCGGGCCCGCGGCCGGGGAAGAGCCGCCGAAGTACACCGCCGGGGGCGGCTCCGGCGGCTCCATCACCGCCGCGCCCTCCACCCGGTAGTAATCGCCGGTGAAGTCGAACGGCTTACCGCTCCACGCGCCCCGGATCACCTCCAGGAACTCCCCGGTCCGCGCGTACCGCTCGTCGTGCGCCAGGAAGTCCCCGAACCGGGCCTGCTCGTCCGCCTGCCCGCCGGTGACCACGTTCAGCATCAGCCGGCCGCGGGAGACCCGCTGGTAGGTCGCGGCCATCTGGGCCGCCAGCGTGGGCGAGATCAGTCCCGGCCGGAACGCGACCAGGAACTTCAGCCGCTTGGTCTCCCCGATCAGCGCCGCGGTGGCCAGCCAGGCGTCCTCGCAGTGCGTCCCGGTCGGGGTGAGCACACCCTCGAACCCGTTGGCCTCGGCCGCTCGCGCCACCTGAGCCAGGTAGTCGATGTCCGGCGGCCGGATCGCGGTCGCCGCGGCCTGCTCGTCCGCCTTCGGCCGGGGCAGCCCGTCCGGGCCGATCGGGACGCTGTGACCGCGCCCCACGATCGACCGGCCGTCGCCCGAGGTGGGCAGGAACCAGTGGAACTTCAGGCTCACGAGCCGCCGCCCGCGCTGGTGGTCGACGCGGTCACCGCGTCGTTGAACTCGCCGGTCATGTAGTCGGTCATCTTCACGTCGGTGGGAATCTCACCGGCCTTGTAGAAGGCGTCGGTCAGCTTCTGCTCGGCGTTGATCACCGTGCTGTTGATCTGCACCGGCGTGTTCACGTCGTCCTGGGCCGCCTTGGCCATCGTCGCGCTGGTCAGGCCGGTGGCGTCGCCCCAGATCTTGGCCCAGGTGCTGGTGTGGTTGCCCGACCAGACGTAGGCCTGGTTGAGGATCTTCTCGTAATCGTTGATCGCGGCCGCCTTGCCCTGGTTGGCCAGCGCGGCGTCCGAGGCGACCTGGAACGAGTACGGCGAGCCGTACTGCTTGCCGTCGGCCAGCACCTTCCCGCCGTCCTGGACGGTGGCCTCCTCGATGTACGGCGACCAGGTGTCCCAGGCGTCAATCTTGCCGGAGTTGAACGCGGCCAGCGCGTCGGCGGGCTGCAGGTTCTCCACCGTCACCTGCGACTTGGTCAGGCCGGCCGCGGCCAGCACGGTGAGCAGGTGGTAGTCGGCCGTGGTGCCCTCCGGCGCGGCGATCGTCTTGCCCTTGAGCTGCTTGATCGAGGTGAGCGTCGAGCCCTTCGGCACGACCACGGCGCCGGCTGCGGCCGGGGTGATGCGGGCCCCGACGATCTTGACCTTCGAGCCGCCGGCCGCGGCGAACACCGGCGGGGCGTCACCGACGCCGCCGATGTCGACCGAGCCGGAGCCCATCGCCTGCACCATGGGCGGCCCGGAGGTGAAGTCCACCCACTTGACCTTGAACGGCAGCTTGTTGATCAGCCCGGCCGCCTGCAGCAGTGCCTCGGCGCCGGTGCCCTTCTGGTCGCCGATGGTCAGCGTGACGTCCGAGACGTTCGTCGTCGAGCTGGGGGCCGAGGCGCTGCCAGTGCTGCCGGACTGGGCGGAGCCGCCGGACGAACCGGATGAGGCGGAGCTGCCGGACGACGAGGAGCAGGCGGCCACGGCCAGCACGGCCGCCGTCCCGGCCACGGCGAACACGGCCCGGCCACGTCCGGCCCGGATGGAATTGATCATGATGAACGAGTTCCTCTTATTCTCAGGAAAAAGTGCTCAGGAAACGTCTTGCGTCGCCACGCCGAGCTCGCGCAGCAGGCGGATACGCAGGGCCACCTGGTCCGGGTGGTCCCGGTCCCGGGGCCGGTCAAGGGGGATGCGCGCGGAAAGCGCGATCTTGCCGTCGGACAGCACCAGCACCCGGTCGGCCAGGGCCAGCGCCTCGTCCACGTCGTGGGTGACCAGCAGTACGGCCGGCTGGTGCCGCTCCCACAGCGACAGCACCAATCCGTGCATGCTGATCCGGGTCAGCGCGTCCAGCGCGCTGAACGGTTCGTCCAGCAGGAGCAGGCCCGGATCCCGGACCAGCGCCCGGGCCAGCGCGGCCCGCTGGGCTTCGCCGCCGGACAGCGTGAGCGGCCAGGCGTCGGCCCGGGCGGCCAGCCCGACCTCGTCCAGGGCGGTGCGGGCCACCGTACGCGGGTCGTCGGCCCGCAGGCCCAGCGCGACGTTGGCCCAGACTTTCTTCCACGGCACCAGCCGTGGTTCCTGGAACACCACCGCGGTCGGCGCGGTCACGGCCAGCTCGCCGGTCACATCCTGGTCCAGCCCGGCCAGCGCCCGCAGCAGGGTGGACTTGCCGGTGCCGCTGCGGCCGATCATGGCCACGAACTCGCCCCGCCGGATGTCCAGGTCCAGGTGGTCCAGGACCACGCGGCCGTCGAACGACCGGGACAGGCCCCGGGCCTGCGCCACGACGTCGGACGAGACCGCCGTGCCTCCGCGGCCCGGCTCGGTGGTTACGAATCCAGGATCCCGCGTCGCCACGACAGGGCCCTCCTCTCGATCAGCCGGACGATGTAGTCGGTCAGCAGACCGAGGATCAGGTAGACGATCAGGGCGACG
>Ga0209112_10000113_pt1 | contig 13163 bp, 8 predicted proteins | sample TexAe_OM3H0_O3_FD_187947 | JGI IMG/M metagenome (GOLD analysis project Ga0209112, IMG submission 187947) | Forest soil microbial communities from Davy Crockett National Forest, Groveton, Texas, USA - Texas A ecozone_OM3H0_O3 (SPAdes) (version 2) | ecosystem: Environmental > Terrestrial > Soil >...
CCCCATCACCTCCTCCGGGGAGCAGCCGCAGGATGCGCGCGATCTCGCCCGCGTAAGCAGTGCCGTCACGGGCCTGGCGCTTGAGCAGTTCCGGCACGGGGTGCAACAGGAACGGAACGAACGCACCGTCAGGCGCGGCGACCTCAAGCGCGCGCTCGAGTGCGTGCGCGGCAGCCTCTGGGGCGCCGAGCGCGTCACGGGCGATCGACTCAAGCAGCAGCGCTTCCACCGGCCAGAACCGCTGGGCCCCGGCGGCGGCAACGGAATCGTCGGCAACCGGAGCCAGCGTGGCCGCCGCCGCCCCGGGATCATCCTCGGTGAGCTGGAGCGCGGCGAGTGCGACACGCAACTGCACGCTCTCCCGATCACGGGCGTCCATCGCGGCGAGCGTGGCTTCGGCGCTCCTGGTCTCGCCCAGCCCCACCTGGGCCAGCACCATGAGCGCCCGCATTGGTCGTACGAGAGCGTGCGGCGTGACGAGCGCGCTGGCCAATCGGATGCCGGCGCTCAGATCGGCCAGTGCTTCGGCGGGTCGGCCCCGGGCCAGCTCGAACAGGCCGCAGGCGTAGCGGAGGTTTATCGCGATGGACGGGCGGGCCTCGGCTCGCATCGTCTGGACGGCCCGATCGAGCCACGGCTCCGCTGCGGCCAGCTGTCCCTGGCCGGTTAGCGCGGCGCCGAGCATCCCGTAGGCGAAGGCGGCGACTGAGTCCTCGCCCCAGCCATGCCGTCTGGCCAGCTCGATTGCCTGCCTGCTGAGCCGCTCCGCCAACGTCAACGACCGGAACGTCGCCACCCGCGCCCCGTACGCCAGCCCGGCGAACTCAATGTAGGGACGCCCAGTGCTGCGCGCCAGGACAGTGCCCTGGTCCAGATGCCGACTGGCGTCCTCCAGCTGCCCGGCCCAGGTCTCGGCTATGCCGAGGTTGACCATGACCAGCGCCCGCAGATCAGCACCGACTCCAGTCAGGTCTGCGGGGGCAGTCTGGGTGATTTCCAGCAGCCTGTCCGCCTCCTCGGTCGCGGCCTCCGGGTCAACACGCTCCCCAGCGAGCCGGAGCCTGACGATGGAGACGAAGAGCTCCACGTGCCCGGGCCGCCCCCCCAGCCCGCCGTGGTCGAGTCCTCGCGACACGTGCGACAGATGGCGCTCGGCCTGCTCTGGCGATCCTTGGTTCAGCTCGCCGAGCGCAGTCAGTGCGGTGAGTTCAGCGTCGCCTGCCACCACCGTCGCGGGGAATGCGGCCAGTAGTTCTTGCGTCGTGCTGCCCTGCCCGTCGAGATAGAGGCCAATCCAGTGGTCCGAGAGCAAGCGGGCCGCCAGCCCCCAGTCCTCCGCCGCCTGGGCATGGCGGACCGCCTCCACTGGAAACCCGTGCCTGGCGAACCACTCGGCTGAGGCGCGGTGCAGCCTGGGAATCTCGCCCGGGTTTGTCCGGCGCAGCTCAAGCTGCAGTAGATCGGCGAAAAGCTGGTGGTAGCGGAACCACGAACGCCCAGCGTCGAGGGACGACACGAACGCACCGGCCCGTTCCATGTCCTGTAGCACCCGTTCCGCACCTGACCCGCCGGTCAGCACGTCGGCGAGCTCCCCAGACACCCGCTCGAGAACCGACGTGCGCAGCAACAACCGCCGCACCGGCTCACTCTGCCGCTCTAGCACCTCGGCCAGCAGGTATTCGGCGACCGTCCGCTCGCTGCCAGAAAATTCCGCGGCGAGGCGATCCGGGTCCGGGTGGCCGGACAGCGACAGCGCCGCGAGCCGCAGTCCCGTCGCCCATCCTTCGGTTCGGGAGTGCAAGAGCTCAAGCGCCGCGTCCGGAAGCGCCACCCCGGCTCCCTCGAACAGTGACCGCGCCTCCGCCAGAGTGAGCCGCAGGTCAGTGGCACGGATTTCGGTCAGCTCACCTTCCAGCCGAAACCGGTGCAGTCTCAGGCCCAGGTCCTGCCGGGTGGCGAGGACGAAGCGCAACTGCTCGGGCGCACGCAGGATCAGCAGTTCCAGCAGCTGCATGGCCTGCGGTGACGCGAGTTCGTGCAGGTCGTCGAGCACCAGCCAGACGCGGTCAGCCAACGGTGCCAGATCCTTGAGCAACCTTTCCAGGATCTGCCAGCCGTCCAGGCCCGGCGCTGGGGACAGGGGGCGCACCAGGCTGGCGGCGGCCGCGGTACCGCGCAGCGCGTCGGCCACCATGATCAGGAATCGCTGTGGGTCCTGCTCGTTCTCCGGCACGGGCACCCAGGCAGCCCGCCCCGCTACGCCAGCCCGGGCCATCCACGACCGCAGCAGGAACGTCTTACCGCTCCCGGCCGACGCCGAGACCACAGTCACCCGCCCCGCGCCGTCGAGCCGGTCCAGCAGCGTGCGACGAGCGACGTTCCCGCTGACCGGAGGGACGGCCGGGCCGGGCTGGGCGCCAGCCTGCATGAGCCTCAACCAACCAAAGCGATCAATCGAACCCTTCTTACCGTGATCACTGTACGGGTGGCCCGGTCCGGCTGACCCGGGCACCAGCAAGGCGGACAGTCTTCCGGTCGCCGGGGATGCGCCGCAGATACGCGACGCAGCTCTCCGTTACTTTGAGTGACTCACCCAAGCATGTGACGCGGATTTACTTCACAGCCGCCAGCCTGGTGATGTATGCGCGGACCGCGGGCACGATTGTCCGTCGCCCGGCACAGAGAGGCGGAGGTAGGAGATCAGGTGACATGACCGTGCCCATCAGCGACCTCTCGCGGGAAGCGGGAGGAGCAGCCCTGACGTGGCGCCCTCCATGGTGAATTCTGTGGGGAGTGGCGTGCATGGTTTCCCCAGCGTACTGACGGGTTTCATCGGCCGTGACAGTTCGATACGCCAGGTCGCGGGCCTGCTGGAGGAGTATCGGCTGGTAACGGTGACCGGACCGGGCGGGGCGGGTAAGACCCGGCTGGCTGGCCAGGTGGCGCGGCGGGTAGCCAGCCGGTTCGCCGATGGGGCCTGGCTGGTCGAGCTGGCGCTGGTGCAGGATCCGGTGCAGGTGTTGTTGGCGGTGACAGCGGCGCTGGGGATACGGGAGCAATCCGGGCTGCAGACGGAACAGGTGCTGGCGCAGGTGCTGGCCCGGCAGCAGGTGCTGCTGGTCATTGATAACTGCGAGCATGTGATCGGCGCGGTGGCCCGGCTGTGCGCGGAACTGCTGGCGACCTGTGATGATCTTCGGGTGCTGGCGACCAGCCGCGAGCCGCTGGCGGTGACCGGGGAGGCCAGGTACCGGCTGGCGCCACTGTCGCTGCCGGGTGAAGACGGCGACGCGGGCGGGTCGGAGGCGGTGGCATTGTTCGCGGACCGGGCGCGGCGCGCTGACGCGCGATTCACGTTGGACCGGGAGTCACGCCAGGCGATCGGGCGCCTGGTGACGCGGTTGGACGGGCTGCCGCTGGCGATCGAGCTGGCCGCGGCGCGGGTCGAAGCGCTGGGGGTGGCGCAGCTGCTGGACCACTTGGATGACCGGTTCGCGCTGCTGGCCGGCGCGGACCGGCTGGAGATCGGACGGCACCGGTCGCTGGCGGCCACGATGGAGTGGAGCTACCAACTGCTGGACGACCGCCAGCGGCGGGTGTTTCGCCGGCTGTCGGTGTTCCCGGGCTCGTTCACGCTGGAGGCCGCCGAGGCGGTAGCCGGAGCCAGCACTACGCCGGCGGTGTTGCACCTGGTGGACTGCTCGCTGCTGAGCCCGCCGCAGTCCAGGCCTGATGGCCGCGCCCGGTACCAGATGCTGGAGACGCTGCGCGCCTACGGGGCCCATTTGCTGGCCGAAGCGGGAGAACACGAGGACGCCACGGGGGCGCTGGCCCGGTACGCGGTGGATGTGGCCGAGAAAGCCGCGGCGGGGCTGCAGACCAACACGCCCGAGGAGGCGAGGGCTGCGCGGTGGCTGGATGCCGAGGAAGCGACCATGCGCAAGGTCCTCGCCTGGGCGCTGGATCATGACCCGGCGATCGCGGCGCGGCTGGCAGCTGCGCTGGGCTGGTGGTGGTTGCTGCGCGGCCAGCTCGCATCCCGCTACGCCCTGCTGCGCGAGATCACCGCACGCGCCGAGCCGGGCAGCGACGCCTGGTGCACCGCCCAGTTCTGGATCGGCGCGGCGGCCAATCAATGCTCCGAACACGCTGCGAACCTGGAGCACTCGACTGCGCTGGTCGACGCGGTCGCGGGCCGTGGATCGCCCCGAGCGCTGGCGGACGGGCTGACGACACGGACCATCGCACTGGTGAACATGGGCCGGGGCGCCGAGGCAGCCCGCGATGCGCGCCGCGCGCTGATGGTGGCCCGGGAGAGCCGCGACCGGGCCCGGGAGCTCTTTGCTCTGGGAGTCCTCGCGTTCGCCGCCAGAAGCAACGATGACCTGGACCGCGCCGTACAGTTCGCCCGGCAGGCCGCGCAGATCACCGACGGTGTCCCCGGCTGGTACGTCCGGTGGGCCAGTTACGTCCTGACCAGCACGCTGGTCATAGCGGGAGACCTGGGCGCCGCCGACGAGATCTGCGCGGTCGCGCTGGCCCGCTCCCGCGCCGCCGGCGACGTGGTCAATCAGTGGTTCCTGCTGCCTTGGACGGTAATGCTCGACCTGCACGCGGGCCGCCCCCAGGACGCCGCGGCGCACCTGCGCGAAGGGTTCCAGATCTCCTTGCGGACCGGCGGCCGGTACGAACTGCTCAACTGCCTGGACGGCTGCGGGTACCTGTGCGCCGAAACCGGCCGGCCGGCCGAGGCCATCACGATGTGGGCCGCATTCGCCGCGCTCCTGGGTCATGGCGGAGCAGTCGACCACGCGCCCGCCCTCGTGCGCCGCCGGGCCGAGCCTCTGGACGCCGCCCGAAAGGCGGTCGGGCCCGGGCGGGCCCGAGCTGCGGAAGACTGCGGCGCGGCGATGACCCTGGCCACCGCGGCTGAGTACGCCCTGATGCTTACCGCTCCCGACGCCCAGCCGGACCCGCCGCCCAGGCCCGCGCACCTCAGCACCCGCGAACGGGAACTGGTCACCCTGGTCGCTCGGGGCTTCACCGATGCTCAGATCGCTGCCGAGCTGTACATCAGCGTGAGCACGGTCCGCACTCACCTGGATCGGGTCCGGGATAAGACCGGCTGCCGCCGCCGCGCCGACCTGACCCGCCTGGCCCTGCAGGCCGAACTCGCCTGACCGGCCAGGCGGAGGGTGCCTGGCCACCCGGCGGCCCTGTCGGTATTCCTGCCTACAGCCCTCCGAGCAGCGGGATTAGGTAATTCGGCCTCTCCCCGCGTATAGCCCGGACAGGCGAGCCTGTCGGTGAAATGGACGAGCAGGCGGAGGTAAGTGACATGACCACGGTCATCAGCGACTCCTCGCGGAAAGCATGCGGGAGGATCAACCGTGCGGAGCAGGCCGCCGGCCGGATGGCACCACTAGGGCGTGAGGCGGAACGGCGGATCGTCGGTAACCTGTTGCGGCGCGCTCAGCAGGGGGCTGGGGGAGTCGTCCTGGTGGACGGGGAACCGGGCATCGGCAAGACCCTTCTGCTTCGCGACTCCGTCGACGCGGCGGCGGACCGCGGGTTCTCGCTGGCGGCCGGGGCAGCGGACCAAGCAGGCAGTGCGGTCCCGTTCTTCACCCTGCGTCCGGCCCTGCGCGAGCCGTTCAACGTGCCGTCCGGCGAAGAGCCCGGGCATGATCACCCGGATGAGGCCGCGTGGTGGATCCGGGCGCGAGCGCTCCTTGAGCAGCGGGCCGCGACTGCGCCCGTTCTGGTCGCCCTGGATGACCTGCACCGGGCGAGCCCCAGCACCGTGGCCGCGTTGCGAACGCTGCCGACGGACCTGCGACGGTGCCCGATCGTCTGGCTGCTGGCCCGGTCACCCCGGTCTGCGCCCGCCATCGACCACCTGTTCGGTCTGCTGGAGGAGGACGCTGCCGTCCGGGTGACCCTGAGGCCACTGGACGACGAAACGGTTGTGGCCATGCTTAGCCGCACGTTGGGCGCCGCTCCGGACCAGGCCTTGGCCGACCTGACGCGGACGGCCGGAGGGAACCCCGAGTTCGTAGCCGAGCTGATCGCCGGCCTGCGCGAAGAGCGGGGCGTCAACGTGGCGGGCGGGCGCGCCGTGCTGGCGTCGTCCAGTTTGCCGCGGCGCGTCCGTCGCCTAGCACAGAAACGGCTCCGCGGCCTCAGCCCGCAGGGCCGGCAGCTCCTGGTAATGGCGGCAACGCTGGGCCCAGGATTCCGGCTTGAGGATGCGGCCGACATGCTGGGCGAGACCCCGGCCACCTTGCTGCCACCGGTCGAGGAGGCGATGGACGCCGGGATCATCGCCGCCGCCGACCACATGTTCACATTCCGCCACGAGCTGCTGCGCCGTGCGATTGGCGAGCTGACGCCGCGCCCGGCCCGGACGGCGCTGCATCACCAATACAGTGACATCCTGCTGGCCAGGGGCGACTCGGCCGACCAAGCCGCCGCCCACCTGCTGCTGGCCGCGCATCCGTCCGACCGGCCATCTGTGGCCAGACTGGACCAAGCTGCAGAACGGACGCAGGCCGTGGCGCCACAGGTCACGGCCGACCTGACCACGCGCGCGCTGGAGCTGACCTCGTCGGCGGACCCGGCCGCGCTGCCGCGCGCCGTTGCGGCGGTGGAGGCTCTTACCGCGGCCGGCCGGCTCGACCAGGCCGCCCGAACCGCCACTGACCTGCTGGCCCGCCCGCTGCCGCCGGCCACCGAAGACAGGCTGCGTTGCGCGCTGTCCGCGGTGGCGGCTGCTGCCGGACGGCCACGGGAGGCCGCAGAGCAGGCCCAGCTGGTACTGGCCCGGGCCGAGCTGCCCGCCGGCCTGCGGGATCTGGCGCTGACCGCGCACCTTCAGGCCCTCTGCGGACTGCGCGGCGGGCAAGCCGACCAGACGGCCGACGCTGTCCTGGCCGTGCCCGCCCGGCACGATGGTCATGTCGCGACGGCTGCCCTCGTCACTCAGGCCCTCGTCACTTGGGAAAACGGCCGGGTCGGCGACGGCCTGGAGTTGCTGCGGCGCGCGGCCCGCCAGGACACGGGAATCTCTCCGGACGCCCGTCACAGCCAGCCGCTGCTCATGCTCGCCGCCGCCCTGATCGACCTGCGCCGGCTGGACGAGGCCGAAAACCTGCTACGCGCTGCTGCGAGCCCGGTACCGCGGAACATCCCGGCCGACGCCGCGCTGTGCCTGCTGCGGGGCCGCGTCCACTTGGCCGCCGGGCGGCTCAGCGAGGCCACCGCCGAAGCCCGGACGGCATTGGCCGCTGCCGAGGCCCTCGGCGCCCACGGATACGCCGCGACCGGCCACACTCTGCTAGCCGCGATCAACCTGCGCCGGGGCGATATCGCGGCCGCGACCCGGCATATCGTCGCCCGCCCCGTCGCGGACCCGCAGCTTGCCGACCTCTATGCCTACCCGGAAGCCCTGACCATGCAGGCGCGAGTCATCGAAGCGCGTGACGGCGCGGTCGCCGCTCTCGGGCACCTCCGCCAGCTGTGCGCCGGCCTTCCCTCCCGGAGCGGGTTGCTCGCCCGGGACCCCGCGCTCCCGGCCTGGCTGGCCCGCGTGGCGCTGGCCGCGGGCGACACGGACCTCGCCGCGCGTGTTGCTGAGGCGGTCCACTCGCTCGCCCAGGCGCATCCAGGGCACCCGGCGCTGACGGCCGCCGCGGCGCACTGCCAGGGCATCACCGGCCAGGACCCGGTCTACCTGTCCGAGGCCGCCCGGCGGCACCCGGACGCGTGGGCCAGCGCATCCGCCGCGGAGGACCTCGGGATCCTGCGCATCGGCCGGGGCCATCGTGACCGTGCGATCCGCGACTTGGAAGAGGCCCTCACCGGCTACCGCGAAACCCAGGCCGACCGAGACCAGGCCCGCGTCCGGCGGCGGCTGCGCGAACTCGGTGTCCGCCATCGGCATTGGAGCACGTCACCCGCTGGGCCGCTCACCGGGTGGGACAGCCTGACCAGCACCGAACAGGCCGTCGCTCGTCTCGTCGCCGAGGGACTGAACAATAAGGACGTTGCTGCCCGGCTGTACATCAGCAAGCACACCGTCGCGCATCATCTTCGCCAGATCTACCCAAAGCTCAACATCTCGTCTCGAGTGGAGCTCGTCCGCATCGTCATCGAGCAGGCCACAGACGAAACGTGACCCCGGCCGGATCCTGGTGTACCGCCCCTGACGCGTGACTGGTAGCGCTCAGTACCAGAGCGAGGGTGATCATGACGGCAATGGTCACCGCCAGTGCAACAGCTACCGGGAGAGCCGGCCATGCTTTCCCGGGCGAGGGACGCATGAGGGGACCTTGGTTGCCCTCGGTACCGCCAGCCAGACTGGCCCCTCCGCCCCGATGCCGCCCGTGCCGCTGCTGCGCCGTGGACCGCAGGTCTTCCGGCATCGGCTCACCGGAGGTCAGCCGGTTGAACACCGACAGGCGCGACGCGAACTCGGGCGCCGAGGCCGTAAGCCTTACCGCGATGGAATTCAAGGCACGCTGCTCCCGTGCGTCCAGGCTCACGGCGATTCTCCCTCCTCGGCTTGCGGATCCACAGGAAGGCGCCCTCGAATTGCAGCGGCCCGCGGTCCGCGTGCGCCCTCGCGGCGGGTAGGCGCTGCAGGACGCGCTCCGAGTTTTGGCCAGCTTGACCAGCCCGCACATCGTCAGGTGCACCAAATCTCAGCCCCGGTAAGCGAAGGATTTAACTAATCGTCCTGACGATGTCGGGACTGGGCATCGCCGTAATCCTTGGGACCCAAGGTCGGGTAATCCCGATGGCATAGGCAGGCAGGAACTGCACATTCTGCGGAGACGAGATGTACGACCACCTGATAGAGGCGCAGGTAACTGCGGCCGAGATTGCCTGCCAGCGGATGAGCCCGTCGCGGCTGAAGGCCCTGGGCGAAAGCCTCGAAAACGCCTGCCTGTTGCCGCCTGATGCCGGGTGGGATCAGAAGGCTGCGGCACACGCTGCCTTCTTTACCGTCATGGCCGACGCAGCCGACGACCCGGTCAGCTCGCCGGTTCTGGCCACCGGAGCCGAGCTTGCCAACGAGCTGATGGTGACGGCGGGCCGGACGGCCAGTCAGATCGTCATCAACTCCCGCCGGCGGGTCCTGGATCACTTGCGCACCGGTAACGCGACGGCGGCCGCTCTTGAACTCGGCAATCATCTCCGCACTTTGCAGTTCATGGGCCGGCTGACCAGGACCAATTAGCACCGACCGTCAAAGGATCCTGAATTGGCCCAGCCCACCGTCAGTGGCGGCACCGTCCTGGCAGCGGTTCCGGGGCGGCATCAACGTCCCGCTCTACTACGGACCGCACCTGCTCGGCCCTGTCTTCGCCGGCCCGCACTCGTCTCTGGTCGCGACAACCGTGGCCGGCGTGGAGATCAGGTCGATTTGGATCCAGGAACGCAGGACAAAGGAGAAAGCGCAATGACCGATGAGCATTACGACGCAATCGTGATCGGGACCAGCCAGGGCGGCCGGCTCCTTCCCGCCGAACTGGCGAAGGCCGGCCAGAAGGTGGCGCTCGTCGAGCGTGACCAGCTCGGTGGCGTCTGCGTCAACCGGGGCTGCACCCCGACCAAGACCATGGTCGCCAGCGCGCGCATCGCCTACCAGGCGCGCCGCGCCGCGGAGTACGGCGTGCGTACCGGGGCGGTTTCCGTGGACCTGGCCGCGGTGCGCGAGCGCAAGCGGGCCATCGTCGGTGGTGCGCGGGAGGCCTACGCGAGCCGCCTGGCCCAGGACGGACTTGAGCTGATCGAGGGGGAGGCCCGCTTCACGGGGCCGAAGACGCTCGTGATCTCCCTGACCGGCGGCGGGACACGGCACGTCAGCGCGCCCGTCATCATCATCGACACCGGCGCCCGGCCCAGGCCGCTGACCATCACTGGCGCGGATGACATCCCCGTGCTCGATTCAACCTCGATCATGGAGCTGGATGAGATCCCAGAGCACCTGATCATCCTGGGCGGCGGCTACATCGGGCTCGAGTTCGGGCAGATGTTCCGCCGGTTCGGCAGCGAGGTCACCATCGTCCAGGATGCCACTCGTCTGATGACGCTCGAAGATGAGGACGTCTCGGACGAGGTCGCCGACATTCTGCGCGATGAGGGGATAACGATCCTGACCTCGGCGGCACTGACCCGGGCCGAGCCAGCCGCCGGGGGACGGCTGCAGCTGACCGTTCGCACGGAGGACGGCGATCAGGAAATCAAAGGCTCACACCTGCTGGCGGCGGTCGGCCGCATCCCCAACACGGACGTCCTCAACACCGAGGCCGCCGGCATTCGGCTCGACGGCCAGGGCTTCGTTGAAGTCGACGAGTACCTGCAGACCAGTGTCCCCGGCGTCTACGCCATGGGCGATGTCAGGGGCGGGCCCGCGTTCACTCATGCGTCCTACGACGATTACCGCGTCCTGCGCGCCAACCTCATCCGGCACGAGAAGGCCAGTACGCAGGGCCGGGTCGTTCCGCATGTGGTGTTCATCGACCCACAGCTCGGCCGGGTCGGCATCACTGAACGTGAGGCCAGGACACAAGGGCGCGCCGTCCGCGTAGCAAAGGTTCCCTTGGCCGCCGTCATCCGGGCCATCGAGACCGGGGAAACGCGCGGCTTCATGAAGGCCATCGTCGACGAGAACAGCGGGCAGATCCTTGGCTGCGCGGTCCTCGGCGCCGAAGGCGGAGAGATCATGACGATCATCCAGGTCGCCATGCTGGGCAAGCTCGCCTGCACCGACATGGCGAACGGAATCTTCACGCACCCGCTCCTGGCCGAGGGCCTCAACACCCTCTTCGAGTCATTCGACGGCTGAGCAGGGACGAGCAATCTCCGGGAACATTCGGAGCCAAAACTCACCCCGAACGGGACCGCCCCGGCTCGCACGAAGCCCTGTACCAGACCACCGTTGCGGGCGTTGATTCTCGCCGGTCTTGTATCAGTTTCTGAATGCGCTCTTCTTCGGTCGTACCGCCCCACACCCCGTGCATCTGGCGCGTGCTCAACGCGAATTCCAGGCAGCACCGGACGACCGGGCAGCGCGTGCAGAAATCCTTCGCCCGCTGACCCTGCTCCCGAGATTGCCCGCGGGACGAGATCGGGAAAAAGAGTTCGGGGTCGGTGTCTCGGCATGCGGCGGCCTCGCGCCAGAGTTCTCTATCCTCGGCCACGGCTGTGCCTCCTTCGAATTCCTCGTTGTCAGGGCATCGTGACCGTTTTTTCCGTACCGCACATCGTCAAGGCGTTTATCTCATCGCGGTGGTGTCAGGCCGGCGGTCTCCTGGGCGGGAACGCGCATGTGGGGCGAACATGTCCCGCATCCTGCGATGGCGCTGTCTGCCTTGACGATGTGCGGTGAGCCGTCGTCGGCCCAGGCTTGGCGTGATCCATAACCGACCCTTAAGGCCCCGGCGGCAATGGAGGTCATACTGTGGGTATGACGGGCCTGTGGACGAGCCAATGAGGCCGAATCGATCGCGACCATTCGCAGGGCAGTTGAAATCGGTGTCACCATGTTTGACACTGCCGAGCCGGTCACCCTCCGCGCCAGGAACTCTCTGGCCCAGGACGGCCTGCGCTGCGCCTTCCCGCGCTTCGAGCAGGAGAACCTGACCCGCAACCTGCGGCTGCTCGAGCGGGTCGAGGCGATCGCCGCAGCTCAGGATGGCTGGCGAGCGCCCCCATGAACCTCGACGAGTCCATCGACTCCGCGCAGGAAGGTCTCGCAGACCAGCACCGGGTCGAACAGGCAGCCTGACGCCATAGCGCCGTCGCGGAGCATGACGAAGTGCTGGGCGGCCGGGCCGGCCTTGTTTTCCCCGATGCTCGCCATCAAGGTCGTGATGGTCTCGAGGAACCACTGCCGGTGGGCGAGGACGGCCTGGTGGGCGGGATGGCCGGGATCGGGATACTCGGCGACGGCGTTCAGGAAGGCGCACCCGCGAAAGCCGGGCGACTGGATGCCCTCGGCGATCGATGCGGCGATGGCCCGGACGGCGTCAGACGCGGATCGGCCAGCGGCGATGGCGGTGTACACCTGCTTGCGGATAGCTTGATCGGTCGCCTGCAGATAGGCGACGACGAGATCCTCCTTGCTGGGGAAATGCCGGTAGAACGTGGCCCGGGTTGTTTTTGCCTCGGCGATGATCCGATCGACGCCAATCGAATGGATTCCGTCCGCGTAAAAAATCCTCGTCGCCGTGTTGAGGAGCCGGAGTCGCGCCTCGGACGGCCGGATCTCAGTATCGCTCGACGCCATGAGGCCACTCTACGACAGAACGTTCGGTCTTGTCATCGCTGACCTTGCTCGTCGTTCTCAAGGCCTGCCCGAGCGGGCAGCGGGACGGCGACGTCGACCGTTGCCCAGCTCCTGCGAATTCTACGCCGGTGCTACCGGCGCTCCGCGGCCGATCTAGTAGATAGAACGTTCCGTCTTGACAGGTCGCTACCGGCGCGGCATTGTTGGGCAAGACAGAACGTTCGTTCTCGCCCATGAGCGCCTTCGCCGTGTCACCCGTCTGGCTGAGGTTTCCTCAGTAACCGAAGGAATCACCATGACCACCGAAAGAACGACCATGCCCGTCGTCGCGGCCTCCGGCTTCGCGGCGACGGCTTCCACTTTGCGGCGGCTGTACTTCGTCCGCTTCGCGTTCGCCATCGTCTGGGCCCTCGTGGCGCTCACCACCGCCAAGCACCTGGGGCCCCTCGCCGCCACGCTTTTCGTGCTGTATCCACTGTTCGATGTGGCCTCCGCCATCGTCGACGCCCGCGCGTCGCGCACCACCGGAGCGCCCACCCTGCAGTACGTGAACATGGCGATCAGCGTGCTGGCCGCGATCGGTCTGGCCTTCGCTGCTGCCTCTGGCATCCCGGCGGTCCTGCGGGTGTGGGGTGCCTGGGCGGTCGTGGCCGGGCTGATCCAGCTGATCGTGGGAATCACCCGCCGCACGGTGGGCGGACAGTGGCCGATGATCATCAGCGGCGGTATCTCCGTACTCGCCGGCGGGGTGTTCATCGCCACCGCCTCCGCCCACCACCCGGCGCTGACCAGCGCGATCGCCTACGCCATCCCCGGCGCCATCTTCTTCCTCATCTCGGCCATCCGTCTCGGTCGCCCGGCCAAGGGA
>Ga0209112_10000114_pt1 | contig 13149 bp, 14 predicted proteins | sample TexAe_OM3H0_O3_FD_187947 | JGI IMG/M metagenome (GOLD analysis project Ga0209112, IMG submission 187947) | Forest soil microbial communities from Davy Crockett National Forest, Groveton, Texas, USA - Texas A ecozone_OM3H0_O3 (SPAdes) (version 2) | ecosystem: Environmental > Terrestrial > Soil >...
CCCGTAGCCGCGCGGGATCAGGTCTTCGACCGGCACGTTGCGCAACTCGTTGACCAGGTTGGGAAACAGCCGCAGGTCGGCGAAGCTCTTGACGTCGGAGACCGGATCGAAGTCGAGCGTCTTGGCGGCCCGCAACCAGAACGCGGACCCGGTGTCCTCGCCGAAGTGCCAGGCGATGGCGGCACGCAGGTAGGCCTCCGGGTCTTCGATGGGCGCCGATCGTGGAACCTCCAACAGCGAAAAGTCGATATCGGCCATGACTTCGATCCTGTCCTAAGCCGCACCAGGCCGCCAGGGTACGCCCGGGCGGGCCCAGCGTACAGAAGTTGAACGTTAGGTCATTGCGCGGCAAATTCCCTGTATCCAAAGGGTTTTCAAGGCACTGCTCGCGGCGTCTCGCATGGCGCCGTCAAATACGCAGCAGGCGTTCGGCGTTGCCGTGGGCGACCTTTTCCCGGTCGGCGTCGCACAGGACAGTGCGCTCGAATCCGGCGACCGCCTCATACGACGATTCGTATGGGTAGTCCACGGAGAACATGACCGCGTCCGCCCCGACTTCCAGCACCGCGCCCAACAGTGTCGCCGGCGAGAAGACGCCGCTGTTGGTGAACACGACATTGGTCCCCAGGTAGGCCGAGGGCAAGCGCGCGATCTTGTCCGCGGGGTTCATTGTCTTATACCGCGAGTCGAGCCTGCTGCGTTGAAACGGCAGGAACTCACCCATGTGACCCAGAATCAGCGTCGCCCCTGGATGGCGGTCGAACACTCCACCGAAGACGAGACGCAATGCGTGGCCCCCCACCTCGGCGGCCCAACTCCACGATGCCCCATACATTTCGGGTCGCCCCTGAAGCACCTGCCAATGATCGGCCGGTGGTGCTCCCGGGTGCAAATAGAGTGGGACCTGCAGCGATTCGAGCGCCGACCATACCTCGTCGTATTCCGGCGCGTCCAGGTACCGCCCGCCCGGGCCGTAGATGCAGTCGTTGACCAGCGCGCCACACAGGCCGAGCTCGGTCACCGCACGTTGAAGTTCCGCGGCCGCGGCCGCGGGATCTTGCAGCGGCAGAACGGCAAAGCCCTGGAAGCGGTCCGGGTTCTTCGCGACGACTTCCGCCGTATAATCATTGACGAATCGTGCGTTGCTACAGGCCAATTCGGGTTCGATATCCACCTGCAGCCCGGGCACCGTCAGCGACAGCACTTGGACGTCGATACCCGCCTCGTCCATCTCCGGCAACCGGTACTCGGTGAAGTCGGGCAATCGGGCGGCGAACCGCTTGGCGACATCGGAGTTCCATCGGGACGACAGCTGCGGGATCCCGTCGTTCGTCATCGGTTGCCGCTCGCCGAGTTCGGGGATGAAGAACGCTTCCTCCAGGGCGATGTAGCGCATGAGCAATCCCTTCCTCTTGCAACCCTCTTGTTCGATTCAAGCTTGCTGTCGTGCGCGCAATTTGTGAAATGAATTCCTAATATTGTTGCTATGCATCAAACGCATATCACCGGTGTGGATCTGAACCTGCTGCCGGCATTGGCCGCCCTGCTCGAGGAGCGTCACGTCTCGCGCGCCGCCTCACGCGTCGGCCTGAGTCAGCCTGCGATGAGCCGCGCCCTGCAACGATTGCGCCGAATCTTTGACGACACCTTGCTGGTGAGCAGTCGCGACGGTTACGCGCTGACGCCGCGAGCCGAACGCATCCGCGGACGCGTCGCGGCCGTGCTGCCGGAACTGGACGCGTTGTTCGGCTCCGAACACTTCGATCCGACAACGGCGCGGGAGTCATACCGGCTGGCCCTCAGCGACTATTCGGTGGCGGCCTTCGGCGCCGACCTGGCGCGAGCGGTTCGGGCGCAATCACCGGATTCGACCCTGGCCTACCAGCTGCTCGACGACGATTCCTTCGATCACCTCACCACCGGCGCCGTCGATCTGCTGATCCTGGGCAGGCGGGCTCCCCCGCAGTTCTCCAGCCAGTTGCTGTTCACCGACCGCTTCGTGTGCGCCGTTGCCGCCGATCACAAGCTGGCCCGCAGACGTCAGCTCTCGCTGCGCGACTACCTGCGCTTCCCGCACATCAGGATCGATATCGAACGTGGCGGACAACATCTCATCGAACGCACCCTGGGCAGTCCCCGAAATGTGGTCATCAGCACGCCTTTTCATGCGTTCGCTCCAGAGATGCTGACCGGAACCGATCTGGTGCTGACCTTCCCGGCGCGCCTTGCGCCGAGGTTCTCGGACGCGTCCCACATCAGCATCGTCGAGGCACCGCCGGAACTGCCGGAGTTGCCGTTCTACTCGGTGTGGCACCCACGCCTCGACCACGACCCCAGCCGGGGCTGGCTGCGAGACATCACCCGAGGCGTCGCGGCAAGCTGAAGACGGCGCTCAGCCGACCGGATGGTTGTGCAGCCGGCGGGGGTCGATACCGGCGCTGCGCCAGGCGGCGGCCGCCCAAGGTGTGTAGATCAGCCGGACGGGCAGCCGGTTGATGAGCGGGTTCAGCACGCGAGTGACCGCGGCGAATCGCTGAAAGCGCTTCTCTTTCTTGGCATCCCACGGCAGCTGGCAAACCTCACGCATCTGGGGTGGCATCGTTCCGACCAGGACCAGGCGGGTATAGGCGTTGAGCGGCGCGGACATCATCTTCCAGATCGGCCCGGGAATCCAGCGTGGGCCAGGGATTCCCTTCCTGATGTACCCGGTGCCGTACAGCACGGTTTTGTGCGGAACGAACCGGTCCAGCATCTCGTCCCAGTAGGTGAGGAACTCGTCGTAGGTCTGCGGCTGCCCGCGGTCGCTGACCCCGTAGAGGCTGTACCACACCTTGCCCTCGTTGAAGATCTGTTCCTTTTCCGCGTGGGAGAGCCGGCGGATGAACATGTCGGCGTTGTAGATCACCTGGTCGACGAAGGAGGCGTGCGCCCAGTAGAACAGCTCCGGGTTCAGCGCGTGATACCGCGAACCGTCGCTGACAGTCCCCTTGATCGACCTGTGGAAGTCGCGAACCTTGCGGCCCCACTCGTGCGGTTCGTCGGAGTAGACGGTCTTCATCAGCGGGGGCGCCGTGCGCTTGGCCCGGCCCAGCGTGTCGCTGAACACCACGGAGTGATCGAGCACGCCCTGCGCCAGCTGCTCGATGCAGTTCTCGACACCGACGGTTCGCTGGAACCCGAAGAATTGGGTGCGGTTGTCCCCATAGAACTTCCACGTCAACGACTCGGGCCCCAGCCGCGCCGCGGCGTCGCCGACGTCGTCGATCGGCATCGGCACCGCTTCGCGCACCCCGCTGTCGAAACGCTCGCCGGCGGCCAACTGGCCATGCTGGGCGTTCATGCCCACCTCCCGTGAAACACTGACACAGAAGTGTATCTTTGTTCCAAAGCTAGCAAGTCGCCGGGTACGTTCGCAAAGCAGGTGGGCACGATGCGGCAGATCAAGCAGGCCGAAACCGCGACCGAGTCGCTCGACGAGATCGACCGCACCATTCTGGATACCGCGCGATCCGTGTTCGAGACGTACGGCGTGCGTCGCGCCAACATCGAAGACGTCGCCGCCCGCGCGGGCGTCAGCCGCAGCACCATCTACCGCCGATTTCCGACCAAAGACGATCTGTTCGCACACGTGGTACGGCGCGAGGCGGAGCTGTTCTTCAGCACGCTGGACAACGCGACGACGGGTTGCGATCCGCAACAGGCCGTGGTCGAGGCGTTCGCGCTCGGGGTGCGCCTGGTCCAGGATTCGCCGCTGTACTCAAGGATCGCCGAGAGCGAGCCCGAACTGCTGGGCATGTTCTCCCGGTCGCAGGTGTTCCCGATTCGCCAGTTCGCTGACGGAATCGCCTATACCCTGCGGCGCTGCGGCGCCGACAATTCCGACTCCGATCTGGCCAACATCGGCGACATCCTGCTGCGCGTCGCCCTCGGCATCATCGTGTTTCCCACCGACCGGCTCGACACGTCGCAGCCCGGCGCAGTCCGCGAGTACGCCGCCCGCTATCTGGTCCCGATCCTCGCCCGCTAGGGGTGTGTCGGATCCCTGCACTAACCTTTGATTCGTGGCGCCGGTTCCGCGGACCCGGTACGCCAGCTGCGGCGAAATCGACCTCGCCTATCAGGTCTTCGGCGATGGCCCGATGGACCTGCTTGTGCTGCCGGGCCCACTAATTCCGATCGATTGCGTCGACAGCGAGCCGTCGATGCACCGGTTTCACCGTCGGCTTGCTTCCTTTTGCCGGGTGATCCGGTTCGACCAGCGTGGCATCGGTTTGTCCTCGCGGCTTCCTTCGTTGGACATGATGGGGCCGGAATCGTGGGCGAACGACGCGATCGCGGTGATGAACGCGGCCGGATGCGAGCGGGCGACGGTCTTCGCCCCGGGTTTCACATCGCTGGCCGGACTCGTTCTCGCCGCCGACTTCCCCGACCGGGTGAACAACCTGGTGATCTTCAACGGAGCCGCAAGGACCCTGCGCGCTGCCGACTACCCGATCGGTGCCGAGCTGGCCGCCACCGATCCCTTTACGACGGTCGGGGTTCAACCCGATGCCGTCGAGCAGGGCTTCGACGTCCTCAGGATGATTGCGCCGTCGGTGGCGAGCGACGAAGCATTCCGCGCTTGGTGGGATCACGCGGGCAATCGCGCCGCGTCGCCCAGCATGGCCCGCGCCTTCATCAAGAAGATTCGAGAGGGCGATGTCCGCGACAGGCTCGACCGCATCATCGCGCCGACGCTGATCCTGCATCGCGACAATTCGGACTTCAGCCCCGTCGCCCACGCGCACTACCTCGCCGAGCACGTGGCGGGGGCGCGCCTCGTCGAACTGCCGGGGCATGACGCGCTCTACTGGGTCGGCGACACCGCCCCCATGCTCGACGAGATCGAGGAGTTCATCACCGGCGTGCGCGGGGTGTCCGACGCCGAGCGCCTGCTCACCACGATCGTCTTCACCGACATCGTCGGGTCCACCGAGCACGCCGCCACACTCGGCGATCACCGCTGGCGTGACCTGCTGGATAACCACGACACCATCGTGCGTAACGAACTGCAACGTTTCGCCGGCCGCGAAGTCAACACGGCCGGAGACGGATTCGTCGCGACCTTCAGCAGCCCGAGCGCAGCGATCGCGTGCGCAGACGCCATCGTCGGCGCCGTCCGCGTCCTCGGCATCGAGGTGCGGGTGGGCATTCATGCGGGCGAGGTGGAGGTGCGCGGCGCCTCGAAAGAAGACGTGGCGGGCATGGCCGTGCACATCGGCGCGCGGGTTGCCGCCCTCGCGGGCCCCGGCGAAGTCCTGGTCTCCTCGACACTGCGCGACATCGTCACCGGATCGCGGCACAGGTTCGGTGACCGCGGCGAGGCCGCGCTCAAGGGTGTGCCAGGCCTGTGGCGGCTGTATGCCCTGGTAAGCGAGCACGCCGTCGTGCGGCGGTAACGATGCCCGCAATCCGACGCGTCGGGGTGCCGAAGCGCTCGGCGTACGCTGCCAAGGGGGTTTCCGATTTCCGGTGTACAGCAAAGGAGTACGCATGACCGACGTGCACATTTCGCTGCCTCCCGCGTTGCGACGCGCGCTGGACCTCCTTGCCGATCCGCCGGCGGATCCCGACGTGAGCAAGGGTTATCTCGATCTGCTCGGCGCGGCCGACGGTGACGGCGTCTCGAAGAACACCGGACCGATCCAGGCGGCGTGGGCATCACCGATCGGGTCGATGCTCTACGACAACGCCCAAGCAATTTCACGTCGCCTGCTCAGCGTGTGGCGGCTGCCCATCGAGTGGTTGAACATCCCGCCGGGCGGCACCGCACTGGACGTCGGCTCGGGTCCGGGCAACCTGACCGCGTCGCTCGCACACGCCGCGGGCCCGGGCGGACTGGCCCTGGGCGTCGACATCTCCGAGCCGATGCTTGCCCGCGCCGTTCGTAACGAAGCGGGACCGCAGGTCGGCTTCATCAAGGCCGATGCGCAACGACTTCCCTTGCGCGACAACACCGTCGATGCGGTGATCTCGACCGCTGTGCTGCAACTGGTTCCCGATCCGGCGGTCGCGCTTGCCGAGATGGCGCGCGTGTTGCGACCGGGCGGGAAGCTGGCGATCGCGGTGCCGACGGTGGGACGTCTCGCTTCGCTCTGGCAGCTGCTGCCCAGCGTCGGTGCCCACATCTTCGGCGACGACGAAATCGCGGACATCTTGGAAGACAACGGCTTTGCCAGCGTACGGGTCAAGAGCTTCGGCACCTTCCAGTGGGTGCGGGCGAAGAACGCCGAATCATGACCGATCAGTCGTTGGCAAGTTCCCGGTGCTCGATCAGCTCACCCAACCCGGACACCCCGAGCCGCTCACGGAACGCCTGCGCGGTATAGCCGATGACGGTCGCGTCGGTCCGGGCGCGCACCGTCGCCGAGCGCGGCATCCCAAACAGCACACCGATCTCGCCGAAGTAGTCGCCCGCCTTGGCCACCTTGACCAATTCCTCACCGCCGTCGGCTAATTCGCGCACAATATCGAGCTCGCCGTCGGAGACCAGATAGATCAGCTCGCCCATGGTGCATTGTTCGAATAACATCTCGCCGGCCGTCAGCCGCACGGTTTCGGGAGGCCGGTTCGTCGACGAGACCGCCGGCGTGAGCTCGACGACGCGATCGGCCAGCGGCAGGATCCGGCTGTCGTGGGTGGCCACCACCACCACGCGGTCCCCCTGCGCAAGCGAGCGGATCAGCCGCAGCACCTCCTCTACCTGAATGAAGTCGAGATGCGCGGTGGGTTCATCGGCGAGGATCAACAACGGATCCAGTGCAATCGCGCGAGCGACCGCGACGCGTTGCTGCTGCCCGCCGCTCAGGTCGCCCGGGCGATGCTTCATCCGCTCTTCGAGATTGACCCGCCTCAGCAGTTCCTCGGCGCGCTGACGTGAGGCCGCGCGGGAGTTACCGGCCGCACGCAGCGGAACCATCACGTTTTCCACAGCGGTGAGGCTCGGTACCAGGTTGAACGCCTGGAACACGATGCCCACCTTGTCGCGCCGATAATGCGCCAGCGCGCCGCCCTCGAGCTTGGTGATGTCGATGCCGTCGAATTCGATGGCCCCGGACTTGGGCCGCAGAATGCCGCCGAGGCAGGACAGCAACGTCGTCTTCCCGCAGCCGCTGGGCCCCAGCAGGATCACCAGCGATCCGGCCGTCACGTCGAGGTTCAAACCATTGATCGGGCGGACCGCGTAGCCACCGCTGGAGTATTCGACGACAAGGTCTTTGATGCTCAGATCGCTCATCGCTCAGGGACCTCCGAATGCGAGCGCCGGATCGACGGCGACCGCACGTCTGAATCCGGCGAGGCTGGCCAGCAGGCCGATCACGATCGCAGCAAGCGGCAGCGCCACGTAGGCAATGGCAGGGACCACGACAATCATCGGGAACACCGGCCCAAGCAACAACGAGAACACGACGCCCAGCAGCGCCGCGAGCAGCGCGACGATGACCGCCTGCAGTGCCAGCCCCGCCAGGATCGACCGCGTCGGCACACCGATCGCCTTGAAGACCGCGAAGTCGCGCAGCCGCTCGAGCGCGGACAGGTACACCACCGACCCGACGATCAGCACCGCCACGAGCGACATCATCGCGGCGACGATCGAGATCGCGCCCGCGGCGACGTGCTCTGGGCGCAGCAGGTCGTCGACCCCGGCCGTCCGGCCGACGAGCTGGTAGCCGGCCGGGATTTGCCGGGGGCTCCCCGTGATCGCGATTGACGTGACCGTTGGCTGCCCGTTGTATGACAAGCGCTGCAAGCCCTCGGTGGTCAGGAAAACGTTGGGCGTCTTGGCCAATGCTGTGGAGTTGGGCACGATGCCGACAATCCGCAGCGTGCGCGCGCCGGCCGTCAGTTCCTCGCCTACCCGCCTGTTCAAAGTGCTCGACACCGCGACCTCGTCGGGCGTCGACGGAGGGCGGCCCTGCGATACCTGTGGCATGCCCGGTCCGCGTTCCGGCGCTCCGAACGCGGTGACGCTTCGCCTCGACGTGCCCTCGACGACAGTCGTCGCCGCGCAGGCCAAGGGTGCCGCGGCGGTGACACCGGGCGTCGCGGCCACCTGGCTCACTACAGCTTCGGCGAATGGCGTGGCGCCCAGGAGCGGTCCCGCGGCGCCGGCCTTGATCACGAACTCATCGACGCCCATCGAGTCGACCGCCCGCTCGGCCTCGACCCGAAACCCGTTCGCAAGCCCGATCATGATGAGCGTCATCGCGAAGACCAGCCCGGTGCTGATGATCGCAATCACCAAGCGCCGTCTTCGCCACTGCATGTCGCGCATTGCTGCGAACAGCATGGCTGGAGACGCTACCGACCGGCACGCATTTCCGGGCCGAGTTTGCTTCGCGTTCTTGTTCCGTCGGGTTTCAGTCGCGTTTCATGGCCGGGTGGCTGCGGGCCAGCACCGGCAGCAGCAGCTCGGGCGGGGCGATCCGGAAAAGCGCCGAAGCGACGCGGTTGACACGGCCCGGGATGACGACGGCCTTGCCGGCGGCCAAGCCGTCGATTCCGGCCTGGGCCACCCGTGCGGCCGGTACCCACATGACCCGGGGCAGGGCGGCTTCGGCTTCCCCCTTGCTGAAACCTGCCGCTTCGCCGAATCCGGTGTCCACCGGTCCGGGGCACAAGGCGGTCGCGCTGACTCCGGTGCCGCGCAGCTCACCGCGCAGGCTGTGCGTGTAGGACAACACAAACGCCTTGGCGGCGCCGTATGCCGCCTGCCCGGGCAACGGGCCCAACCCCGCTATCGAAGCCACATTCAGCACGGCGCCTCGACGACGTTCGACCATCCCGGGCAGCCACCTGCTACACAGATCGACCACAGCCGCGACATCGACCTCGACGAGCTTGAGTTCTTGTTCCGGAACCGAATTCGCGACGAGCCCGAGTGTCGAGAACCCGGCGTTGTTGACCAGAATGTCGGGCGTCAGGCCCAGCGCGGTGATCCGGTCCAGCAGGCCGGCCCGTTCTGCTGAATCCGACAGGTCCGCGGGTAGCGGGTGCGCTCGCGGACCCAACTGCGCGGCCAGTTCCTCGAGGCGTCCGGCGCTGCGAGCGACCAGCACCACCTCGTAGCCACGCCGATGCAAAATCCCGGCGAACTGTTCGCCGATGCCTGACGATGCCCCCGTGACAATCGCAGCACGGTCGTTTCCCGGTGGTGGAAGTGCCATACGCCGACCGTACCGGGCCAGATCTACTAGGCGACCCGCCAGCCGACTCTCATGCCCCCGAATCGGATTGCGCGAGCATCGCGAGGTTGTCCATCGACTCGCGCAGCATGTCGGGCGTCGTCGAACGAGCTTTTTCCATGCGATTGGGGTCGGTGAGCGCCGTCCAGTCGTAGGTGTGAGTCACCGTGGTGAGCGTGGGGTTTATCTGACTGACCTCCCAGCGCCACAGGTGACCGGGCGGCTGTTTCTTGGGTTCAGCCGGGCACCAAGCGATTTTGCTGCACTCGACGAATTCCACGACGTGGTTCTCCCGCACCGCACCATTGGTCAAGGTCGTTTTGAACACGTCGCCGACCTGACGGACCCGCTGCCCCGGAGCCGACGACGCGAGGTTGTTGTTGCCATCCCAGCTCGGCTGCCGAGACGGGTCGGCGATCAGTTCGAAAATCCGAGCGGCACTGGCCGAGATGACGCGGGTGGCGCTGACGATGCGTTCCTCTTCCATATCGTTATCCAAGCACGAAGGCCTGCGTGACAGATAGCGGCTGAGGTGCCGACAACGGGCCTCGTCGCCGGCACCTCAGCCATTCTTCTCGAGCCCGTTCACCCCATGTGCGGGAGCGCCTCGATGGGTCCGGACAGCGCCGCCCTGACATAACGGGTGTCGTCGTCGGCCAGCACCTCCACGTCACCGCGCTCGATGCCGTCGACGATCGCGTGTGCCACCTGGCGCGGGTCGTTCTTGGGCGCGTCGAAACCGGAGGTCATCTCGGTGTCGGTGAAGCTGAGGTGCGCGCTCACGACCTGGGTGCCCTGCTTCTCGAGTTCGAGGCGCAGCGAATTCGTTGCCGACCACAGCGCCGCCTTGGAGTCGCCGTAGCCGCCGGAGCCGGGCATCCACGACAAGATCGAAGCGACGTCGACCAGGGCCCCACCGCCGTTGTCGGCGAGGATCGGTGCGAACGCCTTGGCGACGCGAAGCGCGCCGAAGTAGTTCGTCTCGAACACTGCCCGCACTTCCTCGATGTCACTGCCCAGCAGACTCCGCGCACCGAGAACGCCGGCATTGTTGATGACGATTTTCGCATCCGATGCCTTAACTGCCAGTGCGGCAACCGATTCCGGCTTGGTGACCTCCAGCTCGAGACTCACCACGCGGGGGTCTTCGCTGGGCTTGGGCGCGCGCGCCGTCGCATACACCTTGGCCGCACCTCGCTGCAACAACTCCTCCACGATGGACTTGCCGAGTCCGCGCTGCCCACCGGTAACCACGACCGTCGACCCCTTGATGTTGACCATGATCTGTGCTCCTTGACTTAAGTGAAAAGCTTTTGCTTCTGTCAAGCTAATTGACTGCCATGACATAGTCAAGTATCTTTTACCTATGTCATCTGTATGGGTTGCGTCACAGCGGTACGGCATCGCACCCGCGCCGGACGGACTGGCGTTGGTCCAGGACTTCCTCAACACCCGTGGCGTCGAGGGATACGGACCAGACCTGCTGGCCGACACCGCGACCGCCGGCGAGTGGGTGGCGAACGCCGTGCGGGGATGGTCGGCGCTGCGTGGCACGGATCTACCGCCGCCGGCGCTCGACGATGCCGATCTGGCCAGGCTGCGTACCGTGCGGGCCACGATCTCGAACCTGGTGGCCGGCAACCCGCCCGGTGCGCGAGGTGCGGGCCCCGTTTCCGCTTCTTTCGCGCTATCGGACGGGGGCGAGGTGCGGCTGGATCCCAGCGGCACCGGTTGGCGCTGGCTTGCCTCCGCGCTTTGGGGTGAGATCCTGCTCGGCCAGCACACCGGCACGTGGCGGCGCGTCAAGCAATGCCACAACCATCACTGCGGATCGGCGTTCTATGACCGCTCCAAAAACAACAGCGGGGTCTGGCACGACGTGAAGACCTGCGGCAACGCCGCCAATCTGCGCGCTTCCCGGGCACGCCGGCGGGCGGCGAACTCGGCGCCTACGCCCGGGTAGGCGGCGGTATCAGCAGCGCTCGGCGCCGCGGGTCATCAGCCGCGGGCCGGCGCTGGTCGGGCGGCGGGTGGTGTTCAGCACGACGTTCAGTGCGTCGAAGGCACGCGCCTTGATCGGGCTCACCACATCGAGGTTGGTAGGTGCCTGGCGGATCCAGGACTGCAGTGTGGACACAGTTTGATCCTTTGTTTCTTCGGCCTGTACGCCGATTCATTGAATTCCACCCTGGTCGCTTTACGAGCACGCCGCGCCGCGGTAAAGGTCACGAAAAGGGCACTGTGGTGTACGACACGTCCGTCGCGCTATTTATTCCGTGCCACAACACCGATCTCAGGCGCTCGCGGCCTTCTCGACGTCGAGAAGTTGCTCGCCACGCCTTTCCTCGTCGTAGGCCTTGCGGCCCCCGCGAATTCCGAACAGCCGCTTCGAGATCAGCAGGTAGATCACCGCGGCGACGTTGATGCCGAAGGTCACCGCGCGAGTCATGGTGATGCCCTTGGCCAGATCGTGGATCTCCAACGGCAGGAAGACCGAAGTCGCGATCACCGCGAAGTACTCGCCCCAACGTTTCAGCAACCACAAACCGACGCCCTCGACCACCTCCAGCAACGCATAGCCGGCCAGCATCAGGGTCAACAGGGCCAACGTTGACGGCTTGGCCGCCAGCGCCTTTTCCAGCTCGTGCACGATCGTCATCTGATCGACCTTGAATCCCGCGGCGCGGAATATCGGCAGGTCACGATCGAGGGTCGCCTGGATGGCGCCGCGTGCACCGCGGAACTTCCACACCGCGTATGCGACGAGCCCGATAACCACCGCCCGGAACAGGCGTTCCACCGCCAGGACGCGGATGATGATGGCCTGGCGTAACGCCTTGCCGCGCATGATCATTGGCGCATCTTCGGCAGGTCCGCGGCCCTGTGGCGCGCCGATGGTGAATTCGCCGCAACGCAGGCAGCGCCACACTTCGCCCAGTCCGGTGGTGCCGCTCAGCCGGTCGGCGAGTGCCTGTTCGTCCGGCGCATACGTGATGTGACCTGCGAGTGCACAGGTGACCAACTCCCACCGGTTGCTGCCGCGATCTTTACGCATGGCCGATCATTGAATGCGGGCGGCGACACATGCAAGGGGGCGCGCACAGGCGGCGTCAGAAGCGTGCCCTGGTGCGCCGCCGCCGGGTGGTGGGGCTCACGGCCTCCAGCAGCCCGGTGAGCTCGGCAACCGGAGTCTCATCCAGGCGAGCAACCGCGGCGACGATGTCGGCCCGCAGCGCCTCGTCACAGAACGGTTCGGCAAGCCAGCCGAACTTCTCCACGACGCGCTCCCAGGACATCGGCCTGGTAGGCGATCCCTCGTAATCGGACTCCTCGCGGCCGAATTCCCGCCCGTCATAAGTGATTACATGCACCCGGGTCGCGGTGCGTTCCGGGTAGCCCGCAGTCAGGTCGTCGGCCGGCCTGACATCGACCCGCGCCAGCAGGTTCTGGACATCGCCGCGCCGAACCCGTTCGGTCTCCAGCTGCTCGGGACCGACTCCGCCGTCCAGAAGTGCCACCGCGGTCAGGTACTTGAGGTTGTAGTCGGCCTGCTCCTTGGTGTGCGGGTGATCCTTGTCGCCGTACGCGCCCCCGCCGGCGAAATCGTAGGCGCCCTGAAACACCTCGACGGTTACCCGCGACACCTCGTCACCGCGCAGTTGGTTCTCGGTGCGAATCGCCAAGATCGCGTCGATGACGGCCTGGCCGTGGATCAGCGAGCAGTACTGCTTGAGGTAGGTCTGCTCGACGCAGGAGAGTCCTCGGTTCCCGGTGTGCAAGTCGATCGGCTGACCGAAGAGCTGAACCAAGCCATGCGGCCCTTCGAACAGCGACTTGGGTCCGGTGACACCGCGCGCGGCCAACATCGTCGTGTAGATGGCGCGCATGCTCGTGATGGCGGGCGAAATGCCCTTCCAGTTCGACA
>Ga0209112_10000115_pt1 | contig 13146 bp, 8 predicted proteins | sample TexAe_OM3H0_O3_FD_187947 | JGI IMG/M metagenome (GOLD analysis project Ga0209112, IMG submission 187947) | Forest soil microbial communities from Davy Crockett National Forest, Groveton, Texas, USA - Texas A ecozone_OM3H0_O3 (SPAdes) (version 2) | ecosystem: Environmental > Terrestrial > Soil >...
TATATTTGTATTTGTATTAGTGTTATCTACTTTTGTATTCTTTATGCCAAATGCATTAGGTGACAGTGAAAATTACGTAATGGCTAATCCTATGCAAACTCCTCCTGCTATAGTACCAGAATGATATTTACTACCATTCTATGCAATACTAAGATCAATACCTAATAAATTATTAGGTGTTATTGCTATGTTTGCAGCTATATTAACTTTACTAGTTATGCCTTTAGCTGATTTTGGTAGAAATAGAGGTATACAATTTAGACCTATTAGTAAAATATTCTTCTATATATTTGTAGCTAATTTTTTAATACTAATGCAACTAGGAGCTAAACATGTTGAATCACCATTTATTGAATTTGGTCAAATATCTACTGTACTTTATTTTTCACATTTCTTAATAATAGTTCCATTAATAAGTTTATTAGAAAATACTTTAATAGAACTAAATTTAAATAAATAATATTTTTTTATTTATCTATATATAATTAAATATATAATAACCTAGAATTTTTTATTTATATTAAAACAAAAATAATTTTATATGAATTTATCTTTAATACTATCTTTGATAAGTATATTAGGTTTATCTAACTTAAGTAATTTAAAATTATTATTACTTATTAGTTTGTATGATAACAATTATTTACATAAAGTCGATTATTCAGGCATTTTAATTGCATATTATAGATTAAGAGGAAGTATACAAATAAAACTTAAATAATGTATTTAACTTTAATTTTTTTACCTTTAATTGGCTCAATATTATTAAACTTTACTAATAAAAAAACTCTAAAAGATTCTTACTTAATTACAACTATTTTAACAATAATTCTATTATTTGAAGTATTACTTACAATAATTAAAATAGATAAAAATCTTGATGTTTATTTCATTGAAATAATATATTTTATTAATATATTAATTTTTATAAGTATTAGTAAAATATTTTTTAATTTTTCATATTTACCTTCCCTTCCTAATAGATTTATTTATAAACTAAAGAAATCTTCATCCAAAGCTATTATTAGTTTTTCAATAATAGGTTGAGGAGGCACAAGTATAACTATATTAGATTATGGTAATATTATTTCATATATAAGATCTATTATATCGAATATATCAATACCTAATATAACAATACCTTATCCTAAAAATTACATAAGCATCCCTAATATTTACCACTATACTCCTAAATTAATTAAAAGCCAAAATTCATTAAACGAATTTACTTCTGAACAATTTACTACATATTATAATGCAAAATGAGCCATAGCTAGTCATAATATAAATTCATCACTAATTGACAATTTATGACATTTATTTCATAATAATTTACATATGTTTATCCCTATAGCAGGTATAATACTTTATTCAATCTTTCCTAACTTATATAACATATATAAAAGTAATAAGAATTCCGCTAATAATATTATAAATTTACTTTATACCTCCAATTTATTTAGATTAAGTAATAGTATTACTGTTTATATTAATACTCGTTTATCTAATCAAATAAGTAATAATTTTCAAACTAGGTTTGTAGGAAGTAATATAGCTAACAGAGCAAGAAATGCTGCTAATATTACACGTAATAGAACTTCTATTATTAGAAACCTTACCAGATTAGAAGAACAGTCTAGTCAATTTACTGCTTTATTACGTCAATTGTACAATATTGGTATAAATTATAGACAAGATAGTGATGGTACATCTACTATAAGTATAAATTACAGTATGCTTCCTTATATATCATTTCAACAAATGTTGGAATTAAATCCTATATTATATAATCAAATAATAAATATAAATACTGAGTTAGAAATATATTTACAATCTATATCAGGATTAATATATGACATATCAAGGTCCCTAGGTCAAAATAGTTCTATATTTGAAAACGCATTTCCTAATGAAGCAAATATAGACCAACAAGATCTTTTACCTGATATTGTAAATTATATAAATAGCGTTAATATGTACGACATAGAAACATTCTATGAAGTATACAACGAATCCAAAATTGAATACACTAATCAAAACTTTAATTAACAAAAAGCATAATATAATTCTTATAAACTTTTTAAAATTAAATATATTTAATTAATATTCAATTTTGGATTCATATGCGCTTTCACGTTTAGGTAATAAAAAATTATACTAAGATATATTAGTATATCTATATTTTATAAAGTATAAAATATTTATATTTAATATTTGCCTTATAATATGTATTTTATTTTACATATTTTTATAGTCCCTATTATATTAATAAGTTGTTTATCAAATAATATTTTAAGATGAACATTTTTAATGTAATTGTTTATTAATTTTAATAAACAAACAAAATAAACACAATACAATAAATAAACAATAAAGGTATTATTTATATGCCTGCCTCGAAAATTTCATTATGAACTGAAAGATGATTTTTATCATCAAATGCTAAGGATATTGGTACTTTATATTTAATGTTTGCTTTATTTTCTGGACTTGTAGGTACTGCATATTCAGTATTAATAAGATTAGAATTATCTGGACCAGGTGTTCAATATATTGCAGATAATCAATTATATAATAGTATAATAACAAGTCATGCCATAGTAATGATATTCTTTATGGTAATGCCAGCATTAATAGGGGGATTCGGTAATTTTTTATTACCATTATTAGTAGGAGGGCCTGATATGGCATTTCCTAGATTAAATAATATATCTTTCTGATTATTACCACCTAGTTTAATGTTATTTGTATTTGCTAGTGTAATTGAAAATGGAGCAGGTACAGGTTGAACTCTTTACCCTCCTTTATCAGGAATTCAAAGTCATAGTGGACCAAGTGTAGATTTAGCTATATTTGGTTTACATCTATCAGGTGTTAGTAGTTTATTAGGTGCTATGAATTTCATTACAACAATACTAAATATGAGAAGTCCTGGTATAAGATTACATAAATTAGCCTTATTTGGCTGAGCTGTAATAGTTACAGCTGTTTTATTACTATTATCTCTTCCTGTTTTAGCTGGAGGAATTACCATGATATTAACTGACAGAAATTTTAACACATCTTTCTTCGAAACAGCAGGAGGTGGTGATCCTATATTATATCAACATCTATTCTGATTCTTCGGTCATCCAGAAGTGTATATATTAATTATACCAGGGTTTGGTATAATTAGTACAACTATTTCAGCTAGTTCTAATAAAAATGTATTTGGTTATCTTGGAATGGTTTATGCTATGATGTCTATAGGTGTACTAGGATTTGTAGTATGAAGTCATCATATGTATACTGTAGGTCTAGATGTAGACACAAGAGCCTATTTTACTGCTGCCACATTAATAATAGCAGTACCAACAGGAATTAAAATATTTAGTTGATTAGCTACATGTTATGGAGGATCTTTAACTCTAACTCCTCATATGCTATTCGCACTAGGTTTTGTATTTTTATTTACTATTGGTGGTCTTAGTGGAGTTGTATTAGCTAATGCTTCATTAGATATAGCATTCCACGACACATATTATGTTGTAGCACATTTCCATTATGTTTTAAGTATGGGTGCAGTATTTGCATTATTTAGTGCATGATACTTTTGAATTCCTAAAATATTAGGATTAGAATACAATATTTTATTAGGTAAAGTACACTTCTGAATATTATTTATAGGTGTTAATTTAACATTCTTCCCACAACATTTCCTAGGTCTACAAGGAATGCCAAGAAGAATTAGTGATTACCCTGATGCATTTGCAGGATGAAACTTAGTAAGTAGTTTTGGTTCTATAGTATCAGTAGTAGCTACTTGATTATTTTTACATATTTTATATGTTCAATTAACTGAAGGTAAAGCTACATCAAGATATCCTTGATATACTCCACAATTCTTTACTGATTTCCTACAATCATTATTAAATAGATCATATAATAGTCTAGAATGATGTCTAACTAGTCCGCCAAAACCTCATGCATTTGTAAGCTTACCTCTTCAAAGTTCAATATTTAATACTATATTAAGTATACTTTTAATTCCTGGAGCATTTTTATATAATAATATGTCAATTAATAATGATGCACCTCATGCTTGAGGACTATTCTTTCAAGATAGTGCTAGCCCACAAATGGAAGCTATAGTTGAATTACATAATAATATTATGTTTTACTTATTCATTATATTATTTGGTGTAGGATGAATAATGGTTTCTATTGTAAGAAATTATAATTATAAAAGATCACAAATAAGTAATAAATACCTTAATCATGGAACACTTATTGAGTTAATTTGAACTATAACTCCAGCTATTATTTTAATACTTATAGCCTTTCCTTCATTTAAATTACTATATCTTATGGACGAAGTAACAGATCCTAATTTAACAATTGTTGTTGAAGGACATCAATGATACTGAAGCTATGAGTATTCTGATTTTGCTAATATTGGGGAAGAATCTTTAGAATTTGACTCATATATAGTACCTGAATCAGATTTAGAAGAAGGAGCACTTAGATTATTAGAAGTAGATAATAGAGTAATATTACCTGAATTAACACATACAAGATTTGTGGTAACAAGTGGAGATGTAATACATAGTTGAGCTTGTCCTGCACTAGGTATAAAATGTGATGCCTATCCAGGAAGATTAAATCAAGTATCTGTACTTACTAATAGAACTGGTGTATACTATGGGCAATGTTCAGAAATATGTGGAATACTACATAGTTCTATGCCTATAGTTATAGAGTCAAAAAGTTTAGAAAAGTTCTTAGTATGATTATACGAACAATAAACTAATAAATATAAATTTTACCAGTATTTTATATTTAATAATCTTTTAAAATTTACGTTTTTATTAAATTAAACACAATATAGTTTTAATAATATAAATTTAACTAAATTTTTAATAAATAAATGTTATCAATAAAAAAATCACTATTATTAGAATTAAAAATAATAACGATTACTATCTAAATATAGTTCTATATAATGTAAATTTCTTTTTTTATTTTTTTTTATAATGTTCAATACAAATATTTTCAGTCCTTTAGACCAATTTGAGATAAGAGATCTCTTAAGCATAAACGCTCCTATACTTAATAATTTTAGCTTATCTTTAACAAACATAGCATTATACTTATTAATAGCTGGTTTTATTACTTTTAATTTTAATATTTTAGCGACTAATTTAAATAAAGTAGTATCTAATTCATGATCTATCTTTAAAGAAACTATCTATGATACTGTATATAGTATTGTAATAAGTCAAATAAATCAAAATAAAGGTCAAATGTATTTTCCTTTTATGTACGCATTATTTTTATTTATATTAATTAATAATTTAATAGGTTTAGTTCCTTACAGTTTTGCTTCAACAAGTCATTTCATACTTACATTTTCTCTTAGTTTTACTGTAGTACTAGGTGCTACAATACTAGGATTCCAAACACATGGTTTAAAATTTTTCTCTTTATTTGTACCAGCTGGATGTCCTTTAGGTTTATTACCGCTATTAGTTCTAATTGAATTTGTTTCATATTTAGCTAGAAACGTATCATTAGGATTAAGATTAGCTGCTAATATATTATCAGGACATATGCTATTAAATATTATAAGTGGTTTCACTTATAATATAATGACATCAGGTATAGTATTTTTCATACTAGGATTATTACCTGTAGCATTTTTAATAGTATTTTCTGGACTAGAACTAGCTATTGCTTTCATACAAGCACAAGTTTTTGTAGTTTTATCTTGTAGTTATATTAAAGATGGACTAGAATTACACTAATTTTAAAGAATTAATTTTTAAACCATAACAAGAATATACGTATTATATCAATTAATACAAAAAACATCACCTTTTTATTTACAAAATAATAACAAATTTTTATATGAATTTATCTTTAATACTATTTTTAATAGGTATATTAGGTTTTGTTCTTAATAGAAAAAATATAATACTTATGCTTATTTCTATAGAAATAATGTTATTAAGTGTTACATTTTTAATTTTAATAGCATCATTAAATTTTGATGATATATTAGGTCAAACATTTGCAGTTTATATAATAACAATTGCTGGAGCAGAATCAGCAATTGGTCTAGGTATTTTAGTTGCATATTATAGATTAAGAGGAAGTATACAAATAGAATTTAAATAATGTATTTAACTTTAATTTTTTTACCTTTAATTGGTTCAATAATATCAGGATTTTTTGGAAGAAAAATAGGAGTAACAGGTTCACAATTAATTACATGTAGTTGTGTTTTACTTACAACTATGTTATCAATAGTTGTATTTTTTGAAGTAGGATTTAATAATATACCCGTAACTATTAAATTATTTAGATGAATTGATTTAGAGTCTCTTAATATATTCTGAAGTTTTAATTTTGATTCATTAACAGCATCTATGCTAATACCTGTATTAGTTGTTTCTTCATTAGTTCATATATACTCAATAGGTTATATGAGCCATGACCCTCACAATCAAAGATTTTTTAGTTATTTAAGCTTATTTACATTTATGATGATTATACTTGTAACTGCCAATAACTTTTTATTAATGTTTGTAGGTTGAGAAGGTGTTGGTGTATGTTCATATTTACTAGTTAGTTTTTGATACACTAGAATAGCAGCAAACCAAAGTTCTCTTTCAGCTTTTTTCACAAATAGAGTAGGTGATTGCCTATTAACTGTAGGTTTATTTGTAATATTATGAACTTTTGGTAATATTGACTATGCATCAGTATTTTCATTATCACCCTATATAAATGAAAATATTATAACTATAATAGGTATATGTTTATTAATAGGAGCTATGGCTAAAAGTTCTCAAATAGGTTTACACGTATGATTACCTATGGCGATGGAAGGTCCTACACCTGTTTCAGCATTAATTCATGCTGCTACAATGGTAACAGCAGGTGTATATTTACTAATGCGTACATCACCTTTAATTGAATATAGTTCAACTGTATTACTATTATGTCTATGAGTAGGAGCTATTACTACTGTATTTAGTTCACTTATAGGTTTATTCCAGCAAGATATCAAAAAAGTAATAGCATATTCTACTATGAGTCAATTAGGTATGATGGTAATAGCTATTGGTTTATCATCATATAATATAGCATTATTCCACTTAGTAAATCATGCATTCTATAAAGGATTATTATTCCTAGGGGCTGGAGCTGTTATACATGCCGTAGCTGATAATCAAGATTTTAGAAAATACGGTGGTTTAATACTATATTTACCTTTATCATATTCAGTTATGTTAATAGCTTCTCTTAGTTTAGTAGCTTTTCCTTTTATGACTGGATTCTATTCTAAAGATTTTATCTTAGAATCTTCTTATGGACAATTTTATTTTTCAAGTACAGCAGTATATTTTATTGCAACTATTGGTGCAATGTTTACAACATTATACTCAGTAAAAGTATTATATCTAACTTTCTTAACTAATCCTAATGGGCCTTTAACCAATTACAAAGGTTCTATACATGAAGGTAATATATTTATGAGTTTACCCTTAATAACTTTAGCTATTTTTTCAATATTCTTTGGATATATTACAAAAGATATTTTTATTGGTTTAGGTTCAGGCTTTTTTTCAGATAATGGTTTATTTATACATCCATTACATGAAATAATGTTAGATACCGAATTTGCTGTCCCAACTTTATTCAAACTTTTACCTTTATTTTTTACTATTACTTTAACAATTTTATCTTTAGTTTTATCTGAATTTTTACCTAGAATACTTATGTATTTTAAATACTCTAGCTTAGGTTATAATGTTTTTGGATTCTTTAATCAAAGATTCTTAGTAGAATTATTTTATAATAAATATATTACTGAGTTTGTATTAAAACTAGGAGGTCAAACAACGAAAATAATTGATAAAGGATCTATTGAATTAATTGGACCTTATGGATTAGAATTAGGTTTATTAAATCTAAGTAAAAATATGGCGAAATTAGATACATATGTAATAACTACATATGCACTATATATTCTTATAGGATTCCTATTATATATATTAATTCCTTATATTAGTAGTAAATATATATTAATATTAATATTATATGGTTGTTTTTCTATAACAAATAAATAAAAATATTTTAACTATATATGGTTATTTAAATATAACTAACAAATAAAAAAAAACGTTATCTTTGTAATATATATATATATTAAACAAGGGAAAATCTGGTGTCTAATAATATAAATTTTTTGGTGTTAAACCTTTGTAAGAATAATAGAAAATAAAACTAGGTATAACTAAAATTAATTTTTAAAAAAGTTAATTTTAAGTCTTATAAAACTTAATAATAAAGTTTATAAAGTAAATATCCTAAGTTGAGAATTTAAGCAATTTATTAGACCTTAATTTAGATTAATATTGCTTAGACAGAACCCAGGTTAAATATAATCATAACTTAACAAAATTTTTTTAATTAAATAATCTTTATTTAATATACCTTTATTTGTATGAATAATAATTATAAAATGTCAATTGAACAAAGAAGTAATTTTCAGGCTCATCCTTTCCATTTAGTGTCCCCTTCTCCATGACCATTATATAGTTCTATTAGCTTATTAACTCTTACTACTTGTGGAGTTTTATCAATGCACGGATTTGAACATGCAAGTAATATTTTATTATTTGCATTTATATCATTAGTTTATTCTATGTCTTTATGATTTCGTGATATTATATCAGAAGGTACTTATTTAGGTAACCATACATTAGCAGTACAAAGAGGATTAAATATGGGTGTTGCTTTATTTATAGTATCTGAAGCTTTATTTTTCTTAGCTATATTCTGAACTTTTTTTCATAGTGCTTTATCACCTACTGTTGAATTAGGTGCTCAATGACCTCCTATGGGTATTGATGCTATAAATCCTTTTGAACTTCCTTTATTAAATACAGTTATATTATTATCATCAGGTGTTACAGTAACTTATGCACACCATTCATTAATACAAGGAAATAGAAGTGGAGCCTTATATGGTTTAGTCTTTACTATTATATTAGCCGTAATATTTACAGCTTGTCAAGGAATTGAGTATAATGTTTCTTCTTTCACTTTATCAGATGGAGTTTTTGGTTCTTGTTTTTATTTTGGAACAGGATTTCATGGACTACATGTTATTATAGGAACAATTTTCCTATCAGTAGGTCTATGACGTGTATTAGCTTATCATTCAACAGAAAATCATCATTTAGGTTTAGAAGCGGGTATATTATACTGACATTTTGTAGATGTTGTATGACTATTTTTATATGTATCTGTTTATTACTGAGGTTCATAAAACCTTTTATATATGAGTAACGACTAAAAACAATAAACGTTATATACGTTAAATTTAGTAAAGTAAAAAAAGTATTTAATTAAATATTTTTTCACATTCTAAAATCTTTACAACAAATATATTTTTAATTGAAAAGATTAAACAAAAATACATTTAATATTAAAAACTTTTTAGTTAAATTAATATAATTATTAAAACTATATAATTATATTTAATATATTAAATAAAAAAATTATATATGTATATAAGGTAATTACATATTTAAAGCCTTATGTTATATTTACCCACATTAATATCTATACTAGAAGTAATATTGGTTGTAGTACCCGTATTGTTATCTGTAGCTTTTGTAACTGTTGCTGAAAGAAAAACTATGGCTTCTATGCAACGTAGACTTGGTCCAAATTCTACTGGATATCTAGGTCTTTTACAGGCGTTTGCAGATGCTTTAAAACTTTTATTAAAAGAATATGTATCTCCTACACAAGCTAATTTAATTTTATTTTTTATTGGTCCTATATTAACTCTAGTTTTCTCATTATTAGGTTATGCTGTTATACCTTTTGCTACTGGTCTATCAATATCTGACTTTAATTTAGGTATATTATATATGTTAGCTGTATCATCATTATCTACATATGGTATCTTATTAGCAGGTTGATCTGCTAATTCTAAATATGCCTTTTTAGGTTCTCTTAGAAGTACTGCTCAATTAATTAGTTATGAACTAATATTAAGTTCTGCTATATTACTAGTTGTTTTATTATCAGGTAGTTTAAATCTAAGTGTTAACGTAGAAACTCAAAGAACTGTTTTATTTTTATTCCCTCTATTTCCTATTTTTATTATATTTTTAATAGGTGCTGTAGCAGAAACTAATAGACCTCCTTTTGATTTAGCTGAAGCAGAATCAGAACTTGTTAGTGGATTTATGACAGAACATGCTGCAGTTATATTTGTATTCTTCTTCTTAGCTGAATATGCAAGTATAGTTTTAATATGTATTTTAATGAGCATTCTTTTCCTTGGTGGTTATTTAATTAATATACCATTATATCAATATTTAGCAGAATATTTTACTTCTAATAATGCTAATTTTAATGAAACTCTGTTAGAACCATTAATGGAAGGTTTATTAAGTAGTATAATTATAGGTATTAAATCTTGTTTTCTAGTTTTTGTCTTTATTTGAGCAAGAGCTTCTTTCCCTAGAATACGTTTTGACCAATTAATGTCATTTTGTTGAACCATATTATTACCAATAGTAATAGGTTTTATTATATTAGTACCTTGTATATTATATAGTATTGAAATAATACCAAATAATATCAATTTAATTTAATATTTAATTTTTACATGTTAGTTTTTAAATAAAACAACATACAATACACAATAACTTAAAGTTATTTTTTTATTTTTAGTTTTATAATACACTAATTAGTGTAATGTTACCCGATAGACAATATTTATTTTATTTTAAGCATAATGATAACATTGTCACTATTAATAGTTCCATTATTAGGTATATTCATCATATCAACAAATATCATAGGTAATAACAGTAGCTTAACTAAATATGTAGGTCTATCTACTAGTGTAGTAAATCTAATTATCTCTTTAATTATTTTTATATTATTTGATTTTAGTAATAATCAATTCCAATTTGTACAAGAATACTATGAATTAAATGGTTATAATATATACTTAGGTATAGATGGATTATCTATATACTTTGTTTTATTAACTACTATTATAATGCCCATAGCATTATTATCAAATTGAACTTCTATAAATGACAATATAAAATGATATGTAATTATAATTTTATTACTAGAAACTTTACTATTAGCAGTTTTTTTAGTGCTTGATATATTTTTATTTTATATATCATTTGAAAGTACTTTACCTCCTTTATTTTTATTAATAGGTATATTTGGATCTAGTAATAGAGTTAGAGCAAGTTTTTATTTATTTTTATATACTTTATTAGGTTCATTATTTTTATTATTATCAATTTTAACAATATATTCAATAATGGGTACTACTGATTTTTATGCTCTATTTAGAACAAATTTTGATTATACTACACAGTTATTTTTATTTTATGGTATTTTTATAGCATTTGCTGTAAAAACTCCTACTATTTTCTTAAATAATTGATTATTAAAAGCACATGTAGAATCTCCACTTGGAGGTAGTGTTATATTAGCAGCTATTGTACTAAAATTAAGTTTATATGGTATATTTAGATTAATTTTACCAATATTACCTAAAGCATCTATAAATTATACATTTATAGTATACCTTATAGGTATAATTACTATAATATATGCTAGTTTTAGTACATTAAGAACTATAGATGTTAAAGAATTAATTGCATATAGTTCTGTTTCACATGCTGCAGTTTATCTATTAGGTGTGTTTAGTAATACAATACAGGGTATAGAAGGTGGAATTATATTAGGGTTAGCGCATGGATTTGTATCATCTGGTTTATTTATTTGTACTGGAGGTGTATTATATGATAGATCATCTACTAGACTAATTACATACTATAGAGGTATAACTCAAATTATGCCTCTATTTGCCATATTATTCTTTATATTATGTTTAAGTAATGCTGGTACTCCTTTATCTCTTAATTTTATAGGAGAATTCTTAAGTCTTTATGGTACTTTTGAAAGATTACCTATATTAGGTGTATTAGCCAGTACTTCTATAATACTATCCGCTGCTTATACGATATACATGTTTAATAGAATAGCTTTTGGTGGAAAATTATCTAAATTCTTTAAAGTGAATATACCTGATTTAAATAAAAGAGAATTTTATATATTATTTACATTAGTGGTATTTACAGTAGTATTAGGAATATACCCTGCTCCTATATTAGATGGATTACATTATTCAGCGTCTACTTTAATATATTCAATTTCTAATACAGGAATTAGCAATGATGCACCTTATGCTTGAGGATTATTCTTCCAAGATAGTGCTAGCCCGCAAATGGAAGCTATAGTTGAATTACATAATAGTGTTATGTTTTATCTATTTATATTATCTATAGCTGTAATCTGAGTTATGTTTTATATTACATTAAACAAAAAAAGTTTTTTAAATCCTTTTTTTATAAATATATCATTTATTAAATTAATCTTAGTAGTAGCCCCAGCCATTATCTTAATATTTATTACCTTTCCTTCATTTAAATTATTATATATTATGGATGAAGTAATGGATCCTAATTTAAAAATAAGTTTAAATGAATTTAGATCAAAATTATATTCTGAATACCATAATTTTATTAATATTGAGGAAGAATTTTTAGAATTTGACTCATATAGAATACCAGAATTAGACCTAAAAGAACTAACACAAGCACTTGCTGTAGGGGATGATAGTTCTAATGGTGAAGGTTCATCTAATGATCCAACTAATGCTGAAGATTCTAGTAAAAATTATAAACCAGATTCTGAGGATGTTTCTAAGACAGGAGGTGAATATTGTGGTGATGTTACGGGTGGTGATGCTCCTAATACAGGAGACGAAAATAATGGTACCAATCCAACTAATACGGAGGATGTACAAGTTAGTATTGAAGGTTTAGAACAAGTTGAAAAATTCAACACTAAATTTCAAGAGTGCGATCACTGAACAAGATTCAGAGATAAATTAACTTGATCAGATGATCAAGAAAAAAACCCTATTTACTGCGACAATTGTGGAAACGTCGCCATGCACAGGTCTGGCGATGAAGCTGTGTTATGTTCTAACTGTCATTGTGTTATATGTCTTGATTGCGATGACTATAACAATGACTCAGATGG
>Ga0209112_10000117_pt1 | contig 13123 bp, 12 predicted proteins | sample TexAe_OM3H0_O3_FD_187947 | JGI IMG/M metagenome (GOLD analysis project Ga0209112, IMG submission 187947) | Forest soil microbial communities from Davy Crockett National Forest, Groveton, Texas, USA - Texas A ecozone_OM3H0_O3 (SPAdes) (version 2) | ecosystem: Environmental > Terrestrial > Soil >...
CTCGGGGTGGCCGTCCAGGCCCTTTTCCTGCCCGGCGAACGTCGCGACCAGGTGGTCGGCCACCCGCTGGGCCACGGCCAGCAGCCGCCCGGCGATCGGGGTCCCCGGTGCGCTGCGGGCCAGCGCCACCGCGGCCTGGATGAGGTGGCCGGCGCAGTACATCTCGTGGCTCCAGGCCAGGTCCAGCCACCGGGGGTCGCCGCTGACCTGGATGTAGGAGTCGAGGTAGCCGTCCGGTTCCTGGGCCCGCTCCAGCAGGGCGATGGCCTGCTCGGCGAACCCGGTCAGCTCGCCGTTGTCCTCGCCGCCGCCGGCGGTGCGGGCCAGCTCCCAGCCGATGGCTTCCAGCGTCTTGTAGATGTCGGAGTCCATGAACACCGGACCCCGGTAGCCGCGGCTGGCCGCGGTGGCCGAGCCCGGGTTACTGCTGGTCGCGTGCTGGAGCACGTCGGTCTCGTCGGTCTCGTCGCTGACGTCCCCGACGTTGCCCGCCGCCGGGGCGCCCGGAGCGGCGGTGACACTGGGCTCGTCCCCCGCGGCCAGCCGCATGTTGTCCAGGTTCCCGGCCGCCTGCAGCTGGCGCAGGGCCAGCGGGAGGCTGGCCGCCCGGTTCCGCTCCTGCCAGTCGTGCAGCACGCCGCGGTCCAGGTGCGCGCCGGGCTGGGACAGCGGCCGGTGCGCGGCCAGGGCGTGCGCGGTGGGGACGGCGGGACCCGCGCCGAGCTGCTCCGCACCCGCGCCTCCCGGGCGTGGTGGGGTGTCCAGAGATGTCACGTAGCCACTCCGATGTGTCCTGAGCCGGGCCACTGCTTGACAGGGGCCGGTGCTCAAGGAATAGGTTTTCCGCGTCAGGTTAGAGCGGCAGATTTCCAGCGTCAAGGGTCCTCTGGTGCCCTTTTCCGGCGCCTAAACTGACCTGAATCGGCCGCTGGACGGGGGAAAACGCTTGCCGGATGGGACTGAGCCCCGCCCGATAACGATTCGGGACGTCGCGGCGGCCGCCGACGTGTCCATCGGCACCGCGTCCAAGGCGCTGAACGGTCAGGGGCACCTGCGGCCGGAGACCCGCCGCCGGGTCATCGAGGCCGCCGACCGGCTCGGTTTTGCCCCGAACGTGCTGGCCCAGGGCCTGCTGGGCGGCCGGACCTACACCGTCGGCCTGATCACCACGGACAGTTTCGGCCGGTTCAGCATCCCGGTCATGCTCGGGGCCGAGGACGCCCTGGGCGCGGGCCAGATCTCGGTGTTCATGTGTGACACCCGGGACGACCCGGATCGTGAGCGGCACTACCTGGAGCGGCTGGTCAGCCGCCGGGTGGACGGGCTGATCGTGACCGGCCGCCGGATCGAGCCCCGCCCGGCGGTGGACGTGGGCCACCGCTTCCCCGTGGTGTACGCGATGACCCAGCCCCTCGACGGGGACGAGCCGGCCATTCTGCCCGACGACGAGGGTGGTGCCGCCTGCGCGGCCCAGCACCTGCTGGACATCGGCCGCCGCCGCATCGGTCACATCACCGGCCCGGCCCGGTTCCTGGCCGCCCGCAAACGAGCCATCGGCCTGAGCCGCGTCCTGGCCGGCTCCGGCGTGCCGTTCTCCCTGGACCAGGTGCTGTACGGCGAGTGGAGCGAACGCTGGGGCCGGGACGCCGCCCGGATCCTGCTCGACGCCGAGCCCGCCGTCGACGCCATCTTCTGCGGCAGCGATCAGATCGCCCGGGGCGTCGCGGACGGCCTGCGTGACCAGGGCCGTCGTGTCCCCGACGACATAGCCCTGGTCGGGTTCGACAACTGGGCCCCCATGGCCAACGGGGCCAACCCGCCGCTCACCACCGTCGACGTTCGCCTGGAACAGATCGGCCAGCTGGCCGGCCAGCACCTGCTCGCCGCCATCGGCGGCGAATCCGTCCGGGGCGGGCACACCGTGCCTGCCGAGCTGGTCATCCGCGCGTCAACGGCCGGCTAACTCGGGAAGCGAGTACCCGCGGGCGGCGAATTCGGCCCCTGACGCGGTACTCGCTGAAGACCGCGGCGGGCTCCACGATCGGGCGCTATCTCCGGGGAAGCCCGCAGGCCACGGCGGCCGGCCGACGTCACGACGTTTTCATCTCGGCGCATCTTTACGAACCGGTAATAATGATGTTTGGTTGTTAGTGAAGGAACGCGCGCGCATTCGCCCGACAGTTGGTTTGGCCGTTGGAGTGAGCCGTGCGTATTTCTCGTGTCCTTCTCGGTACGTCGCTGGCGGCGCTGCTTGCCCTGCCCGCAATGGCAGTATCGGCTTCGGCCCAGACGTCCGCTGCCGCAGGGGTCCGGTACGTGGCCCTGGGTGATTCCTACTCCTCCGGTGACGGCGCCGGCAGCTACGGCACCAGCGGGAGCTGCGACCGGAGCGCGGACGCCTACCCGCAGCAGTGGGCCAACGCGAACGACCCGGCCTCGTTCAGCTTCGTCGCCTGCGCGGGCGCGACCGTGAGCGACGTGCTGAACAGCCAGGTGTCGTCGCTCAGCGCGAGCACCACGCTGGTCAGCATCAGCATCGGCGGCAACGACGTCGGCTTCTCCGCCGTGATGGCGACCTGCGTGCTCGCCCCGACCAGCACCTGCGAGAGCGCCGTCTCGGGCGCCGAGACGCTGGTCGCCGACCTGCTGCCGGCCGAACTGAACACGGTCCTGCAGACGATCCGCCGGGACGCGCCGGCGGCCAGGGTCGTCGTCCTCGGCTACCCGGAGTTTTACGACCTGTCCCGGTCCAGCGGCTGCGCCGGGCTGAGCACGGCCGACCGCAGCACGCTCAACCAGGGCGCCGACCAGCTGGACAGCGCGCTCTCGGCCGCCGCGGCCCGGAACGGGGACACCTTCGCCGACGTGCGGTCCCAGTTCGCCGGGCACGAGATCTGCGACGGCTCGTCCTCCTGGCTGAACGCGGTGACCTGGCCCATCGGCAGCTCCTACCACCCCACCGCCAGCGGCCAGGAGCTCGGCTACCTGCCGGTCTTCAGCTCGGCGGCGGGCTGACCACGATGGGTGAGGAATTCCGTCCGGTCGCCCCGATCGACCCGACCAACCTGCGCCCGTTGCTGTTCCTGGACGTGGCCCACGAGATCATGCTGAGTCCGGACTGGTCCCACCGGGCGGTGACCGTGGTGATGGAGAGCCACACCGGGCCCGGGCGCTTCAGCTTCTACGGCGCCAACCACCCGGACACCATCGACGCCGTGCACGAGCGCCGGGTCGACGTCTCGACCGTCAACCCGGCGGCCATGCTGACCATGGCCCACCGCGGGGTCGGCCGGTACGACCAGCCGCGGGACGTGGCCACGATCGCGGTGCTGCCGCACGACGACCGGCTGGGCTTCGCGGTGGCCGACCGGCTCGGGTTCACCAGCCTGGACGACATCGCCGCCGCCCGGTACCCGCTGCGGATATCGGTCCGCGGTTCGATCGACGCCTGCACGCCGCTGATGGTGGACGTGGTGCTGAAGTCGCACGGCTTCAGCCTGGCCGAGCTGAAGGCCTGGGGCGGCGAGATCAGCTACGACCAGCCGATGCCCAACCACCCGTCCCGCATCGGCCGGCTCCGGGACGGCGAGCTCGACGCGATCTTCGACGAGGGCGTGGTGATGTGGGCCGACCAGGTGCCCGCGGCCGGGGCCCGGCTGCTCCCGATCAGCCCGGCCCAGCTGGACGCGCTCGAAGCCCAGGGCTTCCGCCGGGCGGTGATCGAGCAGTCCCGTTACCCGTCGCTGCCCGCCGACGTACCGGCGCTGGACTACGGCGGCTGGCCCATCTACTGCCGCACGGACACGCCGGACCAGCTGGTCGAGCTGTTCTGCCAGGCTCTGGTGGCCCGGCGGGACTCGATCGTGTGGGACATCGGCGGGGTCCAGCAGCCGCCGCTGCCGCTGGCGCAGATGGTGCGGGACTCCCCGGTCACCCCGCTGGACGTGCCCCTGCACCCCCGCGCCGCCGCGGTCTGGCAGCAGCACGGCTACCTGTGACGAAGGCTGAGGCCAGCGGCTACACTCTAGAATCTCATTCCGGAACAGCCGGACCGGCCCGGACCGGCGGGCCCAGCCGCTACGGCCAGGAGGCGGATTCGTGGCAGCGACGTCACCGCGACCGCGCAGGAAGACCGGGCCCAATTCCTGGCAGTGGTCCCGGACGGCGGAGACCCAGCGGGCGCTGCTGGCCGCAGCCCGAGCGGTCTTCACCGAGCAGAGCTTCACCGAGGCCAGCATCGCTGACGTGGTGGAGCGGGCCGGGTCCAGCGTGGGCAGCCTGTACCACCACTTCGGCGGCAAGAGCGAGCTGTTCATGGCCCTGTGGCAGGAGTTCACGCAGGCCCAGGAGGCGTCGGCCAGCGAAGCGGTGGCCCGGGCCAAAAAGGCCGGGGTGACCGACCCGTACGAACTGTTCTCGGCCGGCGCGCGGGGCTACCTGCAGGGGGCCTGGGAACGCCGGGACCTGGCCCTGCTGTTCGGCGCGGGCGACGGGCCGCCGGGCTTCGAGGTGGCGCGCCGCCGCCGGACGCAGGAATGGATCGCCCAGAACGACACGCTGCTCAAACTGTCCGACACGTCGCTGAACCGGCTGTACGCCGCCATGCTGACCGCCTTGACCGGTGAGGGCTCCCGCGAGGTGGCGGCGGCCAGGACCCGGCCGCAGGCCAACAAGATCATCGAAGCGGTGCTGGAGTACACCCGCCGGCTGATGACCGGCGGCCCCTGGCAGGCCCCGGCCAAGCCCGCCCGGAGCTGAGGGTCAGGCGGGCTGGGGCGGATGGCCGCCCAGCAGCTTGGCCAGCAACGCCTCCAGCTGCCGGCGTTCCCCCGCGTCCAGGCTGGCCAGCAGCTCATCCTGAACGGCATCGGCGTACTGCTGTAGCTCGCCGAGGTAGCGGCGCCCGTCCGCGGTGAGCGTGACGACGTTGCGGCGCCGGTCGGCCGGATCGGGCTGCCGGACGGCCTGGCCGTGGCTCTCCAGGCGGTTCAGGATGCCGTGAACGTCGTTACGGTCCAGGCCGAGGCGGCGCCCGATGTCGGCCTGGCTGAGCGCCCCGTACTCCTCCAGCGCGGCCAGGACGGCGAAGTCGGCCCGGGCCCCCAGCGGCATGCGCCGGGCGAACAACCGGGCGCCGAGGTTGGACACCTTGTTCGCCTGCCAGCTGGCCAGCTCGCGCAGCCGGGCGGGAGCCGGCCACACCTGGTCCGTGTCTGCCATCCCGCCATCCTAACCGTTGGACATCCCAACATTTCCGACATATGTTGGCCGTACCAACGTTGGTTAAGCCAACAAACTTAGGAGAGAAAATGCCCCGCAGCGATGAGGTCACCCCGCCCACCGGGCCGGAAACTGACCTGTCCGGACGCCGGGTCCTGGTTCCGGGCGGCACCGGCGGCGTCGGCGAAGGAGTCGTGCGCCGTTACCTGGCCAGCGGCGCCGACGTCGTCGTCCCGACCCGGACGCAAGCGCGGGCGGAGGAATTCCGCCGGGTGCTCGGCGACCCGCCGGAAGGGCGCCTGCACCTGGTGGTGCACGACTACACGACGTTCAGCGCAGCCGATGACCTGGCCCGCGAGATGGTGCACCGGCTCGGCGGCATCGACGACGTGGTCGCCCCGATCGGCGGATTCTGGGGTGGCCGCCGGCTCTGGGAGATCGACGAGGCCGACTGGCAGAGCGCCTTCGTCGGGCTGGCCACCGCGCACATGGCCGTGCTGCGGGCGGTCCTGCCCCACCTGAATTCGCGCGGCGCCTACAGCCTCGTCGTCGGCGCGTCGGCGTTCACGCCGGTACCAGGCAGCGGCCTGGTCAGCATGGAGCAAGCCGCGGTGCTGATGATGCAGCAGGTCGTGCAGGCCGAGCTCGGGGGCGACAAGCGCGTCTTCGCCCTGGTCCTCGGGCCGGTGAACACGCGCGCGGCCGAGTCCGGCGACCCGGACCAGGTGACCGCGGAGCAGGTCGGCGCGGTCGCGGTCGCGGCCTCGGCCGCCGCGGTGGGCGGCCGCGAGATCCGTCTCCGCAGCCAGGCCGAGGTCGCCGCGGCGCTGGACCGGTTCCGGGACGGTCAGCGGACCGGGGCGGCCACGCCCAGCTCGGCCAGCAGGTCCTGAGAGTAGGTGATCCGGCCGGTCAGCGTCCGGGGCTCGGAACTGCACAGCAGCAGCGCGGCCTCGGCCATCACCGCCGGCGGTTCGGCGTCCGGGCTGTCTTCGGTGGTCAAGTGGTGGAAGAGCGTGCCGGGCGTGGGCACCACCCGGCTGGGCGACAGCGCGTTCACCGCGATGTTGTCGTCGTACAGTTCCGCGGCCAGCCCGGCGGAGAAGCGCTCCAGCGCCGCCTTGCACATCCCGTACACGGTGCCGAGGCCCTGGCGCGCCCGCTCGGCGGGCGGGAACGCGGGCGGCCGGGCCGCGACCGAGGAAATGTTGAGGATCCAGCCCTGTCCCTGGGCCCGCAGCCCGGGGATGACCAGCTGGGCCAGGTGGAACGGGGCCTCGACCTGGACCTCGAACATCAGCCGGTACCGCTTGGCGGTGAACTCGGTGACCGGGGCGAACCAGGTGACAGCGGCGTTGCTGACCAGGATGTCCGGCGGTCCGAGCTGCTCGGTGGCCGCCTGCACCAGCCGCTCCCGGTCGTCCGGCCGGGCCAGGTCGGCCCGCACCGCCACCGCGGTACCGCCCGCGGCCCGGATCTGGTCCACGGTCTCCCCGATCGTGCCGCCGAACGGCGACGTCCCGGCCTCAATCGTCCGGGCCGACACCGCGACCGCCGCCCCCGCGGCCCCGAACCGCCGGGCGATCTCCGCCCCGATCCCCCGGCTGGCCCCGGTCACGATGGCCACCTTGCCGTCCAGGACGTCGCTCATGCCATCACTCCCAGGGACTTAATACTAGAAGTCAATTCTAGGATTATTTCACTCCGCGGGCTGGGTGCTGTCAAGGCGCGGCCCGGGTGCCCCTGGCGATCCCGGCGCCCCGGTGTCCCGGTGAACGGTGGGGTACGGGACGGGGCCGCGGTGCCACCCAGCAGCCTGATTCCGGCCGGTCTCCGACCACTTCGGGCCCTGGAGTCACGCCAGACACCGGACTCTCATCAACCCCGGGGTCGCAGGGACTCAATGGCGCCATTGGGTCCCTCTGGCGTACTCAATGGCGCCATCGAGTCCCCCGAACCTGCGGGCCAACGCGTGAGGGGCCGCGGCCTGCCCCCCTCTAGAGCCCGAAGTACCCCCGCCGGAGGCACGAGCCCCCGCCCTTGACACCCCCACCCGCACCCCGTGAGAATCTTTTCTAGAACTCGATTCTAGATACGCACGCGCGCCGGCGGCGGAGGTGGCATGAGCCCGGACCACAGTTTGGTGACGCCCAGGCCGGACGGCACCGGCCGCGGCCACCTCCAGGTCCGGGAGGCCTGATGCCGGACCACGCGGGCGCCGCCATCGGCGGGATCCACGAATTCCCCGGCCGCCGCGCGGGCGGCCTCAGCCCGCTCCAGATCAAGGCCGAGTCGGCCCGCCACGCCCTGGCCGACGCCGGGCTGACCTGGTCCGACGTGGACGCCGTGTACGACGCCGGCGAGACCGGCCCGGTGACCGGGCTGACCATCGCCGAGTACTTCGGGGTCACGCCCCGGGTGCTGGACACCACCGCGGTCGGCGGCAGCTCGTATGAGTTCCACGCCGCCCACGCGGCCCGGGACATCGCGTCCGGTAAGGCGAACGTCGCGCTGCTCACCTACGGGTCGACCGCGCGCACCGAGTCGCGGGCCATCGGCACCGGCAGCCGGGTGCCGGCCAGCCCGCAGCCCGGCGCGAACCTGGAGAGCCCGTACGGCCTGACCCTGATCGGCAACTACGCGCTGGTGGCCCAGCGGCACATGGCCCAGTACGGGACCCGGCCCGAGGACCTGGCCGAGATCGCCGTCACCACCCGGGCCCACGCGGTGCGCAACCCGCAGGCCGTGGCCGGGCTGGCCGACCTCGGCATCAGGCACACCGGCGAGCTGACCGTGGCCGACGTGCTCGGCTCGCGGCTGGTCGCCGATCCGCTGCACCTGCTGGAGTGCTGCATCGTCTCCGACGGTGGCGGAGCGGTGGTCATCGTCTCGCCCGAAGTGGCCCGTGACCTGCCCAAGCCGCCGGTGTGGATCCTCGGCACCGGCGAGGCGATGGGCTATCCGGGCCATCGGACCGACATCACCACCTCGGCGGCCGCCCGGTCCGGTCCGGACGCGTTCGGCCAGGCCGGGGTGCGCCCGGACGAGATCGACATCGCCATGATCTACGACTCGTTCACGATCACCGTGCTGACGATCCTGGAGGATCTCGGTTTCGCCAAGAAGGGCGAAGGCGGCCCGTACGTGGCCGGCGGCCGGCTGCGCTTCGACCGGCCCGGTGCCCCGGCGCTGAACACCGACGGCGGCGGGCTGTCGTCCAACCACCCGGGGATGCGCGGGATCTTCCTGCTCATCGAGGCCACCCGGCAGCTGCGGGGCGAGTCCACCGCCCAGGTCGACGGGGCGCGGCTGGCCGTCGCCCACGGCAACGGCGGCCAGCTCGGCACCCGGCACGCGGCCGGCACGATCGTCCTCGGAAGGGAGTGAGGCCGCCATGCCCGCCAACGAGGGAGCCAGCGACACCGCGCCACCGGAGCGGCCGCTGCCGTCGCTGGACGAGCCGGACACCGGGCCGTTCTGGGCCGCGACCCGGGACCACCGGCTGACCTATCAGGTCTGCGCCGCGTGCGGGGAAGTGATCTTCTTCCCGCGGCGGCACTGTCCGGGCTGCCTGAGCGTGGACACCGAGTGGCGGGAGTCGGCGGGCGACGGCACCGTGTACACCTACACCGTGATCCGCCAGCACGGGCAGCCGTACTTCCGCGGCCGGCTGCCCTACGTGCTGGGCTTCATCGACCTGGACGAAGGGTTCCGCCTGCTGGCCGAGATCGACACCGCCCCGGAGCAGGCCCGGGTCGGCCAGCGGGTCACGGTGGGCTGGGAAGATCACCCCGAGCTGGCCATCCCGGTGTTCCGTCCCGCCGGGTGAACACGCCCGCCGTCACTAACCGGCCTTGACCTCGGTCTTGCGGTGGCTGGCCCGGTGCTTGCTCCGCGGCTGCGGGACGGCGAACTCACAGCACTGGCCCGATAGTGCCGCCGGCTGGGCCACTGACTGGGCCGCCGACTTGCCCGCCGGCTGGCCCGCGGCCAGGGAGGTCCGCCCGTGGACGGGCTGACGTCCATGGGTGCCGAACCGCAACCGGAACGGCAGCAGCGCCGACTCGATCTGCTCACGCAGGCGCATCTTGCTCCGGCCCGCCGCCCGGTCGGCGAAGTGGATCGGGACCTCCAGCACCTTCAGGCCGCGCCGCACCGCCCGGTGGTTCATCTCGACCTGGAAGCTGTAGCCGTTGCTCTGCACCCCCACGATGTCGAGGTCGTGCAGCGCGGTGCTCCGCCACAGCTTGAAGCCCGCGGTCACGTCCCTGATCCCCAGCCGCAGCAGCGCACGGACGTAGGTGTTGGCCAGACCGGACAGGAGCTTCCGGCGCCGCGGCCACCCCGCCCCCAGGCTGGCCCCGGCGATGTACCGCGAGCCGATGATGACGTCCGCGTTCGACGACAGCAGCGCGCCCAGCATCTGCGGAAGGTACTCCGGCCCGTGCGACAGGTCGCTGTCCATCTGCACGACGAATTCGGCCCCACCGCGGACGGCCCGGCTCATGCCGTCCACGTACGCCCGCCCCAGTCCTTGTTTCGCGGGCCGGTGCACCACCGACATCCGGTCCCGGCCGTGCCGCACCGCGAGTTCCTCCGCGACGTCGCCCGTCCCGTCGGGCGAATTGTCGTCGACCACGACCATGCGCAACCCGGTCAGCGACAGGCCGAACAGAGCGTCGACGACCACCGGCAGGTTGGCGGCCTCGTTGTACGTGGGCAGCACCACCGTGACCGCGGCCGCGCTCCACGGACCGGGCAGCTTCACCGGCGGCGCGCCCGCACCTTCCTGATATCCAGCCAGCATTTTCCCCCCTCAAGGAATGGACCCCGGGCAGCACGCAATAGACCAGCATGCTTTGTTCATAAAAGAAAACGTGCCACCCGCCGCCGGCTAATCTGCCATCTCCGGCCCCTGCTGACCAGGGACCTTTGACCCTCAGTCCATTAGCCGGGCGCGGGCGGCGCTGGTGCCCGCCCTATCAGTGGGACGTTTCCCTGGCAAATCTGGTTGCCTTCTTTTCTGATTATCACCGAGAGTGACAATAAAAGAGAATTACACGCCATGGAGATCGAGCCCGGCGCAAATAAGTGCAGGTGACGGCCGCATTGGGCGCAATCGGACCATGATCAGATTTCCCCCGGGACCGCCGCCGCGCCGCCGCAATGGGGGCTTTCACCCTTGGTGCCGCGTGTCGGATCGACGGCACCTTGCGGCATTGCGCCGGATTTATACCCAGCGTAATGCCGCGGATATTTCCGCGATCGGGATGGTAGCCGCGGCCGATGCTGACCCTCGGTAACAGAAAACGGCACCGGCCCCCGGAGGTCATCAATCCTCCGGGAGCCGGTGCTGAGGCGGCAGGAGCCGCGCGGTGGCGTTAGCTCGCGGCCTGCCAGGTGTTGCTGAAGTCGCCGGATCCATCGATGGCGCTGGTGGAGTCGAGCTGGTCGCCGCTGCTGCCGACCATGGTGATCGACGTGGGGTTCTGGGAGCTCATCGAGGTCCCGTTGGCGGACGCCCCGGCGTAGTTGATCGTGCCGAAGTCAGCCAGCGGCAACGGCCCCTGGGCGGAGGACGGCGCCTCGGTGATGACTTCCGCGGAGGAGTTGTCGAAGCTGCCGGTCTCGTTCTCGGTCTGGGTCCAGCCCTGGGTGCTGTCGGTCAGCGTCAGCGTGTAGCTGGTCCCGCTGACCGAGACCGAGGCGCTCATGCTGTCCCCCGGCGAGACCGGGTTGGTGAAGTACACCGGGTCGGCCGGGTACATCTCGTACCAGCCGTAGTAGTCCGGCGTGCCACCGCTGCAGTCCGAGTCGGAGCCGGTCTGCTCGACCGAATCGCTGTTGTACCCGTCCAGGCCGACCCAGAAGGCGGCGTACTGCGTACCGCTGCTGCAGCTGGCGGCGGGCTCGGTCCAGCTGGACGACACGCTGGTAAAGGCGCCGCTGCCGCCGGTCAGCACGTAACCGGACCAGTTGGTGCTGGTGGTGCTGCCGTTCCTGACGCCCCGGGTCGCCGTCGCGGTCGACCCGTGGGCCCGGATCAGGCCGCCGGGCTGGAAGCCGCCGACCGCACCACCGGGACGGGTGTGCGTGGTGCCGGGGTGGCTGGTCGTGGTGGCGGCACCGGCCGCACCCGCGCCGCCCAGGACCGCGCCCAGCGATCCCAGCATCAAGGCGACGGCGGCGAGGGGAACTCTCCAGTGGGTGACGGTGCGTGCTCCGAAAACACGCCAGCGGGAGTTCATGCGCGCTCCTTAGCCGGTGGCGGCGCCGGTCCCGGCGTGACCTATTTTGGTGGAAAACGCCAGATCCTGCGTGGTTGTGCAGCTATCGTATAGCAAGATCAGGTCACAATGGAATATCATTTTCGAGATAATTTAATAACGCATCCCAGCCACCGACCGGCATATACACGCGTAGTTATGCCCCCCGGGAAGTACAGCCGGTTACGTCCGATAGTGGCGGGTCGGCCAACGTCCTACGCTGGGCCGTACCCGCTCCACCCGGCTTCATGTCGGCTCTGCGCCTCCCGGCGCCCCACTGCTGGCGTCTTCGGGATGGAGACTCAGAGCGGTGAGACTCCGGTGCTGCCTGTGGCTCCGGGACGCCGGGGCCCGCGCTAGGGTCGCCGCATGGAGGCCGAGGCCACCCCGGTGCTGGTCGCGCTGCCCGGGACGCTGTGCCCTCCGGCGGTGTTCGGGCCGCTGGCGGCGGAGCTGGCCGGGGAGGTCACCGTGGACCCGGTGTCCTGGCTGACCGAGCCCGGGCCCTGGGACATTCCCGCCGTGGCCGCCCGGGTGGCCCGGCACATCGGCCGCCGCTGGGGCCGGCCGGTGCTGGTGTGCGGGCATTCCACCGGCGGGGCCATCGCCCTGCAGCTGGCCGTGACCCGGCCGGACACGGTCACGGGCCTGCTGCTGGTCGACACCGGCGCGCACATGAAGGGCCACGGCGACGTGGACGCGATCCTGGAGCGAATCCGCACCGGCTGGAGCGAGGAACTGCGGGCCGCGGTGCTCGACCGCTCGTTCCATCGGCCGCTGGAGCCACCGGTCCGGGCCGGCTGGCTGGCCTGGGCCGCCGCCTGCGAACCACGCGCGGCCTACGACGTGCTGGCCAGCCAGCGCGACCTGGACCTGACCGGCCAGCTGGCCAGCGTCGCCGGGCCGGCCATCGTGGTGCACGGCCGGTACGACCGGGCCCGGCCCCCGGACCAGGGCTGCGAGCTGGCCGCCGCGCTGCCCGGGGCCGAGTTCCGGCTGGCCGACGCCGGGCACACCCCGGTCTACGAGACCCCCGAGTTCGTGGCCGCCGCTGTCCGCGATCTGGCCGCCCGGGCGATCCAACCAAGGAGACACGATGAGCTTTGAGTACCTGACCGACCCCGAGCACGGGCCGCAGTGGCAGGGAAAGCTGCCCGGCCGCCCGGAGGCCTTCTTCCTGCAAAAAGGCGAGGGTGAGCAGGCCATGCTGTTCACCGACCTGTTCACCGTGCTGCTGTCCGGCGACGAGACCGGCGGCCAGTTCGGCCTGTTCACCATGCAGGCGCCGGCCGGGCCGCTGATCCCGGCCCACAACCACCACGGCACGCACGAGGTGTTCTACGTGGTCGACGGGAGCCTGCGCGTGTACGTGGCCGGCCGGGACGGGACCAAGCGGGCCCAGCGGCTGGGGCCGGGCGACTTCGGGTTCGTGCCCGCCGGCCTGGTGCACGCCTACCAGGTGGAGGAGCCGAGCCAGGTGCTCGGCGTGGCCAGCGGCGGTTTCGAGCGGTTCTTCCAGCAGATGGGCCAGCCCACCGATCACGGCACCCCGGACCAGTCGCCGTTCATTCCGGATTTTCCGCGGATGCAGGCGGCGGCCCAGGCCCATGACATGGAGTTCCTGCCCAACTTCGACT
>Ga0209112_10000119_pt1 | contig 13106 bp, 10 predicted proteins | sample TexAe_OM3H0_O3_FD_187947 | JGI IMG/M metagenome (GOLD analysis project Ga0209112, IMG submission 187947) | Forest soil microbial communities from Davy Crockett National Forest, Groveton, Texas, USA - Texas A ecozone_OM3H0_O3 (SPAdes) (version 2) | ecosystem: Environmental > Terrestrial > Soil >...
AATCTTCTACACCTGGGTTTACTAGGTGAATGGGTTGAAATCCTTCTACTTTAGGTTGTTGAGCTTTTTGAGTAATATTCTTAGCTGTTTGGATGGCTTTATCGACCTTAGAGGGTCCGCTTGCTGATGCTCCTTGAGATTGTGGTTGCATTTGAGCACCTGTAGGTTGTTGTTGACCTCCTAAAAGTGGTGCGGGAGTACCATTACCTGCTGGTATTTTCCTACCGTTAACTGCTTGTCCGGGACCCATAGGATTACCGGCCGTAGCATTAAATGCACCGCGGCTGTTATTCTGGTCGGTATTGATTGCAATATCCCCAATATATTTGTTGTAGTTAGCCCAACCAAGCGGTGTGTTATACTGCATAGCAAGTTTTTTAGCTTGATCGGCATAGATTTGCATCTGAGCATTCTTAGCCATAGTCATAGCTTCTAAATCGCTATTAGTTCTTTCGCGATAAAGGTTATAGATGTTAATACCCTTAACTTGATTAGCCTTCTGGGCTTGAACATCACGATCTATTTGTTGGTTGAGAAATTCAGCTGCATGGTTTGTCTGGCCGATAGCACCATAACCTGCACCACCAAGGAGTAACCCTAATGCAGTCATGACTTTCTTAGGGGCAGACATATTATTAATCAAGTGTTTAGGGTCAATATCCTTGATATCATTCTGAAGATTCTTTGCCTCTTCGTCGTACATATTTTTTTGAGAAATATACTGCGCTTGTTGTTGTTGTTGGTATTCTATTTGCTTTTGTTGAACCTTCGCGAAGTCTTCATTCATAGCCGCATTTGCAGCTGCCTCTTGTTGAGCCCCAATCATTTTGGCTTGTTGTGCATTAGGGACATTATTAGTTCGATTAGCGTTAAACAGTTTTGTTGGATCTACCGCGGTATTAGCAGGTGGGGGTTGTGCACCAGATGCGTTAACATTACCCGCTTGCATAGCCTGTGGGGTCTGTGGAATACCTTGTTGAGGAGCGGCATTAACATTCACCGTTACAGGAGGCTGAGAATCATCAGACGATTGATCATCTGAATTATCATCGTTTCCTGCATTTGCCGTACCATTCTCGTAACTAAAATAACTCTTTGCCTTATCCACCCAGGATTTACTATTATCTGATGGGGTGTCTTGAGTACCTTGCTGTTCTGCAGTTTGAAGGCTATTTGAGAATACCTGTCTTGGTGATGCAGCAGGAGTAGGCTCTGCATTAGCAGTGCCCTGATCAAAGTGGTGTACTTCAGGCATCTTCTCGAGCTGTTTACGCTGCAAAGCAGATAAGGCTTTATGAGCTATCTTGATTTCATGGCCGTCTTCATGACGCATAACTGTACAGTTTTTATCACTTCCAACTTTTTTGAATTTACTCATATTAAACGCTAACGGTTTCAATTCTTAACTCCCTTAGCTGTATTTCGTTGTTCAATGTGTTGTTTGATAGCCCTAGCCATTTGACCTATTTGGCCTGGATCATTCAGAGTATCGTGGTCGATAACGACCTCGCCTTCAGAAAGCATGGCAGGGATTTTGTCATTTGCATAACTATTACCCTTACTAACAGATTTCTCTGATTTATTCTTAGCTTTAATCACTGCGCCTTTGTTAGCGACCTGTCGAACATCACCACCATTGGCAGCAAACATGCTACCTACATCGCCTAGCATACCACCAGCACTAGATCCGGAACCCATATCTCCACCAGCCCAAGAACTTCCACCATCTACAGCATTTGTAGATCCTGAAGCGGGGTTAGACTTAAAGGCATTTGCTATTGCTCCAATACCTTGGCCTAATGCCTGACCTGTTTGGTAATCTCCCGCATACGGGCTGGAGCTACCTGATTGAGATGGGTCTGATCCACTTCCTGCAGTACCAGAAGAGCCAGCAGCGATTGACTTCCCGAGTATGCTCATAGGTCCACCACCAGTTTGATCACCCACTAGTGGATTACCTGCTGTAGTAGGTCCACCCTGTGCCATACGCTTGACAGAACCGCCCTCAGCGAACAAACTACCGATAGAGCTAAGACCAGATCCCATACCACCCATAACACCGCCAACAATCCCAGCATTATTAGCTGATGTTTGGGCGTTAGTAGTATTGATATTGGATTGCATACCGACGATACTATTGTTGAACGCAGAGTTAGCATTCTGAAGAGCATTCTGCTCTTCGATTTGTTGTCCGGCTTGACCTTGTACCAGCCCTGCTTGGTTTTGTAGAGCGGCGACTTGCTGTTGTGCTCCCATAGTAGCAGCTTGTCCTGCAGAGGCTTGTTGAGTAGCCGCTCCCTGCATAGCGTTCTGTCTAGCCATCAACCCTACGTTAGAACTACTACCACGTTGACCTGCCATCAAGGCAGCTTGATTCGCAGTATTAGCCTGTGTGGCTTGCGCTAATTGAGCTTGAGCTGGATTAGCGCCTAACCCGGCTGCAAGGTTATTATACTGAGACATCAATGGAGAATACTGTCCCAAAGCGGATTGGACTCCGTTATAGGAGTTATTCAGTTGAGCTGCGTTAGTGCCGGGTTGCACATTAGCGCTACTAGCTTGGAAATTATTTGTTAGCCCTAAGCTACCTGCAATTGTTCCGGCAACGCCCGTATTAGGGTTTGTAGCATTGCTCTGGACGTATGGATTCTGAGTTCCAGGTGAACCATACGCGGGAGTTGCACTCTCACCCATACCTACAAGACCGCCGATGATACCTCCGCCCACTGCACCGATTGCCGTACCAATACCGGGTACTACAGAACCAACGGTAGCGCCGGTCTCAGCTCCAACCCCTGCACCAACTGCAAGTCCACCGGCATCAAAGTGTTTTAGTCCAAGAGCTGCCATTTTATGAACAAATTCTAGCTTTTTATGGTCTTCCATTGTTATCCCGCTGAATTGCTTCCTTTGATCGGACGGTAAGAGGATTTCACACCTACAGTACAGTTAATACCAGATAGGTTAAAACCGGCTCCTGCTATTGTCCCATAGGAAGGGTCGTAGACTTCTTGTAAGGTTATTTGAAATACCTGACACTTCTGTTGTGAGGTATGTATTCGCCATTGTTCAAGATTTCCAGGTCCGCCATATGGTGTTGTTTGTCCATACAGACTATCAGACCCGTAAACCCCAGTGAAGTTATTCGGCATGACCTCAACTTGTTGAGAGGAGGCTGCATAATCATAAGCTATGCCGAGTTGTAAGGTATGGGCTGAGAAATAACTACCTAGAAGGTTAAATTCATAAATTCGTTGATATCCAGATATACCTGCAAGGTTTAGCCAACCTGTTTTGAAACCTAACAAAACAGGGTTTTCCCCGTCTTGGTAGCTACCAGGATTTTCTTGGAATACCCTACCGTACTTATCAAGATAGGTGTGTTTATCTTGATAAATGCATGAGCTAATACCGGGGCAACCGATGAATGTCCCCCACTGTTCATAAAAGTAGTCATACATCAACACGAGACCTGTATCCATGTTGAATCTGACTTGGTTAGTACCTGGCACCAATACTGCTGAAAGAACTGTCGAGCCTAATACGAGACTCTCTACTGGAGAGCCGATATACTTCGTGTTAAGTCCTCTATCAAGTAGCCATATACCCTTATCGGATTGGAACATCAGTCCCATAGGGGTAAGTATTATACTATTTGTATTCACACATCCAACAGTAGACGTTATGTATACTGGATCTGAGAATTGATTGTTAGCTCCAGTGTTATCAGGACCTGTACCTGTAACGTAGTAGAGTGCATCTTTCTTAAAGATGATTAGATAGCTATCCATTGCTGCCAGCCCTGTAATAGGTCCTGTACTGCCACTAGCTCCAATCGTAGGAGCTACGTATAACGTAAACAGATCAGACATCTCAACAGGGGTATTTTCAATTACCTGTTTTGAGTACCACAGTAGGTTTTGATCTTCGTTATCTACAAGCCAGAGGCGAGTGTTCCATAAAGTTGTAATACTTGTACTGGGAGCATTAACATCCTCGACAACCCCGCCTGTAGTATAGATTAGTTGATTACCTAGGATCTGGTTGTCCGCTTGAGTATCAACGTATGTAATACTATCTATTGTTGTATCATTCAAGGTAGGTTGAAGAATACTCGTAACCTCATAGTAGTTCTGCTGAGCAGTACTCCATCGGTATATCGTGATTTTAACTGGGTTAGTGGTTTTATACGTAAGACGGAGTGTCGGGATATTCAAAGTTGTAGAGCAGACAGAAGTAATCGTAAGAGTATCCGCTGCAATATTAGCATTCAATGGAGAACTCAGTGTAACGATATTTCCTACTATGTTTTTAATCCAGGTATTGGCAGAAATAGCACCGACTGTGGTTATATCATTCACTACTTGACCTACACGGAGATTGGAAGAGCCAGATACTATGATTTGATTGCTTCCGTAGTTACCTGTAGCTGAGATTAATATTCCTGGGGTGAATAACAACGTATCTGAAGCGAAAGTTCCTGTCAAAGGCTGGCTCAGTAAGACATCAGGGCCGATAATCCCAGTAACTGTAGTGTATAAAGGCACACTGCTTGAAGTTTGATCAATTACTGACATACCAACTGTAATACCTGTAGTAGAGAACACCGCTACTTGAGCCTGACCTATTGTTCCTGAGGCAGTAGTAGTCACTCCAGGAGCAAATAGTAGGGTATCATCCGTAACCGTTGTAGTTAGTGGTATAGATGTAGTAACAGTGGTACCGTTGATAGCTGCGACTTGTTCTCCTGCAGGGAGATTTGAGAGTGTTGTGAAATCTGTGATGTATTGAAGAACTTGTAGGTTATTAACTGCACCTACGGTGATAGAACTAGTAGCAGTGGTCCAAGATCCAGTAGTAAACGTTAAATTAGGCTGTTGAAACGAGGCGTTTCCTGTAGACATGTCTACTAAACTTGGGATACTGGGTGCAGATCTATGGATATTGCCTTGATTGTCCGTCCATTCGTAAACAACTTGGTAGTAGTACTGTTGCGGGATCATTGCCCCGCCAGTATTACTTCCAGTAACTTCGATATCATCGGGATAGAGAAAGAAATTATGCTCTACTGGTGAGAATCCGTCGTATTCCCAGAGAAATCCACCTGTAAGATGAAGTGCTGAGGCTATTTCAACGCTAGTACTCTCTGTTGAGAAGTCAAAATTAACAAGATTCAACCCGGTTTGAGAATAAATACCATCAACCTGTGTACCAGAAGGTACATTAGTATTTTTATTCACTGCTTGGATTAAATCTTTGTATAGATACGAGGTAGAAGCAGACGAATTATTAACAATCACGTTAGGTAATCCAGTACTAAGGTATCCCCCACCGTTCTCGTATGCTACTTTCGCTGTAATAACTGGTTTAGATTGAGTAGACTCAGAGCCATTTATCAAGAAATACGTTGGTTGGAAGTCGGAATTATACGCTGCGAGGAAGTATTCAGTACTATTCACTAGAAAAGCCTTACTAGCTAGACCAACAGAGCGTATTACAACTTCAGGGGTTGTTGGAGTAGGGCTAGCAATGGATAATGAAGTACTCTCAATGTAATTACTAAACACAGAAGAATCATAAGAATACGAATTAGATACTTCATAATATACAGTACATACCCCACTATTAACTACTGGTGTTATGTTATTCACGGTACCTGTAGAAATAACCTGAACAGGTGCTTGTGTGATTTGAAGGGCTGAGTTTATAGCTAGGGCATACCCAGTTGAGCTTCCTGAATCATAGAATGCTGCCCAGATGTTTGAATCATCCGCAGTGACTCCCATTGAGGTAGCTTTATATCCAGGGATAGTCGTGAATGAAGAAATCTGAAGTTGACGGTTGATGTAACATAGATGGATATTTTGTCCACCAGCAGCGCTACTAAATGCAAGATAGAGATTACCAAATGCTGTTACTGCGTCAAAACTTAATCCAGGAGAAGGTTGATATGGATTAGCAATGGTTACTACAGGTTGAACTACAAGACTCCCAATACTAACAGCTACAAAACTAAGGTTGTTATTATTCGAGTACAGTATAATGAACCACTGTTCAAGGGCAAATACCCTGGGCGCACCTGTAGCAGTAAGGATCTGAGGGGCGAGAATATTCTGTCCTGTGTCAGGATTAATAATAGTAAACTTATAGACTTTTTCTGTAAGATCTGTTTGATTTTGATCGGTATATGCTACGCACATCAGTCCGTTTGACGCTACGGCGATATCGACTTGAGTCTGAGACGTATTGCTACGTACCAAAGGTAAGGTATCTAAGGATACGGGTTGGATACTGCCTTTATTCAACCAGTTTACATTAGCAGGAGAATACACTGAGATCTGATCAGATATAGCAGTAAGATTGTTATTAAAAGTAGTTAAGAAAGAAGCATCAGTATTCGGCAGTACTGTGAGTTGAAGGTAGCCATTCCGTTTCTGAAGAAGGCCGCCTTTGTCAAACACTGAATTCTGAAGATTTAGGAACTTGCCTGCAGGAATCTGCTTAGGATCAGTCTTTAACTCTAACCCTCCAGAGAAGTTAAATGTAAGGGGCTGTTTAGCTGACATTTATCCTCAGGTTTTGATAATGAAATTAACGTAGACGTTCTTAGGACGTGTCTCAGTACTGCTATTACCGCTGAATAAATCTCCGGTATTTGAGAAGTTAGCCGCTTGCGTGGAACCTCCGCCGAATGTCGATGCCGGAGCTCCGCCGAAACCTCCAATAGCAGTTTCAGAGATATTACTTGGGTTTCTATTATGCGTGTGTGTACCTAAGGCGTCTGCTTGGAAGGATCCGACGTTATTCCCCGTGTTACCTCCAGGATTAGCCGTTGTACGTGAGGAAGCATCAGGGTCGTTGCCGGATGTACCGCTGACACCTCTAGGGAATATACCGCGAAGATCAGGTACATTGAAATGGGTAGCATCTACTGCTCCGTATGCAGTACCTATAGCAGCAAATAATGTTGGTTGTGCTGTACGAAGATAGCTGGTTCCATCACATAACAGATATCCGGTGGGGGCTGCTGCACCTCCGTACATGATTATACTTCCAGTAGGGGAAACTGTTGCTGGGGCAACACCAGAAGCGGTGATATTTCCTGATGAATCAATCTGAAGTAACTGAGTACTGCCAGGAACACTGGGTAGTGTTAGGGAAAAACTACTCCCCATAGCATTCGGAGGTTGAAGTGTCAGATACTGAGAGCTAGGGGTGTTATTGCCCAACAAGATACTACCAGCTACGATATTCCCAGGAGTGTTATTTGTACTATTTGAATAAACGACAAGTTGGTTAGCAACAAAGCTAGCGCGATTGTTACCGTTGACTAGCGCTGTTGTAGTAGCATTCACAGTACCATTAGCAGTCAACTGGACTTGGTTTTGAGAAGAATCGATGTAAAATAACTCCCCGTTACCACCTACGTTTAGTTCATAGAGACATCCGATATCAGCTGCACTAGTGAACGCAGTTGTCTGCTCCGTGAAACGAACAGACCGGAGTTGTGTTGCATTATTCGGATTAGCACCTGTACCTGTAAACGACAAGTCACTAGTAATGTTCAATCCATTCGGTTGGATTAAAACGCCGTATCCAGGAGAATGGTTGTGTTGATCAACCAAGACAAAACTAGCGTAGATGTTATTAGCATAGTCCGGTCCTGGATCTATCCCAGGATTAGGATTAGGTAAGGACATATTTGGTGTAATAGTAGTATTACTCATTAATTCACCTTAATGTAAGAAGTAGTGCCCGTAGGTCCTGTAATAAGTGGAGCTACGATAGCATTCGTATATGTAGTGTAAGTACTATTCACAATACTAGTTTGTCCATCAGCAGGAACCCAACCACTACCAACCTGCGAAGTAAACTGTGAGCCAGTCATACTACTAGGTACAAATATGATTTGACCAATGATATAGCCTGACGCTGCAGCTTGTGTAGCTGAGAATGTATTCTGGATATTCGTCTGAATCCTGTTTAATGTAGGATCTGCAGTCTGAATGATAGGGAAAGCAGTACTAGACATTACCAGCCGCCCATACCACTACCGTTACCGCCGAACCCGCCACCGTTGAAGAACCCCGTGTTAGTCCTAGTATCTGAGACTGTATTTGGTTGTCCTACATCACGATTAGCAGCTGTACTTTCAATTCTGTCAATCAAGGCCTGTTTAGTTAACATCAATGCATTAGCCTGTTCGAATGATTCTTCTTTGACCAGGGCTTTAATAGCTGCATCTACAATGACGTATTCTACCCATCCGGAGATACTAAACGGAAGCATATCTACGTCTTGTAGAAGTTGTGTCATTTGAGGAACGTACCATACGCGAATGTATTGACCGGCTGAAGGGTTAGGGATGAACCATAGCATGTTACCCATTTGGCGATATGAGAGGTTAAACACCCCTAAGGCGTTGGCCTGTAACTGAGGGTATACAAACTTATTCCTATCAATCCAGTTATACCGAGGTAGGGTCACCCAGGCGTTATTCGCAACAGCTACACCGCAGTCTACACCGATAAGCTTATATAACGCAGGAGCTTTAACTACTGTGTTAGTGATGTTATCCAAAAACATAAGATTACCATCAGGAAGAGGATAAGTACTTTGGCCTGTAGTCGTGAAGACTATCGGATTAGCTACGAAGTAGTCATCGCCGTATTTAGTAGTCAGTATGTCGTAGAGTTCAAAGGCTGACTGATTGATATTACTATTCCACTCATCAGTCGTTAAGAATTTACTATTAAGCTTATCCGCACGGAGTTGGGACAAGTAGCGAATGTACCCAAGATTCATTTGTCCGGGGAGGCAAGGTGTAATACTAGCAGGCGAAGAAGGGGAGTAAGGGGAGGTGCCCGCTGTGGATACACTCGCTACCTGATAGTAATACTGTACACCAGGGAGGCATGTGGCGTCAAGATAATTATTAACGGTGGGAGTGCCTACAACCGTCCAGGTAACCCCGTCAGTACTACGTTGTACACTATACCCTGTAGCTCCAGCTACTAGATTCCAGATAAGATAGTTCTGGGCGTTGCCTGTCTGCAGTATAACGCCAGTACACATAGCAGAAAGAAGGCTCATGCAGTCTCCTTAAGGTAGGTAATTGCCTTCAGCATAAGGTCGGGATTTTCGTAGCAGATAACAGATTCACTTTAAAATACCTCTATAAGCTCGTAATAGCCTCACAGTGAGGCGATCGCCCTTCAGGGCTAGGAGTGGTAGCGGGTGCAGGAATTACACCTGCCTGGGAGGCTTATGAGGCCACGCTGGATCATATCTCCAGTCCAACCCGCTATAAGCTTATTCGCCGTCTACCTTGACTGAAGATTGACTCATATAGAAGCTGAGTCTAATCGTAGAGCCTAAAGTAGGAGCTGTAACTGTCGTATTCAAATAAAACGCTACTAGAATGAATCCACCTACGTTAGGGCTTCCACCTACAGGGGTAGGGCCTAAGGTAAGGCTGTTCTGACCTACAAGCTCGATATGGTCTACACCAGAAGCAGACTGGAGTTGGACTTGTCCAGACCCAGAGCCTGTACCAGAGACCTTAGCGATGAAGGGAACACCTACTGCAGGGGTAACTCCAGGGGGTACACCTAATGCAAGCCAGTCAGCAGATGTCGTAGTCCCAAGAACAGAAATGACGTACGGTACACCCGGGGTTAAGGCTGTAGCATCTACAGCAAGGTTTGTACCTGACAGGGGGCCACGGAGGGTAGCCTCAGTCATGTATAGCTTATAGAAGTTATCTGAGAGTTGGATATAGGCATATCCAGCAGCAGGGTTAGGGTTAAGGAGTCCATTGATAGGACCTTTACCTGGGGTTGCTGTAGTGTGCATAAATACGTTGGTAACGCCTTGGCCTCTAAGGCTACCGGCTACGATACCAAGTCCACCGGTATCGGAAGCAGATACTTGGAACTCACAGTCTACAAGAATGGGACGTACGTGGGGGGCATAGAAATGACCCCGGTTAATCCAGGTCGTTGACATAAGGTCTCCTATGCATACAGGTAGTAGCTACCCGAAGGTAGGTATTGCCGAGGGTCTGTATGCTGACACCCAGGACAACCGTTAGATAGGATTACCTAACAATACTGTCTATTGGGTTATCTCTAGATACTATAAATATAGTGTTGACAGAAGTAGAAAGATGTGATAGACTCTAGTCATACGGCAGCCGCGGCATAGTAGTATACAGTAATACTACGGCTATCGTTACCTATATAGCTATCGGTTATATGTAGTAGTAAGTAGTATTATGGCTATCGCCGTACCGATGCTTAAGTGTAGCTGTACTCTGGCTCTTCCGAACTACAAATACTAAGAGAATTACAGCTAAACTCATACTACAGCAGTCGCAATCAGGTTGCATTCGCTAAGGGTAAGCCCATGTCTATTAGAACAAATCTAGTTTGTAGGTAATAACGAATTTAGTGTAAGCTACTAATCATACTGAGTTTTATGGTGTTTTTTGGGTATCCCGCCACAGAGAGGGTATAACACCACCAATCAACTACTTACCCCCGCCCCCTACCCCCTGCAATAATCATGCCGGTATAGATATTGCATAGCTATCTCACACTGTTGCAATCATTATGCCAGGATTGTGGCATAAGTTATGCATAAAACTTACCATATATTGCCATACGTTACCATATGTAGGTAGCTGTGTGTTATACTCTACGTCTATATCGTAGCTGACATACTTTGTGCCCTGTTAGCGACTGCAGAATTCATGCCATCAACCTTCAGTTTTCCGAAAACTATTTGTACGAAATACCTCAAGTTGCTGGACCATTGACCGATAAGCTTGTATGATTGAATGTAACTTGGAGGTAGGATTATGATGTTTCATATAGATCACGATTTACGTACAGTGTTTGTATCCATTATGGCTAGCACAGCTGTGTTGAAGAGTGCTAAACAATCAGCTGTTAACCATGGATATGACTTTGTTATGGTTAGTCTATGGGAGGAAGCCAGCGCTTAAGCTGGTATAGTTTCACTTTTGAGGGGTATTGAATGAAAACTACACAGTATAAAACTATCTCTATTCGTTATGGCAGTATCATAATCGTTGGTAATACTAATAAGCCTAGAAAATAATACTAATACTCATAATAATCCTAAAGTATCCTAGAATCCTGCCGAATAGTATATTGTAAGGAGGGACAGATAATGAAAGACAAGGAATTGACCGAGCAAGAAGTCCTAGACCTGTTAGACGTAATAGAACAGTTTTAAACAGTAATACTAAGGAGGATGTATGAAGGTATTTGCTAAACAAGTTATGAAAGAGGTAGTGGTGAGTTATGATGGTGATTTCATATATGTTCGTAGTCTCAATGGTAAGCTATTACACAGTGTATCTGTTAAGTCTCATGATACTTGGCTATACCGTGAACCGACAGAAGTCTTCGAAGCAGTAAAAGCAATCTATAACCAGGAGGTAATTAAATGAAGTACTTATTCATGTTAATCGCAGTATCAATGTTATCAATCGCATGCGGTCAAGGTCCAGTAGGTCCTAAGGGAGAAGATGGCAGCTCATGTAATGCCGTGAGTATCTCAGCCCAACAAGGCCTTCCTAATGGAGGTGTGAGCATTACTTGCCCTAACTCCCAAGCACTGCTCGCTAATGGGAGCAATGGCACACCAGGAACACTCATTACACCCATTCAATTCTGCCCTGGAACAGTGTCATACCCTTCTGTATTTCCGGAAACGGGGTTTTGCATTCAAGGTAATATCTATGCTGTATATTCAGCCAACGATGGGTTCTTGACATTACTCCCTCCAGGAGTGTATACTAGCAATGCAATCGGTAACAGCTGTAATTTCACAGTTACGGCTAATTGTACAGTAACCAATTAGGAGGTATCATGTCGGACGTTTGTTACAAAACCTTACTCGAGTATGCAGTTGGTGAGATGCATGTCATTCTTAGGATTGTAGAACCTGATAGCACATGTGCTATGCTCATTAAAGACACGTTGAAACACATCGAGATGCTACGTAAAGACTTCATAGAACCAGATGAACTAAAAGAAAAGGGAGGCATTACACCTCCCTAATCAAACCTAGAACAAAGATCTAGGACTTATATAGGTACTGCCTATATGCAGACTAATTATTGAGCCAACTGAACTACGCAGTTCGCTACTGGAGCATTACAGGTAAGGTTACCGTAGTATCCAATACGAATTTCAACTGCATCGGCATTACCAACACGCAATCCTTGATTAGAATCATAAGATCCATAGATAAGGATACGTGGAGCACGCCCGAGTGTTCTGAGCTTCCATGATTTCATGCAGATAAGATATGCAGTTTGAGCAGGACAGTTCCTATCAGGAAGTACAGTGATTTTACCGTAAGCGGTAATCAACTGGATACCTTCAAAGCTGATATCGATTTCATCATGTTTAACATCAACATATTGTACGCGTGATCCTAAGGTTTTGATAAGAGCAGCATACGATGTGAAGTTCATGAAGCAATAATCAGGATATCCAGCAGAAGATCTGTTCTGAGCTACGATAGCAGCTGCATCGATCAAAGCTTCCTCAATCGTTTCATTAGCACCGTTAAAACGGTTACCAGCCAAACGAGTAGGTGAAGCACTACGGTTTTGTCCAAAGAAACTATCAGCTCCACCGGGAGCAGTTGCAGGAATCCAAGCACCGAAACCAGCAAGTTTCAGCATCAAGCTAGATCCGAGACCGCCGGAAGCGAAGTTAACGTCGCCTTGTACTGCGAGATAAGGAAAGCTTGTAGACCAGTTGGTAGGTGTTCCAGCACTTCCACCTTGTGTGGTAGAAACTGTTACAGTACCGAGGTCATAATCAACAGCAATTACATAACCAACAGCAGCAGATGTGCTTTGAGTAGCGGTTGTACCTGATACAGAGTAAGAAACAAGTGATTGACCTACTTCAAATTGTACAGCAGAAGCAGCGCTATCAAGTGTGATAACACCAGTGCTGATGCTACCGTTGCCTAATCCATAAGTACCGCGAGATCCTGATCCATCGTTAAACAGGTCATGAGCTAAATCGTTAGTAATGTTGTTGATACCGGCGTTAACG
>Ga0209112_10000120_pt1 | contig 13089 bp, 14 predicted proteins | sample TexAe_OM3H0_O3_FD_187947 | JGI IMG/M metagenome (GOLD analysis project Ga0209112, IMG submission 187947) | Forest soil microbial communities from Davy Crockett National Forest, Groveton, Texas, USA - Texas A ecozone_OM3H0_O3 (SPAdes) (version 2) | ecosystem: Environmental > Terrestrial > Soil >...
CCGCATGAGGAAGGCAGCCGCATGACGAAGATCCGGCTCACCGATTCGACCCTGCGCGACGGCAGTCACGCCCTGGCCCACCGGTTCACCGAGGGCCAGGTCCGCGGGGTCGTGAACGCGCTGGACGGCGCCGGGGTGGAGGTCATCGAGGTGACCCACGGCGACGGGCTGGGCGGCTCCTCGTTCAACTACGGGTTCTCCGCCGTAGAGGACATCAAGCTGGTGGCCGCGGCGGTGGACGAGGCGAAGCGGGCCAAGATCGCCGTCCTGCTGCTGCCCGGCGTCGGTACCATCGGTGACCTGCGAAAGGCCCATGACGCTGGCGCGTCGGTGGCCCGGATCGCCACCCACTGCACCGAGGCCGACGTGTCGCTGCAGCACTTCGCGGCGGCCCGCGAGATGGGCATGGAGACGGTCGGGTTCCTGATGCTGGCCCACCGCATCGGCCCCGACGAGCTGGCCCGGCAGGCCCGGATCATGGTCGACGGCGGCGCTCAGTGTGTCTACGTGGTCGACTCGGCCGGCGCCTTGGTGCTCGGCGACGCCCAGGCCCGGGTGGCCGCGCTCATCAACGAGGTCGGCGACCAGGCCCAGGTCGGCTTCCACGGGCATCAGAACCTGTCCCTGGGCATCGCCAACTCGGTGCTCGCCGCCCAGCAGGGCGCGCTGCAGATCGACGGGGCGCTGTGCGCCCTCGGCGCCGGGGCCGGCAACGCCCCGACCGAGGTCCTGGTGGCCACGTTCGACCGTCTCGGCATCCCGACCGGCGTCGACGTGCAGGGCGCGATGGCCGCGGCCGAGGACGTGGTCCGCCCGTTCCTGCCCCGGCTGCCCTTTGCCGACCGGGGTGCCATCACCCAGGGCTACGCCGGGGTCTACTCCAGCTTCCTGCTGCACGCCGAGCGGGCCGCCGAGCGCTACAAGGTCCCGGCCCACGAGATCCTGCAGCGTGTCGGCGAGGCCGGCTACGTCGGCGGCCAGGAGGACATGATCATCGACGTCGCCCTCCAGCTCGTCGCCGAACGCGAGCGCGCCGAGGTCTGACCGGTGCAGGAACCGGTCAGGCCGGTGTGAACGTCTGCTGCTGGCGCCCGAGGCGGTCGGCCTCGATGCGGACCACGTCCCCGGCCCGCAGGAACGGCTGGTCCTTACGGCCGAGCGCCACTCCCGCCGGGGTGCCGGTGTTGATCACATCGCCGGGATAGAGCGTCATGAACTGGCTGATGTACCAGACCAGGTGGTCGACGTTGAAGATCATGTTCTTGGTACTGCCGTCCTGGCGCAGGTCCTCGTTGACCCACAGCCGCAGGCCCAGGTCGTGCGGATCGCCGACCTCATCGGCGGTGACCACCCACGGGCCCAGCGGGTTGAACGTCTCGCAGTTCTTGCCCTTGTCCCACTGCCCCTGCCGCTCGTTCTGGAACTCCCGCTCACTCACGTCGTTGCTGATCGCGTACCCGGCCACGTAGGCGCGAGCGTCGCTGGGCGAGTCCAGGTACCGGGCCGTGCGGCCGAGTACCACGGCCAGCTCGACCTCGTAGTCGGTCTTCACCGACTTGCGGGGGATCAGCACCTCGTCGTCGGGGCCGACCACGGTGTCCGGTGCCTTCATGAACAAGATCGGCTCGGACGGGGGCGTCGCGCCGGTTTCGGCCGCGTGGTCGGTGTAGTTGAGGCCGACGCAGACGATCTTGCCGATCGTGGCGAGCGGCGGCGCGTACCTTTCCGGAGCCCCGGTCTCCGGGAGCAGGCCGGCGTCGATCGCCGCGCGGATACCGGTCAGCGAACCAGGGGAGAGCGTCTCCGGCCGGATATCGGCGGTGAACGAAGTGAGATCGAACCAGCGCTCGCCGTAGCCGGCGACGGGGACGACGGCACCGGGGGCTGTACGGCTGCGGGCAAGGCGCATCGCGAGACCTTTCTCAGAACAGACCTGGTCCAGATGATCTCCAAAAGAATATGAGTCCGGCACCAGCCGCTGGCGGGCAGGCCGGCGCGACCGTCCTGGGCTTCCTGCCGGCCGGCTGAGCAGACGCTGGTCTGGCAGACTCCCAGACATGGCCGGATTCGCACCCTGTTTTCCCGTCCGCGATCTGCGGGCCGCCCTGGCCCACTACGAGCAGCTCGGCTTCGAGGTCATGCCGTACACACAAGGCATGACCTGGGCCTGGACCAGGCGGGACGCCGCGGAGCTGCACCTGTTCGTCAAGGACGACCATGACCCCGCCACCACCGCGGCCGCCGCCGACCTGCAGGTCGAAGACGCGGACGAGCTGGAGCGCGTGCTTCGCGAAACCGGAGCCGGCGGCACCAGCGACCCTTACGACACGCCGTACGGCCGGGAGTTCGTCCACGTCGACCCGGACAACAACCTGATGCGATTCGTCACCCCGGCGTTACTCCGGCTTGCGGTAGAGGATCTCGCCGTGGGGGATCAGGAACCAGCCATCCTCGGCGTCAGCCCACCGGCGCCAGGCGTCGCTGATCCGCCGGAGCTGAGCCTCGGTGGTCGCTCCGGTGTCCAGCAGCTGGCGGGCCACGGCCGATTCGACCACCCGGTCGGCCCAGGAGCCGGCCCAGTAGGCGCGGTCTTCCGGGGTGGCGTGACACCAGGAGGAGGCCGTCGCGGTGACGTCGGCCAAGCCGGCCTGGCGGGCCCAGGACAGCAGGCGCCGGCCGGCGTCGGGCTCGCCGCCGTTGGCCCGGGCGGCGACGGAGTACAGCGTGATCCAGTCGGCGATCTCGGGGAACTCGGGGTACCAGACAAACCCGCCGTAGTCGGCGTCCCGGGCCGCGACGATCCCGCCGGGCCGGGTCACCCGGGCCATCTCGCGCAGCGCCCGCACCGGGTCGGCGACATGCTGCAGCACCTGATGGGCGTGGGTGACATCGAACGTGCCGTCGGCGAAGCCCAGCGCGTGCACGTCTTCCACCGCGAACGTCAGGTTGCCCGCGCCCCGGCTCCCGGCCGTCCGGCGGGAAAGGTCCAGCTCCCGCTGTCCGATCTCGGTCGCGGTGACGTGCCCCACCCGCTCAGCGAAATCCACGGTGATCGTCCCGGGCCCGGCCCCGATGTCCAGCAGGCTGGCCCCCGGGTCCAGATGCGGCAGCAGATATGCCGCCGAGTTCTCGGCCGTGCGCCACTGATGCGATCGCAGCACCGACTCGTGGTGTCCATGGGTGTACGGGTTCGGAGAAGTCATAACGGCACCATTGTTCCGTATCGCGGAAAAGAGCCCGGCCCGCTGGTTACGGGCCGGGCCTTCTTGCGAGGGCCGTTACTTCCTGGTCAGGACGATGGTCACCTTGGTCCTGGCCCCATCGGGAGCAAGGGTGACGGTCCCGGCGGCTTTGCTGTACGAGCCGGTCCCGCCAGTCACCTTGCCGCTGCCATGGCCCGCCACCGCCCGGCTCGGTGTCACCGTGGCGTCAATGTTGCCGCCTTGCAGATAAATGACGTACTCGTCGGTGGTAACGGGCGCGTTGATTGCTTCCGTCACGGTTTCTACTGCGAAACCAACCAGTTTGCCGGAACTGTTGTCGACAGATTCGATGTGAGTCGAACGGTTAATGGCATTAGCAAACGACTGGACTGCGGCCGTGTAATACGTAAGGGTCTGCGGCTTGCTCTGCGCGCTGGCCACCGTGCTGGTGAGCGCCAGTGTGCCGCTGGCCACCACGGCGGCCGCGCCGACCCCAGCAAAAAGTGCACGAATGTTCATCGGGCCCCTCCCGGTTTCTCGATCCACGATGATCAAGGACGCGCTGACGTTAGCAGCCGCTTTGATCGCCTTTGGCCACGAATAAGAACCCAGAAACGGGCAAGCCGGGACGCGTCGATAGTTTCAGGTAGCAAAGTATTAGCGGTCGTTCAATACCGTTAGTCTGGCGTGATTTAAGCGTTATCGGCCGGGGTCACCTGGAGGGTGGGGATGGACGGGCCGGTGACGGGCCCGACGTACTGCTGGCCGAATGAGTCGTACTTGGCGTGGTAGGCCCGATCGACGGCCGGGTCGTCGGGGGCGGCCTCGGTGAACTGGACGTCGTGCTCGGTGCTGCCGGTCCGGATGCGGCCCGTGCCGCGCTCCTTGGCCCGGCGGAACCAGCCGTTCTCCGGGCCGTGGGCCGAGCGGATGTAGATGCCGTCGCCGCTGCGGACGCCCCAGATCGTCACGTAAGGGCTGTACGAGCCGTCCGCCCGGCGGGAGGCGATATCCAGCTCGGTCGCGCTGCCGATCTGGTCGAGGTCTTCTGCGGTCCATGCCGTCATGGCCGGCTCCTTCGCCTGTGGTCTCGTGGTTAGCGCGTGCGTGCCTCCGCGATAACCGCGGCGGCGTCGGAAATCGTCCGGCCGGCGCACGCGGGGCGGCCGCCGTAGGGGTCGTCGTCGGACCACAGCGTGGTCTTCACCTCGCGGCGGACAACCGGGAGGACCTCGGTGGCCAGGCGGTCCAGCATGTCCAGCTGCTGCTCGTGCGGGATCATTGTGGGCAGGCTGAACGACTGCAGGTCGTGGCCGAACGCCTGGTGGAAATACATGATCTTGTCGATGATCTGCTGTGGGCTGCCGACCAGGGCCGGTCCCTCGGCGATGGCGTGGTCGATATCGCGGAACACCATTTCGTTGCCTGGGGTGTGATTGCCCGGCCGGTTGAAGAACGCCACCATCTGCTCGTAGACCGGGCCGTAGCGCTCGCGGGCCTCCTGGGTCGTGTCGGCCAGGAACAGGAATCCCGAGCCCGCGGCGACGTAGGCGAACCGCGGGTCGTGCCCGTGCCGTTCGTACTCGGCCCGGTAATGGTCGATCAGGACCTGATAGTTCGCCCGGGGCTGGATCGCGTTGGCGCTGAACAACGGGTCACCCCAGGTGGCGGCCAGCTCGGCCGAGGTCAGCGTGGTGGCCGAGCCGTGCCAGATGCGCGGTGCGCCCGCGAACGGCCGGGGCAGGCTGGTGACCTCGTCCAGCGGGCCGCGGAACCGGCCGGCCCAGGTCACGTTCTCGTCCCGCCACAGCCGGCGCAGCAGCTCGTACTTCTCGGCCAGCTGATCCCACTGCTGGCCGGACTCGACCCCGAACATCGGCAGCTGGCGCAGCTCGTTGCCCTTGCCGATCACCAGCTCCATCCGGCCCCGGGACAGCTGGTCGATGGTCGCGTAGTCCTCGGCCACCCGCAGCGGGTCGAGGATCGACAGCACGCAGACACCGGTCTGGATGCGGACCCGGCTGGTGGCCGACGCGATCGCGCCCAGCACCACGGTCACGCCGGCCGACAGGAACGGCCCGGCGTGCCGCTCGCCGACGGCCACGGCGTCCAGGCCCAGACGCTCGGCCTGGCGGGCCGCGGTCACCGCCTGCTCCAGCCGGTCCGCCGTGCTGACCAGGCGGCCGGTCAGCGGATTCTGGATGTTGGGCAGGATGTCGAGCAGCTGAAATCTCATGCGGCTTTCCCTCGCCGGTCGGAACCCTGATGCTGTCCATCGTCCGGGACGTCACAGCATTTTACCTAAATCTATTATTCCTACCGATATTAACGAAATACAATTCGGCCAGCTGTCGGCTGACCCGGTCCTGGCCTCGGTCAGCGAGCTGCGGCTGGAACTCCCGCACGAGTTCAACCGCGGGGATTATGAACAGATCCTGCACGACGTGCGGAACCTGACCGCCCCCGAACTCGGCGGGGCGCCCCGGCCGGTCAGTCCTGGGCCGCTGAATTGAGCCGGGTCAGGATTTCGCCCAGTGCCTGACGCTCGGCCGGCGTGATCTGCCCGATGCCGGACTGCGCAGCGATGGTGCTCATGAGCTCCTCGCGGGCTCGCTGGCCAGCCTCGCTCAGCGCCAGCACGCGCACCCGCTTATCGCTGGGGTGAACCGCCCGTTCTGCCAGGCCCGCGGCCTCCAGGCGCTCGCTCAGGAGCGTGGCGTTGGACCGGTCGCAGCCTAGGCGAGCCGACAGCTCCTTCAGCGGCAGGCCGCTCCCGTCGCCGGGCAGCGTCCACAGCGCGGCCGCCGCCGGGGCCGTCAGGCTGAGGTCCTGCAGGGTCCCGGTCACGCGGCCCGACAGGACCGACGCCGTCTGCAGCAGCAGGCGGATCAGCTCTCCGTCGTCAACGGTCGTCACGAGCCAGAGTCTAGGCCGCCCAAGATTCCTTTGATAATCTCAAACTATGTCTTTGAATAATTCAAAGAAATATGAAATCCGCGTGGCCGGCCGGATCCGGACGATGACCGTGGTCCCGCCGCGTGCTGGTGACGCGGCCGTGGCTCTGCTCGTGCTGCACGGCTCCAACCAGACGGGCGCGAAGTTCCGCCGGTTCACCGGCGGTGACCTGGATGGCTTCGCCGCCCACGGACCGGTCGCCTACCTCGACGGCTACCGCGGCGGCTGGAACGACGCCCGGCGGTCATCGCCGTTTGCGGCCCGCCGGGATGACGTGGATGACGTCGCGTTCGTCCGGGCCGCGATGGCCGAGCTCGCCGCCACGCTGGGCGCCGGGAGTTTCGCCGTGCTCGGCTACTCCGCCGGTGGCGCCATGGTGCTACGGCTCCTGCTCGAGCTGCCCGCCGAGCTTGCGGGCGCGGTCATCATCTCGGCGACCCAGCCGGTCCCGGGCACCCTGCTCCCGGTCGATCACGGCGCGGTGCCGCTTCCGGTAGCGCTCATCCACGGCACCCGCGACCGCCTGGTCCCCTACGACGGCGGCATGGCCAGCCTGTGGGGTTTCCGGCCGCGCGGGCTCGGCCTTTCCGCCCCGGAAACGGCGGCCTACCTCGCTGGCCGCAACGGGATCGCCGGGGTCAGCCCGGTGACCGAGCCGCTGCCGTCGTTGGCCCAGCGGCACATCGCGATCACCCGCACGAGGTACGCGGAGCCGGCGCGCCCGCCGGTCGAGCTGTACACCGTAGGCGGTGGCGGCCACACCGTCCCCGGCCCCCACCGCGCCCCGATCGTGCTCGGCCCTACCGCCCGCCTGCTTCGCGCGCGCACCGTCACCGAGCAGCTGCTCGGCCTGCCGGTTACCGGCTGACCGTCTCCAGCGCGGTCAGCCCGGCAGCGGGGTCACGGTCCGCGTGATGCTGTCGTAGCTGCGCGCCTCGCCGAACCGACCCACGGCCACCGCTTCGCCGATGACCTGGGCCGCCCGTGCCTCCTGGTCCGGCCGCAGCCGCCGGGCCAGGCTGATGTGGGGTGCCCAGGCCGCCGGCTCGTGCTGCGGGTTGCGGTCGGCGCCGTCCAGCGCCGACCAGATCTGGGCCTGCAAGCCGCGCAGGGCCTCGCCCCCATCGGCCGTCCAGGCCAGCACCCCGGCCCGGCCGGAGAAGTAGCGCAAGCCGTCCAGCCGGACCGGGATCGGCAGCGCGGACAGGGCCTCGCGGATCGCCGCGGCCGCCCCGGGCGGGAACTCGTCCGCCGTGGCCAGGGTCAGGTGGGGCCGGTTGGTCGGGTGCCGGTGCTGGGCCAACGAGGGCAACCCAGCCTGATCCAGCCGCCGCCACGCCGCCCGCACCGCCCGGTCCAGGGCGTCGTCACCCAGCAGCTCCACCGTCCGCACCGCTCCACGCTAGACCGCAGGCCCGCGAACCCGGGTGGCGGTCCACGCTCCGGACGTTACTTCGCGGTGTAGACGATGGTCACCGCGGTCTTCGACGGGCTCTTGGTGGTGGCGGTGATGGTCCCGGTGGCCCGGCGGTACGGCCCGGTCCCGCCGATCACCTCGCCGACCGCCTTCGCTGAGCTGGCCGCGGTGGTGAAGGTGGTGTAGATGATGCCGTCTTCCATGTCGAAGGAGCCGTCCACGGTCACCAGGCGCTTCGACCGGTTCTCGGTGAAGTGCAGCACGTCGAAGCCGACCAGCCGGCCCTTGGTGTTGTAGTCCGCACTGGCTTCCGTCGTGTAGGCCTGGCCGTAGCTGACCGTCCTGGTGGCGACAGCGGTCAGCGTCAGCGTGTGCGCGCTGCTCTTGGCCTTGGCCTTCGGCTTGGCCGTGACCTTCGGCTTGTGCGCGCTGGTCCTGGCCCTCGGCGCGTGCGGATTACTCAGGGCGCTGGCGGTGCCCGCGGTGGCGCCGGTGAGCACCAGCCCGCCGCTCACCACGACCGCGGCCGTGCCGATCCCGGCGATGAGCGTACGGATGTTCATGAATCCCCCCGGCTGGCTGAACACTTTCCCCGGGGGAAATCATGACCGGCGGCGGCTCAGAGATCACCCAGCGCGGAAATGGGCGATTCGATGCAGTCGGCCACGTAGCGCAGGAATCCGCCCGCCACGCCGCCGTCGCACGCCCGGTGGTCGAAGGCCAGCGTCAGCTCGCAGACCTTGCGGGCGGTGACCTGCCCGCCGACGACCCAGGGCCGGTCGAGGATGCGGCCGATGCCCAGGATCGCCACTTCGGGGTGGTTGATGATGGCGGCCGAGCCGTCCACGCCGAAGACGCCGTAGTTGTTCACGGTGAAGGTGCCGCCGGTCAGCTCGGCCGGGGCCAGCCGGCCGGCCCGGGCCGCCTCGGTCCGGGTGGTGAGCGCGGCCGACAGTTCCCGGGTGGTCAGCTGGTGCGCGTCGTGGACGACCGGGACGACCAGGCCCCGGTCGGTCTGGGCGGCGAAGCCCAGGTGGACGTGGTCGGGAATGACGATCTCGTCCTCGGCGACCCGGGCGTTCAGCTCGGGGTAGTGCCGCAGCCCCAGCAGGGCGAACCGGGCCACCAGGGCCAGCAGGCTGACCGGCGGCCGCGACGCGCTGGCGTTGAGGGCCCGCCGCGCCTCCACCAGTCCGGTGGCGTCGACGTCGACCCACACGGTGGCTTCCGGGATCTCGCGGCGGGACCGGGTCAGCTTGTCCGCGGTGGCCCGGCGCAGGCCGCGCAGTGGAATGTGCCGTTCGCCCGGGCCGGCTTCGGTGGCCGGGGCGATGGCGGCGCGCTCGGCGATGGCCGCGTCGACGTCAGCCCGGCGAACCAGGCCCGACGGCCCGGTGCCGTTGATCGTGGTCAGGTCCAGCCCGGCGTCGTGGGCGATCTTGCGGACCAGCGGCGAGATCACCGCGACCCGGCGGCCGTGCCCGTTGACCGGCGATGCCGGCTGAACCGGCTGAACGGTCTGTGGCGCCCGGCTGCGCGCCCGGCGGGCGGCGCGCTGCTTGCTCGGCGCCTGGGTGGTGGTTCCGTAGCCGACCAGCACGCTCCCGCTCGACTCGCCCGCGGCAGCCGCCTCGGCGGCGGGGCCCGGCTTCCCGGCTTCGGTGACCGAAATCAGCGGCTGCCCCACGGCGACGATCGTCCCCGGCTCGCCGTGCAGTTCGGCCACCACGCCCGCGAACGGGATCGGGACCTCGACGGCGGCCTTGGCCGTCTCGACCTCCGCGACCACCTGGTCGACCGACACCACGTCGCCCGCGGTGACGTGCCAGGCGAGGATTTCGGCTTCCTCCAGGCCCTCGCCCAGATCGGGCAGCAGGAACTCAGGCATGGTCGTCCCACTGCAGCCGGGCGATGGCGTCGAGGATCCGGTCGACGTTGGGCAGGTGCAGGTGCTCGAGGTGGGGTGGCGGATAGGGCACGTCCAGCCCGGTGACCCGCAGGATCGGCGCCTCCAGATAGTGGAAACACCGCTCGGTCAGCCGAGCGGCGACCTCGGCACCGTAACCGGCGAAACCCGAGGCCTCGTGCACGATCACGGCCCGGCCGGTGCGCCGTACCGATTCGGTCAGCGTCTCGTCGTCGAACGGGGACAGCGAACGCAGGTCGACCACCTCCACGTCCCAGTCCTCCGCGGCCGCGGCCTCGGCCGCTTCCAGCGCGGTGCTGACCATCCCGCCGTAGGCGATCAGCGTGACGTCCTGGCCGGGCCGGCGGATGGCGGCCCGGTCGATGGCCGGGCCGTCGGTGGTCAGGACCGCCGTTTCCTTGGCCCAGTAGCGGCGCTTGGGCTCCAGGAAGATCACCGGGTCGGGGCAGGTGATCGACTGGCGCAGCAGGCGGTAGGCGTCGGCCGGGGTGCCCGGGGTGACTACGCGCAGCCCGGGAGTGTGGGCGTAGTAGACCTCGGAGGAGTCACTGTGGTGCTCGACCCCGCCGATCCCGCCGCCGAACGGGATGCGCACCACGACCGGCAGCTCGACGTGCCCGCGGGTCCGGTTGTGCAGCTTGGCCAGGTGGCTGGTGAACTGCTCGAAGGCCGGGTAGGCGAAGGCGTCGAACTGCATCTCGACCACCGGGACCAGGCCGTTCATGGCCATGCCGATGGCGGTGCCGATGATGCCGGACTCGGCCAGCGGCGTGTCGAAGACCCGCTGCTCGCCGAACTTGGCCACCAGCCCGTCGGTGATGCGGAATACCCCGCCCAGCGGGCCGACGTCCTCGCCGAAGACCAGCACCCGCTGGTCCGCGGCCAGGCTGTCGGCCAGCGCCGCGTTGAGCGCGCCGGCCATGGTCACCGGCGCGGGCACCGGGCGGTCCTGGTCGCCCGTGGCCCGGCCCGCCCTGGCCGCGGGCAGGGTCGCCGTCATCGGGCGCTGTCCGCCAGTTCGGCCAGCAGTTCAGCCCGCTGGTGCTCCAGCGAGGCGGTCGGCTGGGCGTACACGTGGTCGAACAGCTCGTCCGGCCGGACCTCAGCCGTGTCGTTCATCAGGTCGCGTACCCGCTGGGCGAACTGCTCGGCTTCGCCGGTCACCCGGGCGATCGCCTGCTCGTCCAGCAGGCCGGCCACGGTCAGGTAGGCCTCCAGCCGGGTGATCGGGTCGCGGGCCAGCCAGGCCTGCACCTCGTCGCCGGGCTGGTAGCGGGTGGCGTCGTCCGCGTTGGTGTGGGCCTCGATGCGGTAGGTGAGCGCCTCGATCAGCGTCGGCCCCTCACCCCGGGCGGCCCGCTGGGTGGCCGTGTGCACCGCCGCGTAGACCGCGGCCGCGTCGTTGCCGTCGACCAGCAGCGATGGGACGCCGTAACCGACGCCCTTGGCCGCCAGCGATGGCGCGGCGCTCTGCTTGGCCAGCGGCACGCTGATCGCGTAGCCGTTGTTCTGCACCAGGAACACCACGGGTGCTTTCCACACCGCGCTGAAGTTGAGCGCTTCGTGGGTGTCGCCCTCGCTGGTCGCCCCGTCGCCCAGCAGCACCAGCGCGGCTTCGCCGGTTTCCTTGAGCGTGGCCGCGCGGGCCAGGCCGACCGCGTGCAGGGTGTTGGTGGCCAGCGGCGTGCACTGCGGGGCCACCCGGTACTGGTACGGGTCGTAGCCGCAGTGCCAGTCGCCCCGCAGCAGCGAGAGCGCTTCGCCGGGCTCGACCCCCCGGGTGATCACCGCGACCGAGTCCCGGTAGGTGGGGAACAGCCAGTCCTGGTCGCGCAGGGCCAGCACGGCCCCGACCTGGCAGGCGTCCTGACCGTGCGACGACGGGTACACCGCCAGCCGGCCCTGTTTGGTCAGCGCCGTCGCCTGCCGGTCGAACCGCCGTCCGATCACCATGCGCCGGTACAGCTCGAGCAGGATCTCCGGCCCGGGCAGAGTCAGGTCGCCCGGGTTCGGCCCGGGACGGCCGTCGGCGTCGATGAGCTGCAGCGGGGTCGCGCTGGGCAGCAGGCTGCCCACGGACGGGCCCGGCGGGGTCGCCGCCGGTGGGGCCGCGGGCTCGATGTCGGCGAAGGTCGTCATAACCGCTCCTTCCACACGTCTAGTACCGAGCTTGCCCGCTGTGGTGGCCATATTTCTAGTTTGAGAAAAGGTTGTGAGATGAATTGATCGACCAGGCCAGATAAGGTGTCTTTATGGCTCCGAGTGATGTCGAGGCCGGCCGCCCGGGTGGACATATGGCACCGCTGGACGACACCGACCGCCTGATCGTCGACGCGCTACGGTCCGACGGGCGAATGTCGATGCGGACGCTGGCCGCCCAGGTGCACATCTCCCGGGCCAACGCCTACGCCCGGGTCGCGCGGCTGGAACGCGACGGCGTGATCACCGGTTACGCCGCGGTGGTCGACCCGGTGCGCTACGGCTACGGCCTGTCGGCCTACGTCTACCTGGACATTGCCCAGCAGACCTGGAAGACCGTGCGCCGTCACCTGCTCCAGCTGCCGGAGGTCGACCACGTGGCCCTCATCTCCGGCGAGCACGACATCCTCGTCCGTGTCCGCGCCCACGACGCCTCCACCCTGCGCGACGTGGTGCTGACCCGCCTGCAGGACATGCCCGAGGTGCGCTCCACCCAGACCGTCCTCATCTTCGAGGAGCTGGCCCACGGCCGGTGACGCGCTCGCGACGACGCAGTTAGCTGGCCCGGGCCGGTCCCGGGACGGCGGACAGCTGGCTCATCAGGGCGGCGAACTCGTCGAAGGACAGGCTCTGGGCGGCGTCGGACAGGGCCTCTTCCGGCGACGGGTGGACCTCGATGAGCAGGCCGTGGGCGCCGGCGGCGCGGGCGGCCCAGGCCATCGGGGCGACGTAGCGGCGCAGGCCGGTGCCGTGGCTCGGGTCGACGATGATCGGCAGGTGAGTCCGCTCCCGGACCACGGCGATGGCCGACAGGTCCAGGGTGTTGCGGGTGGCCCGCTCGAACGTGCGGATGCCGCGCTCGCAGAGGATGACCTGCTGATTTCCCTGGGCCACGATGTACTCGGCGGCACCCAGCCACTCGTCGATCGTGCTGGACAGGCCGCGCTTGAGCAGCACCGGCCGGTCCAGCTTGCCAACCTCGCGCAGCAGGTCGAAGTTCTGCATGTTGCGGGCGCCGATCTGCAGGATGCCGGCGTCCTTGGCGATGCGCTGGGCCTGCTCCACCGCCATGACCTCGGTGATGACCGGGAGCCCGGTCTCCCGCCCGGCCGCGACCAGCAGGTCGAGCCCCTGCCAGCCCAGCCCCTGGAACGCGTACGGCGACGTCCGCGGCTTGAACACCCCACCCCGCAGCACGTGCGCGCCGTGATCGCGGACGAACTTCGCGGTGGCGGCGATCTGCTCGGGGCTTTCCACCGAGCACGGGCCGGCCATCACCGTGAACCCGTCCCCGCCGACCAGCAGGTCCCCGACCCGCACCACGGTGTCGGCGGCCCGGCTGGCCCGGTCGACCAGCAGCCGCCCGGCCGAGCGGCTGGGGGCCGGGG
>Ga0209112_10000122_pt1 | contig 13050 bp, 11 predicted proteins | sample TexAe_OM3H0_O3_FD_187947 | JGI IMG/M metagenome (GOLD analysis project Ga0209112, IMG submission 187947) | Forest soil microbial communities from Davy Crockett National Forest, Groveton, Texas, USA - Texas A ecozone_OM3H0_O3 (SPAdes) (version 2) | ecosystem: Environmental > Terrestrial > Soil >...
CCATCGTCGAAGCCGCAGCCCAAAAGCCCAGCCCATGGCCGCCTGCCGACGGATACCGCCGCGAAAAAGCTTTCGCGAAGGAGATCAGCACATGACCACAGCACGTCCCGCCAAGACCCGCAGCGAGGGCCAGTGGGCGCTGGGCGATCGCGAACCCCTCAACGACGCCGAGAAGTTCAAGCAGGACGATGCGCCGCTGAACGTGCGCGACCGCATCATCAACGTCTACGCCAAAGAAGGCTTCGACAGCATCGCCCCGGCGGATCTGCGTGGGCGATTCCGCTGGATGGGCCTCTACACGCAGCGCGAGCAGGGTTACGACGGCAGCTGGACCGGCGACGAGAACATCGAAACCATCGAGGCGAAGTACTTCATGATGCGGGTGCGCAGCGATGGAAAAGCCATGTCGGCGCACACAATGCGCACGCTCGGCCAGATCGCGACCGAATTCGCCCGCGACACCGCCGACATCAGCGACCGGGAAAACCTGCAGCTGCACTGGATTCGGATCGAGGACGTCCCCGAGATCTGGCGCCGGCTCGAATCCGTCGGGATGGAGACCACCGAGGCCTGCGGCGACTGCCCCCGCGGCATCCATGGGTCACCGCTGGCCGGCGACTCGCTCGACGAGGTGCTCGACCCCTCCCCCGCCATCGACGAAATCCTGCGCCGGGCCCTCAACAACCCCGAGTACGCCAACCTCCCGCGTAAGTACAAGACCTCGATCTCGGGTCTGCAGGACGTCTCGCACGAGACCCATGACGTCGCGTTCGTCGGCGTCAACCATCCCGAGCACGGCCCCGGCCTGGACGTCTGGGTGGGCGGCGGCCTGTCCACCAACCCGATGCTGGCCCAGCGGCTGGGCGTGTGGGTCCCGCTCGACGAGGTGCCCGACGTCTGGGAAGCGGTCACCATGTTGTTCCGCGACTACGGCTACCGGCGGATGCGCGCGAAGGCCCGCATCAAATTCCTGGTCAAGGACTGGGGTGTCGAGAAGTTCCGCGACGTACTCGAGACTGAGTACCTCAACCGCCGGCTGACCGACGGTCCGGCCCCCGAGCCGGTCAAGCATCCGATCGACCACGTCGGCGTGCAGCGAATCAAGAACGGGCTCAACGCCGTCGGCGTGGCCTCCATCGCCGGACGGGTCACCGGCACCATTCTTTCCGCGGTGGCCGACCTGATGGAGAGGGCCGGGTCCGACCGGGCACGGTTCACCCCGTACCAGAAGCTGGTCATCCTCGACGTGCCCGACGACAAGGTCGACGAGCTGGTCGCCGGCCTGGACGCACTGGGCCTGCATTCGCGGCCGTCGTCATGGCGCAAGAATCTGATGGCGTGCACCGGTATCGAGTTCTGCAAGCTGTCCTTTGCCGAAACCCGCGTTCGCGCACAGTCTTTGGTGCCGGAGCTGGAACAGCGGCTGGCCGACATCAACTCCAAGCTCGACGTGCCGATCGCGGTCCATCTCAACGGATGCCCGAACTCGTGCGCCCGAATTCAGGTGGCCGACATCGGCTTCAAAGGCCAGTGGATCGACGACGGCGACGGCAAATCGGTCGAGGGCTTCCAGGTACACCTCGGCGGTGGCCTGGGCGAGCAAAGCGGGTTCGGCCGAAAACTGCGCCAGCACAAGGTCACCAGCGACGAGCTCGGCGACTACATCGACCGGGTGACCCGCAAGTTCGTCGAGCAACGGCAGAACGGCGAGCGTTTCGCGACCTGGGCGTTAAGGGCCGACGAAGCCGACTTACGATAAGGGCTCGCCACATGAACACTCTGGTACTCACCGCTCACGGGAGCCGGGATCCACGATCGGCCGCCAACGCCGAGGCCGTGGCGGATCGGCTCGCCCGAATGCGGCCCGACCTCGATGTGCGGCTGGCGTTTTTGGAGCTCAACGCGCCGAACTTCGTTGACGTGCTCGCCGGATTGCCGGACAGCCGCGGCGCGGTGGTCGCCCCGCTGCTGCTGGCCAGCGCCTACCACGCGCGCCTGGACATCCCCAAGCAGATCGCGCAGGCCGGCGCGCACGGAATACGGCAGGCCGACGTGCTCGGCGAAGACGACAGACTGGTGACGGTGCTGCGCGAACGCCTCACCGAAGTCGGCGTCTCCCCACTCGACGAGGACCTCGGGGTGATCGTCGTGGCGATCGGCTCGTCGAACCTCGCGGCCAACGCGCGCACCGCGAAGGTGGCGTCCCGGTTGGCCATCGGCACCCGATGGGCCGCAGCCACCACGGCCTTCGCCACCCGACCGGAAGCATCGGTGGATCGCGCCGCCGAGCATCTGCGCCGCCGCGGCGCAAGTCGGCTCATCTTCGCGCCGTGGTTCCTGGCGCCCGGCCTCATCACCGACGGCGTGTCAAACTACGCACGGGACAACGACATTCCGATGGCTGCACCCTTGGGGGCGCACCGACTGGTAGCCGAGACCGTGCTCGACCGCTTCGACGAGGCGCAAGCCGGCGAAGCCGCAGCCTGATCCCTATTTCGTCGCGCGGCTGGTGATGTGGCTGAGCAGGTCCCGTATCGCACCGGCCGGCGGGTTGCGCCCACCGATCCAGATGGCACGAAACTTACGCCTTAAATCCAACTCCGGGATGGCGATCGCGTGCAGCCGCCCGATCGCGAGGTCGTCGGCGACCGCCAGCTGACTCATGGCCGCCGGCCCCGCGCCGGCCAGCACGGCGGCGCGCATCGCCGCCGCGGAGGTCAACTCCAGCACGGGCGGGGCTTGCTGCATGTCGTCGCCGAGGGCGTGACGCAGCGCCACCGTCAGTGAATCGCGGATGCCCGAATGTTGTTCGCGTGCAACCAGAGACGTGTCCGCCAATTCACGAGCGGTCACCACCCGCGACCGCCGGGCCCACTTGTGACCCGGCGGGACCACGATGACCAATTCGTCGTGCCCCACCACGCACGTGCCCAACCCCTTTGGAGTGCCGGGGTTTTCGACGAACCCGAGATCGACCGTGCCGTCGCGCACCGCGGCGATCGCGTGGTCGCTGTTGGTGGCGGTCAAAATGACCTGGGGCGCGTTGTCGCCACCCCCCGTCGACTCGGCCTGCAACGACAGCAACCAGTGCGGCATCAGTTGTTCGGATATCGTCTGGCTGGCCGCCACCCTGATTCGCTCGCGGCCCTGCTTGCGCAGCGAACCCATCCCCGCGTCGACCTCCTGGGCGACTTCCAGCAGGCGCGCCGCCCAGTCCGCGACGATCGTGCCCGCGGGCGTGAGCTGGGAGCCGCGTGTCGTCCGGACCGCCAGGGTGACACCGATCTGGGCTTCCATCGACGCGAGCCGCCGTGATATCGCCTGTTGGGTCAACCCGAGTTCGCGCGCCGCGCGGCCGAGGCTGCCCGTCTCGGCGATCGCCAAAAAGATTTCCAAAGAGGCGAGTTCGGGCATCCGGGGGCTGAGCGGCATGGTGTGATCACATCACAATCAAATCGTGTGTCACAACGATAGCTTGTGACTCCACAACGCCAAAACCCCTACTGGGAGGGCCCCGGGACAAGAACGATGGAAGTAGCTGCTGGCCCCATAGACGCGCACGCGCTAAATTAGCCAGCCAAAGCGAGCGATCGCCACAAGGGAGGAAACGTCAATGGCTTACGTGATCGCCGAGCCCTGCGTCGACATCAAAGACAAGGCGTGCATCGAGGAATGCCCCGTCGATTGCATCTACGAGGGCGCTCGCATGCTCTACATCCACCCAGATGAGTGCGTCGACTGCGGCGCCTGCGAGCCGGTGTGCCCGGTCGAGTCCATCTACTACGAGGACGATCTCCCCGCCGAACACAGCGATTACACCCAGATCAACGCCGACTTCTTCGCAGAGCTGGGCTCGCCCGGTGGCGCGTCCAAAGTCGGGCTGACCGAGAACGACCCGCCCGCGGTCAAGAGCCTGGAAAACAGGGCGGAGGCGTCGTAGGACGCCTCGCGCTTTTCCCAATTCGGTCTATCAGCAAACCATTATTTGCTGTTAATAGCAGGTAAACTCTGCTTTTAGCAAATAGCTAATCGACGCGCGCCCACACGTGCGTCGGACCTTTCCTGATCCGCTCGATCGGCGTCCAATGGAATTGGCGGCTTTAGCCACCAAAAGTCGGGCATTCCCATACCCCCGACCAATTCCATAAGGAGACACCGATGTCCTTTGTGACTACGCAACCCGAAGCTTTGCTGTACGCGGCGGGCAAGCTCGAAACCCTTGGTTCGGCGTTGGCGGCCGAAAGTGCGGCCGCGGCGCCCTCGACCACCGCGATAGCGCCCGCGGCGAGCGACGAAATATCGGCATTGCAGGCGGAACTCTTCACCGCATACGGGCACCTGTACCAGTCGGTCAAAGCCCAGGCCGCCGAGGTTCACGAGCAGTTCGTGCACACCCTGGGCACCAGCGCCGGCTCTTATCGCGAAACCGAAGCGGCCAACTCCGTCGCGACCCAGCTACCCTCCTCGGGCCGCTCGGCCGCCATCAACGCGATCAGCCCGTCGGCCGCCTCCGACCCACCTGGTGACGCCCCACTGCCCAACATCCTCGACATCGGCGGGGGCAACTTCGGCTCGGCGACATCGGACCTGCTTGCAATGGCTGGCGGCGGCCTGCTCGTCAGGCCCGACTCGATAGCCCCGATTTCGTATGTCGCGCCGGCCCCGGCACTTGCGGGAGCGGTGAATCCCGCAGGCGCAGCTGGGGCTCCGATGGTGGCAAGACTCGGGCCGACGGGGCTCGGACAGGCGACCGCGGTCGGCCGGCTCTCGGTACCGCCCAGCTGGGGCACCCTGGCGGGCGCCCCAGCAACGCCGCCAGCCACCACGTTGACCGGCTGGACCGCCCCGGCGCCACAGAGTCCGTCGGTCGCCAGCGTGCCGGCCGGTGTCCCGGCGATGGCCACCGCCGGAAAAGCCGGCGGGCTGGGAGCGCCGCGCTACGGCGTCAAGCCCACCGTGATGCCCCGCCCCACCGGCGCCTAAAACCGGAAACAACCAGACTTCATCTAAAAGGAGTGCAGGACAATGGATTTCGGAGTACTACCCCCAGAAGTCAACTCGGCACGCATGTACGCGGGAGCTGGCGCCGGACCGATGATGGCCGCCGCGGCCGCCTGGAGCGCGCTGGCCGGCGAGTTGAGCACCGCCGCGACGGGTTACGAGTCCGTGGTCGAGGAGCTCACCGGCGAGCAGTGGATGGGTACGGCGTCGGCGGCCGCGGCCGCCGCGGCCCAGCCGTTCATCACCTGGCTCACTACCACCGCGGCGCACGCCCAGCACGCGGCTGCGCAGGCCACCGCGTCCGCGGCGGCCTTCGAGGTGGCACACGCCATGATCGTTCCCCCACCAGTGATCGCGGCCAACAGAGCCCAGCTGGCATCGCTGGTCGCCAGTAATTTCCTGGGCATCAACACGCCGGCGATCATGGCCACCGAGGCGCACTACATCGAGATGTGGGCCCAAGACGCCGCAGCCATGTACGGCTACGCCGCATCATCGGCGGCTGCCGGGCAGCTGACCCCGATGACACCGGTGGCGCCGACGACCAACCCGGGCGGCATCGCCGGCCAAGCCGCCGCGGTCGCCGGAGCCAATGCCGCGTCCAACACACAGGCCGGGCTGACGCACACGATCACGGCCGTGCCGAACACGGTGGCGAATCTCGCGTCGCCGCTACAAGCGGCGGCGGACCCGCCCATCTTGAGCAACACGCTCGTGCAAAACACGATCAACGGGGCGGTCAACACGGCGGCATGGTGGTCCATGGAAACCGTCCCGACCGCGGTCGGGCTGTCGCACACCATGAATGGCGTCCCCTCGATGATGCTGGGAACCGCCGGCATCTATGACGGGCCGTGGCTGACAGGGGCGGTGGCCCAGGCCGGCTCGACCGGCGTGGTCCAGGCGCCCGTGCTGGTGAGCGCCGGCCAGGCATCCACCGTCGGCGGTCTTTCGGTCCCGTCCACCTGGTCTGTGGCGGCGCCCGCGATGAACTCCAGCGCCGCGCCGTTGGAGGGCTCGGGCTGGACGATGGCCCCGGCGGAAGCGACACCGGTGACGGCGGTACCCGCCGGGATGCCGGCGATGGCCATGGCCGGAAAGGGTTTCGGATTCAGCGGGCCGCGCTATGGGGTCAAACCCACGGTGATGCCCAAGACGGTCTTCGCGTGAGCTAGCCGGTCATCGTCTGCCCTTTTCTGCCCGCCTCGTAAGGTGAGCCCATGCGGACAGCGCGAATCATCCACAGCATCCGGCAGATAGCGTCGCTGGCGGTCACGGCGTTGACCGCGGCGTCCACGCTCAACGCATATCGGCCGTTGGCCCGCGGCGGTTACCCGTCGCTGTACTCGTGGATGTCCGGCATGGCCGTCACCGAGTTGCCGCTGCAGGCGTTGGTGGCCCAACTCGGCGGTCTGGCGTTGACGGCACGACGTCTGTCGCGGCCGGTGCGGGCGGTGGCGTGGCTGGTGGCCGGCGTCTCGGCGCTGGGCCTGTTGAACCTGCGCCGCGCGGGACACCGGGCCAACGTGCCCCTGACCGAGGCGCTGGACAGTGGCCTGGGAGCCGGGCGGTTCACCGACTCGGCGTCGCTGTGGCGACGGCCGGCGGGCGGCGGCACCGCCAAAACGCCGGGCCCCCTGCGCATGCTGCGGGTCTACCGCGACTACGCCCACGACTCCGACATCAGCTACGGCGAATACGGCAGCGCCAACCACTTGGACATCTGGCGACGCCCGGATCTCGACCCCGACGGGAAGGCGCCGGTGCTGTTCCAGATTCCCGGCGGCGCCTGGACGACGGGAAACAAACGCGGACAAGCACATCCGTTGATGAGCCACCTCGCCGAGCTGGGCTGGGTCTGCGTGGCGATCAACTACCGGCACAGCCCGCGCAACACCTGGCCCGACCACATCGTCGACGTCAAGCGCGCCCTCGCCTGGGTCAAGGCGCACATCGCCGAGTACGGCGGCGACCCCGAGTTCATCGCCATCACCGGCGGTTCGGCCGGTGGGCACCTGTCGGCGCTGGCCGCGCTCACCCCCAACGACCCGCAATTTCAGCCCGGATTCGAAGACGCCGACACACGGGTACAGGCGGCCGTGCCGTTCTACGGCATCTACGACTTCACCCGATTCGACAACACACTGCATCCGATGATGCCGGGGTTACTGATCAAGTCGATCATCAAGCAACGGCCGTCGACGCACCTGCAGACGTTCGCCGCCGCGTCACCGATCAACCATGTCGGGCCCGACGCTCCGCCGTTCTTCGTGCTGCATGGCAGCAACGACTCATTGGCCTACGTCGAGCAAGCGCGCACGTTTGTCGAGCGGCTGCGGGAGGTCAGCAAGCAACCCGTCGTCTACGCCGAATTGCCGTTCACACAGCACGCTTTCGACATCTTCGGCTCGGTCCGCGCCGGGCATACCGCGGTGGCCGTCGAGCAATTCCTGGCCGAGGTCTACGCGAGACAACGTCAGGCCGCCGTCGCATAGCCGAACTACGACTTGGCTCGCACCCCGGCCGCGCGGTAGACGAAGGTCGGCTCCACCGAAAAGCGCAGCTTGGTCGCGGGCAGTTCTTGCAGCACCTCGTCCGGGATTTTCTTCTTGTAGTTGAGCTTCATCGAGCCGCTGAATGCGGGGTCGACGCCGTGCAGGTCGATCTCGATGTTGAGGCCCTTGTCCGTGATCGCGGCCCTCGCCGGACCCTTGTCGGTGTCCCAGGCGCAGTCGATGGACCGCAGCTGGGTGTCGCCGCGCGCGGGGAAGGTGGCGACGATGCGGGCCGCGGAGAAAGCGAACGCGCCCCTGTAGCGGGAAACGCCGGAGGCCGAATACACGCCGGGCACGTGGCCGCTGAAGTGTCGGTTCACGCCGACTTTGCCGGCGCTGAAGATGACGCCCTCGGCTTCGAGTTGTTCACGCAGCGGCGCGGGCAGTTTGCCGATCTCGGACAAATTTCGGAGAAATCCAAACACGCAGAAGACGGTAGCCCGAGGTGTGGCCGACGCGCAGCAGTTTGCCAGAGAGTGGGCTATTGCACCGTCACGGTGGCGGTGTAGGTGCACGCCGGGTTGGTGTCCTTGCCCACGAAACTGGTGTAAGTCGTGCTGATCGTGGTGGTACCCGGCGTCAACGCCGTGAACGTCCACACCTCGGTGCCCGGCGCTCCCAGCGCGTCAGACGATGGCGGCACAAACTTGTGATCGGTTTGCTTGAGGATCCCCGAGTCGCCGACCTTCATGTCGGGCTTCCATCGGTACGGGGTGCTGTAGTTGGAACCCAGCTTCACGTAAAGCGTGTTGCCGACATTCAAGGTGATGCTCTGTGAGATGTCGCTCTGATTCAGCACGTCAGCCATGGGGACCCCCAAGGTTTTGGTCGTCGGCGGGTTCCTGGAGGCGAAGTGACAGCCCACCACCGTCGACGAGACGAGCACGACGACTGCTATCAGCAGCCTGATCTTCACGAGAACCCCCTTCGATTCCGGTCCGCAGCCTAATAGGTCTGCATCCGGACGGAGAAGAGCGCCGACTCCGTGTTCGTCGCCACTGCCTGAACAGCTATACCCGAAAGTGATGACTACTCGGTAGCCGTGCTCGGGGTATCGCGTTCAGCCCAACTCGGGTCAGATGCGGGTTGCTCCGCGAGATTCCAGCTGGCCAGAATCTGCAGCGCCTGCGCAGACGGTGAATTGGGTTCCGCCGTGTAGCCGACCAGCGACAGTCCTGGCGCCGCGGTGACCGCGAAGACGTTGTATGTGAGTGCTAACTCGCCGAACTCGGAATGGCGGAATCGCTTCACGCCGTGCCGGTGCGCGGTGACATTGTGGGCAGCCCAGCGGCTGCGGAACTCCTCGCTGCGGGTCGCCAATTCCCCCACAACCTGCGTGATCGCCGGCGCATGCGGTGAACGCGCGGCCTCGGCCTGCAGCAGCGCGACGGCCTCGTCGGCCGTCTGTCGCCAGTCCGGAAAAACCTGGTCCGCGTAGCTATCGAAAAAGATGAACCGGGCGAGGTTCGGCACTCCGGTCGCCCGGTCGAACACCGGGCCGTACAGCGCCCGACCGAGTCGGTTCGCCGCGAGAATATCGAGACTGCCGTTCATGACGATCGCCGGCGACGTGCCCAGATTGTCGATCATTCCCTGCACACCGTCGGGAATCGGCTGGCCGGCCCCCCGCTTGGCGCGGCTCACCGTACGAGTACCGATCACAGCTCGCACGAGATCGAAGAAGTGGGTCGTCTCGTCTTCGCTGAATCGCAGCGCCCGCGTCACGGCGTGCAGCACGTCGTCGGAGACGCCGCCGACGTTGCCTCGCTCGATCTGGGTGTAGTACTCGGTACTGACGCCGGCGAGTTGCGCCACTTCCTCGCGGCGCAATCCGGGCACGCGCCGCCGCCGACCGGGCGGCAGGCCCACCTGGTCGGGCGCGATTCTCGCCCTGCGGGTCATCAGGAAGTCCCTGATGTCCTTGGCGACGTTCATACCGCAACGTTAGGGGGAACGCGACCAGTCAGGCAGGGGCTGCCGGTACCCCCGATAACGAGCGCCTCCCTAAACCCGCGACACGTCCGTAGCCTCCGTCGTAGCAACGGATTCACCACGAAAAGTGAGGTCAGCAGAAATGCCGAACGAAGACCAGGCGCAGGCCGCATTCGACAACTTCGTCCAGCTGTGGACGACCGGAACGACGGCGGGCCGTCGCGCTCCCGTCCTTCGACGCCCCGATGAGGTCGGGCTGGACTACGAGGACGTCTTCTTCCCATCGATGGATGGCGTGCCGCTGGAGGGCTGGTTCATCCCCGCCGACTCCGACAGGCTGATCATCCACAACCACTTCCTGCCGGGGAACCGCTATGGCTACCCGGGCCATCTTCCCGAGTTCGGCGGCCTGGGCGGATTCGAAGTCAGCTTCCTGCCCGAATACAAGGCCCTGCACGACGCGGGCTACAACCTGCTCGCCTACGACATCCGCAACCACGGCATGAGCGGGCAGGGCAACGGCGGCATCGCCGGCATCGGCCTGACCGAGTACCGCGACGTCATCGGGTCGCTGCGCTACGCCGCGACCCGGCCGGACACCAAGAGCATGAAGAAGGCGCTGCTGTCGGTGTGCCTGGGGGCCGACTCGACCGCCGTCGCATGGTCAAAGCACCCGGACGAGTTCGCCGAGATTCAGGCCATGGTGATGCTCCAACCGGTCTCCGGGCGCTACATCGTGGAGGAGTTCGTCAAAGGCGTCGGGATGAAGGACGGCTACGAGAAGTTCGAGAAAGCGGTCCACGAGCGCACCGGATTTCACCTGTCCGAACAGTCGCCGCTCGAGCACGTCAAGGCCATCACCGTGCCGACGCTGGTCGCCCAGGTGCACGACGACACGATGACCCGGCCGCAGGACGTGCAGGACATCTACGACGCGATCCCGGTCGCGGAGAAGCGCTTGCACTGGATCGAGGGCACCGATCGCCGCTTCGACGGCTACAACTTCTTCGGTGTGCACCCCGAAGTTCCGATCGAGTGGTTCGACAAGCACGTCAGCTGACGCGAAAGCAGTTCGCGGAGAACGACTTTACGACGCCATGCTCAGTTGCCGCGCCGGGGTCTGTCGCACCAACAGTGCGGCCAGCAACAGGCCGGCCACTAGCAGCGCGGTCACGAATCCCACGGTGGCGGGCCAGCCGCCGCCTCGGTAGACCAGCCCGCCGAGCGCACCGGCCACCGACCCCCCCATGTAATAGCCCAGCAGATACAGGGCCGAAGCCTCGGCGCGATCCCGCTGAGCCACGGCGCTTACCCAGCCGCTGGCCACGGTGTGCGCGGCGAAGAAGCCGCCGGTGAACACCCCGGCGCCGGCGGCGACCGCGACCAGCGTGTGCGGCATGGTCACCAACAGACCGGCCGCGGTGATCGGCATAGCCGCGCCGAGCACGAGCGCGCGTCCCTTGCGATCGGCAAGCCGTCCCGCGACCGTCGATGTCACGGTTCCGACGAGATACAACAGGAACAACAAGCCCACCGTCGACGACGCCAACGCGAACGGCTGCGCGGTCAACCGGTAACCCAGATAGTTGTAGACGGTCACGAATCCGCCCATCAGCACGAAGCCCAAGCCAAACAGCTTGATCAGCTGCGGGTTTCGCAGATGAGTGACGAGGCTGTGAACCGTCGCGGAGAGGCTCGCCGCCTTCGGCGTGAAGGTGCCGAGTTCGGCGACGCGCGTGTACGGCGCGAGGTCGGGGTGCGCGTAGACGGGCTTCAGGCCGACGGACGTGGCGTCGTTCTCGAACCAGCGCGCGAGCTTGACGCGCTCGTCGGCCGGCAGCTTCTTGCGCACGGCGATCGAGAAGCCGCCGGGCACCGCGCTGGAGACGGCCAGCACCTTGGCGATGCCGCCGTGCTCCTTGTTCCACTCTTCCCAGTCGTTGCGCCGCACGATGGTGGCCTCCGACGAGCCGATCAGCAGCGCGAACAGGCCGGCCTGCGGGTAGCGCTGGTAGTCGACGTTCTTCAGGTCCTTGAAGCTCAGGCCGTTGGCGTTGAGCATGCCGCGCGCGAGGTAGGTGTAGATCGAGTCCTGCTGCGGCAGGTAGATCTGGCCGCCGCGCAGCGCGCCGACGGAATCGACGCGGCTGCGGCCCACCAGCAGGTATTGCTCGTCGGAGTCGGTGGCGCCGACCAGCGAGTAGCCGTGCGCCAGCGCGGAAGCCGCGACCTGCGGCGGCGAGATGAACACATCGTAACCACCGCTTCGCGTCGCGCGCATCGCGTCGGTGAGGTCGTCGGTCGTCGTGACGGTCACCGTCTCGTTCAATACCTTGGACAGGTGATTTTGAAGGGCGTCGCGCGACACCATCATCCCGTCCTTCTTCTGGGTGGGCTCGATGACGACGAGCGCGGTGACGTCGGCCAGCGCGTGGGCGCAAAGCAGCGCGGACAGCAGGAATGCGGTGAGATGTTTCACGACTTTCGTCCTCATGACAGCGATAACGAATGTGGACTCGGTGCCGTGCGAGGACTTTCTGGATCCATCGCGGATCCGGTCCCCATCCCTTTGCAAGGCGCCTCGGCAGCGTAGCGTCCGTCCATACCCGGTGCTGTATCCAGTCGAAACCGGTTTTGGACAAACGGAACGCCGCGGTGAACTGAGTTGTCGAGTTGTCTTCGTTCGCTGCGAGCCGCGGTGGAGGGGTGGGCGATGTAAGAGTTGTTTCGGCCAGCATTCCCGGACAAGCGTGCAGCCTGTCCGGCGAACGCTGCAGTTCGTCGCAGGCCGCGTGTGCGGCGCGGGCCGCAGGCGTATCACGTGGGGCGATAGCTCGGTCGGCCGGTCATAGCGTGGGGCCTCGTCGACCAGCGGCAGCACGGGCAGGTCGGCTTCGACCTTGCCGTGGCGGCTCAGCACCAGCCGGCCGGTATCGGTCAGGTGGCCGATGACCGCGAAGTCCAGCTCCCACTTCTTGAAGATCGCCCCCGCGTCGCCCTCGCGTCCAGGCTTCAGGATGATGACCATCCGTTCCTGGCTCTCGGACAGCATGATCTCGTAGGCGGACATGCCCTCTTCGCGCTGCGGCACCTTGTCGAGATCGATCTCGATGCCGAGCTTGCCTTTGGCCGCCATCTCGATCGAGGACGAGGTCATGCCGGCTGCGCCCATGTCCTGGATGGCGACGATGGCGTCGGTCTCCATCAGCTCCAGGCAGGCTTCCAGCAGCAGCTTCTCGGCGAACGGGTCGCCGACCTGCACGGTCGGGCGCTTGGCCTGGCTGTCCTCGGTGAAGACGTCGGAGGCCATGACGGCGCCCTTGATGCCGTCGCGGCCGGTCTTTGAGCCGACATAGACGACCGGATTGCCGATGCCGGCGGCGGCCGAATAGAATATGCGGTTGGCGTCGGCCAGGCGCCGGAACACCACGCCCTGCATGTTCTCCGGATCGGGCTCGCCTTCCAGGGCGGACAGGATGTCGGAGGAGTCGCCTACTTCGTCGGCGATGGCCTTCTCCCCGACGCCCATCAGCACGACCCGGCGGAACCGCTCCGGGTGCTC
>Ga0209112_10000123_pt1 | contig 12941 bp, 15 predicted proteins | sample TexAe_OM3H0_O3_FD_187947 | JGI IMG/M metagenome (GOLD analysis project Ga0209112, IMG submission 187947) | Forest soil microbial communities from Davy Crockett National Forest, Groveton, Texas, USA - Texas A ecozone_OM3H0_O3 (SPAdes) (version 2) | ecosystem: Environmental > Terrestrial > Soil >...
TCCAGGCAGCGGCCCAGGGTCTCCAGCGACCCGTTGCTGTTGTGGTGCCAGTGCTGGTCGACCGCGTAGGACTGGCAGCCCCAGAGCTGGACCACGGTGCCGTCGGCGCCGACGTCATCGCCGGCCACGTCGACGCACTGGCCGCCGGGCCCGTCGATCATCCCGCCGCCGTTGACCGAGAACACCTGCGGCGACTCGCCGTTACAGGTCCAGATCTGCAGCTGGGTCCCGTTGGCCGTGTTGCCGCTGGGGTCGTCCAGGCACAGCCCCGACTGCGGATTCAGCAGGGCCCCATCAGCTTGCTGGTCCCACACCTGCCCCCCGACCCCGTTGCAGTCCCACAACTCAACCTTGGTGCCCGCCGCGGTGCCGTCGCCGTCGATGTCCAGGCAGCGCCCCAACGTGGACAGCGACCCGTTCGAGTTGTGCGTCCAGTGCTGATCGGCCGCGCCGGACTGGCAGCCCCACAGGTCCACGGCCGCCCGGTCGGTGCCGGTGTCGTCGCCGAGCACGTCCACGCACTGGCCACCGGCCGCGGTGATCGTGCCCGCGGTCGCGGCCTCACCGTTGGACGCCCCGGAGTACCCGGCCGCGGTGATGTTGGCCTGGACCGCGTTGTCGGTGGCGTCGCTCGGGTAGCCCGACGTCATCACGCCCTCGAAGAACGAGCCGATCGACCCGTTGCTGTTGTCGCCGCCGGTGCCCAGCACGATCCCGCCCTCCTGGTGCATCGGCGTGTAGCCGCCGATATCCGGCAGCGCCCCTTCCCACCAGGTACTCAGGCCGCCGGTGGTGGCGTCACCGCCCTTGATCGCGTAGGTCGTCTGCCCGTTGTTCTTCAGCATGGCCGTGACGAAGTTGCTGCCGTTGCCGTCGTTCGCGGTGTTCGGGCCGTTGCCCCCGGAGAACAGGCCGTTTTCCATGTCGGCCTCGACCCACGGGCCGGTGCCGCTGCACGGCGTGAAGTAGCACTCGGTGCCGAGGTTCACCGCGTCCATGTGCCCGTTGCCGTTGTCGTCGCTGTTGGTCTCGGCGTTGCCGAAGTCGAAGCAGCAGCCCGAGTTGACGTGGGTTCCGCTGGCCACCATGTACATGCCCTCGGGCTGGCCGTTGACCGCAACGCCGTGGGTGCTGTTGTCCCGGTACCCGGTCTGCCCGGCGATGTACACGCCGTACACCTTGTGGCCGCCCGCCGTCACCGGTAGCGCCGCCGCGTTGGCCCCGACGTCGGCGCCGTCCGCCCCGCCCGCGCCTTCGATGGTCAGGTTGTTGCCCTCGGCGGACTGGTCGAAGATCTCGGTGATCACACAGGTGGTGTGGGCGCAGAAGGTGTCCTGCTCGGTGGCGTTGGCGTAGCCGCCCCCGGACAGCAGCCCGACGTTGGCCGTGGTCCCGTCAGAAACCCGTTTTACCTGGTAGAGCGGCCCGTCGTAGGACGAGTACAGCGCGCGCACCGTGCTGTAGGCGGCCACGCACGGCGTCCCGCCCGACGCGTAGATGTCGCACGGCCCGGATCCGGCCGCCTGCGCCGCCGTCCCGGTCGCGGTGAGCACCCCGGCGGTGGCCAGGGCCAGCGCCGAGAACGGGATGAACAGCCGCCTGACCCGCCCCACGAAGCGAAAACGCCCCAGGACACCCATCGCTCAACACTTCCGATCTCATAACCTGCGCGTATTTCTTCATGTACGCGGTTACACGGAAGCATGCTCCGCCATAGATCGCTCGTCAATAATCAAAACCAATCAACCATGCACAGAAAAGGCTGCGACGGGCCGGCGTCACCGTCACCCACACCGCGCAACAGCGCTGACCCGCGTCGCCACCCGGCCACCGCACCCGGCCGCGACCCGCCAGCTCAGCGGCGATCTGACCTCACAGGTTGCCGTGTATCCACAGCCAGCCGATGCCGAAGGCAATGACGGCCCAGAACAGCCAGCGCAACCGGGCTGCCCGCATGGAGTTGACGGCGCCCTTGGTGAGGCCCTTGCCGGTGTTGATGGACCGATAGGCGGCGAGCACCCGGGAGCCAAGCGCGCCGCCGATGAACGCCAGAACTAAACCGATCGCCAGCATCTCATTTCCCCCCAAAAACGTTATCCATCGAGTGTCGCCGAGACGAGATGGCGCGGCAAGCGGCTGGGGCTGATCCGGCTCGGTGCTTACTGGCTCTGCTCGGACCGGAGGATGTTGTCCAGCAGTTCAGCCGGGGTCTGCCCGTAGCGGGGGATCGGAGTGCCGTCGCTGAGCTTGGGGATGCCGACGTAGCCGGCCGTGATCGCGCGGCACTCCCAGCGCCCCGCCAGTTGCGCCCGCACGTCCTCCAGGGTCACACCCTCTGGGCGCACGGGATGGTCTTCGTGGTCCGAGGTCACCCCGTCAGTGTGGGGAACACCCGGCCGGCCGGCCTACCCCCGGATCCGGGGATCGGCCAGGGCACGCTCCGGCGCCGGCCGCTCCGGCGCCGGCCGCTCCGGCGCCGGCCGCTCCGGGACCGGCCCCGGCGCGTCGGCCTTGTTGGCCCCGTCCGTCGCGGCGGGCGGGCGGCGCGAGTGCCGGAGGCTGGTCACGGTGGTGACCGCGAGGACGGCGACGATCACCACCAGGCTGAGCCAGGTCGGCACCTCCGGAACCGCCGGGCTGACGGTGTGGCCCCAGTGCAGTCCCAGTTTGACCCCGATGAAGGCCAGGATCAGGGCCAGCCCGTGGGACAGGTGCACCAGCCGGTCGAGCAGCCCGGCGACCAGGAAGAACAGCGCCCGCAGCCCGAGCAGGGCGAACGCGTTGGCCGTGAACACCAGGTACGGCTCGTCGGTGACGCCGAACACCGCGGGGATCGAGTCGAAGGCGAACAGCAGGTCGCTGCCCCCGATCGCCACCAGGACCACGAACAACGGCGTGACCATCAGGCGGCCCCGGGGTCCGCTCCCCGTCGATCCGGTACCGTCCACCCGGGCCAGCAGCCGGCCGTCCTGATGGTCCTCGCTCACCGGCAGCACCCGCCGGATCGTCCGGACCAGCAGGTTGTTGGCGACGTCCGGTTCGGTACCCCGGTTCCGGTAGAGCTGGATGGCCGTCCAGACCAGGACCAGCCCGAACACCAGGAACATGAACGAGAAGGCTTCCAGCAGCGCCGCCCCGGCCGCGATGAACACCGCCCGCATGGCCAGCGCGAGCACGATGCCCAGCGACAAGGCCTTCTGCTGGTACCTGGCCGGCACCGCGAACGTCGTCATGATGATCAGGAAAACGAAAAGGTTGTCGACGGACAGGCTCTTCTCGACCAGGTAACCGGCGAAATACTGCGCGCTCCACCCGGGACCCGCCCACCAGGCCAGCACCCCGCCGAACGCCAGCGCGACCACGATGTAGAACGCGGACCAGCGGGCGGCCTCGCCGAACCCGATCCGGTGCGGGCGGACCGCGCCCAGCACCAGGTCCAGCGCCAGCAGCGCCACGATGAGCCCGATGGTCAGGCCCCAGGCCAGCGGCGGCACTTGCAGGTGTGGCATGTTCCCCTCACGGTCGGCGTCTGAGCGTCGGCGGTCGATGGTTGTCCTGGCCGCCCTGATCCGCGCCCCTGCCAGCGTCGGATCAGGACGACAGGTTCAGGAAACCGGCCCAGCACGCAGATCCGGTGCCGTCCGTGTGGAAGCCGGATGTAGATGCGGCCACGCCGTCTGCCCGGCCCCGGGTCAGCTGTGCCGGAACCGCCCGTTGGCGATGACGTACTGACCGGTCAGCCAGGCCGCTTCGGGCGAGGCGAACAGCGACACCACGCCGGCCACGTCAGCCGGCTCGGCCATCCGGCCGGCCACCGTGTCCCGGGCCACCGCCGCCAGCAGGTCCGCGTTCTGCCGGGCGGCGGCGTTGGTGTCGGTCGCCGTCCAGCCGGGCGCGACCGCGTTCACGGTGATGCCACGCTCGCCGAGCTGGGCCGCGCTGGTCCGGGCCCGCTCGTGCTATCCGTCCTCCGCGGCACCAGCCCGATCCAGCTCCGCCTGGACCTCCCGGCGCCGCCCAGCGCCCCCGCCGCCCAGGCCGCCTCGCCCGGCGCTCCCGCCGAGCACACCATCTGAGGATTACCCACCGCCACTCGCTGCCGCGCCCCCGCCCGTCCCGCCGTGCCCGCCATCTGGCGGGTAGGTTCCGCCGTCTGGCGCTGGTTCACCGGATCTCCCGTGAACGACGATGGGGGAACGGTCACGGAGGCGTGATCGTCAATGAGGAGGTAACCCGTGACGACGACGTCGGCCCCCGGCTCCGCCAGCTCCACCCCGCTCGGCCCCCCGCCGCCCTTCGACCCGGAGCTGGCCGCGGCCCTGACCGTCATCCGCGAGATGGCCAACGTCAATCTGTCTCTGGACCGCATCCCCGAACTGCGCCGGCCGAACCCGCTCCTCACGCCGCCGTCCGACGAGGCCATGAGTCACGACGGCGCGTTCGAGATCACCGAGCGCGTGGTTCCCGGTCCGGCGGGAGCGCCGGACATCACGCTGGTCATCGCCCGGCCCGCCAACGTCACCGGGCCCACCCCCGCCCTCTACAACATCCACGGCGGCGGCATGGTCATGGGCGACAGCCGGACCGGCCTGGCGCTGGTCATCGACTGGGCGGCCCAGCTGGAGGCCGTGGTGATCTCGGTCGAGTACCGGCTGGCTCCGGAGACGCCGCACCCCGGCCCGGTCGAGGACTGCTACGCGGGCCTGGTCTGGACCGCCGCCCACGCTGAGGAGCTGGGCGTCGACCCGGACCGGATCGTGGTCGTCGGCGGCAGCGCCGGTGGGGGACTGGCGGCGGGGGTCGCGCTGCTGGCCCGGGACCGCGGTGGCCCGGCGCTGGCCGGGCAGTTCCTGATGTGCCCAATGCTCGACGACCGCAACGACACCCCGTCGGCCCGGCAGCTGGCCGGGCTCGGAATCTGGGACCGGGCCAACAACGAGGTCGGCTGGAGTGCCCTGCTCGGCCCGGCCCGGGGCGGCCCGGACGTGTCACCGTACGCGGCCCCGGCCCGGGCCACCGACCTGTCCGGGCTGCCTCCGGCGTTCATCGACGTCGGCTCGGCCGAGACGTTCCGGGACGAGGCGGTCGACTACGCCTCCCGTATCTGGCAGGCCGGCGGGGTCGCGGAGCTGCACGTCTGGCCGGGCGGCTTCCACGGCTTTCAGGTGATGGTCCCGCAGGCCGCGGTCTCCCAGTCGGCGGCGGCCGCCCAGTGGGACTGGCTGCGCCGCCTGCTGGCGGATTGACCTCCAAGCCGGCCGGAAAACCCCGAGCCGGAGGACCGGGGTGGCCTTTCCGTTCCCCCGACTGACCGCCCCGGGGGACCTCCGCTCAGGCGAACACGATCGTGTGGTTCCCGTGCCGCAGCACCCGGTCTTCGCTGTGCCAGCGCACCGCCCGGGCCAGCACGGTGCGTTCCACGTCGGCGCCGCGTCGCTGCAGGTCGGCTACTGTGTCGGCGTGGGTGGCCCGGACCACGTCCTGTTCGATGATCGGGCCCTCGTCCAGGGATTCGGTCACGTAGTGGGCGGTGGCCCCGATCAGCTTGACCCCGCGTTCCTTGGCCTTGGTGTAGGGGCCGGCCCCGATGAACGAGGGCAGGAACGAGTGGTGGATGTTGATGATCGGCACCGCGGCCCTGGCGATGAAGTCGCCCGACAGGATCTGCATGTACCGGGCCAGCACGATGAAGTCCACGTTGCCCTGCAGCAGCCGCAGGTGCTCGGCCTCGGCCGCTGACTTGTCCGGCCCGGACGACGGCACGTGGAAGAACGGCACCCCGAAGCTGCGGACCTCGCTGGCCGTGTCGGAGTGGTTGGAGATGACCATGGCCACGCTGATCGGCATCTCGCCGCGCCGGTGCCGCCACAGCAGGTCCAGCAGGCAGTGGTCGGCCCGGGAAGCGAAGATCGCGACCCGCTGCGGCACCGACAGATCCCGCAGCCGGAAGTCCAGCTCGTACCCGTCAGCCAGCGTCTCGGCCAGCTTCTTCTCCACCTCCGGCAGCACCGCGGCCAGGTGGTCCAGCCGGAACACGGAGCGCTGGAAGAACGCGCCGCCCTGGGGGTCGTCGGAGTACTGGTCCAGCGAGACGATGTTCGCCCCGAACCCGGCCAGCACGGCCGTCACCGCGGCCACGATCCCTGGCCGGTCCTTACCCTGCACGATCAGCGACGCGTGGTCCTGCGCCCCGGTCACATCAGCCTCCCCGGACATGTAAAGGTGCAGCTTAGCCCGGGACTACGATCGAGCCGATGCGACGTAACTCCTGCACGGTGGTCGGGCTGGCCGGCCCGGTGCCCGCCGAGGTGCTCGGCGCCGTCGGCCAGTCGATGAACGTGACCCTGATCCGCCCCGCTGACCAGGACGAACCCGCCGACGACGGCGGCCTGGCCGCGGCGGCCGAAGCGCTGCGCCGGGCGGGCCGGGCCACCTCGCCCTACGCTCTGGTCACCGCCGACCCCTTGGCCGCGGTGGCCGAGGGCTGGCAGGGCATGTGGGACCTGACCCAGCCACAGGGGCCGGCCCGGTTCGAGCAGGAGGCGTCGGCCGCGCTGGCCGCCTGGCGGGCCGGCCGGTTCGAGCTGCCCGACTACTACCTGGTCACCACGGCCGAGGCCGACGGCCGGCCGCCCGACCAGCTCGAGCAGAACTTCCACCTGGGCCCGCTGCGCGCCGCCCGCCCGCACCGGGTCGCCTTCGTCCCGGCCACCGAGCCCGCCGAGCAGGCGGCCGGCGTCCTGCAGGCCCTCGGCTCCCTCCGTCACGGCCCCTGGTGGCCGCCCCTGGACGACCTCATCGCCGCCGCCCGCACGTTCTACCCCGGCTCGCTGGCCGAAGCCGCCCCGCCCCGTCTGGTCTGACGACCAGTATTTCCCGTGACCGGCCAGCGCCGGCCGTACTCCGCTTCCCGCTCCGGTGCCCGTCCCGCTCTCCCTGCCCGCCTGGCCCGCCTTGTTTACCTTTGTTCCCCCCGGGCACCCAGGTCGGTGTCTCCGGGAGGATCCACGATGGCCTCGACCACGCGCCGCCACGGGCGTCAGCTCAAGAACAAAACGGCCCCGGCGGGCCGCCGGGCCGCCCACAGCACGACGCTGGAATACCTGGGCCGGGCCGGGCTGGCCGCTCGGGGCGTGATGTACGTGATCATCGGCTGGATCGCCATCCAGGTCGCGTTCGGGCACGCCGGCCACCAGGCCGACCAGACCGGCGCCCTGCGCGCGCTCGGCCGCAACCCGGCGGGCGAGATCGCGCTGTGGCTGCTGGTCATCGGCTTCACCGGGATGGCCCTGTGGAAACTGACCGAAGCGATCTTCGGCGCAGCCGGCCCCGACGGGAAGAAAGCCACCGAACGGGTGTCCGCGGCGGTCCGGACGCTGATCTACGGGTTCATCGCCTACGGCGTGCTCAAGTACGCCGTCGGCGTGGGCGCCCCGAAATCCAGTGACCAGCAGTCGGTGGACCTGACCGCGAAAGTCATGAGCCATCCCGGCGGCCGGGTCGCGGTGGTCGTCGCCGGGGTGGCGCTGGCCGGTGCCGGCCTGTTCTTCGCCTTCAACGCCTGGCAGAAGCGGTTCTTGAAGAAGCTGAACACCGGCCAGATGAGCCCGCGTACCCAGACCGTCGTGACCTGGCTGGGCCGGGCGGGCGGCATCGCCCGCGGCGCGGTGTTCGTCACCGCCGGGATTTTTCTCATCCTGGCCGCGATCGATGCCCGGCCGCAGCAGGCCAAGGGCGTGGACACCGCACTGCGGGCCCTGGCCCGGACCCCGCTCGGCCCGTGGCTGCTGCTGGTCGTGGCGGTCGGCCTGATCATGTTCGGCGCCTTCTCCGGCTGCGAAGCCCGCTGGCACCTGGTCAAGCCGAATGCCTCGCCAGCCCTTTCCTCCGAGGCGAAGTTAGGTTAGCCTAACCATAGCTTCGCCCGCTGAGGGAACTGCCGGAGTGGAGAGGACTGGGCCGCCAACGTGTTCGCGTGTATCTGCTGCGCCGTCAGCGTGGACGAAGTCAACGCCGCGATCGACGCGGGAGCGGAGACCGTGGACGCGGTATCGGACGCGACCGACGCCGGCACCGGCTGCGGCACCTGCCACGAGCGCCTCGAAGGCCTGATCGAAGACCGCGCCGGCTGCCCGCTGGCCGCCCTCCGCGTCGCCTGAGCCGCCCCGCTGCCGTGTGTCATTTTCCCCGGTGGACCCGGCGCGTTCACTAGGCTGTACGAATGCGCGGCGATAACCGGGTCATCGAGTTCCTGAACGAGCAGCTCAGCGCGGAACTCACGGCCATCAACCAGTACTTCCTGCACGCCAAGATGCAGGAGAACTTCGGCTGGGTGAAGCTGGCCCGGCACACCCGGGCCGAGTCCATCGATGAGATGCGGCACGCCGAGATCCTCACCGACCGCATCCTGTTCCTGGATGGCCTGCCCAACTACCAGCGGCTGTTCCCGCTGCGTATCGGCCAGAACATCACTCAGATGCTCGAGTCGGACATGGCCGTCGAGGTCGAGGCGATCGACCGGCTGCGCCGCGGCGCTGAGTACATGCGCAGCGTCTCCGACATCACCAGCGCCAAGCTCTTCGAGGCCATCCTGGCCGACGAGGAGGGGCACGTCGACTACCTGGAGACCCAGCTCGGCCTGGTCGAGGCCCTGGGTGAGCAGCTCTACCTGGCTCAGCTGGTCGAGCAGCCCAGCGACTGAAGCCCGTCCCGCTGGACCCCGTCCCGCTGGAGCCCGTCACTGGGCGCCGGGACGGCCCGCCGCTGGCTCCTGGGCCGGCAGGCCGCGCAGCAGCGCGTCCAGGAACAGGTCGAACCGCGGTTCGGCCGCACCCAGCTCCAGCGGGTTCTCCATCGACGCGAGCCAGCTCACCACCGACGTGGCGAAGATGTACCAGCTCTGCTCGGCCAGCGCCGGGGTCACGCCCGCGGCGGTGAACGCGCTGATGACCCCGCCCCGCAGCCGGCCGAACGACTTCGCGCCGTGCCGGTGCGGCCGGGCCGTGCGGGTCGCGAACCCGGGCACGGCCAGGAACTCGTCGTGCATCGACCAGGCCAGCCGGCGCAGCCACGATGACCAGTTGCCCGGGGCCGGCTCGTCCGGCGGCAGGATGCGGTCGACGATGACCTCGCTGACCAGATCGAGCAGTTCGGCCTGCCCCGGCACCCACCGGTAGAGCGCGCCGTGCGAGACCCCCAGCCGCGCGGCCAGGTCGCGGACGGTCAGGGTGTCCACGTTCGACTCCAGCGCGGCCGCGACGATCTGCTCCCGGCTCAGCTGGGCCGGACGCCCCCGTCCCGGACGGCGGGGCGGCGAGGTCTTGGCGTCGGCAGGCACGGCCCGATTCTAACGACGCGGTCCCCGGTCTCCCGCGTCACCGCCGTCAGCGCACTGATCGCCGCGGCTGGCGCACCACGGCTTCCGCGTCATCCGGTGCCGTCAGGAACTCGATCACCGCGGCCGTGAACTCCGGCGAGTTGACCGCGCTGAAGTGGTCGCCGGGCAGTTGCCGGTACCGGCCGTTCGGCAGCAGGCGGGCCAGTTCGGCCGCGGTCTCGTCGTGGCCGTCCCCGGCCCCGGTCAGCACCAGGGTCGGCACGGTGACCGCGGCCAGCGCCTCCTGCGGCGTGTCGACGAACGTGTCCAGCACCCGGACCATCGCGGCCGGGTCACCGCCGCTGGCCGTGATCCAGTCCTCCATGGCCCGTTCCGGCGAGCCGTACGGGAACGTGCCGAAGTTGCTCAGGATGTGCCGGATCCGCCCGCCGCGGCCCTCGGTGTGCAGGATGGCCTCCAGCCCCTGGCCGCCCACCACGGCCCGGCGCGGGGTCGCCCCCCGGGCCAGCAGCTGGGCCACCGTCCGCCCGCCGAGCGAATACCCGCCCAGGTCGTAGTCGGTCACCCCGAGCTGTTCGATCAGCGCGAATCCGTCGTCGACCAGCACGTCCGGCGGGTAGGCGGCGGCGTCGTGGGGCCGGGCGCTGTCACCGTGGGCCCGCAGATCGGGCAGCACGACCCGGATGCCGTGCCCGGCGATCCGCCCGGCGATCCCGGTGTCCAGCCAGGTTGCCTCGGCCGTGAGGGTGAACCCCGGCAGCAGGATCAGCGTCCGGCCGGCGCCCACCTCCCGGTAGGCCAGCTCCAGCCCGTCCCGTCCTCGGAAGCGCCGCACCCCACTGTCCGCCACACCGGCACCCTACGCCTTGCGGCGGCCAGCCTTACGGCGGCGCGTCCTGGGGCCGATTAACCTGACGTGCCCGGTGCGCCGCTCGGTCTCGCGGATGTGGCCGTCCAGCGCGGCCGGGTCCTTGGCGCTGCAGTAGCAGTTGTCCGGAGCGTCCGGGTACACCGGGAAGGCCACGAACTCCCGGGTGTACGAGCCGTACAGGACTATCCAGTCGGGGTTGTCCTGGTCGAGCCGTTCGGCGACCTGCACCGCGTGGCCCGCGTCCAGTACCTCTCCTGTCACCATGTATCCCTCCTGACCAGCCTGGTCCCTCTACTTCTCACGTCTAACTAATCAGCGTCCAAACATCCCGCGGCGTCACCCTTGGGTCAAACCGGCGCGCGCGCGTACGATGAACTCACGCAGAGTGCGGGCATGGTTGCCGGAGGCTGCGATGAATCGGAATCGCGTGGTGTGGCACTCGTCCACCGGGCCCGCCCTGACCGGCGTCCCGCGGCGATCGCCCCGCCGGTTGCGCCGGGCTGCGCGCACGGCCCTGCTGCTGGTCATCCTCGGCCTGGTCCGGCTGGCCGGTAACCCCCGCTGGCGGCTGGCCGTGCTCGGCGCCGCGCTCATCGTCCCCGGCCTGCTGCTGTCGAACATCTACGGCCACGTCATCCTGCTCCCCGGCCTGATGTTCTTGTTCTACGCCCCGTTCCTGCCCGGCGATTCGCCGGAGACCCGGGCCCGCCAGGCCCAGCTGCGCCGCGAGCTGGCCGCCTACTCCAGCCCGGCCGACCGCCGTGACCTGGAAGCGATCATCGAGCGCTACCCCACCGCCGAAACCGGCGAGCTCCGCACCGCCCTGGCCAGCCTGCGCCCGGTCCCGGCCCAGCTCCGCAACCCCGGCATGGGCCGCCGCTGACCCTGGCCGCCGCGGCCTGCTCGTCCGTCCGGTTACGGCGCCAGCGGTCGCACCAGCCGCGGCTGGCCCAGGTCGTTGTTGTCGACCACGATGGTGGCCCGGCGGCGCGGATCGACCTCGTACAGGTAGCGGTGCCCGGCCGCGTGGTACCGGAGCCGGAAGGCCTCGACGGCGGCGTCCCGGCCCCCGAACGCCGCCGCGTCCCGGCTCGCCCCCCGGTCCAGCGCCACGTCGAAGCCGACGTCGAGGTAGATCACCTCGTCCCACAGTTCGCGCAGCTCATCACGCTGCAGGAAGCTGCCGTCCACCACCAGCACCGCGTCCGGTGCCACCTCGGCCCAGCTCTCCACCGGCTGGTCGGTCGCCAGGTCGATGAGCTGGTCGCGGTACCGCCAGGTCCCGGCGGCCCCGGGCCGGCCTTCCGGCCCCAGCGGCCGCAGCAGCTCACGCGCGGCCCCCTCCAGGTCGTACGCGTCCTCGTAGTACCCGTCGCCCGACATCCGCCCCTGCCGGTGCCGCCGCTCGCGCCGGTGATGGAACCCGTCCATCGACACCCGCGCCGCCGGCCGCCCCCGAGCCCGGACCGCCCCGGCCACCTCATCGGCGAACGTCGTCTTGCCCGCCGAGGTGATCCCGTCCACCGCCACCCGGACCGGATGCCCCGGCTCCCGGGCCCACAAGATCCCGGCCACCTGCCCGATAACCGCCGCCCGCTCCGCCATCCCCCGACGCTACAACCAGCGCCAGAACTCAACGCAAAACCGCACTGTTCCGGCCGGGTCTCGCTATCGTCGGACATCGTGCGGCCCAGAAGACTGGCTACGGCGCTGGCTTTGACCCTGACCTCGGCGTTCGCGGTGACCGCGTGCGCCGCTTCCGGCTCGCCGGCCCCGTCGGCCGCGGGAACGAGCGGAGCCCGCCCCGCCCCGGCCTCCGGCGGCTCGTCCCAGGATGCCGCCCTGAAGCCGAGGAACGTCAGCCCGCAGACCGTGGGGACGGCGAACCTCGCGCACGTGCCCGGCCGCCCATCGGCCTCGCCCCGCCATTCCTCGTCGGTGCTGGCCAGCTACGGGACCGGCATCGCCGCGGTCCCGGCCGCGGGCCGGCCGGTCAGCACCGCCCACCCCGATCACGTGATCGGGAACGGCAGCCCGGCCAGCTGCACGTCCCAGGCGGTGGTGGACGCGGTCGCGGCGGGCGGGGTGATCACCTTTTCCTGCGGGCCGAATCCGGTGACGATCGGCATGCAGGCCACGGCCAAGGTGCGCAACACCAGCGCCGAGGTGGTGCTGGACGGACAGGGCAAGGTCACGCTCAGCGGCGACGGCGCCCGGCGCATCCTCTACCAGGACACCTGCGACCCGGCCCAGACCTGGGCCACCTCGCACTGCCAGGACCAGGCCACCCCGCACCTGGTCGTGCAGAACCTGATCTTCGCCGACGGTAACTCGGCCGGCCAGACCTACGACGGCGGCGGGGGAGGAGCGATCTTCGACCGCGGCGGCCAGCTCACCGTGATCAACTCGAAGTTCACCGGCAACCGCTGTGACTCCACCGGTCCCGACCTGGGCGGGGCGGCGATCCGGGCCCTGAGTCAGTACCAGAACCAGCCGGTCTACGTGGTGGGCAGCACGTTCACCGGCGGGGTGTGCTCCAACGGCGGCGCGCTGAGCAGCATCGGCGTCTCCTGGACGGTGATCAACGACGTCATGACCGGCAACCAGGCCATCGGCGACGGGGCCAACCCGGCCCGGGCCGGTACCCCCGGCGGCGGCAGCGGCGGCGCGATCTACAACGACGGGGACACCTACACGCTGACCATCGACGGCTCGGTCATCTCCGGCAACAGC